>JAEEGL011592345.1_pt1 | contig 20696 bp, 16 predicted proteins | sample 9134231 | NCBI WGS metagenome assembly JAEEGL01 (sample SAMN16246548, study PRJNA631951) | gut metagenome | biome: gut microbiome; feature: rumen; material: fiber-attached | host: Bos | place: Iran: Karaj | collected 2018-10
ATTATAAGAAAAGCCTGCAGTTGTGTAAACAGCGGCAGGCTTAAACTAACTAAAGTATTAAGTTAAATACATATTATTCAGCAGCAGTTTCAGTAGAAGTTTCTTCAGTAGCGCTATCCTCGGTTGTAGCTTCAGCTTCTGTTTCAGCGGTGCTATCCTCAGCAGTAGCTTCTGTTTCTGTCTCAGTGCTTGCTTCTGTTGTAGCTTCAGTCTCAGCAGCAGCTTCTGCAGCAGCGTTTGATGCGTTGACTCTGTTCCATATAACAGAGCCTGCAATAGCAACAACGATTGCTACACCTGCAATGATACTGGAAATCTTAATGATCCTGTTTATCTTTTTCTGCTTGGCAATTCTCTCTTTACGACCTGATTTTTCTTTTTTGTAAGCGTCAATTTTCTCCTGACTCATACTATCATCCCCATTTCTGTAAATTTGACTTTTATGTCGGTCACAAATATTATGATGAATGTGATATGACATAAAATTGCAGGGATTTTTGAACCCTACAGAGATATATTATACCTCAATTGTGACGAAAATATTATAGAATATTGAATTTCTACAGAAATTCGAAGTCATAGATCAATACTCTTTTTGGAAAAACGAAATCACGTAGAATTATTTATATATAGAAGGAAAACAAAAATGAAATACTACTTTGCTCCTATGGAGGGGATTACTCTTTATCCGTTAAGAAATACACACAAAAAGATGTTTGGTGATTTGGTGGATAAATACTTCACACCGTTTCTTACTGCACATCATAACAATCACTTTAAGAAGAGGGAAAAGAAGGACGCGCTGCCTGAAAATATAGATCTGGCTGTATTTAATGACTACGGTCATCAGATCATTCCACAGATAATGTCAAATAAAGTGGAGTCCTTTGTATGGGCGGCAAAAGAGATGTCGACGCTCGGTTACAAAGAGGTCAACCTTAACCTTGGCTGTCCTGCGGCAACTGTAACAAACTCCCATAAAGGATCCGGACTTTTAATTGATACGGATTATCTAGATAAATTTCTTGACGGAATTTTCGAAGAACTAAGCGACGAACCGATTGAAATATCCCTGAAAACCAGACTTGGATTTTATAGCGAAGATGAGACTGAGACTCTTATGAAAATCTACGCCCGTTATCCGGTAAAAGAGCTTACGATACATGCCAGGGTCCGGGAAGATTTCTACAAGGGCGAACCACGTCTGCAGGCCTTCGACACTGCCGTGCAAAGCTATCGAGATAACGGTGGCTCTGCGGACATTTGCTATAACGGCAACATCACAGGTGTGAAACGAAGCGTTGTCAGTGATCACGAAGGTGCTGGTACAACATCTGACCCGATTATAGAAGAACTCAGATCCCTGCACTGCTACAATGAAATCTCAGCCATAATGATAGGGCGAGGTCTTTTATCTGATCCTGCCCTTGCCAGAGAACTGGCCGGCGGGTCAAAGCTTAGCGCGTCAGAACTAAAAGAGTACCTGACTCATCTCTACGAAGGTTACGAAACCTACATTCCGGAAGAGCGCAACGTTATCTTCAAGCTCCTTGAGCACTGGGCATTTCTTGAATGTCATTTTAAGGATTCCGAAAAGTGCATCAAAACTATAAGAAAAGCCCGCAGCAAAGGAGAATACTTCGCTGCGGTCAATAACATCTTTTCAACATGTGAATTCATTTCTGCATACTGATGCGGCTTCCGGCCGGTACAGAAGAAGTGATAAATGCGTTAGCGCCGATGACTGAGCCTTCGCCGATGACGGTTTCTCCGCCGAGGATAGATGCTCCGGCATAGATGGTAACGTTGTCCTCGATAGTGGGATGTCTCTTTACTCCCTTAAGCGCCTGACCACCGCGGGTTGAGAGACCACCGATGGTAACGCCCTGATAAATCTTGACGTGCTCACCGATTATGGAAGTCTCACCGATAACAATGCCGGTACCATGGTCTATCATGAGATATTTGCCGATGGTTGCTCCGGGATGAATGTCGATTCCTGTACGGCTGTGAGCGTACTCGGTCATCATTCGCGGAATAAGCGGCACGCGAAGAAGGTACAGCTCGTGAGCTATTCTATTAATAGAAGTAGCAAGAAGTCCGGGATAAGAAAGAATGATCTCTCCCTTGCTGTAGGCTGCAGGATCGCCGTCATAGCAGGCCTGAAGATCGGTATCCAGATATTCCCTGATCTTGGGGAGCTGTTTGAAAAACTCATGAGTTATGCGTCTTGCCCCGCATTCCAGAGTTTCATCTGTCGCATTTATATAGTCCGGGTGGTGATGGAATGCAACAGCAATCTGCTTCTGCATGTTGTAGATAACATCTTCAATAACAATGGCAATTCTGTTGTTGTCGTTATAGCTCTTGTAGATCTTGTCCCTTGAATATCCGGGATAAATGATCCTAAGAAGCTTAATAACAATATCTTTTACCGCGTCTCTGTCGGGCTGGTTGAACACATCCAGCTGGTCGATGTCCCTTCCCTTGTCATAATCGGAAAGAATCAGATCCACGATATTACTGATTTCGTTTTTGAGTTCTTCGTCACTGTTTCTCTTGCTCTGATTCATCTTCTCGCTTCCTACCTTATTTTTTGGCTTTTTTACATTATACAATCATTAATAATAGGATAAAAGAAAAATATCACGTCCTCTTAATATTATTAACAAACTATCCGATAAAGAAAATAGCAGATATTATATGTTTCTTTAGCAAAGGGATTGCACTTAGGTACACGGACGTACAAAAGAAAGCTTCTTTATATAAGAAGAGTCATGATTTGGAGGTACGTGTCTTATGATGAGATCTCTTTGGTCCGCTGTTTCCGGTCTTAATACGCACCAGATGGAAATGGATGTCATAGGAAATAACATATCGAATGTAAATACAACAGCCTTTAAAGCTTCAGCTACTGGCTTTCAGGATGTATTGTATCAGACTATAAAAAACGGTGGCGCTGCAACACAGAACAGAGCGTCAACCAATACAGATCAGGTGGGTCTTGGCGCTAAGATGGGCTCTATTATGGTAAACGTCACAAAGCAGGGCTCAGCTGTCATGACAAATAATGTAATGGACCTGATGATCAACGGAGAATCTTTCTTTATTATCAGTCCTGACAGTACAACAATCAACTATAGTCGTGATGGTTCTTTTACCATTGATGCTAATGGCGACCTCGTAACCCAGAACAACGGATACTACGTTATGGGTGTAATGGGTGACGGCGGAGTAGCTGACGGTGCTGCGGTTACCAAGATCAAAGTAATAGACAGAGTAGCCATGCCGGATAAAAATGATCCTACATCCACAAGAGAAATAGATTATATGGCCGGCTCACCTACAACCGCTGCATATATGAAGGGAAATCTCGACAGTGATGATCCTTCACTGAAAGAAGGAAAGGGTCTTAAGCTTGAGATATATGGAAACGACGGAAAGCTCTATACACTGAAGTTTACAGTAAATAATGCCGGCGATGATGATATCAGTACATTTAACCTTATTCTTTCATCAGTGATAGATTCTGATGGAAAAATAGTTGGCTCAAAGGCCTCAGATCCTATCGAACTTGTTTATGACAAGCACAATGGAAAACTGATATCCAGCGAAAAGGTTCAGGTTACAGCTGAGGGTGACGAAGGGGCTATCGGAAGCTTTGAACTTGATCTGTCAAACACAACTAACTACGCAAGCTCTTTATCCAGCCATTCATCAACCATATATGCCTATAAAGGAAATACGGAAGGCCTTAATATGGGCTATCCGGAAGGCGAACTTACCGGAATTTCATTTGGTGACGACGGCTCTGTATACGGAAGATATTCCAATGGACAGACCATTAAGAAAGCACAGATAGCTGTCGCTGAATTTGCCAATGCCATGGGCCTTGAACAGGTTGGAGATAATCTGTATGCTGAGTCACTTAACTCAGGAACTGCACAGATCTTGGATATCACCAAAAACGGCGGATATATTAACAGTGGATACCTGGAAGGAAGTAATGTTGATCTGGCAAAAGAGTTTACTGACATGATCACAACACAGCGTGGATTCCAGGCCAACAGCCGCGTCATTACTACATCTGACGAGATGCTTCAGACTCTGAAAGCATTGAAGAGATAACAATATAATCAATAAATAATGACAAAAATATGTCAAGAAATGGAAACTCAAAAAAAAGTTTTTGTGATTGAAATTTTGATACATAGAGCTGGTGCGGCCCCAGCTCTATTTAAACGGGAAACTGTGAATTTTTGATGAAAAAGTAGTTGTTTTTTTGTGTTCGTAGTAGTATAGTCTTTTTTACCGAGGGCAACAAATAATCTTAATTCGGTAAAACTAATATTAAGTTGCATTTAAGTTTCGATTTTAAGTTCGATTAACTTAAAAGATTCATAACGTAATTTAGGGGCAAAGCCATCGAGAGATGGTGACGCAAAGCTACAGGGTCTTAACACGAAATGTGAAAGACAGCCAGTTGCTAGTATCGAAAGGTACTATGAAATTGGCCGAGCTGATGGGGTTTATTTCAGACGGCTTTTTTTTTCGGAAAATTATAGTGCTAGTTAAGTTCAAGGAGGAACGGTCGGCATTGGTAATGCCGGAGATTACAAGGATTTTTTCACGAAACAGCTGGAGACTTTAGCTTTGCAGGCCTAAGGCATAGACAAGGGCATTTTGCAGAGACTAGGTAGTCTTGAGCAAGGTGCCTGTTTTTATGCTTGGAACATAAAGAGGAGCTATGGCAGACAATAATCTTAAAAAGCTCAGCAGAGCAGAACTTCTTGAGATGATGATCGCTTTCTCAGAGGAAGCTGAAGCTGCGAGACAACACGAAACTGAATTAAGAGAAGAGCTTGAAAAAGAAAAGCTGCAGCTCCAGCGCGAAATGGCCGAGGAGAGAGCAGCGATGCTCAAAAGCTTTGATGATGAAAAAGCTGAGATGCGAGTTAAGTTCAATGAACAGAAAGCTCAGATGCAGGCCAAGTTCGATAAGGACATAAGCGGTCTGAAGGCACGACTTGCCAGGGAAAAGGAAGAAATGCAACAGCAGGTTGATGATGCGATGGCCAAGATTGAGAATTCGCAGTCACTTGCAGAAGCTTCCATCAAGCTTGGCGGAATCATGGAGGCCGGCCAGAAAGCTGCTGATCTTTATGTAGAAACGCTTAAAAAGAGTGCTGAAAAAGAGTACAAGGCTCTTATGAAGGAAATCGAAGAGAGCAGGGCGCGCATCAAGCAGGCTGAAGAGCAGAAAATGCAAGAGCTTGCGCAGATGACAGAAGCTCCAAAGGCTACTCAAGCTACAAAGACTACAAAGAGTACAGCCAAGAAAGTAAAGACTGAGGAAACAGCTGAGACAACAGAAACTCCTAAGAAGCGCACGAGAAAGAAGAAAGATGAATAAAGCAAAAGCTCAGGAAAAAGCGAATGTAAGTAAACCAACTTTGGCTGAGTTAAAAAAAGAGCTGAAGAGGGTTAACACTAAAAAAGAATATCGTCGTGTGTTAAGAAATTCACTAATTGTTGTAGTAGTTGTGGCAGCACTTGCAGTTTTGCTTTCCAGCTTTTTCTTGACAGTACTAAAGGTTACTGGTGATTCAATGTCACCGACAATGGCCACCAGTGATATTGTTGTGGCCAAAAATTCCGGAGAGTTTGAACCCGGCGATCTGATGGCTTTCTACTATAATAATAAGGTTTTGGTAAAGAGAGTTCTCGGCTCCCCCGGAGACTGGATAAACATTGATGATGACGGAATAGTTTCAATCAACGGTGTAGCCATTGAAGAGGACTATGTATCAGATAGAAGTTTGGAACCAACTGATATTGAGTTTCCGTATCAGGTTCCTGAGAACAGATTTTTTGTTCTGGGTGATCACAGAAGCGTATCAATCGATTCGAGATCAAATGTTGTAGGCTGTGTAACAAGAGAACAGCTTATAGGCAAAGTGATTTTTAGAGTCTTCCCATTTAATAAATTCGGAAGTTTGAAATAAGAAATTTTATAGAAAGTTTGGCAGAGGTAGTAAGTTATGCGCACGAATAACGAAAATCGCGCGGAAAAGTACATAAGAAAGCATGAGAGATACAAGAAGTGGCTTGTATTTGCCCTTTGCTTATCTATTTTATCCGGATCAATCACACTGTATATATTGAATAAACCAGCAACTGCGATGACCGAAGAAGGAGCAAAGCAGGTAGGAATAGTCCTCGAGACAGCAGATTCCGATTGGGAAAACGGAATGATCGAGGAAATGATGAATTCCGAGCTGAATGAAGATCTCGAAGTTACAGAGAGACCGGATTTTCTTGAAGATGCAGATAATGACGAGGATGTATCTGATGATCCTGTCCTGAGTGAGTATTCATCTGATGAGGAGAATGCAGAAGAAGCCGGTGATGAGGATACAGAGGAGACAGCTGATGAAGCTTCTTCAGAGAATTCTGAAGATGAAGACGCAGCTGACAGTGAGTCATCAGAAAAGAAAACCGTAAAGAAAGTAATCAGGAAGACTTCAGTAGAGCTTAAGAAAGATGTTGTCATTACAGTAAAGTATGAGGACATCCAGGGAAAAGCTTTAGAGGAAGCAAAAGAGCTTTCTATAGAAGAATCATTTAAGCTTTCAGAGGAAGCTAAGAAACTTGAAGGTTATCGTTTCTACAAGGGAATGATTGGTGAGACTCAGATAACTGCACTTACCAAGAAGACAAAAGAAGTTACTGAGAGCACAGCTATAGATGCAGTAGTTAACAGTACAAACAGCGACAGCTTCACAGTGGTTAATAAAACCGAAGAAGTAGAAGAAGTTGAGGAGACTGAATCATACGGAGAGTTTGATGTTTCTGAGGAGTACGAATACTACGAAGAAGAAACTGAAGTAAGTGAAGAATCTGAAGTAAGTGAAGAATCTGAAGATAGTGAAGAGCTGCAGGAAGGCGAGTTTTTTGAAATCACAGAAGATAGTGATGAAGTAGCTAAAAGCAGTTCTGTAGAAGAGGCTGTCAGCGCAACAACAGGCAGCTCAAAAGAGACCGGTAATGTAAAGAAAGTTACTTATACATATTATGAAGCTACTACAGCATCCGGTGAAATAATTGAGATTACCGAGAATACAGATCTTCGCCTCACATATTATAAAGAAAATACAAAGACAGAGTTTACTTACAATGGCGATGGAAAGGTAAAAGTAAAGGCTCTTGTAGCTGATCCGGGAATTTTCCCTGAGGGAATAGCTCTGGTTGTTTCAGAGATCACTCCTGAAACAGAGGGTTATAACTACGACGCTTACATGCAGGCCCTCAATAACAATGCTGAGACAATTGCTGATGAAGCTGGTCTTGATGAGGCTGCCAAATATACAGATACCAATACTCTTATGTATGACATCGCATTTATGCTCGATGGAAAAGAGTATGAACCTGCTGATGGAGCAGTTATTATCAGCATGGAATTCAAGGATAATCAGCTCACAAATGATCTTTCAGCTTCATCAGAGGAAGATGTTACAATCGTTCACCTTCCTATCAAGACTGAGGTTATGGAATCTGATGAGATTGCAAGCACTCAGGAAGCTACAGATATCAAGGCCGATGATATCGAAGTAAAGACACTTACAGAAGCATCAGCTGAGGTTGGTGGAACAGAAAAGGTAGAGTTCAGCGCAGAGAGCTTCTCAATCTTCGCTGTAACTGTTTACCAGAGTCACGAACCCGGTGATGACAACTTCAAGTCAGTTATAGGAGATGCAATCAACTTTGGTATCGTAGCTGACACACTTGGAATTCGTGAGTCAGAATCAAACTTTGCAGTTAAGAACCTTTATGCACTTGACCAGCAGTATGGTAACGACCTGACAAATCCTTCTGAGCAGACTTTCATGGCCGGAAGAATTTCAGGTGATGTACGTATCAAAGGTTATCCGGCATACTTCATCGTTCCGGGACAGTACGCTTGGAATGTTAACCATATGTCCGGTGCTGACAACCTTAAATTCGATATAGCTTACAGTACTGATGAGATCAATAAAGATGTTGATGACATGCTTACTTATGTAAGAACCGCGTCAAAGGATCTTGCATCAAGGGCAGATAACATAAGCCTTCAGTATTATTACGAAGGAAACACTCCTAAGTACTATATCAACACAACAGATTATCCTGCCGGTACCTACTACATAACACTTTATGATGTTGATTTCCAATATAGATTTAACCGCGATAGTTCGCTTAGTATCTATAAGAATTCAGATCAGACCATTGTATTTAATGTTCAAGCATACGGAGATATAAATCTTTACAAATATGCAGTAAGTACTGACAGACAGGCGCTTAAGGATGGAGCAACACTTGCTAACTCCAAGGATTATTCATCAGTAGCGCAGAGCATTATCTGGAACTTTATTAACACAAACAATGTAAATACAGCAGGTTCTGTAGCAGGTGTATTCATTTCAGGAAAAGAGAATGCGAAATTCACTAATTATTCGACATCAGCAGGCTGGGTAGTATTCCCTGAGGTTTACATTAGCAGCGGTGAGTGGCACAACACTTACAACGATGTTAAGCAGATCAGCGGAACAGCTCAGTTCCAGGCATACAAGAACGTTGATGGTGATTTTGCTGAGATCAATGGATTTACATTTGCTCTTTACAAACAGAACCCCAGTTCAGCAGATGGCTGGGAAAAGATAGCTACAGCTAAGAATGGTTACCTTCCATATAAGGTAAATAATTCTTATGAGCAGGAAACAACAGCTAATCACAACATCATTTTCAGCCCGATCACTTACGGAAATGAAAGTGTAAAGGCAGGAATGACAGATTCCTTTGGAAATCTGGTTTACCAGTACACATCTATCAGGTCTGAAGGCGAAAGTGAGACTTTCGTATACAAGATTGTTGAGAGTGAGGGTACTACAGATAGCGAAGGAAATGCATATACACCGGACAGTACAGTTTATTACGCAAAGGTAACTGTTACTGTTCAGATAAAGAACTACAATACCAAGTCTGTATATTACAGAGTAAGCGCACCTTCCTATTACAAGGATGAAGCATGCACACTCTCATGCAGTGAAATTCCTACATTTAACAATAAGACTTCTAAGGGAAGCATTGGTATTGCACTTTACAAGTACCTTAACAATAACGATCCGGGTGATCTGACATTTAACTTCACAGTAAGAGCACTCAACAGAAACGGATCACTTGATACTATAACTTCAACACTTACAAACAGTGGATCAAATATCTCATACTCTTTTGACTACGACAGCAGATATATCGTTAATGATCATATCTACCTGGTAGTTACCGAGAATGACATTACTGATCAGAAGTCCGGCGTATCAATAAAGAAGGATGACGGCTACATTGTCATAAGAGTAGATAACCCCGGAACTGAAAACCAGGAGGTCAGATACTACAGAGCAGAATCATCAGTTTTACATGCACAGAGACTTGAGGATGCTAAGTATCCTGATAAGACAAACTATGTTGACACAATTGCCAAGGGTGGTACCTATTACATAGATCCTGCAGATCATGCAACAAAGGCAGCTTTCTACAATACAGGAAGCAGCGACCTTAGAATCCACAAGATGGTTGTTAACGACTTTGGATCAGGATTCGTAAGAGACAACACAGGCACAGCTCTTTTGTCAAACGTAGTATTCCGTATAACTAATAATTCAACCGGAAACTACATTGTATTTACCGGATTTACAGGTCATGCAGGTGATACCGGAGTTGCTGAAGAGTATGAGGCAAACCACACCAAGACAAATAACACTTACGTTGTAACTTACAACCAGAGTGCACAGTGGACAATAGCAGGTATTCCTGCCGGAACATATACAGTTGATGAGGTTGCAGACGGACTTACAATGTCCTATGATCCATCCTCAAATACAAGCTCACTGATTGAGTCTACTAACCTGTCACGTGTTACAAAGTATGGCTTGACAGAGGATTCCGAGGAAGTTGGTAACAACACCTGGAAGTATGGCGGTCAAAACTGGAGAAAAGTATTTGCAATCGATGTTGACGGACTTTATGATCAGCCACCAACAAATGTAAAGGTTGGAAGCGTAGACATAAACAATCCATCACACACACAGACGGTTCAGGTATGTAACTTCTACAGCATTCCTGTCGGACCATTGCAGGTCAACAAGAAGTTTGTTGGCGGTGTCTGGGATGAGAATATGCAGTTTACTTTCAAGATTGAGGCAGCAGGCTACAATGCATATACCTCAGAAAGACAGGCTGTAACACTTAATTCTCAGCCAATGCCTACCGAGACTGTTAAGAATGAAGACGGTTCCTACACAACATCAATAGTTGACACAGTGACTGTTTCAGGAGCTAACGCCGTAAGAAATGATGACGGTTCGTATTCAGCAGTAGCGCAGTTTGCATCAATTCCTTACAGATTTGAAGGTGATTATTACTACAAGATCACTGAGGTTGACACCGGACTTGATGGAATCAAATATGATGAGACTGAGTATTACGTAAAAGTCACAGTCACAAAGAAGTGGACATGGTTCAATAAGAGCTATACCTATGAAAACATGTCACATCCTGAGAACTACACAAAGGATACTACTCTGAAAGAGCACTTCTATTATCTGGGTGCCGATGTAGTTTATGCATCTGATGCGAACTTTAGCAATGTGCTTGCTACATGCGAACTTGTACTTGGCACTAAGCCTGATACATCTTTAGCGTACGATAATAAGTTCATTGTTAACTACACAGCCGGATCTGTAAGTGATGTGGTATTTAACAATACTCTTACAGGTAACCTTACAGTAAGCAAGGTATGGCTTGATGCAGATGGAACTGATATCTCAGAAAAGCGTACATCGCTTACCCTGGATATCTGGCAGAAGACAGCTGATACAACATGGATCGTATATAGCACAATACAGCTTTCAACAAGCAATAACTGGACACAGACAATTGATTCACTTCCGATATATGACGAAAACGGCAATCTTTATCAGTACAGTATAAAAGAAGCTGATCAGTACCTTGGTACATATCTGGTTGCTTATACATATAACGGAGTAGCAGTAAATGCTAACGTTCAGAGCGATATAACAATCGGTGAGGATACAGTAAAAGACACCGGCTATGTAATGAACGTTGGTGCAGATGGAAAGAGCTACGGAGAAGTTGTTATTACAAATGAATCCGTATACACCAACACACTTCCTTCAACAGGTGGTGCGGGAACACTTCCTTACACAACAATGGGATTGTTCATGGTAATAGTTGCTCTTGTTTATGGTTTTTGGTTTAAAGCTTCAGGCCGCAAGAAAAAACACGAAGCTTAAGAACAGGTGCTCATTTGCACCGGATACAGAAAAAAGTGTGATATTTATCAAAGGAAAGACACAAGATTCAAAGGAGAGGTAAAAATGAAAGGATTTAAGAAGTTTTTAACGGGAATTCTCGCTGCTAGCATGATCATGGGCGCAAGCATCACAGCATTTGCGTCAGAGAGTGCTTCAATCACAATTACAAATGAAAACAACAATTCAGGTGAGGTTAAGGAGATTTCCTATACTTACTATCAGATTTTAAAGGCTGATGTAAAGAATGTAACAAACAGTGGTGAGAACAATGCTGACCAGACAGGTACAGCAGCTTACTACGTAGAGGATTCAGAGCTTGCTGAGCTCCTTGCAGGAACAGGACTTTTCAATGTTGTAGAGTCAAAGACAGAGACACGTTGGAATGTTACAGCAAAAGATGGCGTTGATGGAAAGCAGATCGTTGAAGCTCTCAATACTGAGGCTTTCAAGGCTGCAGCTACAAGACTTAAAGCTACAGGTGAGTTTTCAAATGCTACAAACGGCACAGTTGGCGAGTCAGCTTCTGTAAATGTTGAGCCTGGTTACTATCTCATTCTTTCAAGCCTTGGTACAACAGCAGCAGTTCAGACACTTGGAAACGTAACAATTAACGAGAAGAACACATATCCTACAATCACAAAGGATGATGACAGAGATATTGATTGCATGTTCGGTGAGAACGATCCTATCGTTTATACAATCGAGATCGCAGTTCCTGCATCAGTTGCTGAGAAGGACATCACTGTATATGACGTTGCAACAAAGGGCCTTACACTTATTCCTGAAGTTACAGCTACAGTAAATGGCGAAGCAATTGAGGGCACATATGCTTGGGGCGAAGGTGTTGCTAATGAGGATGGTTCAAAGAACACATACTCACTTACAATTCCTGCAAATGTTGTAAAGGATCACGCTGGTGACACAATCACTCTTACATACAACGCAATCATCAATGAGAATGCAGTAGTTCTTGTTCTTGAGAAGAATACAGCATACCTTCAGTATGACAACTACAAGTCAGCTGAGACAGACGAAGTTACAGTAATGACTCTTGGTTTCAATCTCCTTAAGATTGATGGTGCTGATGAGAAGCCTCTTACAGGTGCTGAGTTCTCACTTTGGGATGCTGAGACAGAAGGCAACCAGATTCACCTTGTATATGATGAGAAGGCAGCAGCTTACCGTGTAGCAAGCAAGGAAGAGATTGCAAAGATGACATCTGAGGATGGCACAGTTGCAAGCGCAAGCATCGTTGTTGATGAGAAGGGTGAGGCTAAGGTTATCGGTCTTACAGATAAGGTTAAGTACTATGTTCAGGAGGATGTTGCTCCTACAGGTTACAACAAGCTTGGTGCTAGACAGCAGGTTGTTATTTCTGAGACTGCAAAGCTTCAGGATGTTACAGTAATCAATAATTCAGGTTCTGTTCTTCCTTCAACTGGTGGTATCGGTACAACAATCTTCTACATCCTTGGTGGTGTACTTATTATTGCCGGTGTTGCATACTTCATCGTAAAGAGAAAGTCAGACGCTGAGTAATCGATCCGGTATTATGAAAAAGTTTTAACAATAAATAAGATTGAATCTTGTTTCTAGATATTACATACAATGAAACTGACTGCATTATTCCAAAGAAGCCGGGAGCTCTTTTGCCTGGGGAGGTCAGAAGAGCAGCTTCTTTGGAGGTGCAGAACAAAAAAGATGAAAAAGAAAAAACTTAAGAAAATCATCCCCAACATAATATTCGGTATCATCTTTGTTGTTGGAATTTGTATATTCCTTTACCCTTCAGTGAGTAATTACATTAACTCCAAGCATCAGAGTAAAGCGATTTCCAACTATGAAGAGGCTTTGGCTGCCATTTCAGAAGAGGATTACAGCAGAATCTGGGCAGAAGCAAATGCCTATAATGAAGATCTGGCGCAGAAGCCGCTGAACTTCACTTTGACCGAGGAAGAACTTGAACGCTACAACAGCGTAATGGATCCTACGGGAACCGGAATTATCGGATATATAGAAATAGAGAACATTGGCGTTAACCTGCCAGTTTATCACGGAACAGAAGAAACTGTTCTTCAGGTAGGAATAGGACATCTCGAAGGAACATCTTTTCCTACAGGTAACAAAAGTACCCATGCAGTACTTTCGGGACACAGAGGACTTCCGTCCTCAAAGCTTTTTTCAGACCTCGATCAGATGATCGTGGGAGATACTTTTTTACTTCATGTTTTAGACCAGACTTTTGCATACCAGATAGATCAGATAAACATTGTGCTTCCTGAGGAAACCAATGAACTTGCAATAGTCAATAACAAAGAATATGTCACGCTGGTGACCTGTACACCATACGGTGTTAACACTCACAGGCTCCTTGTAAGGGCAAAGCGTGTTGATTATAGCGAAGAAACAAAACTAATCGTTCCGGCGGATGCGACAAGATACAATGCACTAGCTGTTGCGCCATTCATCGGAGCACCGATTTTGTTTATTGCTCTTATTCTTTACCTGATCGTAACTTCCAAATGGTTTAAGAAGAAAAAGGGCAAAAACAAGCAAGTTTAATAAAATGTTAAGAATATCTTTTTTGGTATTCGTATAGAATGTAGTTAGATAAAGTTAGTATTTAAGTGGTGTTTGAAAATGAAGAGTATGAAAATTAAGACACGCATCATAAACTTCATATTGATGTTTTTTGTTGTGGCAATGATGATGCCGGTTACAGCCAGTGCAAGAGGGGAGATTGATCTTTCCCAGCCGGGCGACCTGACACTTCTTTATCACAGTCAGAAGACTGAAGGAAGCGATGAAATCATTCCTATGGTCGGTGAGAGCGTCAATATCTATAAGATTGCTGATGTCGATAAGTACGGTAATTATTCTATTCCTGAAAAGTACAAGGATGCTTTCCCGATTACCGATATCAACAAGATCAAGGATCAGGACAGCTGGAGAACAATTTACCAGTCTCTTGGTGGATATATCTACAACAATAATATCAGGCCTTCAGCGACAGCTGTAACCGATGAAGAGGGAAATGCTCATTTCACTGATCTGGAACTAGGAATCTACTATGTAGGTAATATGGTCAATAAGATTGACAATTACGTTTACTCTTTTGCCTCATTCCTTGTAGCTGTACCGGGACTTGATGAGAATGATGAGTGGGTTAATCCTGCATATTATGTGGTTGGTACTGTAAAGTGCAAGATCACTTATGAGCCGGATATAGAGTATTTTGAAGTTTTAAAAAACTGGAATGACTCAGGTTATGAGAACTACAGACCTGCTTCCATTCAGGTAACAATATACTGCGATGGCAATGAATATGCGATTGTTACTCTTGATTCAAGCAATAACTGGAGATATACCTGGGAGTATGAAGAGGGCCATGAGTGGACTCTGGCTGAGACAGTAAGCGGAACCTATGCTTATACAACATCTCTTACAGTAAGCGGAACAACCTACAGGCTTACCAACACTATTGTTCCTCCGGAGACACCTCATACACCGGATACACCTGACACACCTGACGAGCCTACTCCAGAGGAGCCTGAGACACCTACTATTCCTGATCTTCCGGCAGTACTTGGTGCCATAAGAGATCTTCCTCAGGTCCTGGGCGCAAGAAGACTTCCTCAGACAGGACAGCTCTGGTGGCCGATTCCTATACTGGTTATTGTTGGCCTTGCATTTATAATTATAGGCATTCGTAAGAATAGCAAGAACCTGTGATATCAGGTTTTGCGGAAAAGGATTTTGAAGTGAAAAAGATTTCAGGATTCATCTATATAATTCTCGGTGCTGCCATGATCTTTTTTGCAGCATATATAGTGAGAAATAATTTTGAGGAATCTGCTGTGGCAGGAGCTGCTTCCGATGAGCTTCTGACTGGTGTTATCGAGCAGATCCCGAACACTGTTCTTGAACCGGTTTCTGAATCAGGTGATATGCCTGTTGTTGATGTGGACGGCAGAAGCTTTATTGGAACAGTAGGTATTCCGTCACTGAACCTTCTTTTACCGATTCAGAATGAGTGGAGTGGTGACAATGCGAAGGTTTCAGTCTGCAGATATGTGGGTTCTGTTTATGATAATGACCTGATAGTTGCCGGACACAACTACGTTGAGCATTTTGGTAATCTTAAAGAGCTCAGTACCGGAGATGAGGTTGTTGTCACTGACATGAACGGTAAGAGCTTTTACTTCCAGGTGGTTAATATCGAGACTCTTGGAGCCTACGATGTTGATGAAATGGAAGCCGGAGAGTGGGATTTAACCCTCTTTACATGTACGATTGGTGGCCAGAACCGTGTGACTGTACGCTGTGAGTCAACAGGAAAGACGACAGAGACAGGTACAACTCCTGACGTACTTGATGCAGCTGAGAAGAGCAAACACATTCGTAAAAAATAAGATTTTGAATAATATAGCGAGGACTTCTTTGATCATTTTTGGGTCGAAGAAGTCTTTTTATATCATAAGAAAATATACTATTTATAGTTATTTAATGTAGTATTCACACATATATGACGATATAAAAGATATAATAAACTAGAGTATTAACAGAAATCTTATAGAATTTTTAGCACTCTCATGTGGACAGTGCTAATTCTTCGTACTATAATGACAGTATAAGGGAAAGTATATTATTTAATGCGCAAGCTAGAAGATTCATATGAGAGGCAGCAAGGGATGGTTAGCACTCATGTGAGAGAGAAGGTCTTTTAGCAAATTCCATGGAGAGGAGATGATGCGTAGTGATTATAGTAAAAATGAATGAAACAACCGTAGAGTGCAGTATCGCAGCGTCAGAGCTTCATGAGATAGGTCTTACTCCTGAGGCTGTAATAAATGGTGCTGAAAATACCACATCATTTTTTGCCCAGCTCAACAAAGAGGTAGGGCAGCAGCTCGGTTATGATCCTGAGACAGAGGTCATGATGATGAGCAAGAATATGATGATGGATGGCAGTGTGCGCATATTTGCTGTTAAGATGAGCAATGAGGACATCCAGAAGGCATCAGACCGTATCAGAGGTGCAGCTGAGACGATACTCAGGATGCTGACTCAGGAACGAGTTGATGAGATCAAGAAAAAAACCGGTCGTGACAAGGGTGTGGCTCTTAATGAAGTCATTACCAATGTGACAGATACGATCAACAGGATATATGGCAGAGATGGCGAGATGGAGCATGGATTCCAGGATGGACAGGCTTCCTATCAGCCACTTAGTGAATACGCAAGATATATGATGGAGTTTGAGAGTCTGGACGAGGCAAAGCGCTTCTCCAAGGTGGTTCAGAGGCTTCCTATCGTAGATTCTTCGCTCTATAAATTCAAGGACCGCTACTTCATGTTTGCAGGCCTTATGTCAGCAGACGAGGGCATCATCTATGAGATGAGAAGAGCGGGTGTTGAGTATTCGCAGATGCTCACTGTAAATGCTACTGAGTCCATGGTGATTCAGGAGCACGGCGACCTGGTGATCGGAGAGGATGCTATTATTCATTTGGCAGATTTGGCAAGATGATGTTTGACAGTGTTTCTGTTTTTAATTTTTCAGGAATCTATGATGAGGAGAGCTTTTATCAAGATGATAAAGGCTCTTCCTTTTATGATGCAGATGGCAGGATGCATGGGTACAAGGCACCTGATTTCAAGGTGTATGATCTGAAGGATATGTCCGGCACCAACTGCATGTGCGATGATGAGGCTGTGGGCAGGATTCGCAGACTCCTTTCTGATGAGAAGGTGATCGCCGGGGAAATTCATTTTATTGATTCGGGCAACTACCACTATATGTCAGCTCTTTTGACAGAATTGGTAAAAGAGCCTTTTGAGCTGGTGGTTCTTGATCATCATCCCGATATGCAGGCGCCAATGTTTGGAGATATCTTATCCTGTGGTGGCTGGATCTTGAAGGTGCTTAAGGAAAACCAATTTGTCCGCGGCGTACACGTAATTGGGGCAGATAAGGGGCTGATCTCGCAGCTTGATCCCGAGGACGTTGGTAAGGTGCACTTTTATCCGGAGTTTGCGGATGTGAACGTTAGTGACGAATCCGGACATGACAGAGATACAGAAGTGATCTCGGTTCGTGAGTTTGTTAGAGAGAGGCTCTCCGGCCGATACCCGGTGTATTTGTCGATTGATAAGGACGTGCTCTCAAGGGATGAGCTGATCACCAACTGGGATCAGGGACAGATGGCAGCAGAGCAGCTCTTTTTACTGGTAAAAGAGCTGGCTGGAAAAGACTCCATACCGGGTGAAAATGAGAGCGTTCCCGGAGGTAAGTTGCGGCTCCTGGGTGTGGATGTCTGCGGCGAATGCGCTCCGGATCAGGAGGACTGCGACGTGGCAAAGGCCATAGCCGGGAACAACGAATTCAACCGCAAATTATTGGAGTTATTGTTGAACAAATGCGACCATTAGTGGATACTTGATGCGTTATCGTAGAAAGTGCTGTCAGGGACTTGCTGTAAGTTAACGAAAAAGCGTATAATTAATCTTACCGATACTCTACATAATTAAGGGGCGTGTTATGGAAAAAAGATTTAGGGATTATCTGAAGCATTTCGAAAAACTTGACTATGACGTTCTTTCCGATGAAGAGATAAGCGATGAGAAGGGGAATCTGGAACTAAAGACAGCTTATCTTCACAGGGAAATGATGCGTCTTCTTGTGATCGTCATAGGCTTTCTGGTATGTGCCTGTATCTTTTTATCCACGGCGCTGGTAAGCAAAAATCTTATCTGCTATATTTTGGCGGCTTTGACAGCTCTTTTTGCTGCATATGAGTCACTTTTGTATCGCGGAATCGGCGGAATAATGAAGCAGTTGGAGACTTATGTTGACAAGCTCACAATGCTGTGAATACTCTTGACATAACCATGTAAACTCTGTATTATGTAATATGTCGCTTGCAGAAGTGGCGGAATGGCAGACGCGCATGGTTCAGGTCCATGTGTTGGCAACAACATGAGGGTTCAAGTCCCTTCTTCTGCATTTTATCAAGGAATCGGTTGTATTAGCCGGTTCCTTTTTTGCTGTGTAAAAAAATGTCTTTTTAATATTAAAAGATTATTAAGAATATACATAATTTCGTACATTTCTGGTCGGAAGTATTATAATTTTCCTGAGAGGTTTGTTCTTTTTTCGGTAGTTTTTTACCAATGGAGGCATACAATGGCAAAAAAGGAAAACAAGATTAAGAAGAGCGCGGGAAATGATATTAAATTCATGGATAGCATCAAGACCAAGCTCATTTCCGTAATGATCCTGGTTACCGCTATTCCGCTTTTGGTAGCTGTTATTGTAAGTTACATAACTTCTACCAATAAGGCACTGGCTGATGCTCAGGACTCACTTGAATGGCAGGCCTGGTATATACAGGATTGTTTTGTCAGAACTGTTGACACTAATATGTACTTGATGAGGAGTATTGCAGGCAACCCTACAGTCATCAATTTCGTAAAGGGAGAAGCAGGTATTCCGCTTGATGCCGTGCAGTCAACTCTTGTGGAGGTCGATGCAATCCTCGATGATGGTGATAATACTTCCATTACTGATGCGACAGGTATGCAGATTGCCAGAGGCAAAGGCGACTGTATCGACGTTTCGGACAGAGAATACTTTAAGACTGCAATGACGGGACAGACATTTGTCTCTAACGTAACAATAAGCAAGACGAACGGACGTAGATTTATCACATTTGCTGCACCTATCATGGATAATGGCAAGGCCATTGGTATAGTTCACAGAAACTATGATCTGAATAATTTCCATAAACTGTTGGAAGAGGAGTCTGATGATGCATTCCTTGCAGATAGAGAAGGAACAGTGGCTGCTCATTCCCAGTATGAGATTGGAGAGGGTGCCCACGAAGAGGAGAGTAGGGCAAAATCTGAGTTCATGACTTCCGGACTGGAAGAAGGTTTCTATCATGTTGATACAGGAAAAGGCTACAATGCTTATGTTGCTTATGTAAAAGAGCCTACTTCAAACTTCACTGTTTGTGCTGCAACCAATGACAAAAAGGTTCTTTCATCAGCCAGGCAGTCGGCGACAATAGTAATTATCGTTGGCCTTGTTCTTCTGATCGCGGCAGCGGTTATATCATTCTTCATGGCAAACAGTTTCATAGCACCTATTCAGGCTGTGAGAACATCACTTACCGCATTATCCGATGGTACCTTTGAAAAAGTTGAAGGATTTGACAAGAGAAAGGATGAATTCGGAGCTATTTCAAGAGCTATGAATTCGGTTATCCGTACCCTTGATGATATTGTTTCCAATATTAAAAAGTCTGCAGAGGATGTGGGAACATCCTCTGAGGAGCTCTCGGATATGGCTAACCAGATATCTCAGACAGCCGAGGACGTATCAAATGCAGTTCAGGAAATTGCTACCGGTGCGACTCAGCAGGCAGATGAGATTCAGAGCGCTTCTGAGAATGTAGGCAGGATCGGAGATGCTGTTGCTGATGTGCAGTCTTCAACTGACAACCTTTCTGATATAGCTCAGAAGATGAAGGAAGCCTCCGAGATTTCAAGTAATTCACTTGCTTCTCTTCAGGAGTCATCTTCAGAGATGACGGCCAAGATTGATGATATCTCAAGGACAATCCAGGCAACTGAGGCGGCTGTTAATAATATCAATGAGAAGGTTGAGGGCATTACATCAATTGCAACCCAGACAAATCTTCTTTCACTTAACGCAAGTATTGAGGCTGCAAGAGCCGGAGAAGCAGGAAAAGGCTTTGCGGTTGTCGCTGAAGAAATTGGCAAGCTGGCTGAAGACTCCAAGACTATGGCTGATGATATCAAGAAAGAGATGGAGTCACTGCTTGAACAGAGTAAGGCAGCCGTTACGGCAGCTGCAGATGTTAAGCAGGGCAACAATGACCAGCAGATTGCTCTCGGCGAAACCCTTGATGCAGTCAACGGCATGCTGGCTGATATTGGCAGCACAGTAGGTGGTGTTCAGCAGATTTCCAGAGGTGCTGAGACCTGTGATACCTCCAAGAACTCAGTTGTTGATACGATGAGTGCTCTTTCCGCCATTTCGGAAGAAAACGCAGCTTCTTCAGAAGAGACCGGAGCTTCCATGCAGGAACTTTCGGCTACAGTTACTACACTGGCTGGTTCTGCTAACAACCTTAAGGAAATCGCAGAAAAGCTCAATGAAGACATGAAGTTCTTTAAATCATAAAAATTTTTAAAATAATTCTTGACGTTTCCGAACAATCTTGATAATATAGATAAGTCGCGACGAGATAGTTGCGACGGTTCGCGGAAGTGTCGGAATTGGCAGACGAGCAAGAC
>JAEEGL011879374.1_pt1 | contig 20695 bp, 23 predicted proteins | sample 9134231 | NCBI WGS metagenome assembly JAEEGL01 (sample SAMN16246548, study PRJNA631951) | gut metagenome | biome: gut microbiome; feature: rumen; material: fiber-attached | host: Bos | place: Iran: Karaj | collected 2018-10
CCATTGATCGTCAAGCAGCTTTCCCATGGATTCGATAGATCGAAGTTGCCAATGGTCTCCTCCGGCGTTATGAAATCCCCGCTGGGGATCTCGCCGAAGCGGTTATTGATCACGATGCCCGGCTGCAGTTTCCGGACCTCCGCTTCCAGTTCCGGTCCACCCCAGAAGCCCGGATACAGGGGCTGACCATAGGGGATCGCCGGAACATCGACTTTATTGAAGTCACGGCTCCATCCCAGCCACGAATCCGTACCGCCGTCATACCACAAAATGTCGACCTTTCCATAATCTGTCATCAACTCACGGATCTGATCATGGGTCTGCTGGCGCATCTCCAATGCGCTTTTGCGATACATCTGCGGGAAGAAGAACCCGGGGCAGCGCCAGTCCAAGGGCGAATAGTAAAAGCCGACTTTCAGCCCTTCCGCGCGGCAGGCATCCGCATAAGCCCGGACAAAATCCTTTTTGGCGGCAGAATCCATCGACGTGAATCCATCGATGCTTCCTTTGGAATCCCAAAGGGAGAATCCATCATGGTGTCTTGTGGTAAAGACCATGTACTTCATGCCCGCTTGTTTCGCGGTCCTTGCCCAGGCACGAGCATCAAAATTCTCGGCCGTAAACCGATCCTTCAGCGTACGATACTCTTCAACGGGGATCGCCTCATTGAACATGACCCACTCTCCGCGTCCCAGCAGCGAATACAGCCCCCAATGGATGAACATACCGAACCGCAGATCTCTCCATTCCTCGATCCTTGCTTCTCCCGACATGATCTTACAAGTCCTTTCAGTTTTAGATTTTGATCAAAACTGCTTATATTCTCAGCCCCACTTGAAGTTTTCTTTCCCGGCACCGAGTTCAAAATGGCACTTCACGATGCCCAGATCGATCTTCAGACAAGGCCCGATCCGACCTGCTTTGGCCTGTACCGTGCTGCCGTTCCGTTCGAATCGGAATCTCTGCTGATTGACTGCCGTCGGCGCCAGCAGGGCTGCTTCAACGCCTCTTTTGAACCACTCCGGGGCGTCCAGGCTGACGTTGCTGACGTCGGCCGCGCTCTTGCTCTTCCGGGCCGCGCCTTGCGTTTTTCCATACCCCAGCGCGATGACGATGACCTCCTTCTCATCCGCGCCAAGGACGGCTTTGCTCTTACCATGGCTCAGCGCCGCCCAACAGGTGTTCAGGCCCAGCTCTTGTGCTTTCAGCACCAGCAGTTCCCCATAAAAACCGCAGCGTTCCTCCAGATCTGCAGCCTTTTTGCCTGCCATGACAACGTAGTTCGCCGCGTTTTCAAACTTCCCGTACTTTGCCATGCGGGAAGAAAAACACTTTGGTTCGTCATAGATGATCTGCATGTGCAGGCCGGCGGTCCGATTCAACTCCTCCGCATAGGTGTCCAATTCCTTGCGGATCTCATCAGGGATCGGTTTGTCCAGATACTGCCGCACACTATGCCGCTGCCGCATCAGGTCCATCATCGCACTCATGCTCAGTCCTCCAGCATGGACAGCAGTTCATCCAACGTGGGCAGGCCCATGATCGTTTCCGCGTAAATGGCTTTCTGGACCATTCCATCGGCTCCGATGAGGAACATGGCGGGCAGCTGCTGTTCGTCACCCTCATATTTGCCATGAGAGAAACCGGCCGCCGTAGCCGCTGCACCCTTGATCTTCAGCGCTTCCAACTGATTGCCCACCAGTGCTTCCATGGACGGCGCAGGCAGGATCTCCAACTCCTGGTAGATCTTCATCTCCGGATCGCAGATGATATCGAACGGCAAGGGCGTATCCTTGAGCTCCTCTGCCAGAAGCGCTTTGTCGCTCTGCAGCATGAAGACGATCTCGGCGCCTTTGGCCTTCACCTCTTCATACCGCTGTGCCGCGATATGGATGTCATAGCGGCAGACAGTGCAGCCGATATACCGCAGGCACCAAAGCACTGTTTTCGAGGCCTTGAATAAGTCTGTCGTTTGTTTTTCCCCGCCATATAAAGCATTGACCGGCAATGTTGGAAATCTATCTCCGGGATATAGTTTTGACATGATCGGTTAACTCCTTTCTCGATCCATTTGACCATATTATAATGTCATCTACAGTTGCGGGCAAGTGTTTCTCCATTCAAAAACCTCCCTTGGCCAAAGGCGGTCAAGGGAGATCGTTGTTTGTTTCAACTCTTATCATTCATTTTGCGCATCCAAAGTTTCTCTCACGGTCTGCACATATTTCTTCGTCAGGTTATAGCCGAACTGCAGGAACAGGAACATCGCCAGATACATGACGAAAGGCACGATCGTCGCGATGGAATAGATACCGTTATTGACGGCCGCTTCCTGCTCGATGACGCCTTCTGCCGTATTGTAGCCGATGGCCGCCATCGCCATGGTCGCACCGATGCCGGCCAGCGTCTGTCCCAGCTTCCGGAAGAAGGAAAAGCTCGCGTAGGTCGTAGCTTCTCTTCGATGGTTGTTCTTCATTTCATTGTAATCGATGACGTCCGTGACCATCGCCCAGACTTCCAGTGTAAAGAAGGACAGACCGAATCCCCCCAGCAGAATGACGAACAGGAAGATATACGGGTTCGGCGTCCGCACAAAGTACAGGATGAGGAACGCGAGGGATGCGATCAGGCTGCCGAAGGAGCAGATCTCTTTTTTGCCGAATCGCTCCACGAACTTGCCCATGAACGGCATCAGCACCAGCATTGGGATATAGTTGAAGACCGTTACCAGGGAGAACATGCCCGGTTTTTCATAATAGTTCTTGAAAAGATAATTGAAGACCGTCTGGGTATACATGCTGCCGGCGATCAACAGCATGGAAGCCAGACACAGCATCATGAAAGGCCTGTTCTTTGACAGTTCCTTCATACGATACAGCGTATCATGCCGATTCTCATGATGCTTGGCAGGAATATACTCCCGGGTCAGTTTGAAGAACGCGAAGTAAATGATGATACTGAATCCGGCCAGGACGATCACGCCGGTCATCAGCTTGCCCGCATGCAAGTACTTGGCACCGGTCTCCGCCACGGTCGCGTAGACGAACAGCGGCAGCAGGATCTGGCCAGGGGCCGATCCGAAGCCGGCTCCCAGGGAACGGATCACCGACAAGGTCGAACGCTCTTTCAGATCGTTCGTCATGGCGGAAGCCATGGATCCGTAAGGGATATTGACAGCCGTGTACAGCATGCCGTACAGGATATAGGTCACATAAGCATAGATGAGATACTGGTTCTCGGAAAGCCCGGGGATCTTCACAAAAGTAAGCACAAAGACGATCGCCAACGGCACTGAAAACCAGAATACATACGGCCGGAAACGACCATATTTCGTAGGTTTGCGGCTGTCGATCAAAGCACCGCAGATCGGATCATTGATCGCGTCCCAGATCCTGGCGATCAGCATCAGCAAAGTGATCTTCGGCAAAGAAATGTGCAGGACGTCCGTATAGAACATCTGCAGGAAAGAGCCGATCGTTCCGAACGTGATCACGCCGCCCATATCACCCAAAGCATAGCCAACGTAATTCTTGACACTCAGTTTTTTCTCGCTCATGGTCTTCTCCCGTGAATCCATTATTTTCATCATTTTATACAGAAATGCATAAAATTGTCAAGGGTCGACTTAGGAAGTATGAACATTCTTCGGTCTTACTATCATTCCAGCCCCCTGCTTCTCGCGATCTCTGTCGCAGCGTCGATCATCCACGCCCTGTCTTCCGGCAGGATGAAGCCTTGCGCGATCGCCCGGTCCGTGGAAGCTTCCGCAAGTTCCTTGTAATGACCCAGATCGCCATAAAGCTCCGCGAGCATGGCTGCAGAGAAAGGCTTCGCCGTACCGAACATCATCTGGATGGAGCCGCCTTCCGGATGATCCGTGTAGGACTGATACGATGCCGTCGGGCAATCTGCGGTGGGATAGCGGATGCCACCCAGCGCATTGCCGAAAGCGTCCTTACGGTTCGCGATAAGCTGGCCGGTCTTATCCGTCGCAGCCGGTGTTACCTCTGTCTCGATCTTCGGCGCGTGCGGTGCAGGAATGCCGAAGCGTGCCCAGTCGATCAAAGCTTTCATCGCAGCGCAGAAGATGGGCTCATAAGGTGTATCCATCGGGACACCGTTCTTCGGATCTCCTTCCCAGGTCAGAACGACACCGGCCTTTGCCAGATCTTCCTGGATCAGCGCATAGTAATCCAACAGCGAATACTTCGTATCATGGGAGGAGCAAGGGATCTGCCACGTACGGAAGCGATACTCCAGTTCATCCGCATCTCCATGCCAGAAGCCGAAACCACGGTTCTCTGATTCGGTATTGACTGCTATGACAGGCTCTTTGGAGACCAGCAGCTGTGCACCCTGCGGAAGTCCCCCGAAGGCCATACGGCCGCCCGCCGCATAAGAATTCAGCTTTTTGTTGCCAGCGCCGGAACCACTATTGTAGTAACCATCGAACAACGGTCCATCGATCCGATTCTCCGGCAGGCGCGCAAATGTGTTGATGATCCGGGACAGATAGCTCCCGGACTGGGACCAGCCGGCCAGAAAGAGCCAGTTTTTACCAAAGCCCGCGATCGGGTTGAGCGGATCATCATCCCTGCGCAGGACCTTGGCCAGATCGACCAGCATATCCCAGAAAAGACCCAGTTCATACGGCTGCATGAAGTCAAAATCCGGTCCCTCCGGCCCTTTCCTCTCCGGGGTGGGGTTGGACCAGTCGATCGGGGCATATCGTTCCGGATCAAAACGCTTGAGTGCATCGACCACATGGCCTTTGGAAGTGATACCGATATAGATATCCCCATCCCGCACGATCTTGCGCCACATGAGGATCCAGTCCCGGTCGATGTCGAAATTCGCGGATGCATTCAGGATCTCCAGGATCACATTGCCGCTGAACTCTTGCGGATCCGCAGGCCGACGCACCAGCAGCCTTGTCGTATACGGCGCGTCCGGGACCATGACCACCAGCTTCCCGTCCGGAGCCTCGTCGTAGATATTGGCCGTTCCGGTCTGAAAGAATTCTTCCTCCACGTACCCGTGCGATTCCAGATCACAGGGTTTCATCGCTGAAATAAAGGGATAGGACGATTCCGTAACAGGAATCTTGCGCATAGTCTGGATCATGAACGTACCTCCTTGTATGCTTTTTCTTGATCAAATGAGATTTGTGTGCAACAGTCTATAAAAAACTCAGCGCCCTATGACATCACGAGCGCTGAGATACGTATTTTACATGCGGGCTTCGATCCACTCCAACAGATACTGATCGACCGCTTCCTTGTCCAGTTCATTCAGGATCTCATGACGGTCATCAGGGAACAGTTTCAGGGTCACGTCCCGGATGCCGGTGTCGCGATACGTCTGCGCAACGATCGTGGGGCCTTTTCCGCATTCGCCGACCGGATCGTTCTGCCCGGCAACGACAAGGATCGGCAGATCCTTGGGGATCTTGTTCAGGTTCTCCTGCTGCTGGCAATAGCGCATGCCACGGAACATGTTGTTATATCCATTGACAGTAAAGATGAACTGATTGAGCGGGTTCGCCACATAGGCATCGACGATGGCTTCGTCCTTTGTCAGCCAGTCGCACTTCGTCCGTGCCGGCTCGAAGGAAGCATTATATGAACCCAACGCCATGTTATTGACCATGGTGCTGCGGAAATGATCGCCTCTCGTCTTTTGGAGGACCGCCGTCAGTCCGATCGCCAGATTCAGCGTGGCCGTAGGCTGATAGCCCGTGCCCATGATGATCGCACCGGCCAGGCCCTCGCCGTAGATCTCAATGAACTGGCGCGCCAGGAAAGAGCCCATGCTGTGGCCCAACAGAAAATACGGGACGTCCGGGTACTTCTTCCGCGTATCTTCCCTTAACTGCTGCATATCGCCGATCACACAGAGGTTACCGTCACGCTTGGCAAAATAGCCGAGCTGCGACTCGTCCGTGACAGACTTCCCGTGACCCAGATGGTCATTGCCGACCACATAGAACCCCTGCGATGCCATGAACGTCGCAAACCGATCATATCGGTCAATGAACTCCACCATGCCGTGCGCGATCTGCAGGATCCCACGCACTTCCGTCTCCGGGATCCACTCGATGGCATGGATCTGCGTCAGCCCGTCCTTAGAGGGATAATAGAATTCTTTTTTCATGATTTCGATCCTTTCACTTCTTCTTGATTTCATTCTATCACGCACATGATCATACAGCAACATCGTATTTATCAGCGCAGCCGCGGTGCATGATCAGGGCTTGATTATTCCGTCCAAATCACAGATAATAGAAGAAGTATCCAGTATGATCAGAAAGAAGGTGACCGCAGATGAAATATGCCATTATCACGGTTCTCGCAGCTGCTGTCTGTCTTATTCTGGGAATAGCAGTGGTCTCTCGGTTTACGAAAAAGCACAGGGTCCTCAAAGGATCCCTGTTCGGGGCTCTGTTGCTGGTCCTGATCGGCCTGGGCTATCTTATGATATATCACCATGCGCAGGATCAGGCCATAGCTGCACTGAACGGTTCGGAGCTCGTTCGAGTGGAAAAGTTCGACAAGGGCTATCACTTTGACGGTCCCGGTGATGGCGCGGCTTTGATCTTCTATCCCGGAGCCAAAGTGGAGGCAGAAGCCTATGCGCCGCTTCTGCTTCATCTGGCAGAAGAAGGCATGGACGCATTCCTGGTGCGCATGCCTATGCGTATCGCCTTCCTGGACCCCAATGCCGCAGGATCCATCATGAATGAGTTTTCTTACGATCACTGGTTGCTGGCCGGCCACTCCCTGGGCGGATCCGTCGCCGCATCCTATGTCAGCGATCATCCGGATGATCTGGATGGACTGGTCCTGCTGGCCGCCTATCCCACCAAACAATTGGAAACGCCGCTGCTTTCCATCTACGGATCAGAAGATGGATGTCTGGAGCGGAACGTCTATGACAAGGACCGGATCTATTGGCCGGAGACTTCGATCGAAGTGATCATCGAAGGCGGCAATCATGCGCAGTTCGGTGACTATGGCAAGCAAAAAGGTGATAAGGAAGCCCGGATCTCTGCGGAAGAGCAATGGGATCAAGCCGTTACGGCTGTGATCGCTTTTCACGATACGCATATCCGAAATTGATTGGAGGCGCTGTAACAGAAATATAGATAAACTCCGTTTCTCCGTCATTGATCAACCCGTGGACGTCTTTGTCCGCAAATCTCACCACGTCACCCGCCTTGAATTCCTTTTCGATACCTTCTGAAAGAAGCAGTTTGCCGGACCCCTGGATCGCGTACCATATCTGCTCTGATGACTCATGTGTATGTCTCGGCTGATTTGCACCGATCTCAAGATGGACTTCTGTGATCGTAACTCTTACACTGGATGAATTCTCCGGATTCAATAACTGTCGCGACACGACACCGGGATTGATCAGTTCACTTATGCTTTCACCACTTATAAACTCCATTTTGGCTTTTCTCCTGAATCATTTTTGACCTAAGTGATCATACTTATGTCATATGGTCTGCTTGTTTCATAATATACTGCAAGCAAGCTCGTTATGCAATGTTACACTGCAAGTAAAGAAGCCGACAGTTATATGCTGTCGGCTTCTTCTTTCGTCGTCCTATTATAATCTTCAGTTCTTCTTTTCCTCCTGCTCCTGGGCAAGACGCTCACAGCTGGTCAGGCCACCGGAAGCATGATGGTTTGCTTTGCATTCTACGCAGTTGCCGTGACGTGGGCAGCCGATATTTTTGCATGGGCAGTTCGGGTTGATGATCGCCATAGTTATATCCTCCTGCGATAATATATTGTGCTTGATTGAATTATATACTATTTTCCAACGGACCGCCACATAAAAATGATTCTCCTCGAAAAACAAGCGTTCTTAACAAAACGCTCCCGATCAAATTCGAGAGCGTTTTTTCATGCGTGATTTCCTGTATCCCGGCACCATGCCGCGATCTCCGCGATCAGTGCGAGTGGAAGCTCCTCAGAGTACGGGATCCGGATCGATCCCTTGCTGTATGTGCAGCCTGCCTGCTCCAGCTTCTCTGAAAACTTCTCCACAGCCTCCGGACCGGGGTACAGTCCGATGTGCTTTTTCGCTGCGGCGAAGTGGATGATATTGTGTCCTTTCCAATAGGTCGGCATGGACCAGGAAATCTTCTCCGTCGCATCCGGAAGTTCTCTTTTGAGTACGGACCGGACGCTTTGCAGTTTGTCACGGACCCCTTCGTCTTGGGCAAGGATATATGCGTCGACCGTTTCCGGGGCTTTCCCGCAATAGTGATCCTGGTTCACGTTCTTAAAGGTGCGGCCGCACTTGGGGCATTTCCACATATCCTTCTCCTCCGCTCACCGATCCAAGAATTGCAGCACGACCCGGTTGAATTCCTCCGGATGCTTCGCGGCGATGAAATGATCACCTTCGATGAAAACGAGGTCCGCTGCCGGGATGCTGGCCGCGATCAGCTTCGTATGTTCCCTCCGGATCAGATCCTTGGTCCCGGCCATGACCAGCGTCTTTGACTGTATGCGCGCAAGTTCCTCCGGCGCTACGTTTGGATCATTGACCATCAGGCCCAACATCTCCGCATTTGCTTTGGCGGAATCGCTTTTTTCTGCAAACCTTTTCGCGATCCTATACCCGATCTCTATGGGGATCTGCACGGCAGACTTTACCCCGCGGGGATCTAAATTCGCGCCATCCAGGATCAAGCGGTCGACCCGCTCCGGATGCTGCATCGCGAAGATCATGGCGATATTCCCGCCGTCGGAGAATCCAAGCAGATGCGCCTTCTCGATCTGGTGCTCGTCCATGAACCCCAGCAGGTCTTCCGCAAACTGCCGGATCGTAAACGGCTTGTCGCCTCTCGGGGTCTTTCCATGCCCTCTGGTGTCGATCGCATAGACGTGATACTGCTCAGCAAAGGCCTCCATCTGGTTCTTGAAATAGTCACTGCTCTCTCCATTGCCATGGAGGAGAATGATCGGATCACCTTGTCCGCTTTCGATGTAATAATGTTTGATGTCCATGATCTGCTGTCCTTTCAGGTGTCCCGGTCCATGAAATCTGTTCACTCTTCCACGATCCTGGATTTCATCTTTTCAACGATATCATACAATTGTTTATCAAGGATAAAGGGTTCGGTGAAGGCATTCAGCACGATGCCTGCCGGATCCTTTTCGTTATTGCGCGCCAAGGCGATCGCTTCCAGGACGTGCTTTTGGATCTTGGAGAAATGTTCGCCGTACTCACCCATCTCTTCCGCGCTGGAAAAGATCGGGAAGAAGAATTCAGACCCGTTGGATAGAATGTCCGGGACCAGGCGCACACTGTCTTTCATGGTGATCTCTTTGCCGACCATGGCGGATGGATCATCTCCGGCTTCCTGCAGCATCTTCAGCACCGCCTCATGATCCTGTTCCGATGGGATCGCCGTGCATGGGATCCATACCCAGCTGTCCCGCAGGAGTTCCAGAATGTCCAGCAGATGGTCCTGGGTCCGTTCCTTGTTGAACGTGGAGACCGCTTCCTTCAGCATGCTTCCATCTTCCAGGTCGGAGGCTTTCAGCTTCCTGCTGGGATTCATGTTGGAGCAGCAGAAAACATGATGATCCTTATCTTCCTGTACCACGAAAGCGATGGTCTCGCCCTGGTGGTATCCAAAGTCCGCCTCGGGTTCTTCCAACAGCTCGCCTATGAATGTGTGCCCGTCCAGATCATGGATCCGTACGCGGCGCCCTTCCGGCTGCAGTCCATCCTTCAGCAGAAACACCAGGATATCGTCCGGGTGATAGGGATGCCGCACCGGGTCCAGGAAAGTCAGTCCTCTGGTCTTTTCAACATTTTCATTGGCCCTATGCCTTTTTTCCAGCTCCTGGATCTGCTTCTGATACCGCTTCTTCAGATGGCCATCTTTATCCGCAAAGAACGCAAACTCCAGATCCTGCACCGCTTCGGCCTTGAGCGAAACACGGCCCGTCTTCTGCGTGTCAAAGAAATGATAGCTGCTTTCATCCCGCACCGCCAGACACAGCACCTCCAGGGTCATGCCGGCGGTGTGATCGATATAACCATATACCAGCATGCTGTCCGCCTCGCCCGCGCCAGGATAATGCTCGACCTGCTTTCTGTGTTCGTCCGTGATTGGAAGCCCGCAAAAATGCTGATAAAAGGCCCGGAAGCCAACTTCTTTATAGGTCATGTTCTCCCCTCTTTCTCACAGATCCTCAACATCCACCACGTGAAAACCGTGCTGCATCAATAGTTCGGCCGTCACGCCTCGGCCCGAAATCAACGTACCTGAAAACGTACCATCATACCGCTGTTTGACACCGCAGCTGGGACTGCGGGACTGCAGAATGATCAGGTCCGGCTGCTCTTTGACCGCGATCTCCAACGCTCTCTTCGCACCGCACCGATACTCCCGATCGACACTTCTGCCCTCGCGGTTCACGACGATACCTCCCACGATCTCCGCAGGGACCCGGGGCGTGGGCAGACCGCCCATAACCTCGGGGCAAATGGGTATCACCTCATGGCCTTCCAAGAACTGCATGACCTTTTCATTCCGGTTATTGCCACCGTTATACTTGCAATTCGTGCCTATGAGGCATGCACTGATTAAGATTTTCATAGGGGCTCCTGAGGGGATTCGTTAACTAAACCCTCGATTCTTTTTCTGGATTCTTCAAACAATAATGGTGTTACCATAGGATAGGACAGTTCTTCTGGCATATGAATAAAAGCCTTGACCTCCGCCATCTCACTGTCCGGCAGATCTCCCATTTCATGCACAATAGCCGCAAATACCATGCCGTTAGCGTGAGAATCCGCATCATATCCATAGTAATCACAAATTGGAATGATTTCAGCGTTTCGAATTCCGCTTTCCTCAAACAGTTCACGTTTTGCCGTCTCTATGGGCGTCTCTCCGGCTTCAATATGTCCGCCCTGTGTTTCCCAGGTTTGTTTCTTCCTCTGCCTGCTCAGGATGATCTTGTCCTTGTAAAATGAGCATATGACAACGTAAATATAATCACCTAATGAATTCAGCGGATGGACTGTACACTGAAGGTCTCGTCCGCTGGATCTGGCTCTTTGTTTTTCCATTTCTCCTAACATTCGTTTCAGATGATCAACACCGTATCATTCTATGATTTCTATTCCCAGCATTCTGCTGATATACTCCAACAACGGTTTGTCTTCGCAATACAGATAACAACCTTTCTGCCCTCTGGACATCAGCGTTTTATAAGTATTGCGGATCAGTCGATCTGCTAGTGTCTTGTCTTTACATGTTCGAATACCGGAGGATTTATCACTTTTTGCCTCTTTTGAAGGATCTGTGATCACATGGCCATTCTCATAGCGCAGATCCTGGCCGATGATGATTCCGCAATAATCAAATTCCAGGCCTTGTGTCGTATGGATGCAGCCGACTTGGTCAAATGAATCCGGCGCGATGGCAAACAATGTGTTTGAAAAGTTCCATTTCGCCTGGAAACCATCTTCCAGAACGATATCATATGCATCGCCATTTGGATCGTTTTCTGTGATCCATTCATAGCAGTAGCCGGCGATCATGCGGGATTTATTATTTACCGCGTTTTTCTCTCTCAGTGCTTCTCTCATTTTCACGGGAGAATCAAATAAACGGATCTCATAATCATAATCAAAGTTCACGTTAGCTGTAGAACGGATACCCAACAGGTTGTCAAGGAAATTCAGGTACCCATCGCTCCCATTGCACCGGAACTGGGAGGTCAGATTCAGATCATCCCCTTCATATACCTTGATCCCGTAATAATCAGCCCATTTATGGATCTCTTCTTTGCTGCCGATATCCTTTGTTGTGATCCTTTGATCTTCATCTATGAAGAAGACAGTGACCCGACCGGCATTGATCAGCTCCTTGACCTGGTTTTCCCCATGGAAGATCTGCGACTTTTTCTTAAGGCGGTGCGCCTCATCTATGATGATGCAGTCCAACAGATTTGCCGGTGCATTCCAGAAAGAATCAGATGATTTGAACAGGCTTTTGATATAAGTAAGTTTATATTTTTCCCTCCGCAATTTCTCAAAATAAACGTTACGCGGAGCTGCATTCTTCGTCACATAGTTTGCACTGTAGCCTTTGGATATCAAGTCGCATAAAAGTTGGATCGCAACAACGGATTTACCGGTGCCTGGACCTCCGGATACGATCACAATGCTCTTTTCGGCCCCTTTTACCGGATCATTCGCCAAGCGGACAGCCCTTTCCACAAGCTTTTTTACGGTTTCAAAGGCTACTTTCTGCTCATCGATCAGGTAAAACTCTTGATTCCCTTTGATCATGGAAACCAATGAATCTTGCAGCGCCTTGGCCGGTTTAAGTTTTCCATGATCGATCTTCATTAGCAGATCGATACCGTCTTTCTGCTTGATAAACGTTTTTATGAAAGTACGAAGCTTGATCACATCTTCTTGCAGAAAAACAGGAGCTGCTGAAACTGCTTCCCGGTATAAGTCGTTGTCTATATGAGAACGGTTTATTTCCCTGTAATTATGCAGATAAGCGCAGGGTCTCAGACGAATACTGTTCCGATATACATCTTCATTGAAGTTTTCGATGATCTTGGCATAACTGTAGGCCTGATAGCTTGGATGACAGACCGCCCTGTTAGCTCCGCCCGTAAATGCCGTGACCACATCCGGCCGGGACGTTATACCGCTGTCTTCCCATTGTTTAAGCTCAACAACTACCACATTCTCCGATTCGTTCGCATCTTTTCCGGCAATCAAAAAATCCACACGTTTAGATGTCAACGGAATCTGATATTCAATGGCAAGGGATACATCTTCAGGAATCTCATCGTCATCTAGGACGTTTCTCATATACATGAGTGAATTGCTCCAGGAACGGTATTCAGCATCGTTATTGTGGTGTATACCGTGTTGCTCAAATGCGCTCTCTACCTTTGAAGCAATACTCCCCATGCGGATATCATTAATGAATCCTCCCCTTGTGTTTTCATAAATGATCATTTCTTGAATTCCTCATCATGTGATATGTGTTAAGTTCTTTTGACACCGATTCATACTTTTATATTAGTATACCATAAATCAAACAGGTAACAAGGTTTTCATTATTCTGTAAGATACAATCTTTATTTCCCAAATGTTTTTCTTAGCTAAATCTTGACCTTGCTCTCCCCTTTTTTCCACAAAAAACAGCCAGCAGATAATTCTCCGCTGACTGTAATCGATCATCCATCAATTCTTTTTCTTCTCTGGCAGTTCTTCCCACATGCTCTTAACCAGCGTACATAAGAACTCCCGATCATCCACATCATCCACCAGGATCATTTCCTTCGCCCCGTCGTAGGGCGGTTCCGTCGTGGCATCCGGCATAAGCTGCACCGCTGTTGGAACAGGCTTCACCAGCAAGCGATCATCATAGATACCGCCGAATATCCTTCCACGATAATAAAGGATGTATTCTCCCATCATCCGCCTGAAGCTAACTTCATCCAATTCTGACAACTGATCCAAAACGAACTCCAGGTACTCTCTTGTTGATGCCATTTGCCCCTCCTATGCCAACCGCTTTCAGGCCCTTTTGATTGGATGCCTTATCACTGTCCTTAGCTTCTCCGGTGCGACTTTTCTGGCGTCGCTCAAATAGATCTCATGATGCATGCGTTGATCTGTAATGTCCAGTTCATACCCTTCCCGCTCCATGAATCCATGCATCATCTGCACCGTCGCGGGCTCGTCATCGTAAGAACCGATATGCATGCACTGGACGCACAGTCCTTCATCATAAGTGAAGAACTCCACCTTGGAAAAATCCTGTTTCTTCTTTGCCGCGGCTTCTCCAATGGCCCACTCGAAATCTTCCTTCGTAACGAAATCGGGCAGGCGAATGACGGAGATCCAATGGAAGGTATCTTTATGCGCGTAATCGACACCGGTCACACCATCCTGCCACCAGAACCCTTCCAAAGGCGGCACCACGTAATCGAAGTAACCATCGATCTGATGATCGCCCTTCTTGCTCATCTTGATCGTAAAAGCGATGCCATACAGAAGGCCAATGGCTTGTTTATACGCCCCGTCTTCCTCATTGGGATCTCCGGTACCCCGTACCGCAAGATAATGCATCGGCGGCACGGTCACGATGGAAGGCGCTGCCTTTGGCATATAGAACTCTTTATATTCCTTCTTGAAATCGAATGCCATGCTCTTTATCTCCTCGTCAGGTCTTTCTCTTCATAGGGCTTGTTCCAGGAACCGATCTCGATCAGATTTCCTTCCGGATCCGCGATATAGCAGGTCCTCTGCCCCCAAGGTTCAAGCTCCGGTGCAAGTACGGACGTGGCGCCGCCTTCCACGGCTTTCGCATACGTCGCGTCTACCTCATCAAAGGTATCCACATACAGCGCTATCTCAAAATGACCATTCAGTCCCTTGATATACTCATATCTCCGGCTCGTCATCTTCTCGAAATCATCCCTGCCGTACAACAGGAACAGCGTCCCATCCTTCATCAGGTACACGTTGGACGTATCCTCTTCTTCCTTGATCTCAAATCCAAGCACGTCCCGGTAAAACCGGACCATCTTGCCCATGTCCTCAACAAATAAACCAAAACCGTCTAATCTCATGATGTTGATCCTCCTGATACATGTTTATTATAACAGGTACACTTTTTCAAGTAAATGCTCACTCAAGAGTCCATGACAATGATGCCCCTGTCAATACCTTCCATGATCAAATCTGCGATTTCCTTTTCTGTGAACAGGAATTCCGGCCACATCATGTAGCATCCGTATCCTATGCCCGAAGGCGATACCTGATCTGTCCCTAGTATTTCCGTTGCCAGGATGGCTTCAATATAATGGGCCAGGATCTCTCCTCTGCTGATCACCTGATCGATATACTCAGCGGGCAGATGAAATGCTCGGATAGACTCGATAGCCTTCTTTTCATACTCATCATACTGCATCATTTCGTTACGCTCCTTCTTCATATTTTCCAAAAAGAGGCATAAGAAAAAGCCCATCGACTCGACAGGCTTCACTTCATATGTTCGGGAACCTATCGGTCAAGCTGGAGCACCTTACCTTCCGGCAGGTTGCTGCGTGGTCAACGAGCTTGTCTCTCGCACGCTCTTTATAGGTCTTACAGTCTTCTGGCCTTGAGCCATTTCCCGGTCGCTTTATACGCTTCCGCGAGCCATTTCCTGCAGTTTTGTGTCTGAGGATGATCAAACCCCAGTGTTTCCAGATATGCTTTGTACATCTTTTCTCCGAGCGCAGCAGCCTCCGACCACCTCCCCAGTTTTTCCAGATAACAGAAGGCATTGTATCCGGCAAGCAGCGTGTCCGGGTGCTTTTCTCCCAGCAGTTTCGTTCGAAGCTGGTACACCAACTGACTCAGTCTCAATGCCTGGGGGATATCTCCGCATCCTTCACAATAAAGCGCCAGATTGCCAAGTGACAGCACGGTCTGCGGATGTTCCCTGCCAAGGATTTCACATCTTTTTTCGTAGGCCTCTCTCCCATACGAAAACGCTCTTTGGGGGTCCCCCAGTTTCCAGTAACGCAGCGCAATCCCGTGAACTGCATCCAGTGTCTGCGGGTGGCGGTCCCCCAGAACGCGTCTTCTGATCTGCAGAACTCTCTCGGAATACTCCAGTGCTTTTCTCTCATTCCCTGCGGCACTGTAAAAATATGCAAGATTTTCTACGTTTAGCAGGGTAAAGGGATGCTCCTCTCCGTATACAGCACGCCTGCCCTCATAGGCTTCTAAACCGTAATGGATTGCCTCTTGATTCTTTCCCAGCCGATACAAATTCACACTGTAATCGGTACAGAGGCGCAGCGCTGTCAGATCCCTCTTCCCGTTCATTTTCACAAAGGTTTCGTAGAGATCCTTCGACAGATCTGCGGCTGTCTTGTAATATCCAAGATCTCCCAAACGTGCACAGTAGTCGATTTTTCTGTTCAGGGTCAGGTAGTGCGTACTTCCCATGGTTGTTACACTGCGTTCGTAGGCAATCCGGCAGCTCTCCAGCGCTCCTTTCAGGTCGCCATTTTTATACTGATAGGAACCCAGTTCGCTCAATATGCTCAGTGTGTTCGGATGATCCTCCCCCAGAAGCTGCCTTCGTCCTTCATATGCCTTCTGTGCAAATGCGATCGCCCCCAGGTAATTCCCCAGAGCACTTTCATATCCCGCGATCAAGGCTTCGCTGTCGAATACAGAGGGATGCCTCTCTCCATACACTTTTTCCCTCCGGCTTAAGACGCCTTGTGCAACTGCAAGTGCTTTTTTCGTCTCGCCAAGATGGTGCATGCTGTTCGCATAGTTGCTTGCATACAACAACGTGCGTGGATGATCTTCCCCCAGCGTCTTCTGCGCCACTGCTAACACATTTGCAAGTAATTCCTTTTCCTTTTGGAAATTGCCGACGTTGCCATAGTTCATAGCAAGATTATTCAAAAACAGCAGGGCCTGCGGGTCCTCCGCACCATACTTGGCAACCCGTTTCTGATACGCCTTCTCCCCCATGCGGATGGCTTCCTGGTATCTGCCTGCACCACTATAATAATGCGCCAGATTGTTGAGCGCTGTCATTGTCTCAGGGTTATCTTCCCCCATGTATTTCTCACACAGTGCATATACTTCCTCCATCTGCGTGAGCGCTTCATCGCGTTTTCCAGTCTCATACAGGTAAAGAACATACGTGATTCTGGCTGCTAAAGTATCTACCGAAGTCTTTCCTTCCTTTTCGGTAAAGTAATCGACGATCTTCCCTTGCCAGTCGCACGCTTTCTTCAGATCCATGGAAGTACCTGTCCCGTCATGATACATGCTGACAAGCTTTCGCATCGCCTCATACAGACCTGCCGTCGCCGCCGATGTAATCAGGCGCAACGCCAGGGAGCGTTCAACTTCCACGTCGATTCCATCCAAATAAGCCAGCCCGATCAGGAAATTGTGCATCGGATCGTCTTCCTTTTCGCGCAGCTTGGCAGAAGAAATCAGTTCCAGAATCAGACGATGTACCTTGGCGGCATCATTTGCATCGACGCAGTCTGGGATCTCTTCATACTGTCTGGCCAGTTCCTTCTTGTCTGTCATCTGTGCCATCGCGGGAAGGATCGGTTTGTTCAGCTGCTTTGCGGCAGGGTATTCGACATTGCGGACATAGTTATCTTCATTGATCAGGTTTGGCGTAACAAGCAGTGCAAAAAGATCGCTCTTTTTCATGGCCCGTTCAATGCTCTCATCAAACTTCTCGCCCGGGACCAGATACTCATCGTACCAGATCGCGATGTCCCTGCAGGCAGGATTTGAATGGATCATGCGCATCAGGCGATCCGCATACTTTCTGTCTTTTTTACGGTAGCTCAAGAAAATATACGTATCAAAGGCTGCCTGGATCCGCTCCACCATTTCCGCAGATATCAGCACTGTATTTAAGTACTTTTTCAACTTCTCCTCATAACTGACACCTGTATCAGAAGCTGCGTTTGGATCCAGATACTGCACCGTACCGAACTTCTGTCCGTAGAGGTCCGTAAGTCCGCTCTCCAAAAGGATCGGGAGCACCGGGATATGATGTTCCTTTGCAAAGGGAAACTCCACCGACATCGTTCTCGTCTCCGAGATCAACAGCCGATACGATACCGGAATGACAAACAGGTTCATGCCCTGCAGGTCCACCTCCATGTTCTCCCACACGCTTCCCATATCTTCCGCGTAATACACAGCGCAATCGTTTGCCGCAAACAGATCCCGAATCACACGCCCTAAGGATCTCACATCCTGCGGGTGACAGGTCACATATACTTTCGGCTTCCCCTTTGGAGACGCATTCCCTTTAGTCTGCACATGCAAATTCATGGTTTTCTTTCCTTCCGTGAAATGATCGCTTCTGTTTTTGATTTCATTGTATCGCATTATGCCCGAGAAATCTATTGAAAATCTTGATCCCATTGATTTCGTCAAGAATTATGATACAATTGATATATGATCACATTCCAGTCTAAATGAACTGGAAATCAGGCATCTCAACCCTACATACATTGAAACAGAAAGGCCCTTTGTTATGGACGAATTTTTAAGGTACGGTCTGTTTGGCCGTCCGCTGCTGCGGATTTTGAACGGAGAAGCAACCCCCTTTCGCTTTATGCTCTTTGCAGTGTTTGCGGTACTGCTGATCTTCATGGTCATCCTTACGATCACGAAGTTTCGTATGAGTCTGATCGTAGACCTGGCTTTTGTCCTGTGCTTTGGCTATATCATGGGCCTGGCAATGGCAGCCACCGTGATCGTTCTTGGGATCATATTCGGAGGAATATCGATCCTTGGCGGGAACTCAAACAATGCATCGGGAACCCAAAAGAATGATGAACTGGACTGGAGTTCGGTCAGCGAATTGGACAGGCTCGGAGAAAAAGCACGGAATAGACTGAGCGGTGCGGATTATGCAAGAATGGAAACCGAAGCAAAGTTCATCCGGAACCAGTCCGACCTGGAGAACTTTGTGAACAAATGGGAGCGAGAGATCGAAATCAGCCCAGTGAAAACAGATGATGACTGATGCAGTACGACCCGTCACGAATCATGATAGAATCGGTATATGATCATATTCCAGAATACTGCAATAAGGATGTGGCTAGCAAATGATCAGATATGAGGACCATATTTCACCTGAAGAATACTTAGAATTACGCAAATTGGTCGGATGGAGGCTTTTTCCGCTCGAGGAAGCAAAGAATTGCGTGGAGAACGCTTATATGGTTCTTTGTGTCAGGGATGATGAAAGAGCTATAGGTGTTGTCAGATTGTCCTGGGACGGTGGATATGTAGCTTTTCTGTCAGACGTAATCGTGATTCCAGAGTATCAGGGACAGGGAATCGGGAAAAAACTGGTCGAAGCTGTGATTAAAAGGATCAAGGACGATATGAAGCCAGGCTATATGGTCAATCTTAATCTCAATTCCGCTAAGGGGAAGGAGCCCTTCTATGCAAAACTCGGATTCGTGGAACGACCGAATGAGGACGCAGGTGCCGGTATGAATCAGTGGCTGGTATTTGAAAATTGAATAATCAAGGAGCAATGACTCAATGGCTGCGAAAAAACCAAAATCAAGAAAAAGAATCGTTCTCATTGTACTATTAAGTATCATAGTTTTGATCGTGATTGGATGGTGGGCTTTCTGCGTAAAAATGTACAATGACAATTTCGATATCAGTGCAGTTAGTTATGAGCCGCTGATGCTGCATGTTGAGGATTTTGACGGACTGGAATGCAGAGACTATTCTTTCCCTTCTGATAAAGGACAACTGCTTGCCGGTTATCTTTACACTAACGGAGATAACCAGCACGGAATCGTGATCATTGCCCACGGTTTCGGTGGTGGAGGTCATAATTCTTATATGGATGCAGCAGATTATTTTGCCAGGAACGGATACTATGTCTTTGCATACGATGCTACTGCAATGGATCAGAGTGAAGGCGAAGGTCTGGGCGGTGTTCCACAGGGCGTGATCGATCTTGACCATGCCATATCTTTTGTGGAATCAAATAACGATATCCCTGACCTTCCGATCGTTCTTTTCGGACATAGTTGGGGCGGATATTGTGTAAGTGCTGTATTGACTTATCATCCGGAAGTCAAAGCAGTGATCGAGTGTTCCGGCTTTAACCGTTCCTCGGACATGTTTGAATCAGGCGGCAAATCACAGGCCGGAAGTGTTATTTATACAATGACGCCATTTATCAGGCTCCATGAGCGTTTCAAATATGGTAAGTATGCGGCAAATACTGCAATGGACGGCTTTGATGCCACGGAAGCCGCAGTAATGATCGTACATAGTGCCGATGATGATGTGATAGGGATCGAGTATGGATTAGACAAGTATTATGAGAAATACAAGGATGATCCACGTTTTACTTTCATGAGGTTTGATGACCGAGGGCATAACGAGATTCTTAATGATCCGAACAACACCTATAAAGATGAATTCAACGCGGAATTCGATCCGTGGGTCGAAACGCTTGATTATGATTACAGTGCCGAAGAAAATAAAGAACGATTCATGGAAGATAAGGCAAATTATATCACCGAAAACCTTGATCATAAAAAATGGAGCCATAGATTGGACGAGGAATTATTCGCCCAATTCCTGAATTTCTATGAACAGGCAATAAACTAGCGTGGAATGGGTCCGCAGTAATTGCAGGGAGACGGTTATGAGAGAACCTGATATCGATACTTTGATGTTTTTTGATAAATACCCTGACGCTGTCCCTATATATTTGCGTTTTGAGGAAACCATATACTCGGTTTTCCCTGATGTGAATCAACGGGTGCAGAAGACACAGATCACTTTCTCAAACAGACATGTATTCGCCTGCGTATCATTTGCAAGGGTAAAAAAGAAAGCAGAGCTTCCGGATCCTTTTATAGTCATTACTCTGGGGCTTCCTTACCCGTTGGACTCAGAACGCGTTGCGGTAAAAACAGAACCATATCCCGGAAGATGGACAACTCACATTGTTGTTGGAAGTACTGATGAGATCGACGAAGAGTTAATTGGATGGGTCAGGCAGGCATATGCTTTCTCGGATTGCAAATGAACCACTAAAATACCGTTTTATCAAAGCAAAGAATATCCCGACAGATCGGGGTTACGAGAATTA
>JAEEGL015880015.1_pt1 | contig 20694 bp, 18 predicted proteins | sample 9134231 | NCBI WGS metagenome assembly JAEEGL01 (sample SAMN16246548, study PRJNA631951) | gut metagenome | biome: gut microbiome; feature: rumen; material: fiber-attached | host: Bos | place: Iran: Karaj | collected 2018-10
CTCCAGAAGAGTCTTGCCCGGAAGTATCTCGGAAGCCATAGCGGCAGAATGGGTCATGCCGGAACAGCCCAGAGTTTCCACCAGCGCTTCCTGTATGATGCCGTCTTTTACGTTGAGGGTAAGCTTGCAGCCTCCCTGCTGGGGAGCGCACCAGCCTATTCCGTGAGTCAAACCGGAAATATCCTTGATTTCCTTTGCCCGGACCCATTTCCCCTCTTCGGGAATGGGAGCAGGTCCGTGATTGCAGCCCTTGGCTACGGGACACATTACTTGTACTTCATGGCTGTATTCCATAAAATATACTCCTTGGTAACAATAAAGGTCTTTCGATAACTATTATTATTATACTACAATTTCGCCCGTTTGGCAAACCGGGGCCCTTTCGCGCAGCCGAAAAAAAGCCCTCCGCAAAGGAGGGCTTTTAAAGCATTTTTATCTGCCGAAGAAGGGGAAGAAATCGCCGAAGGGATCTCCTCCGCCGCTGCCGGGCTGAGGCTGCGGCTGCGGCTGCGGCTGGGCCGACTTGGACATCTGTTCCATATCGGGCATTTCTTCGAGGACTATCTCCACGTTGCTCTGGGAGGAGCCCCGGGCGATGGTCAGGCTGATCTTGTCGCCTATCTTTTTCCTGCTGACGGCGGTGGACATGGCCACCAGGGATTTGTTGGGATCCTTGCCCAGCTTCACCGGTTTGCCGTCGATAGCGGTGATGACGTCTCCCCGCTCCAGCCCCGCTTTCTGGGCGGGACTGCCCTGATATACGTTCTCTACCAGTATGCCGTCCTGCTTTGTGAGGCCGGGATAAGTGCCGTACTGGTTCTGCAGCTGCTGCCTGTATTCCTCGTTATAGACTCCCATGGTGATGCCTATATAGGGCCGCTTGATGGAGCCTTCCTTGATGAGCTGCTCGCTTATCTGCTTTGCAGTATTGGAAGGAACGGCAAAGCCCACGCCCTCGCTGCCTCCCGACTGGGAAGCGATAGCGGTATTGATGCCTATAAGGTTCCCGTTCAGGTCGGACAGGGCCCCGCCGGAGTTGCCCGGGTTTATGGCGGCGTCCGTCTGGATGATGGAATCATAGGCCTGGCCGTTGAGGTCGAATTCGTCGCGCTTGGCGCTTATGATGCCGCTGGTGACGGTCTTTCCGATGCCCAGGGCGTTGCCCACGGCAACCACCCACTCGCCTACCTGCACCTTGTCGGAATCGGCAAAAACGGCCACCGGCAGATTGTCCGCCTTTATCTTGATGACAGCCAGATCGGTTTTGGGATCCGTGCCTATGACCTTGGCCTTATGGGAGGAATTGTCGTAAAGGGTGACCGTGACCTCCGTGATATCCTGCACCACGTGGTTGTTGGTAAGGATATATCCGTCCTTGCTGATGATGACTCCCGAGGCAGAGCCCTTGGGGGTCTGCTGGGAAAAGCCGAAGAAGCCGGAAGAGACCATCTGGGGCTTCCCCACCGTATCTATATTCACTACGTATCTGCTCACCTTGTCTGCGGCTGCCTGTATGGCGTTCCCGCCGCTTACGGAAGCGACGGCAGAAGTCGCCTGGGCAACGGGGGCGGGAAGCCCGGAACCGGCGGGCTTTGCCAGCTTCAGACAAAGGGCGCATACCAAAAAACCTGCAACAAAAATGGCTGCATAGCCTGCGAATTTTTTCATTTTATATTAATCTCCGTGATTTTCGTTTCAGACGGCTCATTTATACGTCGTTCCGTAAAGCGCGGCCTCCACGGCGGGCACGGTCACAAGCAGCGAACCGGGCACCTGGGGATGTATCATATCCGGTATCAGGGCAAGATAGGCCTTGCGGTCGTAATCCAGGACGTCCTTCCACACGGGAAAGGTATCCACAAGCCTGAATTTGTTTTCGGCTGCGATCTTTCTGAATTCCTCGTAGTAACTCAGATAATCGGGCCTCCGTTCCAGATGGACGCCCATCATGGGATTCGTTACCATTATGATGATCTCGCATTTTTTGTTCTGCTTTTTGATGCGGCCGATCATGTTTTCCATGTTTGCCCGGGACTTTGCAACGCTGGTTTCGTATTCCAGAAAAGCATCGTTTACGGCAAATTCCAGGACCACCAGATCGGGCTTGTGGGCAAGGACCCTTTCGTCCAGGTTCTCCACGCCCCAGCCGGACCACATGGCGCTTTTGGCGCCGTTTATGACCTGTACTTTGTCGCCGTACCTGTCGGTAAGGCGCATCCTTAAGAGATTCACCCAGCCGCCGGTTTCCGTAAGGGAGGTCCCGTAGGCTACCATGGTCATGGGCTTTCCTTTTTCCAGGTTCTTTATAAATACGGTCTTATCGGCTGAAAAAGCCTGCAAAGCAAAACACATAACGGCAACGGTCAGAACCGCTTTGGCTGCGTTAATGAGCCATGTTTTTCCTTTTTTCATTATAATATACCTTTTCCTTTCCGGATTAGTTCCTGCCTCTAAAGCTTTTTTACGAGATTTGCCATTTCTATGGCGGACACGGCGGCGTCAAAGCCCTTGTTCCCGGCCTTCGTCCCCGCTCTTTCCACCGCCTGCTCTATATTGTCGGAGGTCACCACCCCGAAGATCACGGGGACTCCGGTGGCAACAGAGGCGGCGGCTATGCCCTTGGAGGTCTCGGCGCAAACCAGCTCTTAATGGGAGGTGGCGCCCCTTATCACCGCTCCCAGGCAGACCACGGCGTCATATTTCCCCGACGCCGCCATGCTGCGGGCCACCATGGGGATCTCAAAGGCCCCCGGCACCCACGCTGCGGTTATATCCTCTTCCTTTACGCCGTGCCGGACGAAAGCGTCAACGGCGCCCGCAAGGAGCTTTGAAGTGATGAATTCGTTGAATCTGCTGACAACTATGGCAAATTTTCTGTTTTCTCCGGAAAACCCGCCTTCTATAACTTTATACGGCATGTTCTTCTCCTCGAATTATGATCGTAAATATATAATGCGCCCCGCGCTCTCACAGGACAAAGGCCCCTCAGAACAGGTGGCCCATCCTCTGTTTTTTGGTTTCAAGATATTTTTCGTTTTCTTTTTTGGGCTTTATAACCAGCGGCACGCGTTCCGTTATCTCCAGATCGTATCCGCCGAGAGCGGCAAATTTGCCCGGGTTGTTGGTGATGAGCCGCAGTTTTTTTATCCCCAGATCCTTCAGCACCTGGGCGCCCAGGGAATAATCCCTCATATCCGGGGGAAAGCCCAGCATGATATTGGCGTCCACGGTATCGGCGCCGTGCTCCTGAAGGTGGTAGGCCTTGAGCTTGTTCACAAGCCCTATCCCCCTGCCCTCGTGATGTGGGATATATACCAGCACCCCTCTTTTTTCGGCGGCGATCATTTTCATGGATTCCCGGAGCTGCTCTCCGCAGTCGCAGCGGTGGGAACCCAGCACATCTCCCGTAAAGCAGCCCGAATGGATACGGACGAGGCACGGCCTCCCGTCGGAAACGTCACCCATGGTGAGGGCTATATAAGGGCCGGCCTCAACGTCGGTCTCATAGGCGAAGGCTTTGAAAACGCCGAAATCGTTGGGCAGTTCACATTCCGCGCTTTTATGGACAAGGCTTTCGTGGGCGTGCCGGTATTTTATAAGCTCCGCTATGGAAGTGATCTTCAGCCCGTATCGTTGGGCGATACTTTCAAGCTGGGGCAGCCGCGCCATGGTGCCGTCGTCATTTAATATCTCGCAAAGGACCCCCGTCTCCCGGACCCCGGCTATGCGGCACAGATCCACTATGGCCTCCGTATGCCCCGCCCGCACCAGGACGCCGCCCGGAACGGCCTTGAGAGGATGGATATGCCCGGGGCGCCCCAGATCCTCGGGGCGGGTGGCCGGGTCGGCCATGGCATTGATGGTTTTTGCCCTGTCGGCGGCGGATATGCCCGTAGTAGTGCCGTTAAGGGCGTCAACGCTGACCGTAAAAGCCGTAGCGTGGCGGGCGGTGTTCTCGGAGACCATCAGCGGGAGCTTCAGCTCTTCAAGGCGCGAAGGGGTGGCGGGAGTGCAGATGAGGCCCCTGCCCACCTTCGTCAGAAAATTCACCGCTTCCGGAGTGACGAACTGGGCAGCCATAACGAAGTCGCCTTCGTTTTCTCTGTCTTCATCGTCCACCACTATTATCATTCGTCCCCTGCGCAGCTCCTCGGCCGCTTCGGGGATCCCGGCAAAAGCCATACGGATCCTCCTATTTGAAACCGTTTTGCAAAAGCGCTTCCTCCAGGGAAGGCTTCTTTTCTTTTTTCAAAAGACTCTCCAGGTATTTGGCCAAAAGGTCCGTTTCTATGTTCACGGTATCCCCTTCCTTTTTTTCCGGCAGAGTCGTATTCTTCAGTGTGTGCGGTATCGCCGCAACGGAAAAGCCCGAGCCGGATACGGCGGCCACCGTCAGGGATATCCCGTCCACGGCCACCGACCCTTTTTCCGCTATATACGGAAGCATTTCCCGGCTGCAGGTAAAATCTATCTCTCTGGAAGTCCCCAGTATCCTTATGCGGGAAATGACGGCCGTTCCGTCCACGTGTCCGGAAACGAAATGCCCTCCCAGAGGCTTTGAAAGCGTGAGGGCGGTCTCCAGATTGACTTCATCCCCGGGACGGAGCCCCGAAAGGGCTGTCCTTCTCACGGTCTCCCGGACTGCGTCAAAAAACAGGCTTCCGCCCCGGATCTCCGTTGCCGTAAGGCATACTCCGTTCACCGAAACCGAATCCCCGGGCTTTACCTTTTCGGCAAGGCTCCCGGCGGAGATCTCTATTTTATATACGGCCCCGCCGGCTATCGACGAAACGCGGCCTTTTTGTTCTATTATCCCGGTAAACATCTTTTCACTCTCTGTATGCCCGCAGCATAACGTCTTCGCCTATCCTGCATACTTCGCCGAGCCTCACCCTCCGGGCGTCCTTAATAAATTCCGGCGCCTCGCCTCCCCCCTGCCCCGGGGCCTCGCGGTCGTTGAGGAGAAGAGGAGCGTAAAAGAACAAGATCTCGTCCCACAGGTCCGCTTTGATGAAGCTGCCCGCGGTGGCGGCTCCGCCCTCCACCATGACGGACAGGATATCAAGAGACGCCAGAGTTTTCAAAAGGCTGCCAAGGTCGCCTTTCAGGTAATGCAAAAGAGTACAGCCCTCCCGTTCTTCCGTCCCCTCGCAGGCCCCGCCGCAGGCAAATACGGTTTTTCCGCCGCCTTCCGAAAAGATATGGGCGCCGGTACCGGCGGGGATATTTTCCGTAAGGGCTATGCGGACGGGCTGTTTCAATTCGGCCTTATCAAGCCTCACGTTGAGAAACGGGTCGTCCCGCCTGAAGGTGTTGCCCCCCACGAGAACTGCGTCGTATTTGTTCCGGAGCTCATGGACAAGGCGGCGGGAATCCGGACAGGATATCCACTTTGAATCCCCGGAACGGGTGGCGGTCCTGCCGTCAAGGGTCATAGCCTGCTTGATGACAACGTAGGGCCTCTTGAGGGTCCTGTGGGTGATATATTCACGGTTAAGCCTTCGGCACTCTTCCTCAAGTATGCCGCATTCCGTGGCGATACCGGCCTTGCGCAGGCGCTTTATCCCGCCTCCCGCCACCCTGGGATCCGGGTCGGACATGCCTATAAAGACCCGCGCGATACCGGCTTCTATCAGGGCGTCGGCGCAGGGAGGCGTTTTTCCGTAATGGCAGCAGGGCTCAAGGGTGACGTACATATCCGCCCCGGCGGGCGAAGCGCAGCTGAGAAGAGCATTGACCTCCGCATGGGGAAGGCCCGCGCGCCGGTGGGCGCCTTCGCCGATCACCTTTCCGTCCCTGACTATCACCGCTCCCACCCTGGGATTGGGAGAAGGGTCGTACTTTTCGGCAAGGCCGATGGCGCGCCTCATAAAGGATTCTTTGTTCATTTTCTGCAAAACCCCGATCTTGTCAGCATAAGGTCCCAGAAAAGCAAAACCAGCAAAAGCAGCATAAAAAAGAGAAGGAGCCCCAAATACCACAGCAAAAACCTGATATCCGCAGCCTTTTTGACCTGCGGGAACAAAAGATATGCCCCGAGGCAAAGCTCGGTCAAAACAAAAAGCCCCGTCCTGACCCGCCTCTGGCAGGCGCCGCACTTCCGGACCTTCCATCTGCGGCATTCATATACAAAGAAAACGCAGACGGCCGCCATCCCGGCCAAAAGCAGCAGCGAATACATCAGCCTCTCAGCGAACGGACGGCGTCCGCCCTGGAAAGGGTCTTGTTGGCGAATACGTAGTTTCCCGCCACCAGCATATTTGCTCCGGCGCTTATGACCTGTTTGCAGGTGTTGCCGTCTATGCCGCCGTCCACCGTGATATCCAGATCCAGGCCCAGCCTGTCGGAGATGCTCCTCACTCTTTCGATCTTCTTCAGCATGGACGATATGAATTTCTGTCCGCCGAAGCCGGGGTTGACCGTCATGACGAGAACGGAATCCAGATCCTCCATAACGTATTCCAGAACGTCCTCGTTGGTATGGGGATTAAGGGCGACCCCCGCTTTTTTGCCCGTTGCCTTTATGTTCTGCAGAGTCCTGTGGAGATGGCAGCAGGCCTCTTCGTGCACCGTTATCTCCGCCACTATATCGGGCTTTGCGAACTGCTCAATATACATATCCGGGTTTTCTATCATAAGATGCACGTAAAACGGCAGCGCCGTTTTTTTTGCGCAGGCGGCAAGGAAACCGGGGCCGAAGGTTATGTTGGGCACGAAATGGCCGTCCATGACGTCGCAATGCACCGCGTCCGCTCCCGCTTCCTCTATACTTTTGAGTTCTTTATCCATACAGGCGAAATCCGCGCTGAGGATAGAAGGCATAACGATAATATCTTTCATAATAACACCTTATTCGACTGTCACGTCAAAATCCGTATCTTCTTCCGAAGGACGGCTGTATTCTTCTTCATCGTCCGTTTCTGCGCCGGGGGACGGGCTCCGGGGAGCGCTCTCGCCGGCTTCGCCGGCATCCGGAAGCTCGCGGTCAACTTCCGCCGCGGGCCTCTCGCCGTTGGATATCAGTATATCCACGGGGGTATCCTTTGCCACGGAAAGACCGGCTTCGGGATTGGTGGAGACCACGTAGTCTTCGGGCACGTCGTCGGAATACTCGCCTCTCACCGAACCTACCTTCAGGCCGGCTCCCACTATCGCCTCCACGGCGAAGCCCTTGTGTTTCCCCACAACGTCTGGCATGACCACGAACTCGTTGCCCAGGCTCGCCTGGATCGTCACCCTGTCGCCCTTTTTCAGCTTGCGCCCTCCCCCCGGGGTCTGAAAGATTATGAGCCCTTCCTTGTATTCCTCGGAATACGTGGGGTCGTTCCTCTCCACCAGAAAACCGGCTTCTTCAAGGCGGGCCACCGCCTCGGACTCGCTCATGCCCACTACGTCGGGGACCACCACCTTTCCGTAAGAAGCCACAAAAAACGTGGCGGCGGCGCTCAAAAACAATACCAGAAGGATGAGGCCGAAGCTTTTGAGCATACCTTGCGAGGGAGGAGCAGGCTCCCTGGGATGCTCTACCTCTATATTCGGCTTCGTCTCCTGAAAGCCTACGGAAGGGGTCCCGTTCTTTATGCAGCTGCTGATCTTCTGGGCAAATATGCTTGCGGTCTCTATCCTGTCTGCGGGGGCCTTTGACAAAGCCTTCAAAACCAGCGACGCTATGTTTTCGGGGATCCTGTGGTTGTAGTCTCTCAGGTCCGGCGGCCTGTTCTCCAGTATCCTGGAAGCGACCTCGACGGCGGTGGAACCGGAAAAAGGAACGTGGCCGGTAAGGATGCGGTAATACACGGCGCCGGCGGAATAGATGTCGGAAAGCTCTGCCGGAAGTTCGTTTTGCACCACTTCCGGGCTCTGAAAATATATGGTGTATTTATCAAGCTCTTCCCGGGCTTTCGGGCTCATGGCAAGGCCGTCCCGCCTGCCGAACCCCCGGACCTTCACCATCCTGTCCTCCGTGATGATTATATCGTCATCGGTAAGATCTCCGTGGCACAGGCCCGCCGTATGGGCGCTGTCCAGGGTGTTCAGCACGTTGACCATTATCTCGGAAGCCTTCACGGGAGCAAGCTCTTTTTCTCCGGCAAGAAGCTCGGCAAGGCTTTTTCCCTTTACCGGTTCATACACAAAGTAGGCGTCGGTATCGTCGGAATCGGTTTCCAGCAGCCTGAGGGTCGAAGGGTGGTCCAGCGACTCGCATTCCTCCGCTCCTTTGCGGTACCCTTCCACAAAAGCGGGATCGGCGGCAAAAAACGGCTTCATGATATAAAGAGAAACCTGGCGTTCCCCTATATTATCCCGGGCAAGAAAAACGTTGAAGACCATGGTCTCCGTCTGTTTTTCTATGATCTCGAACCTGTTTTTAAAAAGTGTGTTTTCAGCCATGAACGGCCTCCTTCACTATTTGCTACACTATTATTATACTACACAGACACACAAAACCGCAGCAACGCTGCGGCCGGAAGTCATTCAAAGCCAAGCCCCTCGTTGGGGTCGGTCTCCGCCGGCGGCTCCTCCGGAAGGGCAGGCTGCGAAGCTTCTGCCGGAACTTGCGCCGGAGCTGCCGGAACGGCGGCGGCAAGCTGAAGAGAGTTGTCCGAAACGGAAGACATCAGCTCTTTTCTGCCGATAACGGAGCCGTAGGCGCTGGAAGCGGTATAATCGGCGCTCTTTACGCCGTTTTTCTCAACGGTCCGCGTGACGGTGGCCCTTCTGCCGTTGTCGGAGGCTTTGGAAACCACTGTGCACTTTTTCAGGGCGGAAGCGTTCCCCCAAACGGAAGCGGTAAGCCTGTTCCCCTGTATGGACGCTTTTATCGTGACCTCGTGCCCGGTGTTGTTTCTGAACGAAAAATCCTGCTGGCCCCAGTAAACCATGGCGTCCCGTCCCGCCGGGACGTAATCCACCATCCTGGAATGGCTGCGGCGGCTTTTTATCTCAAGCCCCGAAAGGAGGACCGCGTTGAAAAGAGTGGAGGAAACCTGGCAGATGCCGCCCCCCAGTTCAAGGACCTGGCTGCCTCCGGAAAAAGCCACGGCTTTTTTATAGCCGGCGGCGGAGGTCCGTTTGCCCAGGGTCTTGTTGTACGAAAAAACCTCGCCGGGCTTCAGGGCCCTGCCGTTGATCGCCTTTACGGCAGTCTTCAGGTTGGAGGTCCGGTTCACGTTTTCCGCCCGGAAGGAAGTGGTGTAGGTACCGAGACAAACCGGCCCTGCCGGCCGCGCCTGCCCGGCGCCGTTTTTGGCGTTCTGCGACGGTCCTGCGTCCGGAGCCACGGAAACGTCCTGGGCCAAAGCCGGAAGGCACAGGGCAAAAACGGCAAATATCAAAAAAAGCAGCTTTTTCATCGCTTATCCGTCCACCAGGGCAAGATCGTTGTTGCCGTCGCCGGAAGCCGGGGGAGCCGGCTCCTTTTTTGCGGGTTTTTCTTTCGGCGCGGGAGGCGTCTCGGGCTTCTTGGGCTTCGGATGCCGGTAGCTGCTGGTGGCGGAATAGTCCACAACGTCATTGCCGTTTACCGTGACGGTACGGGAAACGCTTGCTCCGAAACCGCCGTTATAAACGCTGGAGGAGACCCGGACGTCCTTCTTGGACCTGGCGCTGCCCCACAGCTGCATGCTCAGGGAGCCCCCTCCCACAGAGGCGAATATCACCACCGGATCGGGGCTGTCGTTCACAAAACAGAAATCGGACGAACCGTAGCTGACCATGGCGTCGCGCCCCAGAGGCACGTATACCACCTTCAGGGAATGGCATCTCCGCTGGGTGATCCTGAGGCCGGACAAAAGCACGGCGTTGAACAGGGTGGAAGACACCTGGCAGACGCCGCCGCCCATTCCTTCCACCTCTTCGCCGTCCTGAAAGATGATGGCGTTCTTGTAGCCGTGGCTCAGGTCGCGGGGGCCCACCACCCGGTTGTAGGAAAAGCTTTCCCCGGGCATGACTATGGTCCCGTTTATGGAATTGGAGGCAGTCCTCAGGTTGTGGGTCCTTGCCACCTTTCCCGCATTGTAATTTGTGGTAAATGACCCCAGGCGGGTATCGATGCACTGAAGGTCCTCGGTCTTTATGGCGGGATGATCGGCAACGTATTCAAGGTTCACGCTTCCGGTCTTTTCGCGGACTCCGTTGTAAAGAAGCTCCGAGGCCGTTTTTTCGTCTATCTTTTTGCCCGTGACCCCGGGGATGATCCGGACCCCGCTGCCGGTAAACACAAGGGACGCGTTTTTCGGCTTTACGTCTATATCCCTGTTGATCTTTGCGATATACCTGTCGATAACGCTTCTGTCCGTTTTTTCTTCGATGGCAAAGCTTTTGCCTATTTTGCCGCTTTTCAGCGCCAGGTATTTTTTCAGGGCGCCCCCCGTCCTGCCCAGAGAATACGCTTTTTCCAGAGCGGGCTTCCAGCTGCAGAAATAGCCCAGTTCGTAATACGGCTTGTTGAAGGCGCTGTCGCCTATAACTACCGTAAAGGACCGGGACGAAAGCTCCGTGCAGTATTTTTTCAGGGCCTCTTCGGCCTCCCCTTTGGTGAGGCCTCCCACAGGCACTGTGTTGATCACGGCGTCCGGAGCGATCCGGTCGGATTTGGCAAATTCCTTCACCGTATAGGATATGTGCAAAGGCAGTATCACGGCAGCGCATATAAGGACCGCGCCTGCCGCCGTTAATGCTGTTTTTGTTTTTTTATTCATTCCCGAATCGATTTACTCCCTGTGCCATATGGTGCCGTCTTTTGTGTCTTCAAGGATCACGCCCATTTCACCGAGCTTTTTCCTTATCTCGTCCGCTTTGGCCCAGTCACGGTTTTTCCTTGCTTCGGCGCGGAGGCTTATGAGCTCGTCTATGGCGCCGGTATCCTGCTCCATGGAAGCGGCTATATCCTCGAACCCGAGAGAAAGCACCTTGTCGAACCGGAACAGGACGTCCAGGATATTGTACTCTCCCGTCTCCGCCGCTTTGTTGATCATTTCGTTCATGACGCCCACTGCCAGAGGCATATTGAGGTCGTCGCTTATGGCTTCCTCAAAACGCCGGACGTATTCCTCCGTCCATTCGGGCTTTTCCCCTTTCATCTGGGACGCCCTCATGATAAACGCCCGGATGCGTTCATAGGCGTTTTTTGCGGCGGTAAGGGATTCGTCGGTGAACCTGAGCATATTTCTGTAATGGGCCTGATACGTGAAATATCTGTAATGCACCGGCTCGAAACCGGCGTCGATAAGGGTCTGCAGCCGCAGGAAATTGCCCTCGGATTTGCTCATCTTGTCCTCGCCGCTTTTGCCCACTACCAAAAACGCCCCGTGCATCCAGTAATTCACGAACTTTTTGCCGGTGCAGCACTGGCTCTGGGCGATCTCGTTGGGATGATGCACCCAGATATGGTCTTCCCCGCCGGTATGTATATCAAAGGTCTCCCCCAGATATTTGATGCTCATGGCCGAACACTCTATATGCCAGCCCGGAAAGCCTTCGCCCCAGGGGGACTGCCAGCGCATGATATGGTTGGCAAAACGCCCCTTGCACTTGAACCACACGGAAAAATCCGCGGGATTGCGTTTTTCGGGGTCTTCCACCACCTCGTCCCGGGCGCCCACCACTTTTTCCTTAAGAGACTGCCCCGACAATTCGGTATAGTCGGGAAATTTGGTTATGTCAAAATATACGGCCTGATCGGTCTCATAAGCAAAGCCTTTGTCTATGAGGGTCTTTACCATGGCCTGCATATCGTCTATATGCTCCGTGGCTCTGCACCTTATAGTGGGAGGCTTTATATTCAGCCTCTCCAGATCCTCAAAAAAAGCGTTCTCGTAATACGAAGCGATCTCTTTTACGTCCCTGCCGGTTTTGGAAGCCTGCTGTTCCATTTTGTCGCTGCCGTCGTCTTCGTCGCCGGTAAGATGGCCTACGTCGGTGACGTTCATGACGTGGGTAACGGTGTAGCCGAAGTATTCCAGGGTCTTTTTGAGCACGTCGGCAAATATGTAAGAACGCAGATTGCCTATATGGGCGTAATTATATACGGTGGGGCCGCAGGAATACATCCCCACGCGGCCGGGGACCAAAGGCACGAACTCCTGTTTTTTTCTTCCTAACGTATTGTAAAATCTAATCACTGTTGTTGTTCTCGCTTTCCAGTATCTTAAGTCTTTTTTCCAATTCTTCAAGTTTGTTGACCATACAGCGCAGCTGTTCGCCTTCCGGGTCGACGTTTCTTGCGTGGGACAGGCGTTCGCTGTCGTCCTTTTCCTTCTGCATAACCAGACGGCCGGGGACCCCTACCACCACTGTGTCCGGAGGGACGTCCTTCAGGATGACTGCGTTGGCGCCTACGCGGACGTTGTCGCCCAGAGTAATGTTTCCCAGTATCTTGGCCCCGGTGCCCACAATAACGTTGTTGCCCAGAGTCGGATGCCTTTTGTTTTTGGAAAGGCTCACGCCCCCCAGGGTCACGCCGTGGTAAAGGACGCAGTCATCGCCTATAACGGCAGTTTCACCTATGACCACTCCCATCCCGTGGTCTATGAAGAGGCCCTTCCCGATGGTGGCGCCGGGATGGATCTCTATACCGGTCCAGAACCTGGCAGACTGGCTGACCAGCCTGGCAAAAAGCCTCGCTTTGCGGACGTAGAAGAAATGGGCAAAGCGGTACCAGAACACGGCGTGCAGGCCGGCGTAGGTAAGGACCTCGAATATATTTCTCGCTGCGGGATCGTTTTTAAAAACAGCGCTTATGTCTTTCTTCAAAGTACCGAACATTTACTTAAAAAGCGCGCATACCCTTTTGTAGTCTTCCGGCGTGTCCACGCCCACGGGTTTTTCTTCGACCTCCGCGACTTTTATCTTATAGCCGTTCTCCATGGCCCTCAGCTGCTCAAGGGATTCGCTGCGCTCAAGGGGAGTCCTTTCCATACCGGGATAAGCCAGCAGAAAACCGCGGCGGTAGGCGTAGATGCCGATATGCCCGTAATAAGCCGCCGCACCGCGTTTCCTCATATACGGTATAGGGCTGCGGGAAAAATAAAGGGCATAGCCCTCCCTGTCGCACACCACCTTCACCAGGTTCGGATCTGCGGCCTCTTCGTCGGTCACAGCGACCTTCAGGGTGGCCATTTCCGCGGAAGAATGCTGCAGGGCTTCCGAAAGCATACCGATATACGCCGGGTTTATGAGGGGCTCGTCCCCCTGCAGATTGATGATGATATCGCTGTCGATGCTTTGGGCCGCCTCGGCGATACGGTCCGTCCCGGATCGATGATCCTTCCGGGTCATTATATATTTGCCCCCAAAGCCTTCCGCGCATTCGGCCAGCCTTTCGTCGCACAGCGCGATATAAACGTCAAAGCCGGAAGCCTGCGCCCGTTCGTAAACCCTCTGGATCATGGGTTTTCCGCATATATCCAGAAGAGGCTTGTCCGGAAGCCTTTCCGAAGCAAGGCGCGCGGGGATCACTATACTTGTTTTCAAGACAAAACGCTCCTTACGAAGCAGTTGCCGGGAACGCGCTTTATGACGCCCTTCAGCTCAAGGTACGTCAGCGCTATATTCACTTCGGTAACGGGAAGCCCGGTCTGCTGCATGATATATTCCGTGTTCACCGGTTTTGTTGTAATAAGGTCGAAGATCCTCTGCTCGCCGGGCTCCAGGGCGGGGACCCTTTCGCCGCCGGGAACGGTGGCTTCGAGAACGGTGTATCCCATATTGAACGCCACGTCGTCGGCGGTCTCTATCAGGGCGCAGCCGTCCTTTATGAGAGCGTTGGTGCCGGAATTCCGGTCGTCGTCAACGTTTCCCGGAACGGCAAAAACGTCTCTGCCGTTTTCTCTGGCATAAGCGGCGGTGATGAGCGCCCCGCTGTGGGCGGGCGCCTGGATCACAAGGATAGCGTCGCAAAGGCCGGCGATGATCCTGTTCCTCATGGGGAACCTGAATTTTGCTATATCGCTCCGTGGAAGGTACTCGCTCACCAGGGCTCCCCCGGATGCTGCGATATCCATGAACAAAAGGCTGTTCTCCTTCGGGTAATCCACGCAGACCCCGCAGCCGAACACGGACCAGGTCACGCCGCCTCCCGCAAGGCAGCCCCTGTGGGCCGCGCTGTCTATGCCTCTTGCGCCGCCGCTGACAATGATAAAACCGTTGCGCGACAGGTCTCTGGAGATCGTTTCCGCAACGGAAAGGCCGTAATAATCCGCTTTTCTGGAACCTACTACCGAAAGGACCGGGGCGTCGGTATTGAACTCGGCCGTCCCTTTGGCAAATATCACCGGGGGAGGGTCGTAAATGTTTTTGAGCTTCCGGGGATACTTATCCGAAACGCACGGAATGACCTGAACATCGTTATCCGAGATAAATTTCAGGTCTTCGGATAAATCTTTGTTTTTCCAGTAATTATAGCGCTCAAGCTGTCTGCCGGCGTTCTGCTCAAATTGCCCGGAAAGATAGGTTTCGCTTTTTAAAAGCTCCCCGATATCGTAATGAAAATATTCAAGTAATTCGTTGGCTTTTTCCGGAAGTATCTCAAAATGGCAAAAACGGATCCAGTCGGTAAGTTCCCTTTCTGTCATCTTTAGAAAGGAGGAAAAGGAGGGAAACCTTCGGCAGGATAAGAATCAAGCAAGCTTGAGTCATCCTCATCGTCAAGAACGATGATATCGTTGTTTACGCCGTTGTCATACTGAACGTCATTTGCAGGTCCGTCGATGCTTCCGGGATCGGACGCCCCTGAAGAAGAAGCGGCTGATACAACAGAGGCAGCAGAAATGCTGCTGCCACTGTTGTTGTTATCTGTTGTTGTTGCGGCGGAGCTCACGGCTCCGCCTTTCCTGGCGCCTGTCGCTTCAGCATCCCGTATCAGTTTGTTGAGCTGACCTCCGTAAACGGCGCCTGTTTCAACGTCAAGGTATTTGAGTGACGTGTCCGAGATGGTTTTTACCGGCTGGAGCCCCGAATCAAGTTCGAACGAGAATTCAAAATTGTTTTCGTTCCCGGCGTAATCCTTTATTATAAAGTCAGCCACTGCCGTGCCCGTAGGGAACGGGACCACCACCGCGGTCTTGGGCTTGCTCAGCACTCCGTAGAAATACTGATTGTCCAGGTCGTAGACCATTTTGACGTCGTATTCGTTTCCGGCAGAATCTTTAACGATAAGCTTTGCCGATTTGAAGTCCACGCCCGACCCCTTGTCCGTGACCGAGATCTTGAAGGTTATGGGCGGGATAGCCGATATCTTTTTGGAATTGCTGTCGTAACCCGGATAGTAATTCAGGACCTCCGGCGCCTTTTTGTCGGAAGAGTTGACGTTGGATCTCACCTGAAGGGTGCCGCCGTCGGTCATATAGGCAAGAGTTCCGGCGTTGTAAACGGCGTTCCCCACGATACCTGCATGAACGAAGGACTTGGAATAGTTCTTCAGGATAGCGGAAAGCTCGACTTCTTCGATGCCGTCAACTATCTTTGTGGTTATAGGCTGGGAAGAAACAGACATGCCCGCAGTCCCGGTCATACCGGTCATACCGGCCATACCGGCCATACCCATACCTGTCATGCCGGTTCCCATGGAACCTGCGGAAGCGGGAGTATATCCGGGAATGGAGACCGTGGAGTTGTTCACTACTCTTCCGGACTGGCACGACCAGCAGATGGAGCCGGTTTCCAGATCGAGAGCAAATATAAAGCCGCTCTTGCAGGCGCACAGAAGGGCGTTGTCCTGAAGGGCTATGAGCTGCGAAATGGTCTGGCCCATATTGAAGGGCTTCTTCCAGTTCTGTTCCATCCTGCTTTTTGTGAAGCGCAGGGAATAAATATTCTGATTGGCGCAGGCTACGTAGATGTTATTGCCGTCCGTGACGGGAGGGCATACTATGCTGTGGGCAAACTTCTGCGCGGTGTGCTCTTTTCCGGTAGGAGTATAAACGATGATGGATTTGTCGGTTATTACCACTATATATCCCTCGAGGATAATAGGCATATATCCGCGGATAACTCCGTCCACGTCTATCTTGAAGATGTTCTGGCCGCTTCCCAGATCGAAAGCGTAGATCACGTTATTGGAAGACTTGGAAAGAAGCATATCGCCGGAGGCCGTGAATCCGTTTGCCAGAACGGCCTTTTCCGCCGAAAGAGCGGGGGCCGCTTCGTCCAGGGTGTCCGGATCCAGTCTGTAGATCTTGCCGTCCCCCGCCTGGAAATACAGCACGCCGTTATAGACCGTGAGCATAGATATGGCCGAAGTGGGGATATTCCTCATTTTCAGCACGCTGCCGTCGTCTTCATCAAGGGAGTAAAGCACCTTTGACGTGGCGAAATACACTTTGCCTTCATAAGCGCAGGGCACGCCGGTGATACCGTTCTCCATATCATTCTCGGAAGGATACTGCCAATTCAGACGCCCCTTGCTTTTCTCATACGCATAAAGCTTTGTAGAGGTGGAAACAAGGATCGATTTGTCTCCGATACTGACCCGGGAAGTGGAAATGTTGGTGCCGGTACCCGTGCCGGTCATACCGCCTCCCATCGCCCCGCCTGTCATTCCCGCTGCGGCATAGGAACCAGTAGAGGACATCTTGACGGTCCTGTCAAAGGAATATTCCAGCGGCAGGTCAAGGTTTCCTTCTATATAACCGGTATTTTCCGCGTTGACAGTCTGTACCAAAACCTGAGCGTTGGCGCAGAGAGCAAGCAGAGTTGTTACTGCGGCAATCAAAAATATGACGCCTAAGACTGACTTCTTCACGAGAGCCTCCTTAAGTAATTATAGATCAGATAATTTCATTCGCAAGATATACCTATCTTTATTATAGCAGTTTTATCAAAGGTTTTCACTAAAATAACAGGTTTTTTCTTAAAAAACAGGATCCGGATCGAACTGAAGGCAGCCGAAGGCGGACGGATCGCTTTTTAAGACGAAGAGGACCCCCTCTTCTGTTTCTTCCCAGGCGGCGGTTTTTATAAGAAGATTGTAATGATAAATATTGTTTATCACCTCGAGAGGCGCCGGGATAACGGGATAGATCTTCGTTTTGCCGTTTTTGTTTACCGCGCATCTCCGGAGAGAATCGGCAAAATCCTCCAGCCGCCGCCGCGCCCTGTCCCGGTCGCGGTCCTGGCTCTGGATCCTGATGAGCCTTGAAAAAGGAGGATACATGAGCTCCCGCCTGTTCTCCAGCTCGTATCTGTAAAACCCCTCGTAATCATGCCGGGCCACCATTTTCAGGACGGGGCTCTCCGAAGCGACGGACTGGATTATCACCTCGCCGGGCTCGCCGCCCCGCCCCGCCCTGCCGGCCACCTGGGAAAGCAGCTGGAAGGTGCGTTCCTCCGCCCTGAAATCCGGCATATTGAGGTCGGCGTCGGCGGAAATGATGCCCACCAGGGTGACTCCGGGAAAATCCAGCCCCTTCGCTATCATCTGGGTCCCCACGAGGATATCGTATTCCCGGTTGCGGAAAGCGCTGATTATCTTCTGGTGCGCTTCTTTTGTCCTGGTGGTATCGCTGTCCATGCGGATGCACCTTGCTCCGGGAAACTCCCGGCGGGCATATTCCATCACCTTTTCCGTGCCTATGCCGAAAGCGATGAGCCTTTCGCTTCCGCACTCGGGGCAGGCCCGGGGCGCTTTTGCGCTGTAGCCGCAGTGGTGGCAGGAAAGGAGCCTTGTTTCCTTGTGGTATTTCAGGGAAACGTCGCAGTTTTTGCATTTTGCCACCCAGCCGCAGCCGCGGCACAGAACGAAGGTGGAAAAAGCCCGTCTGTTCTGCATAAGGATGATCTGCTGCTTCCGGTCAAGGCAGCTCTTGATGGCGGAACGGAGTTCCCGGGTGAAAACGGTGGCGCCCATATCGGAAACGTCGGAAAGGCGGGCGCTTTTGACCTGCGGCAGCGTTCTGCCTTCTATCCTCTCGGGCATTTTTACGAGGACGTATTCGCCCTTCTCCGCTTTGTAATAGCTTTCAACGGAAGGGGTCGCGCTGCCCAGAACCAAAACGCATCCGTTTTTTTCCGCCCGCAGGGCGGCAACGTCCCTGGCGTGGTATCTGGGGGAATTGTCCTGCTTATAGCCGGCGTCGTGTTCTTCGTCGATTATTATTATCCCGATGTTTTCCGCCGGAGCAAACACGCAGGAACGGGCCCCCAGGACTATCCTGGCCCTGCCGTCCCTTACCCGCTGCCATTCGTCAAGCCTTTCGCCGTCGGAAAGGTTGCTGTGGAGCACCGCCACAAGATCGCCGAAACGGCTTCTGAAAATATTCATCACCTGGCTCGTAAGGGCGATCTCCGGCAAAAGGACCAGAGCCGTCCTGCCCTCGCATACGGCTTTTGCGATAAGAGCCATATAAACTTCCGTTTTGCCGGAAGCGGTAACGCCGTGGAGCAGGACAGTGGCGTGTCCGCCGTCCATAAGCGACGATATCCTGCTTATGGCTTCCTGCTGGCGGGGCGTGTAGGCGATCTCCGGCGGCGCCATAAAAACGAAGGAAGGCATCCTGTCAACGTACTCGACGGATTCCGTTACCGCCCCGCAGGCAGCGCATTTTTTTATCAGGGCGTAGGAAGCGATTTTGTTTTTGACGAGATACGATACCGGGACCCTGCCCGTTTCCAGCAGAGCGGCCCGGAGCTCCTTCATCCGGGGCGTTATGTTTCCGGAGAAATCCGGCGCGGCCTCCGCGCATTTCACCGAAAGGCGCCTGGGCTTATGGGCAAAATAGTATTTTTTTTCCAGAAGCCCCTTCCGGAGCATGTCCCGGAGAAGCATTTTTACGGCGTTTTCGGTCCTGCCCGTCTTTTTTTTCAGCAGGGCAATGCCCGCGCTCTTTCCGGCTTCCTTCAGGAGCTCCGCCATCTCCTTTTCCGCGGGGGAGGCGTCTTCCGGGATCTCTTTTACCGCCGGATATTCCTTTATCCGCGACTGGACCGCAGCCGGCACCATGGAAGCGAGAGCCTGGGACAGGGTGCAGAAATTCCGGCGGCTTACGGCCTTTGCCAGTTCGATCAGGTCTTTGTTGATGCTGCCTTCGCCCACCACCTCAAGGATCGGACGGAGGGAATCGCAGCCGACGCCGGCGGAATCCGGCAGGCCGACTATATATCCGAAGACCGGGCGCCCCCGGAGGGACACCACCACGCCGCTGCCTATATCCGCATCCATCCCTTCGGGGATATAGTAGGTCAGATAATCAAAACCGCCGCCGGCAAACCTTCCGGAGGCGACGTCGGCCAGCCTCAAGGCATGATCTCCGAAAGCATGTCGAGGACTGTATCCGCCAGCTCTCTTTTCAGCACCCTGCCGGTCTCCGTCATTTTGCCGTTTTTGCCGATCAACACCGCCTGATCGTAGTCGCTGCCGAACACGTCCCGGGAAACGTCGTTGGCAACTATCATATCGAGCCCTTTCTCTTCAAGCTTCCTTCGGGCGTTCTCAACAAGGTTTTCCGTCTCGGCGGCAAACCCCGCCAGGACGGGATGGTCTTCCAGCCGGGCGATGCTCCCTATTATATCTCTTCCTTCGGAAAACCTGAGCAGGAGTTCTTTTCCGTTCTTCTTGATCTTTTCGGCCCTGGGCTCGCAAACGTAGTCGCAGGGCGCGGCTGCGGCTATCACTGCCGCTGGACGCTCTTTTTCGCAGACGGACCGCAGCGCTTCATACATATCGTCGTTGGTAGCGGCATAGACGTTCACCGAGCCGGCGGGCATACGGCAGCCGATCCGGCCGTGGACCACAAAGACCTTCGCCCCTCTTTCCAGGGCCGCTTCCGCAAGGGCGGCGCCCATCTTTCCGGAGGAGCGGTTGCTGAGGAACCTCACCGGATCCACCGGCGCTATGGTGGCCCCCGCCGTTATGGCTATGGTTTTGCCTTCAAGGTCTTTTTTCCGCGCCGCCGCTATACGCTCTGCGATGGCTTCGGGCTCCGCGAGCCTGCCCTTTCCCTCGTCTCCGCAGGCAAGCCTTCCGGAGCCGGGCTCTATGAATATAAAGCCTCTTTCCTCCAGAGTTTTCATATTCCCGGCCACCGCCGCGTTTTCATACATGGCGGTATTCATCGCCGGAGCGATATAAACGGGGCAGCGGCAGGCCATAGCCACGGTGGAAAGCATATCGTCGGCGATGCCGGAAGCAAGCTTGCCGATGATATTGGCGTCGGCGGGAGCGATAACAAGGGTATCGGCCCAGCGGGCCAGGGAGATATGCTCCACGTCATAAGACGCCGGAGCGCCGAACATATCGGTATAAACCGGGTTCCCGCTCAGGGTCCTGAAGGTCAGCTCCGAAACGAAACGCGCCGCATTTTCCGTCATGATCACCTTGACGGAGCAGCCGTTTTTCTTTAAAAGAGAGACCAGCATGCAGGCCTTGTAAGCGGCAATGCTGCCCGTCACGCCTATCAGAATATTATTCCCCATTAAGTTCCCTCAGTCTCGACATTATGATCTCCTTCACTTCCTCGGTACACCGCCGGAGATCGTCGTTTGTCACGACGGCGTCGTACTCGTTTTTGCGGGCGATCTCCCCAAGAGCGTTCTTTGTCCTGGTCCTGATCTCCCCGGGAGTTTCCGTCCCCCTCTTCTCAAGGCGCTTTTCAAGATATTCCAGGGCCGGTTCCGGAGGCATAAGGAACACGCCGAGCGCGTTTACGCCGGACCGTTTTACGTTTATCCCGCCCTGGACGTCTATTTCCAGAAGAACGA
>JAEEGL015382320.1_pt1 | contig 20693 bp, 18 predicted proteins | sample 9134231 | NCBI WGS metagenome assembly JAEEGL01 (sample SAMN16246548, study PRJNA631951) | gut metagenome | biome: gut microbiome; feature: rumen; material: fiber-attached | host: Bos | place: Iran: Karaj | collected 2018-10
TATTGTTTTTTTGCCAAATGTTAAATAATGAAAGAATTTATCTAAATAATTCCCGTATTTGGGCTTGCGTATTATGATGACTGAAACCAGGCAACGGTGAGAACACCGACCCTGACAACGGTGGTGATGACAACGGTGGCAGCGGCGAGCAATTTGTCGAAACGCTTGACACAAAAGAAGTAAAAAAGGAAAAGTGTTCGTTTATAACGACTTTTTTTTTTATCTTTGCAGCAGTTATTCAATATGAAAGAGAACCGCCAAGCACAAAAAACATCAATAACCAAATAAAAATTGAACCATTATGAAAAAGAATCTTATGACCTATGCAGCCGGAAGATTGGTACTCGCCATCTTCTCTTGCTGCGCAATGACAACAGTAGTGAATGCCCAGAACACGGTGGAAGATTTATTAAAGGCTGCCGAGCAGAAAGCCTCATTAGCCGACAAGAACCCGACGAACGGCAAGATGCAGTACGAAGCCGCAAAGGCATTTATCTACAACGACTTGGGCGAGAAAAAAGACTATGACCGCGCACTGACCTACGCCAACCGTGCATATAAGATTGCCCTGGAGCACCCTGCGCCGCAGGACACCCTGAAGGGACTCAGCTGCCATGCTCTCAGCTGGATTTACATGGGTAAGCAGAGTTGGGACAACGCCTTCGACTTCATGGACATGACAATGGATGCCTTTGAGGAAGAACTGGGCCAATTTGACCCCGTGACCAACGGCACCAAACTAACCTTTGGCTATATGATGTTGGGAGCGCAGCCCGTCCGTGGATTCAACAGGATTCAGGAGGCCTTCAGAAACAACGATTTGGCACCGCAATACAAGCGCATTGACAACATGATGCAGGCTGGTATTGTGCACGAATTGAGTTTAGAGATGTATATGGCCGAGATGAGCAAACGCTATCACAATTGCATACCGAGAATCTATGTAGATTGCAAGCCGTACTACATCGTTCAGACTCCAGACTGGAACATAGAACGTCCGTTGGTGGGATGGATGGTGCCAAAGCTATTGCGCTCCGAGGCAGAGGACAAAGCCTTCGATGGTGACCCGCTCATTATCTGCGACGAGAATCTTCAGTTCAAGGTCATACCTAAGGAAGAGAAGGACAAGTATCCTATGGATTTCTCGTTCTTTTATCAATTTGCGAACCCGCGCCACCTGGAGTTCAGGGACTGCAGTGCCGGTATGATATTCTTCAGCCCTGCCGACTTCGACAGAGTGCTCAAGAAATACCGCGAATTCAAGGCTGCGAATAAGTGAGAGTAGGCATTATTTAAGTCACCCATGAGGATGAATTACCATACCCTATAGAGCAGCACCGTGCCGGTGCCGATCCTAACGACGACCTCACCCTGATGTGCATGACATTGAACATAGAGAAAAAAAATTCAATACAAATAATAGTTTAGTTTGACAATAATTGCTTAACTTTGCACCCAGAACCATAAACATTTTAATTATTAACACAGACATTATGAAAAAACTATTATTGGGAATTGTAGCCGCATTGCTGTTGGTGGCATGTGCTACTGCAGAGGAACGGGCTGCACGTGAGGCAGAGAACATGAAGATGGTGAAACAACACGTTGGCAGCCAACAGTACAGGATTATCATCACGCAGATGAGACCGATGAGAGGCACATCGCACCAGGTGGCCAATCGTTATCTGAAGGTCGATGGCAAGCAGTTGGACTGCTCCCTACCCTATGTCGGTCGTGACGACATTCCACAGTTTAAGACCCGTGGAGAGATACGCATGGATTCAAAAATTGAATTCAGTGGTGCTTTGGAGAACTATTTGCTTCAGCTGAACCCGAAAGAGAAATGCGGAATCGTCACATTCTCCACGAACTACGCTGGTGAGAACATGAAGTTCAATATCGTTATTGACAAAGAAGGCAATGCCAAGATCCGCTTAACGCCAGAGAGCCGCGATTTTATCGACTATGAGGGCTACATTAACTGACTCAGAGGGAAGAACATAAACGAAAAGAGGTGGGAGCACAAACAGTTCCACCTCTTTTTTTCATGCTCCAGCCAAACTCTTGGTCAGAAGGAAATGACATTTAATTCTATCCAAAGCAGGATATAACCGACAATCCAGCCAAGGAGTATCTTGGGCGTAAGATGCTTGATATACCAACCTAAATGGACGTGCTCCATCTTCATCAGAGCTATACCACTAATGCTGCCCACAGAAAGCAGACAACCGCCCACAGCTGTCGTAAAGGCAATGATGCTCCAATAGGCGCCATTGACCGAGACGTCACCCACGCCGACAGTATAGAGTGAGATGTTGCTGATGGCAATGGTGAACGAATCGACAATACAGCTCAACAGTCCGGCTCCAATGCCCATCAGCCATACATCGTGAATATAGGTGTCAAACCACTGTGCCACATCGCCCCAGACACCTGTTTCCGTGATGACACCCATACCCATCATGATGCCCATGACAAAAAGCATCTGCTGCAAGGCACCGTACTGTAGTGACATGGGAATACGACGCTGTGTCATCTGGTCGCTCTGGAAAAGCTTGCGGTTGAAAGCCTCGTTGACCACCCACAATACCGAGAGCACACAAAGTGCACCAAGGAAGGGGCCAAGCTTAGTGATATTCTGGAATGTTGGAATGAACCACAGTCCGCCGATGCCGACAATGAGCATCACCACACGCTGCCAACGGTTCAGACGAGTATCGTCACCACGATAGGGCGAAGGACTCCAGGCAGTATCCAAACGGTTAGGCAACTCACGATTGATAAGGACCGTGGGAATGAACCATGCCAAGACAGCAGGCAGGACGAGATAGGCCGAGAAATGACTGGCAGTGACCGCCCCGTCGCCCCAAAGAATGAGTCCCGTTGGGTCGCCGATGACCGTAAAACAACCGCCACAGTTGGCAGCGAGCACAATGGCAGAGCCGACATACATTCGCTGACGCGAATTCTGCAGGATGCTATGCATGATGACCAGCATGGTCATGGTTGTAGTCAGATTGTCAAGATTGGCCGAAAGAATAAAGGTGGCCAAAGTAATTGTCCAAAGCAGGCGTTTGGAGTTTCGTGTACGGATCCACTCCTTGATGAAATCGAAACAGCCATTGTTGTTCAGCAGCTCCACTATAGACATGGTTGCCAGCAGGAACAGCACAATGGTGGCAGCTTTGCCCAGATAGTTCAGGAACACATGATTGTAGATAAACAGCTTGACGGTCTCGCTGGTAGCTACTGCCCCATCCAACCAATCCAGATATTCCTGTGGATGGTGGGCCATCACGAAATCGGCTCCCCAACAGACATAAACCACCCACCCCACCGTTCCTAAGAACATGGCAATGGCAGCCTTATTAACCCCCGTCAAGTGACCCGTCGCTATCAACAGATAGGACATAATCAGCATGGTTACGATAATCAGCGTCATGTGTTACTATTCAAATGTTTTGGCGCAAAGATACAAAATAATGCTGACGTGACAAAGTTTTTGGGGGATGATTTGCAAAAAATCCCGTACTGAGATAAAAACAGTACGGGATTTGTCTATGAATGACTATCAATCTTACTTGATGTCGGCTTCAGCAGCTTTCGTCTTGGGGTCGTCGGCACCGTAGCGGCCATAGTATGCCTGGTAGCGGTTGTAGCCCCAGTTAGCCTGAGCCTTGTCTGGGTCAAGTTCCTTGGCCTTGTCAAAGGCAGCAATAGCTTCATCGTAGTACTTCTGGCCTGCGGCATTGTCAGCAGCATTGGCAGCCAACACGCTCAGACAAGCGCCCAGATAAGTCCAGACCACAGGGTTGTCAGGCTTGACTTCAGAAGCCTTGCGCAGCCACTTGGCACCTTCCTCGGCATTGTTGGCATTGACAGCCATCAGGCCTTTGTTGGCCAGAGCCGTAAACGAATTGGGGAATTTAGCAAGGTGAGCATCCAGGAAAGCAGCCTGAGCCTCCTTGTCTTTCATGCCCTCATACATGGAGTTAATACCATCGATAACAACATCGTTCTCGGGCTCCTGCTCGTACATCTGCTTCAGCTGGTTGACATAAGCCACAGAGTCCTCGTGAGTCTTCAGGTTCGAGCGCATGGCATAGAGCTGGAAGTTGACAGCGTCAGCCTTCTGGGTGGGATCCTTCTTGGCAACTTCCAGATACTTGTTGGCACGATCCATCTGTTGTGCCTGGAAAGCATAGCGTGCGGCGAAGAAAGCCACCTGGCCGATGTATTCTTGCTCAGCAGTATGATCGAGTGCTGCGAAGAAAGGCTCTTCGGCAGAATCAACGAAAGCACCCCAGTACTTCAGCACACCAGCATCGTCACCTTTTTGTGCCTCTGACTGGCCAATGTTGACAAGATTGGGACGAACGGCCCATATACGTGCTGCATTTTTCTCAGCAAACTTAGGTTTAACCTTCCCCTTTGCATCGGGAAGCTGGTCATACTTATTACACTCGAGGGCGTTCTCGATAGCAATACAAATGCCATCAGCAAGTCCGAGGGTATCATAAGGCTTCACTTTATCAGAACCCATCTGGGCATTGAGCTGGTTTTCTGCAATGGTACCTGTCTCGTTGGTCACTTTGGTCATGGCCAAGTCAACCAAGTGGTTGTAAGCCTTGGCTTTCTCAGCATTGTCAGCCAACTGGTTCAGATTCTGCTTCAGGAGCTGGGCAGCCTCGGCATAATCCTTTGATTTCAAAATTGCCTTGAGGGCATCGCTGTCACCGGCAAATGCCGTAGCGCTTGCTACGAACATCATTGCCATCATCATTAATTTTTTCATAAGCATTGATGATTTAGAATTGTACAATTTGTATTTATAATTAAGAATTTAGTTATTCTGTTACAGGAGTGTCCGGAGTATCAGCAGTTTCTGTGGCATCCGTATTCTCCTCGTTGAGCACTTCTGCCTCCTCAACATCCTCTTCCTGATTAGACATGACTTTGCAGACGGACGCAATAGAGTCGTTTTTCTTAGCCAGATTAATCAGCCGTACTCCCTGAGTGGCACGTCCCATGACACGGACATCGGCTACCTTCAGGCGGATAAGAATACCTGACTTATTGATAATCATTAGGTCGTTCTCGTCCGTAACAACCTTGATGGCTACCAGGCGACCGGTCTTCTCGGTGATAGCGAGCGTCTTGACACCCTTGGCACCACGGGCAGTCTTGCGATAGTCCTCCACCTCGGAACGCTTACCATAGCCGTTTTCTGAGACAACCATAATGGTCTCAACATTGGGATCGTTGACACAAACCATTCCAACCACTTCGTCGTCACCACCATCGAGGCGCATGCCGATGACACCCGTGGACACACGGCCCATTGAGCGGATATCGTTCTCGTCGAAACGGACAGCACGACCATTGCGGTTGGCCAACAACAGCTCATTGTGCCCATTGGTCAGGCGAACACCTACCACCTCGTCACCTTCGTTGATGTTGATGGCACGTACACCGGCAGCACGCTGGTTCTTGTAAGCATCGAGGCGGGTCTTCTTGATGATACCCTGCTTGGTGGCAAACACCACGTAGTGCGACTTCAGGAACTCCTCGTCGTTGAAGTTCTTGATGCGCAGAACGGCATTGATGGCATCGTCAGGCTCGATGTTGAGCATGTTCTGGATGGCGCGGCCCTTGGAGCCCTTGTCTCCCTCGGGAATCTCGTAGCACTTCTGCCAGTAGCAGCGTCCCTTCTGGGTAAAGAAGAGCAGCGTGTTGTGCATGGTAGCAGGATAGATGTATTCGGCGAAGTCGTTGTCGCGATGGCGTGCAGCCTTGGCGCCAACACCACCACGTCCCTGCTCGTGGAACTCGTCGAGGTGGGTACGCTTGATATATCCCATGTGTGAGATGGTGATGACCACAGGGTCGTCAGGATAGAAGTCTTCAGCATTGAACTCGTGGTCGAAGGGAATAATCTCCGTACGGCGCTCATCGCCATACTTTTCCTTGACTTCCAGCAGTTCGTCCTTCATGACCTGCTTACAGCGCTCAGGATTGTTGAGTATTTCCTCCAAGTCGGCAATGAGCTTCATGAGGTCATCGTACTCCTGATGCAACTGGTCAACACGCAGACCTGTGAGCTGGCTGAGACGCATATCGACGATGGCCTTTGACTGAAGTTCATCCAAATTGAAACGGGCCTCCAAGTTGCGTTGTGCATCCGATGGGGTTTTCGAGTTGCGGATGATGTGTACCACCTCGTCAATGTTGTTGACGGCAATAATCAAGCCTTCAAGGATATGGGCACGCTCACGAGCCTTGCGCAGATCATACTGGGTGCGACGGATAGTGACATCGTGACGATGCTCGACAAAATACTTCACGCACTCTTTCAAAGTGAGCAGACGAGGACGGCCTTTGACCAAAGCAATATTGTTGACAGAGAACGAGCTCTGAAGGGCTGTCATCTTGAACAACTTGTTGAGCAGGACATTGGCATTGGCGTCACGCTTGCAGTCGACAACGATGCGCATACCCTGACGGCCAGACTCGTCGTTCACATTAGCCACACCCTCTATTTTATGTTCGTTTGCCAAATCGGCAATATATTTCACAAGGTCAGCCTTGTTGACGCCATAAGGAATCTCAGTAACGACAATCTTGTCATGTGTCTCAGTACTCTCGATTTCGGCCTTGGCACGCATGACGATGCGTCCGCGACCAGTCTCGTATGCGTCACGGACACCTGCGAGTCCATAAATATAGGCACCAGTCGGGAAGTCAGGTCCTGGGATGTATTTCATCAGACCGTCCGTGTCGATATCAGGATTGTCAATGTAGGCACAACAACCGTCAATAACCTCGCTCAGGTTATGGGTAGGCATGTTGGTGGCCATACCGACGGCAATACCATTACCACCATTGACCAGCAGGTTGGGTATCTTAGTAGGCATGACGCTTGGCTCGACCAACGAATCGTCGAAGTTGTTGACCATATCCACAGTCTCCTTGTCCAAGTCGTCCATGATATGCTCACCCATCTTCGAAAGACGGCATTCCGTGTAACGCATGGCCGCAGGCGAGTCACCGTCTACAGAACCAAAGTTACCTTGTCCGTCGACTAAGGTATAGCGCATGTTCCACTCCTGGGCCATACGTACCAAAGCACCATAGACACTGGAGTCACCGTGGGGATGGTATTTACCAAGTACCTCACCTACTACGCGTGCACATTTCTTGTATGGTTGAGTTGAAACGTTGTTGATGCCCATCATACCATAGAGAATACGGCGATGTACAGGCTTAAAGCCATCGCGAACATCGGGCAGGGCTCGAGCCACTATCACAGACATCGAATAGTCGATGTATGAGGACTTCATCTCCTCCTCAATGTTGATTTTTACAATTCTGTCGTTGTCAAATGTCTGATCCATTATAATGATTTACAATTAAACTGTTTACTATTTCCTATTTTACTAAATTTCGCGTTTAAGGCACTTTTTAAGCCCTCTGATGCGTTTTTGTATTTTTTAAATAGCGTACAAAGGTACAAATAAGTGGGCAAAATGCAAAATAAATTAAGCAATATTAAAGATTAAGACTAAAGTTATCGCGGTCATCGAGTACGCGGAACTTGGCACGGCGGCTCTGAAGCTTATGTAAATCAATATCAACGGTAAGCGCCTGTACCTTGTCTGCACGGCATTGTGCAAGACACTTGCCGTAGCAGTCGATTACACAAGAGCACCCCTTATAGTGACTATAAGGGTCGTTTCCAACTCTATTGACACCTATCAGATAGCATTGATTCTCCACGGCACGCGCACGAGTCAGGATCTGCCATGCAGTCTGACGGTTCTCGGGCCAGTTGGCTACCACAACGATAGCGTCGAACTCATGTCCGTCAGCATATCGGCTCCAAACAGGAAAGCGCAGGTCATAGCATGTCAGCAGCAACAGGCGGAAACCTTCATAATATGCGATAGCAGACATTTGCCCTGACGTGTAGAAACGGTCTTCATGACCATAGGTGAAAAGATGGTGCTTGTCGTAAAAGGTTGAGCAGCCGGAACGTCCGTCCACGAAATAATGCCTGTTACGCCAAGTGGCATCAGAACAGCCTACGGCCAGACTGCCACAAATAGCACAATGCCTGTCGCGAGCCTCGTCCTGCATCCACAGCAGCGCCTGGTTGTCCGCCTCTGCAACAGCAATGCCCTGAGGCTCAGTGGCGAAACCTGTACTCCACATTTCAGGCAGTACATATAAATCGCTGCCCTCGTTCTCGGAAATCAAGCGACGGGCCTCATCGATGTTTGCATCAGGCTGGGCCCAATGAATGTCCGTTTGTAGAAGAGTGACTTTCAATATTCCAATAATTGAGTGGTAAGTTGACCTTTATAGGACACCGTATGGCCTACCATGTAGCAAGAGGCATCATCAGGAACACAAATAGAAGTACGGAAGTGCAAACCATCTTCGTCACACTTGTCGAACACCATGTTGTTGAGAATAGACTGAGAGAGCACCTGACTGGGAACTTTTTGGTTATAAAGAGATTTACGGAAGTCGCGGGAGAAAATCTGTGCAGCACCATGGAAGATGCTCAGGTGAATGATATTGTCGTAATAGATATTCTCCACATCCAATCCATCATTGTTCAACACATGATGAGACACCTTGTATTTAGTAGGATTGATGGCTATATAGATGTGATAGCGCTCGTTGTTATGAAAGACCACCGTATCGCGTTTAAGCACCTCCGTGAGAGTCAGTATTTGAGGTTTCGACTGTTCGAACATCTGATTCATCTCTTCATCATCGCTTTTCACATATTTGGCCGTCTCGCCTGAGTGGTTCTTAAACCACAGCACATGTTCCGTCTGCTTCTCAATATAGTAGCTTCCTGTGGAACCTATATACAACGTGTCATCAATGACCTTGAAATAAGCAGGCATAGAAGTGGAGTCTGCAAAGTAAATTGTATCACCTTTCATTTGGAATACAACACTTTCCGTCGATTCGTCAAGCCATACTCCCTGCAACAATCGTTTGGACTCACGACTTTCCGAACGCTCAGAAACCGGTTTCTGTCCCTGAGAGCAGCCCACAAACAAGAGCGTCAATGCTAATATAAAGTAGTATACCTTATTCATATATAAGGGTTAATCGAACAAAACTGCATCACGCAACAAGGGTTGCTTCAAGTCCTTCTCGCTGGTTTGGACCTGTTCAAAAGGAATGGGCCAATCAATACCCAAGTCAGGATCGTTCCAACGGATACCAGCCTCTGCCTGTGGAGCATAGACATTATCGACTTTATAGGTGAAGATGGCTTCGTCGCTCAATACCAGGAAACCATGGGCAAAGCCACGAGGAATGAAAAATTGGCGCTTGTTCTCGTCACTCAATTCAACCATTACATGCTGACCGAATGTAGGGCTTGACTTCCGCAAGTCTACGGCAACGTCTAATACACGGCCTTGAATGACACGCACCAACTTGGCCTGAGAAAAAGTTCCTTTCTGATAGTGGAGTCCGCGAAGAACGCCATAGCTTGACTTAGACTCGTTGTCTTGAATGAATTCAACAGGACCTATGTTTTCTTCGAATTCCTGCTTTTTCCATGACTCAAAGAAATATCCTCGCGCATCGTTAAACACCCGAGGCTCAACAATATACACACCTTCGATAGCGGTTTTCTTGAACTCCATTCTCCTATTATTCATTAATTCTTAGGTGCAAAGATAATAAAAATAGAGCATATAGACAAATTATTTGGAGAAATTTGGGAAATAGAATTATTTATGTATTTTTTATTTGTGCGTTTCAAAAATTTGTTATATCTTTGCACCGTGTTTGAACTCGGAAGACATATCGAAATACTGTTGCTGGACAATGATTGCGTCATCGTACCAGATTTCGGCGGTTTTGTAGCCCATCAAGTAAGTGCGCGCTATGACGAACAGGACAACTTATGGCTTCCACCAATGCGTACATTGGGCTTTAACCCGCAGTTACGCATCAACGATTCTTTGTTAGTCCAGTCTTATGTCAATGCCTACGACATCAGCTATCCTGAGGCATTACGACGTATAGAGGACGAGGTAGCCAGTCTGAAGCAGGAGCTGGAAGAAAACGGTGTCTACAATATCGACAACATTGGCAAGCTAACTGTCAATGCCGAAGGAAACTACTATTTTGAGCCCTGTGAAGCAGGTATTCTTTCTCCATATTTTTATGGTTTGGGATGTTGTGGTTTCATGACCTTACAAGACTCCAGAGATAAAGCATCGGCCACCCCACCCCAGGCCCTGTTGGAATTTACAGACAACGAAGCCGACGAGGAGGCTGAAGACCGTGCTATCCAGATCAAGATGTCATGGATACGAAATACCATAGCAATAGCTGCAGCCATTATTGCTTTCTTTATTATGGCTACTCCCATTGCCAACAGCGATCTCCGCACACGTACCATGAGTCATCTGCAGAACAATCTGCTTTACAAGCTTATTCCTCAAGACACAAACATGGCACCTGCCACACCAGTTGTGGACACCATTGCGCCACCAACAAAGCATACAGCGCAAGCTACTACAAAAACTGTTACTGCCCATGAGCAGAATATCCCTCAAACCGAGCATCCTTATTGCATCGTCTTGGCAAGCCAGGTAAAAATGAGCAATGCCGAGGAATATGTTGAACAGCTCAAGAGACGTGGTTACGAGGAAGCAGAAGTTTATGTCCATAACAAAATAGTGCGTGTAGTCTATGGCGCCTATGAAACAGAATCTGAAGCATATCGCCAACTGAATAAGTTAAATCGGCAAGAGGAGTTTTACGAGGCTTGGGTTTATAAGAAAACACAAAAATCACCCGTAGAATCATGAAGCGTGTCAGATGCCCCAAGTGTGACAACTACATCGTTTTTGACGAGACTCGATACGAGGCTGGTCAGTCCTTGGTTTTCAAATGCGACCAATGTGGACGCGAATTTGGCATCCGTATGGGCGTTTCGAAACTCAAGAATATTCAGAGGGAGGACAAACCTGAGGAAGAGGAAGATGCAAAAGGATGCGGAAGCATTGTCGTTATTGAGAATGTTTTTCACTATAAGCAGTTCATTCCCCTCCATATGGGTGACAACGTCATTGGACGATATCAAAAAGGCAATCCTGCCAATTGTACGTTTGAGACCGTTGACCCCAGCGTTGACTTGAACCATTGCACCTTAAACGTCAGCCACGACAAGAAAGGCGGTTTGCGTTATACACTCAGCGACAACAACAGCAATACCGGAACATTTGTGGGCGATGTAGAACTACAGCCCCGCGAACGTCGCGTCATTGAGGACGGCACACTCTTTACGCTTGGCGCCACCAGCATTATCCTGCGTGGAGCTGATTCCAAAGAGGAACAATGATACTCCCCTACTTTGAGCCGATATACAGGAACAACATTCCCAACAACACCAATGCCAGGTCGAAAGCTTTGGCTTTAAGGTTCTTTTCATGAAAAAAGACGGCTCCAAACAAGAAGCTAACCAACACACTACCTCTGCGTACCATGGAGACAATGCTTATCATGGAATCGGGAAGAGACAGAGAATAGAAATACATGAAGTCTGCCGTCGAAAGGAATACACTAACCCCGATGATTGACCAACTCCAATGAAAAGGTGTCACCTCATCACGATGGGGCCACCATAGGAAAAGGAACATGGCCAACATCATAAAACACTGATAGATATTGTACCATGACTGTACCATCATGCGATCGAGTCCCAAGCCACCACTTTCCACGGGTGCCATCAGGTATTTGTCGTAGAGTCCGCTGACAGCACCCAGTGCTGCCGCACCAACAATCATCCATATCCAATGGTCATGCTTAAAATCAATGCCTTCTTTCTTTCCACTTCGGCTTAGCAACATGAATGATGCCACAGCTAACATCACACCAATCCATTGCCACAAGTTCAGACGCTCTCCGAAGACGAGCAATGCACCGACAAGCACCATTACTGGGCGTGTGGCATTGATAGGACCGACGATGGTCAGGGGCAGGTGCTTGATGCCAAAGTAGCCCAAAACCCAACTCGACAACACGATAAGACCTTTCAGCAAGATATACTTATGGGCATCCCAGCCTCCAGAATCCACATGGAATATGGAGCTGTCAAGTACATCTGTTGTTGCACTCAGAATGATGAACGGCAGGAATATCAATGACGAAAACAGAGTGTTCAGGAATAAAACGGGAACAACGGCATTCTTATTTAAAGCCTGTTTCTTGAACGAATCGTAACAGCCCAACAACGCTGCAGACATAAAAGCCAATACCAGCCACATATTTCTTTGAACTCCTATCTTATGATACTTATATTAATACTTAACATCCTCCAGGAACAATGCTTTGGCTGGCATCGACTCCCCGGCTTGTGTACGTTTCTTACCCTCTATCACCCTCCGGAAATCGTCCAGCGACATACGTCCACGGCCGACCTCAATGAGCGTACCAACTACGGCACGCACCATATTACGAAGGAAACGGTTGGCCGTGATCTCGAAATACCAGGCTGTAGCCGACGTCTGGTGCCATTGGGCATGAGTGATATGACAGATAGTTGTCTTGACATCTGACCCTGCCTTGCAGAATGCCCCAAAATCCTCGTACTCCATCAGCACGTTTGCTGCTTCGTTCATCAAGGCATAGTCCAGCTGATAATGCAATTCCAATGAAAAATGACGGGCAAACGGATCCTTTCGTGTATGGACATAATAATGATAGGTACGCGAAACAGCCGAAAAACGGGCATGCATCTCCTGGCTGACCAGTTCGATGCCATATACCCCAATATCCTGATGAAGCAGTCCATTCAGCTTATGCGTCAGCAGCTGTGGTTCGAAAACTACCTCCGTATCAAAGTGTGCTGCCATCCGTCGCGCATGAACTCCTGTATCTGTTCTTCCCGCACCTGTGACGCTGACATCTTCGCGCAACAATAAGGAGAGACAGCGTTGCAACTCACTTTGCACCGTAATCCCGTTGGGCTGTATCTGCCAACCATGATACTGGGTACCATCATAGCCAAACCAAATAAAATATCGCATAGCGGGTGCAAAATTACGAAAAAACGAGAGCAGAACAAAATATTTTCGTAACTTTGCGCCATGATATTCTATTTTTCCGGTACAGGCAATACAAAATGGGTGGCTGAGCAACTGGCCAAAACCACAGGAGAGGAATTGCGATATATTCCCAAAGAGCTGAAAAAGGGGCTGTTGCACTACGAACTGAAAGATGGCGAACGGCTGGGTGTTTGCTTTCCTACACACGGTTGGCAGCCGCCACATATCGTGCGCGAATTTATCAGAAAGTCATCCTTTCATCTCACTCCATCTACTTATGTCTATGCGGTAACGACGTGTGGCGACAACATGGGATATGCCATGCGCATACTGAACAAGGAACTGGGGAAAAAAGGAATGCGAGCTGCATCCATGTTTGCTGTGGTGATGCCTGAATCGAACGTATGCTTCTCGTTTCTGCATCTCGATACCCAGGAACGCGAACAAAAGAAAATAGAAAAAGCACGTACAACGCTCAAGCATATTTGCGAAGTTGTGGACAGCAGGAAAAAGGGTGTGATGGAGCTTGTCAGAGGTGCCATTCCATTCACCTATACCTATATCATCGGCGGTTATTACAACAAGCATCTCATCGATGACAAGAAATTCTGGGTAGATACGGAAGCATGCATCCAATGTGGATTGTGTGCCAAGTTATGTCCTGTAGACGATATAGAAGAACTACCGCCACGCTGGAAACATAACGGCAGATGTACTAATTGTCTGGCTTGCTATCATCATTGCCCCAGACATGCCATACACTGGGGTAACATGAAACGGGGTCAATATACTTTTCCATCTAGGAATCAATAAATTCTCGGGCCAAAGATTGTTGTGCCAATACGTACCATCGTAGAACCTTCCTGAACAGCCAACAAATAATCGTGGCTCATACCCCATGAGCATTCGCAAAAAGCTTCGTCGTCTGGAAAATACTGTGCTTTTATCTCGTCGAACAAGTTCTTGGCATATCGGAATTCCGAGCGTATCTGCTGTTCATCATCCACATTCGAGGCCATCATCATCAATCCACAGATGCGAACATGCTTCAACGTACGCCACTCACCGTCAGACAACAATTGGTGCAGAGCGTCAGGAGTCAGTCCATACTTGGTTTCCTCCTCTGCAATATGAAGCTCCAGCAACACATCGATAACACGTTCATGCTTAGCAGCTTGCTTATCAATCTCTCTCAAAAGCTTTAACGAGTCTACGGCCTCTATCATGGTGACATAAGGTGCAATATACTTTACCTTATTGGTCTGCAGATGGCCTATGAAGTGCCAGCAGATGTCCTGAGGCAGCGTCTGGTGCTTCTGACGCAATTCTTGTTCGTGGCTCTCACCGAAAATACGCTGACCTTCCTCGTAAGCAGCCTCAATGTATTCGTTGGGATGATACTTACTTATTGCCACAAGGCGAACACCCTGTGGCAAATTAGCAAGTACTTGTCTTAAATTTCCTTTTACATCGTACATACTCAACCTTCAACCTCTGGTTTGTCGTCCTTCTTGCCGTACTCAAAGACGTCCATCAGCGTAGTTTCTGCAACACTGGCAATCACATAGTCAATCATGGTGGTACCCATAACACTTTCAATATTGCCAACAGCACCCTTCAACGTGCCTGCCTGAACCAGATAGTTTACATTTGAACGTTTTTCCTTCTCCGTCTTTTCGTCAATGGTTATAAACTGCAGTTTTGCCTTATACCAGCGGTCAGCCAGCTCCTCTTCAGAGAAAAAGATCTCCTTATAGGGAGCAATCTTGATATCCTTCACGGTGAACTCGCCACTGATATAGCTCGACATTTCTTCTATGATACGGTTCTCGGCTTCAGTAAATGAAAGGGCATCAACGACATAGTTTTCAGTCACCTTCTTCTGTAAACCGTCTTCCATCACTTTCTCATAGCCAATTTTGCACTCAAACCAAATTGCTGTTCTTGATCTCATATAAGTTGTTCTATCTTTTATAATTTATCATGATTATTTCTTTTGTACTCCCAAGCTTTTCTCAGCACCTACAGCCTTTTTCTTCTGATTGGTCACACGTTCAATGATTTCTGTTGCAATCAATTGCGAACGCTCAGGGGACAGTCCAGCCTCAGAACCGATACTACTCTGTGCCTCCATGAGTTCTTCGATGGTCGATTTACTCTCCGACATGAACTTTTTCTCACTATTGTTCATGTAGTTATTATTGTAAATCTTCGACAGGATTCGGTCTGCCTCCTTTTCATACCTTTTACGGAATATCTCTTCTGCCTTAGCTTGATAATTACGCCGCATGGCTTCTTCATCAACCACTAGCGAGTCACCGTCAACTATCACCCCTAGTCCTGCCGGGTCGAAGCCATCGTCTATCAGGTCATCGCCGGGTTGTCGTGGAGCTGGCTTCACAAACTCTACGGGATTGGACTCAGGGAACATATCGAAATAGATGGCTACGCAAAACAGAGCAATCACAACCGCAGCAGCAAACGTCAATATAGACTTCAACGTATTACGACGCTTCTGAATGCTCTTGAGCATATCCTCCGGACTTGCATAGCGATCATCGGGTGAATCACTGATGGCTTTCTTGATGACTGCACGATATTCCAGTGGAAGATCAGACTTGTCAAACAGGCTCTGGATAAATTTACCAATGCCATAGACGTCGCAACGCTCATCTATAGTGCCATGTTCAAAAACTTCTGGAGCCACATAGCTGGCATCTTCACCATAAAAAGACTTCAGGTCATTCAAGCCCAGATAGAATTCGCCATGAGTCAACAGCAATGCGGAACTATCACCCTTCCGTACAAAAACCGTCTTGGGAGAATAGCAGACATGCTTGATACCTTGTTGATGCAGATAGCTGGTAATGTCTACCAAAGATTTCAGCACATCATCTATGAACCCCTTTTCTGCTACTACGGCAGGATTCTCCAGCAACACTTTCTCAAAGGTCTGGAAATGCCCTGGTTCCATCAGTAATTGGGTGATATCACCATCATGCTCAACAGCCGTGAAGTGAATCTGTCGATGATGGTTCAACTTTGTATTCCTTTCACACTCAGCCTGCAAAGCCTTGGAAAAAGAGATGTTCGAATTCATGTCAAGACGAATGTCGACAACTCCACACCACTTGCCATCCACCTGTTCACGATAATATCCGCCAATAGGGAGTTTGGTCTTGCTCTTCTTGCCTTCGTTTCTTGCTGCTAACAATTCTTCGTAATTCATAATTTTGCCCGTTTGGTTGCGCAAAAGTACACATTTTCTTTTAAAACCGCAAAAAATATTTTGTATTTTGCGCACTTCTTTGTAATTTTGCACGCGATTTACGTAAATTAGACATAAAACCATGCCGGAAATATCAGTACGCGGACTTGAGATGCCCGAATCGCCTATCAGGAAACTGGCTCCTCTTGCCGCAGCAGCCAAAAAACGTGGAACGAAAGTTTATCATCTGAACATCGGTCAGCCAGACCTCCCTACTCCCCAAGTAGGTCTGGATGCTTTGAAACAGATAGATCGTGATATTTTGGAATATTCACCTTCACAGGGTTATCTGAGCTATCGCGAAAAGTTGGTTAGCTATTATGCAAAATACAATATCAATGTAACTGCCGAGGACATCATTATCACCTCCGGCGGTTCCGAAGCCGTGCTGTTTGCATTCCTTTCATGCCTCAATCCTGGTGATGAAATCATCGTTCCAGAGCCAGCATATGCCAACTACATGGCATTTGCCATCTCTGCAGGTGCCAAGATTCGTACCATAGCAACTACCATAGAAGAAGGATTCTCATTGCCGAAAGTTGAGAAATTCGAGGAACTGATTAATGACCGCACGCGTGCCATCATGATCTGCAACCCCAATAATCCTACGGGATATCTCTACACCCGACGCGAGATGAACCAAATACGCGACTTGGTGAAGAAATACGATCTATACTTATTCTCAGACGAGGTCTATCGTGAATACATTTATACGGGGTCGCCTTATATCTCAGCGTGCCATTTGGAAGGTATCGAGTCAAATGTCATCCTCATCGACTCCGTATCAAAACGCTATTCTGAGTGTGGCATCCGCATTGGAGCCTTGATCACAAAGAATGCCGAGGTACGCAAGGCCGTTATGAAATTCTGTCAGGCACGCCTCTCCCCTCCTTTGATAGGACAGATTGTGGCAGAAGCTTCGCTGGATGTTCCAGAAGAATACATGCGCGATGTTTACGATGAGTATGTCGAGCGTCGTAAGTGCCTTATTGATGGACTTAACCGCATTCCCGGTGTCTATTCACCCATTCCGATGGGTGCGTTCTATACAGTAGCCAAGCTGCCTGTAGATGATGCAGAGAAGTTTTGCCGTTGGTGTTTGGCAGACTTCAATTACGAAGGTGAGACCGTTATGATGGCACCCGCTGCCGGTTTCTACACTACCCCTGGTGCTGGTATCAATCAAGTGCGTATTGCCTACGTACTCAAGAAGGAAGCCCTGGAGCGTGCACTCTTTGTACTTCGCAAGGCTCTTGAAGCCTACCCTGGACGTAAAGAAGAATGAATCTGCCCCTATTTATAGCCCGTCGCATCAATGGTTCTGAAAACCAGCGTCGTGAGGTCAGCAGGCCAGCAATCTTAATAGCCACCATTGGGGTTGCTATCGGATTGGCTGTCATGATTGTCACGGTCAGTGTCGTTTTTGGATTCAAGAACACCATTCGCGACAAGGTGGCAGGTTTTGGCAGCCATATCCAAATCGAGAACTGGATGACTCAGCAAACAGCCAGTCCTGCGCCCATCTGCATTGACGACTCTCTATACAAGACCATTCAGCAGATGCCGGGTGTGCGTCATATTCAGCGTTACGTCATGACACAAGGCATTCTTAAGACGGACGATGACTTTCTTGGGGTCGCATTCAAAGGTATAGACGATGATTACGATGTGAGTTTCTTAGCGAAGAATCTGGTTGATGGAGAAATACCCAAATTCAGCCATGACAATTCAGACTATCCGCTGCTCATATCTGCAATGATGGCAAACAAACTGAATCTGAAGACTGGTGACCGTGTGTATGCGTACTTTATTGGTAAGGATGATGTTCGTGCGCGTAAATTTACGGTTAAGGGTATCTACCAAACCAATTTGACGCAGTTCGACCAAATGCTTTGCTTTACAGACTATCATGTTCCCATCAAACTTAATGGTTGGCGCCAAGATCAATTTAGCGGAGCCGAGATTCTGGTCAAGGACTTTGACCATCTTGACGAGACAGCACAGCATATCATCGATTTTGTCAATCGAAAAACGGATAAATATGGTGAGATATTGTCTTCACAAACTATGTTTGATGCTTATCCTCACATTTTTTCATGGCTATCACTACTCGACATCAATGTGTGGATTATCCTTGTACTGATGGTATGTGTAGCTGGTTTCACTATGATTAGCGGTTTGCTCATCATCATTCTTGAACGTACACAGATGATTGGCATTCTCAAGGCATTAGGAATGCGTAATCCAATGGTACGTCATACTTTCCTTTGGTTTGCTGCCTTTATCATTGGACGTGGACTATTGTGGGGAAATATAATAGGCTTAGGTATCGTTATTTTACAACGAACAACGGGGTTTATTCATCTCGATCCTGCCAGTTACTATGTAGATACAGCCCCCATGGAATTCAACCTACCAATCATTCTGTTGCTCAACGTGGCAACCTTAGCTATTTGTCTATTTGTGTTGATTGCACCCAGTTTCCTCATCTCACACATCCACCCAGCACGTTCCATGCGCTACGAGTAACGTTCCTGTTTCATGAAACGTCATCATGTTGACAAGTTTGTCGAACACTTTTTTTAGTCAGAAATACTTCTTTTTTGTCTGATTTGTCGGTAATATGCATTTTTTTCACCCAAAGCGAAAAAAATTGCACATATTTTTTTGGATTGTGCAAGAAAGATATTACCTTTGCACAAAATTTTGATTATTGTGCAACAAAAGCAATGAACGACATACCTAGTTTCAATGCCTATATCGAAAATACGATTAAGGCCAACTGGCTGCTCGATGCGCTAACAGACTATAAAGGAGCAACGCTTCAGTATCATGACGTTGCCCGTAAAATAGAAAAGCTCCACATCATGATGGAGGCTGCAGGCATCAAGAAAGGTGACCGCGTAGCAGTATGCGGACGCAATTCTGCTCATTGGGCGGTGGCATTTCTTGCTACGCTAACCTATGGCGCAGTCATTGTACCCATTCTTCATGAGTTCAATGGCGAACAGATTCATAATATAGTAAATCATTCTGAAAGCCGCCTGCTGTTTGTTGGCGATTTCGTGGTAAACACGATTGACGAGAGTCAGATGCCCGGACTGGAAGGTATCTTCAACTTACCCGATTTCTCCCTCTACGTCTCACACAACGAAAAACTGACTGATGCCCGCGAGCACCTAAACGAGCTTTTTGGGCGCAAATATCCCAACGCGTTCCGCCGCGAAGACGTTCACTGGTATAAAGACGAGGCAGAAGAAATGTGTATGATCAACTACACCAGTGGTACTACAGGTCATTCCAAGGGGGTCATGCTGCCCTATCGTGCGTTGTGGGGCAACGTCGATTTTTGCCAGAAACGGTTAGGAGTGCACATGCCCAAGTTCTCGAAGACGCTGAGCATCTTGCCCATGGCACATATGTATGGCATGGCCATTGAATTTCTCTTCCCCTTCTGTTCTGGTTACCACCTTTATTTCCTGACCCGCCTGCCTTCTCCGGCCGTTATTGCTGAAGCCTTTAAGGAGGTATGCCCTGATGTGGTGGTTGCAGTACCGCTGATTATTGAAAAAATTATCCGCAAGCGGGTGTTCCCGAAAATACAGACTAATGCTGTCAAACTGTTGCTGCAAATGCCGGTAGTCAGCAAAAAGGTCAGAGAGCGCATTTGTCAGGAAGTGTATGCAGCCTTTGGTGGACGGGCCTACGAGGTTATTGTAGGCGGAGCACCACTGAATCAAGAGATTGAACAATTCATGAAGAGCATTGACTTCCCTATCACTGTGGGTTATGGCACAACAGAGTGTGCCCCGCTGATATCCTACAGCGACTACCATGACTTTGTTCCGACATCGTGCGGAACCCCTCTGCCGTGTATGGAAGTTAAAATTCTGTCAAGCGACCCGGAGAACATAGAGGGTGAGATAGTCTGCCGAGGTACCAATGTCATGCTTGGCTATTATAAAAACGAGGAAGCAACCCGTCAAGTATTGGATGCCGACGGCTGGTATCATACAGGCGACTTGGCAACAATGTCTGAAGACGGACATATTTTCATCCGTGGCCGCTTGAAGAACATGTTACTGGGAGCCAACGGACAAAACGTCTATCCTGAGGAGATTGAAGATAAGCTGAACTCGATGGCCATGGTCAGTGAGAGTTTGATAGTGCAACGCGACGACAAGCTTGTCGCATTAGTTTACCCTGACATGGACGAGACAAAGAACATGGGATTCACAGAAGAGGATCTGGAGAATATCATGGAGCAAAACCGTCAGGAATTGAACGCATCGTTGCCTGTTTACAGTAAGATTCAAAGTCTTGAGTTGCAAAAGCAA
>JAEEGL011693386.1_pt1 | contig 20692 bp, 23 predicted proteins | sample 9134231 | NCBI WGS metagenome assembly JAEEGL01 (sample SAMN16246548, study PRJNA631951) | gut metagenome | biome: gut microbiome; feature: rumen; material: fiber-attached | host: Bos | place: Iran: Karaj | collected 2018-10
GCGCCGTTATCGGCGGCAATATGAATTAAATCCGCCCAATCCATATTATCCGCATCCCACCCAAGGCGCGTTTTAATCGACACCGGAATATTCACCGCACGCACAACCGCATTTATAATTCGCCCCGCCAATGCGTGGTCCCGCATAAGGAAAGCGCCGGCGTTCGCACGTGTTGCAACCTTTGGCACCGGACAGCCCATATTTATATCTATCCATGTTGCCCCGGCATCCGCCAAAATTTTTGCGGCATCCGCCATAAGCCCCGGCACCGCACCAAAAATCTGCGCACCAACATTGCCTTCGGCACCATAGTTTTCAAAATTTCGCAAACAGTTTTTATGCCGCCCAACCAAAGAATGACACGAAATCATTTCGGTCACGCACATCAGCCCGGGCGCAAAGTCCCGAATAATTGTCCGAAACGGCAAATCAGAAATTCCCGCCATCGGTGCAGCAAAAATTTGATTATGTGGTATCATTTGTGATATAATGCCACGTATGAAAGACAAAATCAAAAATTTCTTTGGGTTTATTGGTCGCGCATGGCGTGGCGGCATTCACGGCAAAGTCGGCGTATTTTTTGCGTTCTTTGCGATGTTTATGTTTATTCGCATATTTTGGGGCGATGTAAATGTTACACATTTTGTTGCGAATATTTGGCACCTGAACACCGAACGCAAAGAATTGATTGCCGAACAAACTAAGTTGAAAACGATTGACCGCCATATAAATTTACTGGAAAACTACAGCCCCGATTACGTGGAAGAACTGGGGCTGAAGTATCTTAATATTGGCGATGCCGAATTTAAAGTTTTAAAAATTTAATTCATCAACAAAATATACGCATTCATATAGAACGCAAACATCAACCACAGTATATATGGGATAATCATATAGGCTGTGCGGCGGTCAATACGAAAGAATTCGCGTGCCATCCAAACCGACGCCACAAACAGGCCCAGCAATATGACCAATGCGAACCCCGGCATATTTGCCCCAAAGAACACGTATGACCAAAGCCCGTTCAGCACCAATTGCGCACCAAACAAAACATATGCGCGAATTTTACTGATGTTTTTACGCGTGTTCACGAACACCAAATACAACGCCCAACCCAACAGGAAATATAGTATTGTCCACGCAACACTAAACACCCACCCCGGCGGTGTTAAACCGGTTGTCACCAACCCGTTATACCACACGTTTGATTCGCCGTGCGGCGTGAATAAAAATCCAAACACCCCCGGCGCGAAAGATATTACCATTGCGATAATAAACCACATCCATTTTTTCATATTTTACTCCCTTGGTTTTAACACATGAAAATTATATCACACCCGCCTCACCCATAACATAGGAACGAATACAGATAGTGGTTAGTGAAAATGCACCACTTGTTTTTTCGAAAAAATTGGTTATAATACCTATACGTGCGCCCGTAGCACAATGGATAATGCAACAGATTTCTAATCATCCGTAATTTTTATGGATAGATTTGGATCTGAATGCACAAACGCCTGATTTGTGCGGATGTGCGCGAAAATCAGTTCTGTATAAAACTGGATACAGATTGATTGAAATGTACGCAAATGGATGTAAAATGTTACATATTTGCTACATAGAATGTTACACAGGAATTGGACGATATGTGCGTTGGATTCCGCAAAACAGTTAAGTGCCCATGGCTCAACTGGATAGAGCAATTGCCTTCTAAGCAATAGGTTGCAGGTTCGAATCCTGCTGGGCACGCCAGATATAAAAGCCCCGAAACTTCGGGGCTTTTTAAGTTCGAAAGTTTATAAAACACGAATCGTTAAGCATAAAATGCTATTGATTTTTGCGTCAATTTGTGGTATAATTGCAGACAAGGATGAGGGAGAATTTTATATTCCTTTGCTTGACTTGTAACGTTTCTTGTGCCAAAGTGCAAACAGATATAAGGGTAAACCTATGAAAAATATGCGTAATAATTTTGGTGTTAAGGGTGTTACTGCACCTGGTGCTAGTTTTTTCAATGATTTGAAAAAGCCTGTTGATGCTACAATTGTTAAACGCGCACAGAATATATTTAAGGGCATAGAGAATGTTAAAGTTTGTCGCGTGGATGCCCAATAACTCTATACCAGAGTTTGAGTGTAGAGATCCTCAGATCAACAGATATTACAAAGAACAATTACAAACAGATATAGATGTGCGTGCTTGTAAAGCATTCTTTTTATTTCAAGATGATAATGTTGTAGGCTTTTTCACGTTATTACCGCATTCCATAAAAAATACGAATAATCATGGTATTCGTAAAAGAAAACACAAAGGTATGGGTAAATGGTTGTCTGGCGTGTTGTTAGGACATTTCGCAATATCTAACGAGTTTTGTGGTCAAAAACACTCAAGCGGGTTAAAATATAGTAAAATATTGATGTTTTATGCCTTGGATAGCTTTGAATGCATTGTTCGTAATTTTTGTGGTGTGGCGTTATTATTAAATCCAATAAATGAAAGTGTTCGTGATAAATTTTACATAAAAGAATACGGCAATTTGTTTAAAAAGTATCCTACTGATGATGATTATATGTATGCGCTAACAGATTATGTGTTAGCGGTATTGAAATAAATGGTGGTTAAACCGCACAAATAATCATATTGCCATTGACCTGTAAATCATAACTTTCACCAATTTATCCTGTTATCATGCTTGCGACATTGTTCGCGGTGCGACGTGCGGCATTACTTGACGCATGTGCATATGTTGGTACAATATCAAGAAACGATTAGAAAATGCACACTGAAATAAATGATGATTTAACAGCGTTAAGATATGTACAAAAGAACAAAGATTGTTACATAGCTATTTTGCATTCTGTTACACCAACGGACAAGGATGTAATTGTGGAAAATATTCTAAATGAATATGGTTCTGTACGATATAAAACATATAAAAGTTTGTCTTTTAACGGCTACGTTAATTTAAAGAAAATTTCTTATGGCTGGTTTGGAACAAGAAACAGATGGATAGGAAATACAACAAATAATTTTGCTGGTGCTCAAGATCATGCCAGATTAACATCTGGTCAAAACGATTTAAGAATTTTTGTATTTGAATGCAAATCGTTCGAAAAAGTCCTTCAGGCCAAACGAGACATAAGGGCCTTGTATAAGCTGGAAAATTATAGTTTACATATAAACGATGTTAGAGAAGAAGCATTATGTTTAGCACAAACATTTTTTAATAAAAACTCTCTACTAGTCTTAAATGAAAGGCCCTTTGAATTTGAAGATGAGCACTTTGATATGTTGTTAGATAAGTTAAAAGCTTACATAAAATCTACAAATCATTCCCTAGAAAACTTTTGCATGACAGAACCCGCCAGTCTGAATGTATTAGGACAAGGAAAAGTGCCTTTCATATGTTTTTTTAGTATATATGACAATTTCCAATATGAATCATTAGATTCTGTCTTTTTTAGCTATATGCCAACATTCAAATCACTTGCATATAGACAATCAATGATAAAAATACCCGACAACCACTTTTATTATAAGGGCTTAAAATTTGCAAATATAAACAAAATAAGGTAAATGTATATATCTTATCATACCCTAAACATCTTGACTTTAGCCTCATTTCTTTTATAATGACTTCCTAGTTACACTGGTAAATTTAAACTTAAAACTAAACGAGATTCTGTTATGTCTGAATATAAAACTCAAAAAGGGTTGGATTGTAAGTTAAATTTTGTTGATATGGAACAACGTTGCATAGATTTTTGGAAAAAAAATAACGTCTATGCTTATGATAAAAACGCACCACGTGATAATACCTATGTCGTTGATACTCCGCCACCAACCGTGTCCGGCTCTTTGCACATTGGTCATATTATGAGCTATACGCAAACAGACATAACCGTTCGTTGGCAAAGAATGAATGGCAAAGCCATCTTTTACCCAATTGGCTGGGACGATAATGGATTGCCAACAGAACGTCGTGTACAAAACTATTATGGTATTTCATGTGATGCAGATTTACCTTATGATGAGAATTTTGTTCCGGAACATGTTTCTGACGTAAAAGATTTGAAGCCTGTATCTCGCCGTAATTTCATAGAAACATGTCATTTGTTGACACAAAATGATGAAAAAGTTTTTGAAGATATATTTCATCGTATCGGTCATTCATACGATTGGGACTTGATGTACAGCACCATTTCACCAGAAGCAATAAAAGTTTCTCAAAAATCATTTTTAGAGTTAATAGATAAAGGCTTTTGTAAAATCGTAGAAGCACCTACAATGTGGGACGTTGATTTTCAATCTGCTGTTGCGCAAGCTGAGATAGAAGATAGGGAAATGGCCGGATTTTTTCACGATATTAAATTCGGCATCAAAGATGAACCTGGCGAATTTTTCAAAATAGCGACAACAAGACCAGAATTTTTGCCTGCGTGTATTGCAGTGGTTGCACACCCAGATGATGAAAGATATAAAAAGTATTTCGGGAAAACAGCTATTGTTCCATTGTTTAATATCCCTGTTCCAATTGTGCCATCCGAACATGCAGAACCGGATAAAGGTACTGGAATTATGATGGTATGCACATTTGGCGATGCCGCTGACGTTGCGTGGTGGAAGCAATCGGGATTACCTATTAAGCAAATTATTGGTAAAGATGGCAAGTTGATTCCATTAGAATACGGAACTGGTAATTTTGTATCTTTGGATGCGCCACGTGCACGCGAATATTATAATAAAATATCAGGATTACCAGTAAAGAAAGCTCGCGCACAAATAGTTGATTTTTTACGTGAAAGTGGTGATTTATTGGCAGAACCACGTCCCCTGATGCATCCTGTTAAATTTTATGAAAAAGGTTCCCGTCCATTGGAATTCGTTTCCTCTCGTCAATGGTTTATTGATGTATTGCGCATTAAACAGGAACTGATAGATCAAGGTCGTAAAATCAAATGGTATCCACAACACATGCAATCAAGGTATGAAGCGTGGGTAAATGGACTAAATCAAGATTGGTGCATTTCGCGTCAACGTTTCTTTGGTGTCCCATTTCCTGTTTGGTATCATGTAAATGACAAAGGTATTGTTGATTATTCGCGTCCAATTTATCCAAGTACTGAACAATTACCAATTGACCCGATGACCGATGTTCCAAACGGTTTCAATCAATCTCAACGAGGACAGCCAAATGGTTTTGTTGGCGAGAAGGATATTATGGACACATGGGCTACATCTTCTGTAACTCCACAAATTGCAATGGAAATTGCACCCAAAGGACATCATATTTCGTTACCATTTGATGTACGTCCGCAAGCACATGATATTATTCGCACATGGGCTTTCTATACTATTATGAAGGCATATGCGACAGATAATACTATCCCTTGGTATCAAGCGCACATCAGCGGTTTTGTTCTTGATCCAGATCGTAAGAAAATGAGTAAATCTAAGGGCAATGTTATAACACCTATAAATCTTATTGAACAATACTCTGCTGATGCTGTTCGGTATTGGGCTGGTCGTGCTCGTTTGGGTATTGACGCAACTTTTGAAGAAAAGGTCATGGATCAGGGTAAAAAGTTATGCAATAAATTCTTTAACGCGTCAAAGTTTGTATTCAATATTGTTGAACAAAGCGGGATTGATACAACAGCCAGTTATGCAAACAATATAACCAATGCACTAGACTGCGCTTGGATTGCGAAGATGTCCAACACTATTTCAAATTCACGTCGTTTATTTAGTGCAAATGATTATGCTGGTGCGTTAGAAGCAACAGAAAAATTATTCTGGGATTTTTGTGATAATTATTTGGAAATAATAAAAGGTCGTGCATATAGTACAGATAACGTATCAGCTGTATCGGCTTTGATGTTATCAATAGACTTATTCTGTCTGATGTTTGCACCTTTCTTGGTATTCATTACCGAAGAAGTGTATCAAGCACGCCCTTGGGGAACAGACACAAAATCCATACATACACATTTGTATCCAACCACAGACGCATACGCTTCAATGGGGAATCAATATGACTTGTATACTGTGGTTGTGTCAGTGGTAGAAAAAGTTCGCAAAGCCAAATCAGAACAACAAAAATCAGTTAAAACACCCGTATTATCTTTAACTGTTTGTGGTCGTGAAAAAGATTTGCAACTTATATCTACGGCGGAATACGATTTAAAAAAAGTATTAAATATAGTAGCAGAAAAGATTGATTATGATGTTGTCGATGAAGACATATCTATAAAGACTTTAGAATTAGAGCTTGAATAAAAATTATGAAAGGCGTGACAATTATTATTCCATGCTATAAAGCTGGTAATTATATATTAGATTTGTATAAGTCCGTGGCGATTCAGCCGATTGAATGTCCGTGGGAAATAATAATTGTTGACGATTGTTCCGATGACAAAGAAACATATGCCGCTTTGAATACAATTGAAAATAATGATAATGTTATAGTCAAAAGGTTAGCCAAGCATAGAGGAACTCAGTTCTGTCGTAATACAGCTATAAAACTAGCTAAATATGATTATATTTTGCCATTAGATGCTGACGATTGCTTAAACACAAATGTAGACTTTGATAAATTTGGTACATATATGGATAACGGAGTTAATATATTAAGTAAAAATCAGAAAGTAGCTTTTGTTCATGGTTTAAGTATGATGTTTGATAAATTTAATGGTTTTACTATATCCGCTTATCCCGTAACAGTAGATTTAATTTTACAAAAACACCATGCCCAGACACATATAATATACAGAAAAAAAGATGCTATTATGGCAGGGGCATATGACATAAACATAAAAAAATGGCAAGATTGGTCATTCGCTGTCGCTCTTTTGAATGCGAGATACATCAAAGGATTAAAAAACGAAATAGCATATCTTAATGTTCCTTACCATTTATATAGAGTACATGGCAAAGTACCTAGACTTTCTAATCAACCAGTTGATGAAAAAGAAATGACGTTTTTAACAATAAAGAAAAACCGCAAAATATTTCAAGATTTTTACGGCATAAAAAATTTAGATAAGTTGGCTGATTTGGTTATTTCACATAAACCAAATAGACTTATAGATTTATTATATGTTGCAAACTCAGACGTACAAAGAGCTATAAAAATGGCAGAACAACGCCATTATGATCTTTGTACGGATTTATGTTTAGAATCTATACCTTAATATTAAAAAGGACAAACATGAAACCGAAACATTTAATTATAATTGGATTTGGTCCTGTAGCTAACTATAAGTATTGTAGATGTATTTTTCGTCAAATAGAAAAAGGCTATATTCACTCCTACTCTGTGGTAGATTTACAAAGCCAAAAAAACGCTATTTTACAAAGATTAAAAAAAATGCCTATAAAGCCATTTAAAGTGTTTTTTTTAGCAGACGACAACCCAAATTCTGGTTACAGAAAAAATGTTAAGGAATTTGATGATATATGTAAAAAATTATCAAAAGAAATGGACTTGAAGGTTGTTATTGCTACAGAAGCTCGAGCTCATAAACCATACTTGGAATATTGTGTAAAAAACAACATTGATTCTCTTGTGACAAAACCAATTACAACACCCGTCCACAACGGTGTTTTTGCTCCTAAAGAATTATCTAAAGAGCTAAAAAAACTTATTGATTTATCTAAAAATACTTCTGCAAATCATGCAGTTATATGTCTTGGTCGTTATCATGAAATATATGAAAAGAATGTACGCGAAACAATCCAACAGAAAATGAATATATTAAAAGCTCCTATTACATCTATACATTTAAAAACCGCATCTGGTGTATGGAATATGTTTCCAGAATATGAAACAAGAGAAGACCATCCGTATAAATATGGTTACGGCATGTTAATGCACGGGGCCTATCATTACATTGATATTTTTATGAATTTATTACGTATGAACAAAAGCATATATCCAAATCATAAACTTTCTTTGTACATTTCAACATATTCTGCAGCTCCAAAAGACCAGTCTATTCGAATACCGAATACATTAAATCAATTATTAACTGGGTACAAAAATAAAAGCACCAAATTGCCCCGTAAAAATTATGGAGAAACAGATATTGTTGCAAATATATGTCTTAAAGATGAAACGACAAAACAGGTATTAACATTAGGCACTTTGGCATTGGAACAAACTACACCAGGATTTAGGCATTGGCAAAACTTTCCAAAGGTTCCTTATAATATAAATGGTAGATTACACTCTACAGAATTAGATGTCAGATTATCAACTGTTTTTTCAATTTCTGGTAACGTTGTAAAAATTCCGATAAGTGCTAGAAATTCTGTTACAGATTTACGAGGGCGTAATTTTGGAAGAATAATAACCCGTTCTAATGCCGTCTTGTTAGGGGACCAAGAGTTTTATCATGAGAAAGAAATACATCGTGAATATGGTAATTCTTTCTCTTTTACCGCAGAACTACAAATATTTGATGAATGGTTACAAGGTAGAGAAACAAAAAGTAGTTTGGCGTCACATCTACCGTCTGTAATATTACTACAAAAACTAGCGGAAAGCATATCTAAACCAGGCAAAGAAATAAAAATACCATTTGATTTCGAAACCTATGAAACAAAATTGGATATTTAATATAATCACACATGGATAATTTAGCAGACTTTTTATATAATTGTTTTCCAAATTGTAAAATATCTTATCTTGCGGAAGGTAACGATTCTATTGTTTATATGGTGGACGAAGATATATTTAGATTTCCAAAACAACCTTCTGGTTACAAAAATTACCTTTTTGAAAGCAAACTAACTCAATTTCTCAAATCTGAATGTTTGCTAGATGTTGAGATTCCAGAGATTTTTACTAACCAAGTAAATGGTATCTATTATTCTCAACACAGGGCATTAAAGGGGCATAAATGGAATTTACAAACCATCAATTCTATGTCACAAAAACAACGACAGAGTTTTATCTATAGCATTGTAGATGTATTGTTAAATCTTGCAAAAACAAACATCTCTAAACTACAAAAAGCCGTTCCTGAATTGTGTATCAAAAGCACGGTTGATATAACTTTAAACACAGATCATTTGGATTATCTTGCTAATTTTTTTACACCAAACGAAATTCAAACCATACAAACTAGATATTACAGTGCAAAAAACAACCTAAAAACCGAATCGCAAAAAGTACTGTTACATAATGATTTTACTGGAAATAACGTACTTATTGATACTTCTTCTGGACAAATTACAGGCATTATAGATTGGTGTAATTCCATGATAGGTAGCCCTTTGATAGATTTTTGCAAATTATATAATCCCGTTCATAACGATTTGTTGGTAGATTTATTATCAGAATACAATTTTCGAGCAAAAACCAATATAAAAATAGACCAAATTAACGAATTGGAAATATTTAATTTAACAAATGTGATTTTGTTAGACAATTTAGATTATGTTCATCTTGAAATTAAAGCGAACAAAATGCGCATGTTATTAGGAAATAAATATAATTGAATGAATAAAATATCTATAATAACTAAGTTCTTGCTCTCCTACTATCCAGTTATCATGCTTGCGACATTGTTTGCGGTGCGACGTGCGGCATTACTTGATGCATGTGCATAGATTTCTGTCGTGGTGATTTTGGTATGTCCCAATACATCTTTTAGTATTCGTATATCTTCGCCCATGCTGGTTGCCAGTGTCGCAAAGGAATGACGCAGGTCATGTATGCGCATACGTGGCAATTCGGCCCGATCCAATGCCCACCAGAATGCTTTACGCAAATCTGTCAATGGACGAGTATGATCGATTGGCGAATGAAATACGTATCGTTTGCTTTTACAAATTCTCAAAGCCTGTTTTATAACTTCTATTGCTGGATCGCCCAGTGGCACATTAAATGCATCTGTTTTGCGTTTGTTTAAATGCAGATAACCGTTTTCCAAGTCTAACTCGTCTCGTTCCAGGTCTGTTATTTCACTGCAACGGCACCCAGTCAGTGCAAGTGTTTTGATTGCCAGAATCGCCTGTGGTGCATATTTCCCAGCGCAATATGCTTCGTCCAGCGCATCAAACAACCGTTTATAGCCATTGATATCCAAAAGCGTATGGTTCATTTTCGGGGATTTCGCTTTCTGGACCAAATGACACGGATTTGAGTTTATTGGGCGATAATTGTATTTTTCGCACCAATTCAGAAAAGTAGACAATAACCGCATAACATGCAGTGCAACCGCAATGGTTTTTGTATTTTTGATTTTATCGTACATGTCTTGGATTGTGGACAGATCAATATCTGCAATGTATTTATCGCCAAGATACGGGATTATATACAAACGCATCAATGCTTCGTTTGTGCGATAAGTATTTGCCCGATTGTTTTCGCGGCAATGTTTTTCCATAAATATAGGGGTTAATTCATGGACTTGTTTACGTCGCGCCTCGGCCATTTCGTTTTGCTTTATGCGCATGCGTTGTTCTGCTTGTGGGTCCAGTCCATTGGCGATATCTTGCTTCGTCTTTATCGCACGAGCACGAATTTCGTTCAAACTAAACTCTGCCAATGATCCCAGTTTCATATGTTTTTGTTGATATGAGCCACGAACACGATAGCCCAAATAGAACACTTTGCGGTCAGTTGCGGCCGAATACCGGCATTGTAACCCTGGTATGGCCGCATCTGTTATCTGCAAATCAATGTCGGATTTCAGCTTGTTCAGGAATCCTGTTGTTAAAACCAACTTTTGACATTTAAGTGCCCGCATTTTAACGCCCTTTATTACACACAACATTGCTAATAAAATCGCACAAGTCCAGTGAATAACGCTATTAGATTTTCAGTTCTTTTCGCAGGGTTTTGCTATGTTCGCGTATAAAATATTCCATGCCCATGTTCCAAAAATCTGTTGTTGCTTTTTTCAAGATTGCACGCATTTCATCTTCGGATTTTCCTATTATTTCAGGTGCAATGGATTCGCATACGGAATCCCATTTTTTTCTAAAAAACTCTGCAGTTTTGTTCCAATCTGTTTTTAATCCGTTTTCTGGGGTTTGTATCATTGTGTTTTGTGTCATTTTATTCTCCTTTGTTGTTACCTTTTAATAGGTTGCATAGACTTGTTAATGAATCAGTTATTTCCTTGGCCAAAATATATTCGATCTCGGAAATACTGTTTTGACCGATAATTCGTGGCGCAACACGCTTTGGAATCATCAGTAAATGATCTCTTGAGGTTCGAGCCGCCGCAAATACGTCGGCTTCTACTTGTGCTCTAGAGATTAACTTTCCTGCTCGTTCTTCATATTCCAGTTTCTTCAGCATCGCATCGTATGTTGTCTTCATTATTTTGCTTTTCTGATAAGGATTTGAAGAACTGTCATCTGTACGTGGACTGTTATAGATGGGGTTAGTATTTTCTACCCATTCTTTATCTGCTTTTTCAGGATCTATCTTTCCGTCCGTCAGGGTTATTCGTCCCGTTTCAATCGCCTTTTGGACTGCTGATACCGCAACCCCACGATGTGCTGCATATTCTCTTCTTGATAATAACATTGTTGCTCCTTTTTGTTTTGTGTTCACCGTTCACCGTTTTTTTGTTTCTGTCGCTAGGCAAATGCCGCGCTCGCCGTTACCCTCAGTACGAAAGGTCGTCACAGTACCTTTTACTTATGTGAATTTTCCTTCGTTCCTTATCCATCCTATGATTTGTGCAATTGTTTTATCTTGTCCCATACACTTACGTATCAATGACATTTGTCCTTTTTCCAGTTGTTCTGGTGTAAATTCATCGAATATTGGAAACAAGTTTGGGTTCCGTTGAATGATTTTGGATAGTGAAAATTCATTATCTATATGATATTTAGGCTCGCGCGATGCATTGAAAGAGCCTGCTAATTTTTGAAGCATATCATTCGCACGACTTTGTATTGCCTTGCTTTGTTCTATTGTATTTGTATTGTTGGTCTTGCTATTTGCTATTGCGTCTGATTTCTGTCCGATATCTGATAAAGTCTGTTTGATATCTGATGAATTCTGTTCACTCCAACGTGCCAATCTGTTTGTGGCCAGTCGTTCGCATTTGGCTTTGTATTTAATATCGTCTTCATCTAATTCGGCTTTTATAAATGGCCACACAGCACTTGAACATTCCACATCTGGATACTTCAAAACTGCCATAAATATATCGCCACGTTCTTCGCGTGATATATTTTCCAATAAAAGTGCCCATTTTGGATTGGCCAGCCGTTTCATAACAGTTTCCTATCGTTTGTCGCTTGTAGTACGTTGGAATATATTGTTTTGTTCGAATTCGGCTATATCTTGTTTGCGATATACGATACGACCAACACGTTTCAGAAATTTTGGTCCAACACCTAACGAACGCCATTTTTGTAAAGTGTTACGTTTCAATCCCCACATTTCGGCCAGCGCACGTTCGGTCATATATTCGTCTTTGGATAATATTGTTGTCATGATTTGTCCTTTTGGTTCGGGTTCTGATATGTCTATATACAAAAATATGCATAAAAAATACGCGTGCGCAACGCACGCTTTTGCGACAAAATACCCTTTTTGTTTGTTTTTGTTATATTTTTGGGTGCAAAAATATGCGACAAATAATGCTTTAAGTATGCTAGTTAGTTTTTGGGATGGTTTAATGTCCAAACCAGCGCATCTATTGCATTGGTGTGACGACGACTGACGGTCTGACGTAACTTTCCAAGTATTGCCCCGATTTTATTCATTGATAAATCGCACGAGTGTAAAATCAATATTTTTCGATCCAGGACACTGTCCACAGAATCCAACCAGTGAACTAAGACATTATATAAATTATCATAGTCACCATATTCGCTACCGAGATTGGGTTTTAATTCAATACTTGCAACAACAGATTTAAACCATTCATATCGCACAGAACAATCTGCTGGCCATGATGCCAACATTTGTTGCCATGTCTTGTCGTTTTTGTTCATGCGTACAGCAAAAAGGATGGCTGAGCAAATTTGCAATTCGACGTTCGCACGCGTCCACTTTGTATCGTCGTTCAGTTCTTTATCAAAACGTTCACGAATAACTTTTGGATTATTGTTTTTCATACATAAACAATACCGCATAATCCATAAAAATCAAGAAAAAGCAATAAAATGATAAAATTTGTTTTTAGTAAAATTTTCTGGGTAGTTTTTTTATGTGTCCAGCGCAACAAATAACTGGACTTTTGGTAGAAAGTACGGACAAATACGACAACCTTAAAAGGATTGTCTATGAAATATACGCATTTTGACGATATTTGCCCCAACCATCGCACAGACTTTGTGATGCTGTATTTTGCGGCATGTCGATCTTTACGCGAACTTGAAGCCGCAATACGTCGCAACCAAGCTGGCAATTTAACCTGTCGCCAAGCATGGCTACTTCGCCGCATTCAATACAAATTTGTGCAGGTTGTGGCCCACTATAAAGCCCACCAGCACAACGATATGCCTGATATACCCACCGCAAAGTATCCAACTGGTATCGTTATTGATCTAAAAAGCCCCCAAGGAAACGTTTTTTACCTTATAGGACTGGCTAATCGACTTACACGGGAACTTGGCCTGTCCGCCGAAGAAATCGCCGAATTCAAACGAGAACAAGCCAGCGCAACAACATACAACGAACATCTCAACCTTTTACGCAAATGGTTTGGAATTGTGTTTTTAGAATAAAATTACCCCTTATAATTACTTGAATAAAACGAAATCTACGGCATATAGAACAACGAACCAAAGGAGTTTATTGTGATATATGGTTATATTCGGGTTTCGACCGACAAACAGGATTGTGAAAATCAAAAACTGGGCATTGAATCCAAAGCCAGCGCATTGGGTTTATGCATCGATAAATACATCAAAGATGCGGGTATTTCCGGCACAAAAGAACCTGAGCAACTGTTGTAGCACTTAAATCCCGGCGACGTTACGTTATACGCTGTAGCAGTTTTTGTATTTCATTTCTGGGCACAAAACGAAATATTATTGATTTTTTCATCATTGTTTTTTACAATGTATTCAACGGGAGTACGAAATGGAAAACGCGAATATTTTGAACGGCTTAAAAGAATGGGTATTAAGAAACTGGACGTGGTTATTGTTCATAATCTGTATTTTTCTTCTTGGACAAATAGATCGGGATGATCGGGCTTTTTATTTTTTTGTCTTGTTTTTATTCCCACTGGGGTTGATGATATGGTTCTATTGGAATAAATCTTACAGTATCAAATTTCAAGAAATTGAGACAGAAAGGAAGTCAATAGATAATCGCTTACACTACATTCGAACAAAAAAACAGAATTCAAGCAATTTGTTTGGATTATTACAGGAGTGTGATACAGATTATAAAATATTAGAAGCGAAAGAAAAGAGTCTACAAACACAAAAAGAACGCGATGTTGTTGTATTCGTCTGCGCAATCTTATTGATATATCTTGTTATAATCCCCTTCGCAATCGGATTGTTGGGCTGGAATAATATTATAGAAATGTTTTCCAGCTATGATTAAGAACCATTTTTAATATGTTGTAGTATAGAATACAACCCTAATTAAGAAGTATAAAGGTATCATTATGAAATATTTTTTGTGTTTTTTTTCGATAGTATTCACAGTGTTTGTCTCTGCTATTGCCGATACAAATTATAAGGATTCGTTTGACAACGATATACAAACATTTTTGAACCGCCCGTCTTATGAAAGAAAAGCTTTTATGATATCAGTATGGCTTTCTGCCGCAAAAAGAAGTGCTGATTCTGGTGACCAAGTTGAAGCTGCCTTATACAGATGTGCAGCAAATGAATTTTATAAAAAAAGTGATGAAAAACTAAAATGGATTTTAACGACTCCTGGTGAATACGAACAAATTTGGACAAACACACTTATAACTTGTAAAGATAAAGCGCCTGCTGATATTGGTTCATTAGTTAAGATAGAACAAGATAATCTCATCCCATACATAGAGAAACATTGTGAATATTGTTTGCAAAATTTGGGAATTCAACCGTCAACAGCACAAAAAACAAAAAATTTGTCACAACAAACATCAAATTATATTGGCGATACAATTAAAGCAAACAAAGAATTGGCTGATCAATTAGCATCAAATAAAAAGCTTTTAGAAAATTACAAACAATCCCTATCGGCCAATTATTTTGCGACGGATGAGCACAACAAACTAAACACAAAAAAATATTACGGCTACAATTATGTTAAACCAAATAACGCTTGGGTCTTTTGTGATGTTCATAAATCCATGTCATGGTACGAAAGGCAAAAATATAAAATGCATTGTAAAAAAGCAAAATCTAATTTAGCAGACAAATTAAAGAAACTTGATGAAGAACGCAAGTCTGGAACTTATACATCAATTGAATATGCGCTTGCGGACACACAAAAAGCACAAGAACAAGTCGATGAATGCGAATACTTGATAGAAAAATGCGAGTAGCATAGCAACAACTGTATTTTATGCCTGGTGCATATATACCAAAAATCACAGCGAGATAACGCATTAACTCCACACAAAGTAATGCATTATGAAAATACTATAACTGTATTACAGGAAACCGACAGAATCATGAAAGGAATCGGGTAAGAAACATTTTCAAAATGCGTTCCTTGGTTTCGTCTTGTATTTCCCTGCAAATGATGTATGCAGGTATCCTTTCTGTTATGTGTTTCAGTTTTTCTGGTATATTATTGTCTGGTATTGCGATTGGTTGTTGTACAACAACCATGCCGGTCTTGCCAGATAAAGCGTTTATTTGTTTCTTGTATTTTTCAATGCTTTCATCGTATTGATGCTTTATCCGCACCAAATCCCCGCTATTCAGTGCAGCTATATTTGCTTGTTGTAATTGTTTATCCACCGAAATGTCGTATGAGGATTTCGCTTTTTTTAATACATCTTCAACAAAATCAAAATTATTCATAAATATTACCTCTTGGTCTTACTATATACGCATAAATTTTATAGTTTTGTAAAGGCAATGTTTCATTGCCGTTGGGGCGGAAAGCATAAACGAAAAAATGGCTAAAACAAAAGAATAAAAACTTATTAGAAGCCTTATCGGATAAGAAAAAAAGAGGTAATGCAGTTGGAGTCACCATTAGCAACCCCTCAGCTGAACCTCTGATAGTATGATGGTATAAACAGAGCAACTTGTCAAACTTTTTGTAGAAAAAGCATTTTTGGAACGGGTGATGCGACAGCAATTTTTCACAAAAATGTTACATATTTGCTACATAGGGTGGCAGGTGGGATAATGGTAAAATGGCGGAAAGGGGCGGAAATTGGGCAAACAATCGGTTTGGGTTCAGACGATTTCTAATCTGTGGATTGCAGGTTCGAGTCCTGCCGGGCGTGCCAGGAATTTAAAAACGGATGCACATGCATCCGTTTTTACTAATCACTAACACTAACCACTAACACTATTTCTTAACATGCACGTCCATTTGCGGAAACGGAAAGTGGATTTTCTTTTTCGGTAATTTGTTATAAAATTGTTCCATCATATCACCACGACTTGGCAACATATCGGCCGATTTTGTCCAATAACGAACCCCCAACACAACCGCACTGTCCGCCAAATCCGCCACAAAGACAACTGGGGCCGGATCTTTTAATACGCGTTTATCAGATTTAATTATTGCCAATATTTCTTTGCGCGCGGTATCAATATTATCGCCATACGAAATTGCAATAGACAAATCTGCGCGCCGAGTATCGGTCATAGAAAGATTTGTAATCTGGCTGTTGGACAGTGCACCGTTGGGCAACAAAATAACCTGATTATCAAAGGTATGAATTTCAGTTGTGAAAATCATAATCTTTTTAACAACCCCGGTCTTGCCGTCCGATGTGACAATTATATCATCAACCTTGAACGGTTTCAGGAACATGATGATAATGCCACCGGCAAAGTTCTGCATTGTTCCCGATAATGCCATACCAACCGCCAATGATGCCGCACCAAGCACCGCAACAATGGATGTCATTTGCACACCAACCGTTGCCAACGAAATTATGATTACAAATATGCGCAACAATATGTTCATAAATGAACCCAAAAAAGATACCAAAGACGCATCCGCACCACGACGTTCCAACATGCGTTTGAACGCGCGCGATAACCGTTTGGCAACCCACATACCGCCAATCAATACAACCAATGCGGCAAGCAATTTCAAACCAAAATCAACCGCCATTCCAGACAGAGAACCAATTAAACCTTTCAATTGTTCAGCACTGGCCTGAACTTTTTCAGGCACGGCCTGAACCGCTTCGACTGTATCACTAAAAACCCCGTCAACAACTTCTACATTTGCCATTTTACTTTCCTCTTTTGATTAGACTATACTTCTATATCATCTGCCATTTTATTTTTCCTTTCTTGATTAGACTATACTTTTATATCATCTATCATTGCATTTGTCCACATTACATTTCTATATCTTCGCACTTTTCAATTGGTTCAGATTCCGTGCATGTTTTTTCATCTTTGTGGCCTATACCCAAAAATCCGCGTTTATAAACATGGGTGCAATCTTTTGTAACCGTTGAAGTGCAAAAATGACATATACGTGTATCACGGTTAAACGTAGCCCACATTTCTCGCGTTCCGCCCGGAATATCGTATGTGGATTTACCGCCCACACCAGATAACGCATCAACACCCAACGATACACCGCCCGACAATATAGCACCAGTTGTTGAAACAATAGTATTTTGTTTCGCCGCATTTGTATTTTCTCCACTCATACCACCACCGGTGGCCGATGTTCCATGCCCACCACGCGCCAACAACGTGTCGTTTAACCCCGCACCAACCTCATAACTGATTGCATATGGCGGATTCAAACTTGTTTTTTCATTTTCCAAACCCGAACCATCCACCGGCGCACCACCAGTTACCGGCAACATCTGACACAGATACTGTGCCACATCTGCCGAAGCATCTTTGGTCGCCTTAGTCAGAAGTTCGTTATACTTTGCCTGGTAATTATTTTGCGCCTGGCGCAGACCAGCAATTGCAATCTGCATTTTAATTGTATCCAGCATATGCGGGAATCGCGGCGCTGTCTTATCTTCTTGACCTGTAATTTGTGCCAAATTTCGCCCTTCTACACAATATTTAATTTGCTCGTCAGAAGCAATCATATCAATAACACGATTTATATTTCCGGCGACGTTTTCCAATTCTGATTGTATGGCTGCAGAAATCCCTTCATAGTTATCAACATTTTTATTATACTTTTTGACATTGTCCATATATTCTTTTATTTCAACATGACCGTATGTTTTGTCTTCTCGGCTGATTTTTAAAGAGCCAAAAGAAATCATCCCGGTTATGCGATATACATTGTGGTCTTTTTGGCTGAACAAACTGCCCGTGCCGATTGTGTCATCGGACGCAAAACGATTACAATCAGTGGTTGACCCACAAATTTCTGTCATTTTTGTTTCGACCAATTTCTGGCAATTTTCCAACGCTTTGTTATCGATATTCAAATAAAGTCCCATAATAATTTTATCGATATCATCCCTAGAAACTTCTTTGCCATTTTTCTTGTTACAGGCAACCAATGTATCGGTCGGGCACATATCATGAATAAATTCATAATCCATACCAATACAGTTCATAAAGTCTGGTCCGCAACGATTTTCGTTTGTCAAACAAGCCTTGACTTCGGCGGTGCAAGAATCCACACGCATCGCCAACAATTTATCTGTAACATAATCCCAAAAATCTTCACCGGCCATCGCCTCACACGGGTCAATTTGATTTTTACAGAATTTCTTGGCCATATCGGGCCGCGTTAAACACGCATCCATTGTTGCGACACCTTTGCCTGCGATATCGTCTTTGCACGCCTTGTGCAAACATTGCGTAATATCGGTCAAACAAGATTGCCGCATATTCGATTCCGCACGCAGTTCCGCCAATTTTAATGTTGGTGCGATTTCACGCAAAAATGCCGTCCAGACATTATTACGAACCGCCATACATTGGTCCAGAACACGTTCACAAATCGTGCGTTTGGCATTCAAACGTTCCATAACCGGTTGCGAAATTCCGTTTGCCCCATTTGCGACATTCTTATTCTGCATTTTCTCGGATGCCACACCACGCACACAATCAATCCAATCAGTTCCGCATGCATCTGGACCCTGCATACAGTTTTTAAATTCAACCATACATTCGCCTTGGTTGTATTTATTTGCAGAATCAAAACTGTCCTTTAATGCGGTGCGAACTTCACGCTCCGCATTGTTCATCTCGGACTGCGCGGCGGCACGTTGTTGTGCCAAACTGTTTGCAAAACCGCGGCAATCAGAATCAATCTGACGAGCATAGGTTTGACGCAGGAAAGTCATATCTTTTTTACATTCCGGGCCAACCTGTTTTTGGCATGTTTCATTGGCGGCGGAAAACAGTGCTGCCCCAGTTTTATTCATAATGTCATCGTCATCAACTTCGTCTTCGTCTGTGAAATTTGTTTCGAACAATTTCATCAAATCATCGCGATTATTCTTGCCGTTTTTTGGTTTATCTTCGTTCAGGCTAAAATCGACATTACCACTTTCGTCGTATGTCTGGGTACCATTAAAAACGATGCCGACATTGGCCCCAAGCTTTATCTTTTCAACCTCGACTGTGCGGATACGTTCGGCCTCGGCCAGCATTTCGTTTATTTCTTTTAATTCATCTTCATATTTTGCGTTGTCATTGCTGCAAAGACAACTGCCCCCGTTTACATTTTCAGAAATACAAAATTCGTCCATGCAACCATAATACGCATCGTAACATTCTTGGGAATAAATACCGGTCGCCGTAACACGTCCGCGAACATTTGTTCCGTTTTGAATGGCCGCCTGTTTTTTGGGTGCCGCCGCAAACGCGACACACGGCAACGCAATCATCAACGCAACGAAAGCAATCTTTTTCATCATAAATTTGCCTCCCGACATCCGCCATCAACGCCGCTAACGTCAACATCTTCACAAGATTCTATTTCCTGACAGAAATCCTTTTCGCCACCGGATGCATATCCCAATGCCCCTGCGCCCAATGCACCCACACCGGCACCGATTAAAGTTCCCCATCCAGCATTCACCATCGTTCCCATTGAGGCACCCGCACTAAGCCCACCTGCCCCAGCCTTTAACGCAGACGTCCATTCATTTTCACCACCGGTTTCACACACGCGTTGCATACGACACACATGGCAATTACACAGCGAAGATTCAAATGTAACACTCTTTATATATGAATAGCTTTTATTTTCATCTGTTGTCTTTGGCTTTTTCTCGACTGCGTATGTCGACAAACACCAATCACGCGAATTACCAACGGCACTGGCGCGTTTTAATTGCATAAGTTTCGATTCCAATTCTGTTAAATAACGCTTTTCCGCACCAATTTCTGCGATGCTCCTAACTATCCCGAACATGCTATCCTTTAAACCGCGACGGCCTGCGGGCTGTTGTGCACTGCGACATGCGGCAATCGTGCGTTCGTTATCAAATTGTTTCAAAAACTCCGTAACTGCCGCCTTGCTTTCCGCACGAACTTGGGCTTTTAATTCACCTTCATCGGATGGTACTTTGGTCAAACTGGCAACAATATCACTGCCAGGTAGGCAATTCATATCTGTGCCACA
>JAEEGL016712554.1_pt1 | contig 20692 bp, 15 predicted proteins | sample 9134231 | NCBI WGS metagenome assembly JAEEGL01 (sample SAMN16246548, study PRJNA631951) | gut metagenome | biome: gut microbiome; feature: rumen; material: fiber-attached | host: Bos | place: Iran: Karaj | collected 2018-10
CCGCGCCTCGGCATCTATTACTGCGAGAAGGGCGCGTCGCAGCGCCCGTCGAAGGTCATCTACGACCGCGCCGGATCCTCCATCGCGCTCGCGAAGCGGGAGGATTTCGACTGGGACGCGATCCTCGACGGCGCCGACTGGTTCCACTTCACCGGCATCACGCCGGCGCTCGGCGGCGAACTGCCCGAGATCTGCATGGACGCGCTGACTGCCTGCCGCGCCAAGGGCATAAAGACGAGCTGCGATCTCAACTACCGCAAGAACCTCTGGTCGACGGAGGAGGCCGGGCGCGTCATGAACGAACTGATGAAGAAGGTCGACGTCTGCATCGCCAACGAGGAGGATGCGGACAAGGTCTTCGGCATCCGCGCGGAGAACACGGACGTCGATTCCGGCAAGCTCGACGCTGAGGCGTACAAGTCCGTCGCCCGCCAGCTCGCCGAGCGCTTCGGCTTCGAGAAGGTGGCGATCACGCTGCGCACCTCGATTTCTGCGAACGACAATATCTGGGCGGCGATGCTGTACGACGTGAAGGCCGGACAGTACTGCTTCTCCAAGAGCTACAACCTCCACATCGTCGACCGCGTCGGCGGCGGCGATTCCTTCGGCGGCGGCCTGATCTACGCGACGCTCGACGGCCGTTCCCCGCAGGACGTGATCGAATTCGCCGCGGCGGCGTCCGCCCTGAAGCATTCCGTGGAGGGCGACTTCAACCACGTCTCTGCCGCCGAGGTCGATTCCCTTATCAAGAGCGGCGGTTCCGGACGCGTCCAGCGGTGACGCGCCCGCGGGCGCCGGAAAGGAGCGATCGATGAGCGATACGCGCGAGCGCAGACTGATCTTCGTCATCAACCCCGCCACGGGCAAGGGACGGGGGCTTGCCGCGGCACGCGCCGCGGCGGAGGCGGCGCGCGCGGATACCGTCCGCCTGACGGAACGCGCCGGAGACTGCACGGACTATATCGCCGGGGAGTGCCTGACGGACCCGGACGCGCACTTCGTCGTGTGCGGCGGGGACGGGACGGCGAACGAGGCGGTAAACGGCATCCTCCGCGCCGGCGCCGGACAGCGGGCGCGCCTGACCGTGCTCCCCTGCGGCTCCGGCAACGATTTTGCCCGCGGCATCGCCGCGTATTCTCCCCCGGAGGGGGAGGACGCGATCCGGCTCGACGTCATCGCCGTCAACGGCAGATACGTGCTCAACATGCTGAATATCGGCTTCGACTGCGACGTCGTCGCGCAGTCCGAGCGGCTGCGCCGGCGGAAGCTCATGACGAACTCTCTGTCCTACATCATCGGCGTCGCCGAGGTACTCGCGAAAAAGAAGTCCTTCACCTCGCGCCTTACGCTGCACGGCCTTGTCGGCACGGAGGCGGAGGAGGAGCAGACGGACGAGTATCTCCTGACGGCGGCGGCGAATCTGCCGTTTTGCGGCGGCGGCTTCAAGGCCGCGCCCGGCGCGGATCCGACGGACGGATATATCGATCTGCTCATCGCGAAGAACATGACGCGGCGGCAGTTTCTGTCGCTCGTCGGCGGCTATCGCGGCGGCACGCACGTGAACGCCGAGACGCTCTCCGTTTATCCGCAGTACGCGCCTTTCATCTCCTACCGGCGCTGCCGGTCCTTTTCCCTGGACGGCGTTTCGCGCATATGCCTTGACGGCGAGGTGATCCCTGCCTCCGGCGTGAGCGCCGAGGCCGTACCGGCGGCGCTGCGGTACGTGCCCGCCGACCGGATCGCCGGGCTCTGATCCGGCGTTCCCCCACCCGACCCCCTACAATTATCATACAGGAGGCTTTTATGTCCAGCTACAAAACGAGACCGACCCCCGGCGATACCGAGTGGTTCCGCCATGACCGTTTCGGCATGTTCATCCACTGGGGCGCCTACGCCATGCCCGCCCGCCACGAATGGATCAAGCATTACGAGAGCATCCCGGATGAAAAGTATGACAAATACGTCAAATACTTCGACCCGGATCTGTACGACCCGAAGGACTGGGCGCGCCAGGCGAAGGCGGCCGGCATGAAGTACGCGGTGCTGACGACGAAGCACCACGAGGGCTTCTGCATGTTCGACTCGAAGTACACGGACTACAAGTGCACGAACACGCCCGCGGGCCGCGATCTCGTGCGGGAGTACGTCGACGCCTTCCGCGCCGAGGGACTGCACATCGGCTTCTATTATTCCCTCATCGACTGGCATCACCCCGAGTTCCCGATCGACAAGCTCCACCCGCGCCGGAACGACCCGGACGCCGAGGAACAGAACCGCGGCCGCGATATGAAGAAATACGCGCAGTACATGCGCGACCAGGTCACGGAGCTGCTTACGAACTACGGCAAGATCGATATCCTCTGGTTCGACTTCTCCTATACCGGTCCCTCGTACAGCGATACCTCCGCGTATCCGTGGATGAACGGTCACGGCGGCAAGGGCAAGGACGACTGGGAGGCGGAGGAGCTGATCGCCACCGCCCGTAAGCTCCAGCCCGGCATCATCATCGACAACCGCACGCAGCTCGAACAGGACCTCTGGACGCCGGAGCAGTTCCAGCCGGATCAGTGGGTACGCCATGAAAAGACGGGCGAGCTCGTCACGTGGGAGGCGTGCCAGACCTTCTCCGGCTCCTGGGGCTACCACCGCGACGAGACGACGTGGAAGTCGCCGGAAATGCTCATCCAGATGCTCATCAACACCGTCTCCCTCGGCGGCAATCTGCTCATGAACGTCGGACCGACGGCGCGCGGCTATCTCGATTACCGCGCCGAGGCGGCGCTTAAGACGTACGCGGACTGGATGCGGGTGAATTCCCGCTCCATCTACGGCTGCACGATGGCGGAGCCGGATATCCTCCCGCTCTGCCCGAACGGCTGCCGCTTCACGCAGACGGACGACGGGAGCCGCCTGTACGTCCATCTGTACTCTTATCCCTTCAAGGCGCTGAAGATCCCGGGACTCGCGGGCAAGGTGGACTACGCGCAGTTCCTGCACGACGCGAGCGAGATCCTCTTCGACGAGAAGGAAGACGGCTCGGTCGTCTTCAAGCTCCCCGTCGTCAAGCCGCCGATGATCGTCCCGGTCATCGAGCTCTTCCTCAGGTAAGGAGGCCGCCGTGTCCAGCTACAAAACGAGACCGACGCCGGGCGATACCGCGTGGTTCCGCCGTGACCGCTTCGGCATGTTCATCCACTGGGGCTCCTACGCGCTCCCCGCGCGCGGCGAATGGGTCAAGCAGAACGAGATGATCTCCGAGGAAAAGTACGAGAAGTATTTCAAGTACTTCGATCCGGATCTGTACGACCCGAAGGACTGGGCGCGCCGGGCGAAGGCTGCCGGCATGAAATACGTCGTGCTGACGACGAAGCACCACGAGGGCTTCTGCATGTTCGACACGAAGTACACGGACTACAAGTGCACGAACACGAAGGCCGGGCGCGATCTCGTGCGCGAGTACGTCGACGCCTTCCGCGCCGAAGGACTGCGCATCGGGTTCTACTACTCCCTCATCGACTGGCACCATCCGGACTTCACGATCGACATGCGCCACCCGCGCCGGAACGATCCGGACGCCGAGGAACAGAACCGCGGCCGCGATATGAAGAAATACGCGCGGTACATGCGCGATCAGGTCATGGAGCTGCTCACGAACTACGGCAAGATCGATATCCTCTGGTTCGATTTCTCCTACACCGGCCCGAAATACGAAAACCCGCCGCAGTATCCGTGGATGGGGCTCAAGGGCGGCAAAGGGAAGGACGACTGGGAGGCGGAGGAGCTGATCGCGCTCGCGCGGAAGCTCCAGCCCGGCATCATCATCGACAACCGCACGCAGCTCGAGCAGGACCTCTGGACGCCGGAGCAGTATCAGCCGGAGGAATGGATCCGCCATGAGGAGACGGGCGAGCTCGTCACGTGGGAAGCGTGCCAGACCTTCTCCGGCTCCTGGGGCTACCACCGCGATCAGACGACGTGGAAGTCGCCGGAAATGCTCATCCAGATGCTCATCAACACCGTCTCCCTCGGCGGGAACCTGCTCATGAACGTCGGTCCGACGGCGCGCGGGTATCTCGATTACCGCGCCGAGGCGGCGCTCGGCGTCTACGCCGACTGGATGCGGGTGAACGCCCGCTCCGTCTACGGCTGCACGATGGCGGAGCCGGACATCCTCCCGCTCTGCCCGAACGGCTGCCGCTTCACGCAGACGGAGGACGGGAGCCGCCTGTACGTCCATCTGTACTCCTACCCCTTCAAGGCGCTGAAGATCCCGGGACTGGCGGGACGCGTCGATTACGCGCAGTTCCTGCACGACGCGAGCGAGATCCTCTTCGACGAGAAGGAAGACGGCTCGGTCGTCTTCAAGCTCCCCGTCGTCAAGCCGCCGAAGATCGTCCCGGTCATCGAGCTCTTCCTCAAATAAGCGATCGCACCAAAAAAGCGGATCGGGAATCTCTTCCCGATCCGTTTTTTCTTATTCATTTTTCTTCGCCCGCCGCGCGCTTCTTTCTGCGGTCGGCGAACACCGCCGCGGCGGAGAAGATCACGAGCGCCGCCGCGCACAGCGGCAGTACGGTCAGCAGCGTCCCGTACCCGTACCGCTCCAGCAGATAACCGGGCAGGAAGCCGCTCAGCGTGCTGCCGACGTAGCAGAAGGCGTCCATGATCCCGGCGAAGAGCCCCGCGCCCTGCGCGCGTTCGAGCGGGATCATGGAGGTGATCGTGCTGTTGATCCCAGAGAGGACGCAGGCGTTGAGCGCCGCGCACAAAATCACGCCGACGACGCCCTCGGCGCGGAAGAAGAAGAACAGCCCGCCGAACGCCGCCGCCGAGACGGCGTACAGGCAGCCGATCATCCCCGTATAGGAGGGGATCTTTTTGTGCAGGCCGACGGCGACGAGCGCCCCGCCGACGGAGATCAGCGGCAGGATCAGCGTGATCATGACGGACGCCGACTCCGGCAGACCGAAGCGCTCAAAGAGCAGACTCGGCGTCCAGTTGACGAGCGTATCCCGCAGAAAGCCGACGCCGATCGCCAGCACGCCGCAGGAGAGGATCGCGCCGAGCGCGCCCGTGAGGATCGCCTTCTGCGAGAGCGGCGCCGCGCCGTCTTCCGCCTTTGCCCCGGCGTCCGGCATGCGGCGCAGAAGCCGCCCGGTCAGGATCCACCACGCGGCGGCGGCGGCGGCGAGGATCGCGGCGGCCGCCCAGAAGGTGAAGAACACGTGCCCGGCGGCGATCGAGAGGGCGGAGATCGAATACGCCGTCGTCGTGCCGATCGTCAGCGTCGCGCTCATGGCGAAGATGGCGCGTCCCTTGCGCTGCGGCGGAGTCTTCCGGGAGAGCAGTTCGAGCAGCGTGCACCAGAGCGCGGACTGCGCCGCGCCGTTCACGAACCACGCCCAGCGGATGGCGGACGGCTCGCGCAAGAGCGCCGCGGCGATATTGGCGAGCATGGAAAGGAGCAGGATCCCGGCGACGGTCGGGCGCGGCTTGTAGCGCCGGCAGAAAAAGGCGTTGACGAGCTGGCCGCAGCCGTAGGGGAGGTAAAAGGCGGTGCTGACGAGCCCTGCGGCGTCCTTCGCCGCGCCCGTTTCTTCCATGATGCCGACCATCGAGGACGTATACGAGTACCGTCCCACGTAGGCGGCGGAGTACACGGCGACGCAGAGCAGGATGAGGAGCGACACGTCCCGGTTCCGTTCATTCTTCATTGTGCAGTTCTCCGCAGGGATACGAAGGAGCAGAGTTCCCTCTGCTCCTGTCCGTATCGGTATCCGGTTTATTTCGCGTAATCGACCGCGCGGTTCTCGCGGATGATGCTGATCTTGATCTGTCCCGGATATTCGAGCTCGCCCTCGATCTTCTGGGCGATCTGCCGGGCGACGAGCGCCATGTCGTCGTCGCGGACCTGCTCCGGCTTGACCATGATCCTCAGCTCCCGACCCGCCTGGATGGCGAAGGACTTCTCGACGCCGGAGAAACTGTTGGCGATCTCCTCCAGCTTGGTCAGGCGCTTGATGTAGTTTTCCAGATTCTCGCGGCGGGCGCCCGGGCGGGCGGCGGAGATCGCGTCGGCCGCCTGCACGATCATGGCGACCATGGTGCGCGGCTCGACGTCACCGTGATGCGCTTCAATCGCGTGGATGACGTCGGAGGATTCCTTGAAGCGGCGCGCCAGATCGACGCCGAGCTGGACGTGCGAGCCCTCGACCTCCTGCGTCAGCGCCTTGCCGATGTCGTGGAGGAGTCCCGCGCGCTTCGCCAGCGTGGAATCGCAGCCGAGCTCGTCGGCGATGATGCCGGAGAGCAGCGAGACCTCAACGGAGTGCATGAGCACGTTCTGGCCGTAGCTCGTGCGGTATTTGAGCCGCCCGAGGAGCTTGATCATCTCCGGCTGGAAGCCGTGGAGACCGGTGTCGTACGTGGCGCGCTCGCCGGCCGCCTTGATCTCGGCGTCCACCTCGCGGCGCGCTTTCTCGACGGTCTCCTCGATGCGCGTCGGGTGGATGCGGCCGTCGGAGATCAGTTTTTCGAGCGCGAGCCGGGCGACCTCGCGGCGCACCGGGTCGAAGCCCGAGATGGTGATCGCTTCCGGCGTGTCATCGATGATGAGATCGACGCCGGTCATCTGCTCGATGGCGCGGATGTTCCGGCCTTCGCGGCCGATGATGCGTCCCTTCATGTCGTCGTTCGGGAGATTGACGACGGAGACGGTCGCCTCGGCGACCTGATCGGAGGCGAGGCGCTGGATGGCGAGCGCGATGATGTTCTTCGCCTTGGCGTCCGCTTCCTCCTTGAATTCGGATTCGAGCTCCGTCAGGCGGATCGCCTGTTCGCGGCGGATCTCCCCCTCGAGCTGCTCGACCATCTGGAGCTTCGCCTCCTCGGCGCTCAGTCCGGCGACGCGCTCCAGCGTTTCAAATTCCTGCGCCTTGAGGCGCTGGATCTCTTCGTTGGCTTCCGTGTTCTCGCGGATCTTCCGGTTGAGAGATTCCTCCTTCTTTTCGAGCGCTTCGAGCTTCCGGTCGAGGTTTTCCTCCTTGCCGGACAGCCGCCGCTCCTGCCGCGTGATCTCCGCGCGGCGATCCTTGACCTCCCGGTCGAATTCGTTCTTCGTCTGCAGGATCTCCTCCCGCGCTTCGATCAAAATCTCCTTTTTCTTGGAATTCGCCGTTTTGATGCCTTCCTCGACGATGTGGCGCGCCTGCTCTTCCGCGGAGCCGATCTCCGAATCCGCCGACCGGCGGCCTTTTTTGTGTCCGATGAAATAGCACGCGATGCCGGAAAGGACGGCGCCGATGCCGCCGCCGGCGATCCAGGGTACCACGCTGCCGATATTTTCGGCGGCAGCCAGTACGTGAACGATGTCGTGAATCACGTGAAACCTCCTGTATATTTGAAATATAGTTCGGGGAGACGCCCCCGGCCTGTCCCGCGATGAAGATCCCGCGGGAGGAATATGTAAAAAATCAGCGGCGGACCGCCTGGCGGGCGGCCTCGCGCGTAAGCGTACTTTTCACATAATACTATATTATATCATCTTATGAAAGCGTGTCAAGAGATATTTTGAAAACAAATCTTTACAAATGGGAACATCCCGCGATTTGTCCCGCCTGAAACGTCATTCTCCGCGCGCCGCGCAGAGAAACGCCCGGACCGCGTCCAGCATCTCTTCCCCCGTGCTCCGTCCCGTTTGGTAGGCGGCTTCCAGCCGCTCCGGCTCGCGCACGACGCCGTCCACGTCGAGCGCGTGCGGCGGGCGGATCGCCAGCACCGTCCCTTTTTTCTCCTCTTCCGCCAGCTCCGCGAGCATCCGGTTGTAGCGGATATGGCGGTCCTCCATCGCGGCGATCATGCGCGGATATTTCCGGAGCGCGAGCCGCGCGAGGCGGAGATCCCCGACCGGCTCCTTCACGTACCCTGCCGGCTGCGTCAGGATGACGACGCAGCGCGGATAACCGTTGTCCAGAAAATACCGGAACGGCACCGGATCCGCGATGCCGCCGTCGAGCAGGGAATACTCCCCGATGCGCACGACGCGCGATACGACCGGCATTGACGCCGAGGCGCGGATCCATTCGATGTCCTCCGGACCGCCGTCCGTGCAGAGGTGATAGACCGCCCGACCGGTCGTCACGTCCGTTGCGACGACGGTCATCGGGAGCGGATTTGCGGCGAACGCCTCGCGGTCGAACGGATCGAGCCGTTCGGGGATCGTGTGGTACGCGAACTCTACGTTGTACAGGTTCCCCGTGAAGACCAGGGAACGATAGCTCACGAAGCGATGATCGGCGCAGTATTTCTTGTTGTACCGGATCGCGCGCCCGATCTGACCCGATTTGATATTGCAGCCGAACGCCGCGCCCGCCGAGACGCCGATCAGCCCGTCGAAGGAGACGCCGTTTTCCATGAAAACGTCCGTCACGCCGGCGGTGAACATGCCGCGCATCGCGCCGCCTTCCAGTACAAGTCCGACTTTCATTTCCGTCCTCCGTTTCTTTCCCGCAAAGACGCGGGAACAGCAAGGCAGGGCTGTCTCACCGATTTGTGAAACAGCCCTGCGGATCCGTCAGAATTCGCGCAGCTTTTCCTCGCCCGCCTCGTCTCCCTCGGAGAGTTTCTCCGCGGCGGAGGGCTCCGTTTCGATCCCCTCGTCGCGGATCTCCTCCACGACGATGGAGCCGAACGTGGCGTCGGAATCCTCGCTTATGTCGATGCGCACTTCATCGATGGACTTTGCGCGCACCGGCTTTTCCCGGCGGCGCGGCTCCGGCCGCTCCGTCTCTTCCGTTCTCTCGGAAGACGCGGACGCCGGGCGGCGGCGGGGACGGCGGGATTCGCCGGTCCCGGACGGGGCGGAACCGCCGCGGCGGCTGTCGCGCGCCTGCTTGTCCGCGCCCTCGTAGGTGATGACGATCTTCCGGTTCTCGTCGCTGCCGACGGAGTGCGTCGAGACGTTCTCGATCGGAAGGATCTCGGAGTGGATGATCCGTCTCTCGTACGGATTCATCGGTTCAAGGACGATGTTGCGCTTGTACTTGATCGCCTTGGCGGACATGCGGCGCGCCAGCGCGCGCAGCGTTTCTTCCCGCTTGGCGCGGTAATTCTCGATGTCGACGACGATCTTGACGAATTCGCGCCGTCCCGAGAAGCGGCTGCCGCAGAGGTTCACCAGATACTGGATCGCGTCCAGCGTTTCTCCGTGGTGGCCGATGAGGATGCCGGTGTCCTCGCCGGTGATCTCGATCCGGGCGTAGACCTTGCCCTCCGGGATCTCCGTATCCGCCGGAGCCGGTACCGCGTCGGCGTCGGCGTGCAGCTCCATGTCGGAGAGCAGCGTCTTCAGGAACGCAAGCGCGTGCTCCATCTCCTCTGGGGAGACGTACTCGATGCGCGGCTCTTCCTCGACGGGCTTCGGCGCGCCGTCCTCCGCCGCGGGCGCGGCGGGCGCCTTCATGTCGGTCTGTACGACGTAATTGTCATGGGCGGACGCGTCCTTCGGCGCGTCTTTGATGTCCATGACGGCGGAGAGCAGATCCTTCTTCTTTTCCGCTTCGGAGCGGTTGTCCGCCGGGCGGGCGGGCTGGGACTTCTGTTTCTGCTTTTGCTGCTGCCGACCGCCGTTATCCTTCGGCTGCGGGCGGCGGAGCGCGGCGGGAAGTTCGTCGCCGGATTTCTGCTGTCCGTTCTTGTTCTGGTTTTGTTCCTTGTTCTGGTTCTGTTCTTTGTTCTGGTTCTGCTGCTGGTTCTGATTCTTGTCCCGGTTCTGACCGTTTTGATTGTTCTGACCGTTCTGGTTCTGCGGCTTGCCGCCCTGCTGCTGCGGCTTGCCGCCGTTCTGCTGCTTATTGCCGTTCTGGTTCTGCGGCTTGCCCTGCTGCCGGGCGTCCGGATCCTTCTGTCCCTGACTGCCGCTTTGCTGTTTGGCCGATTCCTGCCTGTCTTCTTCTTCCTCGTCCCCGGCGCGGTCCGTCTGGAGCTTCATGGAGCGGATGGAGGAGACGAGATCGGACAGATCGATCTCCTCGCTCTCGGATACGGTCACGCGGACACGCGCGTCCCGCGCGCCGATCCCGAAGATCCCCTTTTTCGGCATCTCCAGGATCTCAAAGGAAAGCTCCTTGTCGCCGTATTGGGCGCGGGCCTGCGCCATCGCGTCCTCCACCGTCTTCGCGGTGACGATGATCTCGTTGTTTTTCATAGGCTGTCAGTCCTTTTGTTTTTCCTTTTCTTCTCCGCCGGAAGCATCCTTCCGGCTGTCGTGACGTTCTTTGCCGTCTTCTTCATTCCGGGCGCCGCGGCCGTGGGCGGCGTCCTCCTTCAGCGCGGGGACGTCCTTCTTCTGTTCGTCTTTTTGCCCGGAGGCATTCTTTTTTGCGGCTTCCTCCGCGTCCGGATCGCCTCCGGCGGCGATCACGGCGGCGCGGTAGCGCTCCTGATATTCCTCGTCGTCGATATAATGGAGCGACTTCGGCGGGATCTTGCTCTTTTCCCGGACGGGGCGTCCGCTCTTCATTTCCTTTTCGGCGTTCTTGTAGTCTTCCTCCGTGAAGGTCGGGAGCGGGAAGACCTTGGCGAGGACGACCTGCTGTACGGTGGTGATGATGTTGCGGAAGATCCAGTAGATGCCGATGCCGGCGGGCACGGAGAACGCGATCCACACGGAGAGCAGCGGCATGGAGTAGGTGAGGATCTTCATGGAGATGGATTTCTGCGCTTCCTTCGCTTCCGGCGCCTGATAGGTGAAGCGGCGGGTGATCATCTGCATGAGCAGAGCGAAAACGAAGGTGAGGACCGGCACGAGAATGAGCCAGTCGAAGGGATCAAGCGAGAAGCTCGGAGTCTTGGAGAGATCGAGCGGACCGAGGATCATGTCCGGCAGCGTCCTGTCGGCGAGGTCGCCGACGATGGGAACTTCTTTATTCTCTACAATATGCGTGAGAGACGCATAGTATCCGACGTCCGCGCGGATGTGGTTGAGCATCTCGATGTACTGGCCGCGCGCGCTCAGTTCGATGCCGAGCTCCTTCATATGGTCGGCGAAGAGCGTGATCTGATCCGCCGTCAGACCGGTGATGTACCGCAGCGGATTCATGATGACGTAATACAGAGCAAAGAGGATCGGCATCTGGATCAGCATCGGGCCGAGCGAAGAGAAGGGGCTGAAATGCTCGCGGCGGTACAGCTCCATCGTCTCTTCCTGCATCTTCTGCTGGGTGGCGGCGTCGTTGCGTCCGGCGTATTTCTTTTTGAGGGCGGCCAGCTTCGGCTGGAGGCTCGCCTGCCGGACGGAATTCTTCTGCTGCTTTACGGCAAACGGCAGAAGAAGGATCTGCAGTATCACGGAAAACAGAAGCAGAGCGATCACGTAGTTATTCACCAGCGAATAACAGAATCGCAGGATATACCCGAGCGGTATATTCAGAATATCAAACAGATTCATAGGCGTTCTTTCTTTTCCCGTTTTTCACGTCAGTTTTCTTCGTGCTCCGACACCGGAGCGGCGGTCTTTCGGTCCCCGGGCTCCCGGGGCGCGTCCCCGTCCGACGAGGGAATGAGCCCGCACCGCGCAAGGGCCTTCTGCAAGTCACGATAAACGTCCTGCATTTTACAGACAGCGGCTTCATCCCGCGCGGCTATAACGATCAGATTGCCGGTGCGGAGCGGCTTCTCCTTCATGAGAAGGCGGAGCGCCTCCCGGATCACTCTCTTCGCGCGGTTTCGCTTCACTGCGCCTCCGATCTTTTTTGAGGCGGATATGCCGATGCGGTTGATCGGCTGCTTGTCCGGACGAGCCAGACGGTAGCGGCGGGACTGGCGGTCGCGCAGCACGTAGACCGTGCACGTCCGTCCGGCGGCGCGCTGTCCCCCCTTGTAGGCTTTCAGAAACAGATGGTTCTCACGGATCGCGGTAAATTTCATGTCCTTTTTCCTCTGTGCCGCTTACGAAGAAACCTCCGATGCACCTCGGCAGTTCAAAGCGCCGAATCCATCGGAGGTAACAAGCTTCCCAAACGCCGCAGCGCCAAAGCATCGTCGATCAGTGCGTCAAACGGATTCTTCCCTTTGCACGGCGTCTCTTCAGGACTTTTCTTCCGTCCGCCGTTTTCATTCTCTTGCGGAAGCCGTGGATCTTGCTTCTGTGGAGCTTTTTCGGCTGGTAAGTTCTCAGCATCGCGTCACCCTCCCTTACTTTTTGTGAGGCAATCTTCGCATAGCACTCAATATTATAACGGATTTTCCCTTCGCTTGTCAAGAGGTTGCGCGCATTTTTCCGGATTTCCGCGCGCATTTTTTCCGGATCTTCCCGGCTTTTCGCCGCTTCGTACGCATTCCGTGCAAAAAAACGGCGTCCGCGCCCCGATGGCTGTGCATTTTTCTTCTTGAAAAGGACGGCTTTTTATGATATGATAGACGTATCCGAGCGAAAGGGGCTTATACCGCATCATGACAGCGAATTACCATACGCATACGTTCCGCTGCCGTCACGCCGACGGCACGGAGGAAGACTACGTCCGCACGGCGATCGGCGAGGGATACGAGATCCTCGGCTTTGCCGATCATTCGCCGCAGATCTTCCGCTACCGCAAGGAATACTCCGGGTTCCGCATGTACCCGGAGGAGCTGGAGGGCTACGTTTCCACGCTCTCCGGCCTGCGGGAAAAGTATGCCGATTCCCTCCGCATCCGTATCGGGCTCGAGGCGGAGTATTATCCGTATACCTTCTCCGAGCTGATGGAGTCTTTCGCCCGCGCCGGCGTCGAGTATCTCATCATGGGGCAGCATTTCATCGGCGAGGAAGAAGTATACTCCGGCAGCGGCATCGACGATCCGGTGCGGGACGAGGAGCGGCTGCACCGCTATACGGAGCAGGTGCTCGAGGGACTGCGGACCGGGTATTTTCTGTACCTGGCGCACCCGGACGTGATCCGTTTCGACGGGGACGACGACACGTACCGCCGGTATATGCTTCCGTTTTGTCAGGAACTCGTGAAGCTGGATATCCCCGTGGAGGTCAACTTCCTCGGGATCTCGGGGCATCGCCACTATCCGTCGGAGCGCTTTTTCAGGATCGCCAAAGAGGCGGGCTGCCGCGTCGTGTTCGGCGTCGACGCGCACAACGCGCAAGCGCTCGCGCTGAGAGAGACCGAAGCGGAGGCGCGCGCCTTCTGCGCCCGCCTCGGCATCGTTCCGGAGGAAAAGCTGGATATCGTTTCACCGTTCTGACGGCCGTTCCGGGCACACCGGAATCAACGGTCCCCCTGTCCGGTACGAGACCGGACAGGGGGACCGTTTCTTTTGAGACGCGGACTTATCGGCCGGACCACACGAGCAGATACCGGTAGTGCAGACCGCGGCGCATCCGCGCGCCCGGCAGTTCCGCCGATATGGCGGCGCGGATCTCCCGCATCGGCGGGAAATCGTAGGAGACGTTCAGCCCCATTTCCTCGGAGGAGCGCATGCGGTGTACGGCGGACATGACCTTCGACGGAATCACGCGTGCCGCTTCCAAGAGATGATCCGCGGCGGTCGAGGGCTTGGCGAGCCCGACGATCAGCACCTTGCCGCCCGGCGCCAAAAGTGCTTTTGCTTTTCTCAACGCCTGTCTCATGTCCATATGATGAAGAGACGCCGAAAAAACGACGGCGTCAAAATGCCGCCCCGGAGCGTATTCGAGGAAATCGCATGCGGCGAATCGGGGACCGCCCTCTCCCCCCATCGCGCAGGCGCGGCGTATCGAGTCCCCGTCGACGTCGATCCCGACGATCTCCTTTGCGCCGTCGTAAAGGAAGAAGGCGAGCGAGCCGTCGCCGCAGCCGACGTCCAGAACGGAACGGCAGTCCGAAGCCTGTTTTCGTATCCACGGATAGTAGGCGGTGTTGTGGTTCCAGCAGGGAAGGGGGGCTTTCATTCCGATATTTCCCCGTCATCGCCTTCGGGAAGGATGCCCGCGTCCGCGAGCGAGAACGGCTCAAACCCGATCCGGAACGCGGGGGAATCCGGACTCAGCGTGAAATCTCCGTTTTCCGGGTCGGCGAAAAGCGGATCGGCGACGACGGAATGCACGTCCAGCCCGAGCGCGTTCCATTCCTCGAAGGAACGGCCCATGAACGTCACGGGACCGGTCGTGCACCAGTACAGATTATAGTCCCAGAACGTGCTGTACGACGGCCAGCTCTTCTCCTTGAACAGCGGTCCCTCCGCCCACAGGACAATGTTCTGGCTGAAGATCTCTCCGTTCGGCGGAGGCGGATTCTTCGAGGGCGCGTCTCCGTAGCGGGTCAGCTGGTATCTCGTCCCGTAAGCAAAGATGTTGTTCCGGATGACGTTCCCGAAGCAGTCGAAGTTGCATCCCCAGCCGCCGCAGTTCGCGTTCGTCACGAGATTGTTCTGGACGGTGATGCCGGAGCAGCTGTTGTCGAGGATGATGCCCTCTCCCGCGCCCCAGTCTCTCGAACCGAGCACGTTTTCGATCAGGTTGCCCTCGACGACGGTCTCCGGCGAGACGCCGAGCAGATACAGCGCGCCGTGCGTGCCGAGGATCCCCGTACCGACGTCGTGGACGTGATTCTTCTCGACGCGGTTCGCGCGGCTGTAATTGAGCGGGAAAATGCTCCAGTTCCATCCGACGGAGATCGCCCACTGGAGAGGGCCCGAAATATCGTTGTGCGCGATCTCGTCGTGCCCGCTCTGCCCGACCCATACGCCCGCGGAGCCGACGTAGAACTCGCCGCAGTTTTCGATGCGGTTGTTGCGGAACCGGATGTGCTCCGTCCGCGCGGACTCGTCCTCCGGCCGTTCGATCTCGCCGATCCGGATCGCCCCGGCGCCGCAGTGGGAGAACGTGCAGCGCTCCACTTCGTTCTCTTTGCACCCCTTCCCCATGCCGAGCGCCCATGCGCCGAGATGGGAGAAGGAACACCGGCGGAAAGAACTCCGTTCCGCGTCGGTCATGCGGACGGCGATCGGCGCGTCCAGCTCCGCCTGGATGCTGTAGTAGGGGGAGCCGCCGGCGTGACCGTCCGTGACGGAAAAGGTGATCCCCTCAAAGCAAAGATCCGTGATCTTCCGGCCGGGGGTGGGGGCGGCCTCGATCAGCGTGCGGAGGGCGGAATACGCGCCCTTCAGCGTCTCGATCCGTTCGCCCTCTTTCAGATGGTAGTACAGGCGGTTTTCCGCGCGGTCGTGATACCATCTTCCGGGATACCGCAGTCCCTCCCGGACGTTTTCCAGATAATACCCGCGCGACCATGTGAGCGGACGCCAGGAGCCGGTCTTGAACAAAGCGGCGCCGGAGGCGGGATCCCAGCTCTCCAGATACAGTCTTGCCTCCATCCAGAACTGGAGGATGACGAATTCGATGTCCTCCGGGCGGTACGGGTCCTTCGGCATATCCTCCGGCCGGAAGCAGAAGACCCGGTTCTCTCCCGTCTTGACGGGATCGGCGGCGATCTCGTTCGCCCAGCCGGTGTCGCTGACGGGATATTTGACCGAAGGAAGGAACCCTTCGTCCGGATAGCGGGTCCGTTCCCGCCGTTCTCCGTTGACGTGGAACTGCGTGAAGCGCGCGTCCGGCGGGAGCGTGGCGTACACGACCCCGTCCCCCGCGTCGTGCCATTCCGTTATGGCTTTGCCGCCCGAGACGACGGAGCCGTGACCGACGAACGCGGTCCCGCTGTCCCGTTCATCGAGCCGGAGCGTCTCTTCGAGCACGTATTCTCCGGGCAGGAGATGGAGGCGGACGGGTTCCCCGGCGGCGCGCGCGGCAGCCACGGCGGCGGGCAGTCCGCCGATCGCGCTCTCCGGCGCCGCGCCGTTCCCCGATCCTCGCCTCCCGGGCGAGACGTAGAGCAGTTTCATGCGTATTTCCTCCTTATGATCGATGGCGGTGTGTCGGCGTTACGGTCTCGCTTCCTCCTCCGGCCAGACGAACGTGTCGTTCAGATCGCGCTCGCCGTTGTCAATGAGCAGATTCTGCCCGGACATGGAGCGGTTCGTCAGCGTGAGGAAGATCACCCAGTCGGCGACCTCCTCCGGCGTCATCCATTTTTTCATCGGCGTCACGCGCATGATCCGTTCCCACAGGACCGGATCGCCCGTCACCGGGGCGTTCAGCGGCGTGAGCACGCCGCCGAGCGAGATCGCGTTGCACGTCGCGCCGCGCGGCGCAAGGCGGATCGCCACGTTCTTCATATACCCGACGACGCCCGCCTTCGAGGCGGCGTACTCCGGGAATTCCCGCCCCGTCACGGCGGAGGCGGAGGCGTTGAAGAGGACCGACCGCAGCGCCGGATTGTCCCGGATGTATTTCTCCGTGACGCGGATCGTCCCCTTCAGGTTGGAATCGATGTCGTCCTCTCCCCGCTGTGTTCCCGCGTTGTTGAAGAGGATCGCCGCGTCCGGGATCTCCGGCAGCGAGGCGGCGTCGCGGACGTCCGCCCGGATATGGCGGTACGCCGGATGCGTGAGCGCCGCGGGCGCGAGATCGATCCCGTACACGGTATGCCCGAGCGCGAGGAAGCGCGCGCAGACGGCGCGGCCGATCCCGCCGGAGGCGCCGGTGACGATCACGTTCATATCCCGTTCCTCCTTCTGTATTCCTCGCCGACGCCGTCCTTCTCCCACTGCCGGAGCACGCGGTATCCGATCGGCGAGAAGACGGCCTCCGTCACCAGCTCCGCGGCGGCGCCGATGAGCGAGCAGGTGAAGCACTGCGTAGGCGTCCACGAAAAGCCGTCCCAGAAGATCGGCGCGAAGACCATGAAAGTGAGCGACGCGAAGACGAAATTGTCGACGAACTGCCCGACGAAGGTGGACACGTAACTGCGCGTCACGAACGCGAGCCAGCCGTCCGGATTTTTATGAAAGAGCCGCCCGACGGCACGGTTGAGAAAGTTGTTCACGACGGCGGAGACGAGGAAGGCGGCGGTGCTGCCGACGAGGATGAACCACGTGCCGCCGAGGACGGAATCGAAGGCGGAGAAATCCTCCTCCGTCGGGATCGCGGCGGCAAGGGCGAAGAGAAGGCATACCCCCAGATTGACCGCGATGGCGAATACGGACAGTTCGGTCGCCGCCCGCGGACCGAACGCCTTCGTCACGATATCCATGCAGAGGAACGTCAGCCAGGAGATGAGGATCCCGCCGTCGAGGGCGAGGAACTCCGACTGATAGATCGTCTTGTTGGCGAGGAGATTCATGATCACGACGGACACGACGAACAGCGCGGTCACGGCGGAGGGGAGGGAACGGAAGAGGAGCTTCACGTCCGCCCGCGCGGCGGCAAAGGAACGTTTCATTACTTTTCTCCTTGGTTTTCATTTGTAACGCGGAGGATTTAGAGGTCGAACTCCGCGGGATGGGGCGGGCGCGCCGCCCGGATCGGTCCCGGATGCGTTTTTTGCGGACTACGGACATTATAACATTTTTTGCGCAGGATTGCAATAACCCGTCAGCGTTCGGCCGCCGGATCGGCGGGGATCTTTATTTCCCGTTGACACGTCCGCGCGGCGATGTTATAATGTACGAGCATATAGAAAGTGCGGGTCGGTCTTCAGCCGGCTCGTACGTGAATTGCCCTCGCGGACGGCTGTCCGCGATCCCGCTTCGGCGGGACCGGCAATTCCGGTGTGCAGTTATGGTATATCATGCCCGGAAACGAAATCCGACATTTACAGGTATAAGGAGAGAGATCATGAAAGACCTGCGTTCCGCGCTCTGCCTCTTCCTCTGCGTGCTGCTTCTTGTCCCCGTGCTCGCGGCTTGCTCCGGCGGATCGCCGGAGGATCCCGCCGGCACGGACGCCGACGCGCCGGACGGCGCGGAGGACGACGGCCGTACCTTCGCCCTCTTTGACGGGGACGGGGCGGCGATCACGCTCGTCCGTCCCGCCGACGCGGACGACGCGGCGGGGGCGGGCGCGGAAGCGTTCCTTGAGGCGCTTCGCGTCAAGACGGGCCGTGCGTTCACGCTCGCCGACGACACGGCAGCGGACGGCGGGCGGGAGATCCTGATCGGCACAACGAATCGGGAACAGTCCCGCGCCGCCGCCGCGGAATACGCGGACGCGCTTGCCGACGACACGTACGTCATCGCCGTCCGGGGGGACAAGATCTGCGTGCTGGCGCAGAGCGCCGAGCTGATGCGCGCCGCCGCGGAGAACTTCTCGGAATACTGGCTGACAGAACAGAGCATAAAGATCCCGCAGGGAGGGGTAGGTATGGGACGGACGGAGCCGACGGCGATGTTTGCGCTGAACGAAAACACGCGCCCCGCGGCGATCACGCCGCGAAACGCGACGAAGGATATCGTGATCGCCGACGTCCTCGCCGCGGACTACGGAGCCGATCCGACGGGAGCGGAGGACAGCACCGACGCCATAAGAGAAGCGCTCGCGGCGTGCTCCGCCCTCGGCGGCGGGACCGTGTGGCTCGGCATGGGGCGGTATCTCGTCACGGACACGATCGAGATCCCGGCGTTCGTCACGCTGCGCGGCGAGCGGCCGCTTGACGAGATCCGGACCGCCGAGGACTACGGCACGGTCATCCTCGCCGCGCCGGAGAGCGGGACGGATACGAAGAGATCGCTGTTCCTGCTCCGCGGGAGCGGCGGCGTGATCGGGATGACGGTCTATTACCCGGAGCAGGACGTCGACGACCCGAAGCCCTATCCCTGCGTCTTTTATATCGACGGAAACGGCACGGGCGGGTATATGCTCTCGACCGTGCAGGACGTGCTCGTCGTCAACGGCTGGGACGGCATCGGCGCGTGCGTGACGGAGAACAACGCGCACGAACAGACGACGGTCGAAAACTTCCGCGGGACGTTTCTGCACACCGCCGTCTCCGCGTACAACGAGGCGGACGTCGGGACGTTCAGGACCATCCGCGTCTCGCCGTCGTACTGGGCGGACAATCTGCTCGGCGAGCGGCCGGATATCGAGAAGGTGCGCGCGTATACGAGGGAAAAAACGACGGCGCTGCTGCTCGGCGACCTCGAATGGGATCAGTTCGCGGACATTCAGATCGAAGACTGCAAGATCGCCGTACGGACGGAGGACGGGAAGCGCGCGACCTTCACCGGCGAGATGACGGACGTCCTCGTGCGGAATTGTACCAAAGCGCTCGAGGTCCGCGCGCTCGACGGACGCTGGGGCATGAACCTCGCGCGGTCCGTCTTTGAGGACTGCCCGACGGGGATCAAACACGCGGCGGCCGGCTACGTCAAGGTCACGGACTGCGCGATCGACGGCACGCTGAGCGGCCCCGTCATGTGCGGGGAAGGCGAGCTCTCCTCCTATGCGTTCGACTACGGCGCGTCGTACGTACAGCCGGAGGGCGTCGTCTGGACGGTGAAGCTGCGCGCGGACGTCGCCGTCGACGTTTCGTCGGAGCTTCAGGACGCGCTCGACCGGGTGAAGAAGGCGGGCGGCGGCGCGCTCTATCTCCCGGCGGGGTTCTACCGGGTGGATCACCCCGTCGCCGTTCCCGCGGGCGTGGAGCTGCGCGGCTCCTCCTCCACGGCGACCCGCGACCAGGGCGGCTTCTCGCGGGGCACGGTCATCGTCACCTCCTACGGACTCGGAGCGGACGAGAACGAAACGGCGCTCGTCACCCTCGGCGCGGGGGCGGGCGTGAACGGGATGCGGTTCATCTACAGTGAGAACGGCCCGACCAACGTTCGGACGACGCCGTTCGTGATCCGCGGCGCGGGAGAAGGCGTCTACTGCGTGAACAGTTCGATCACCGCCGCCGGATCCGGGATCGATTTCCGGGGCTGCGACGGACATTATATCAAGAAAGTGACCGCCTGCTGCTACGATCACGGGATCGCGGCGGGCGGCGAAGGCGGCGTCATCGAAGGCTGCCTGCAGAACGGCAACGTCATCACGCGGAACGGGATGGACTTCCTTGAGAACTGGATCCCGGAGAGCGAGATCTTCCAGCGGCTCTTCCCGTGCCTCCGCTCCCGCAGCGTCTTCCTCACCCTCGAGGGCGCGCGGGGCGAGCGCGTGCTCAACTATTTCGCCTACGGCGTGAAAACGGTCGTCGAAGCGCGGGATTCGAGCGACGTCGTGATCTTCAATCTCGGCGGGGACAACATCGGCGACAAGGCGCCGCTCGTGAAGTGCGAGCGGAGCGCCCTGACCGTGATCAACGCCCAGCGCTTCAACGGCGTTCTGTACGAGGCGGACGCGGAGAGCGATCTTTCCGTCTACAATCCTCTGGCGATCAACCAAAAAGACGAGGGGAACCTCATACACGGAGAAGAAAAAGCGTTTCAGTGGAGCAAATGGCTCGAGCAGAAATAGACCGCGGCAAACGCGGGACCGCATACGAAAAACGGGGCTGACAGCGCCCCGTTTTTTGTTTCTTTCGCTGCCGCAGGAGGACCGACGTTTTATCCGTTTCTCTTTTTCCGACCGATGATCTTCCCGCCGCAGTAGCTCCGCCGCGCCGCCCATATGACGGCGGCGGACACGAGCGCGAACACCGCCAGAACGAGCGCGACGCACGCCGCGGGACTGCCGAAGCCGAGCTTCTGTACGTAGTTATGCGGCGCGGTGAAGGAGATCGGGCTCAGGTACGGCAGCATAGTCAGCGCCGTCCGCACCGTGATCTCCGGGATGAGGACGACCGTCATCGCCGCGCCGAGGTACGGCAGCGTCGTCTTCACCGCGTAGGACAGC
>JAEEGL016825461.1_pt1 | contig 20692 bp, 11 predicted proteins | sample 9134231 | NCBI WGS metagenome assembly JAEEGL01 (sample SAMN16246548, study PRJNA631951) | gut metagenome | biome: gut microbiome; feature: rumen; material: fiber-attached | host: Bos | place: Iran: Karaj | collected 2018-10
GCGGCTTTGCCGTCAATTCTTCCGTATAGTTCTCCGGTCTTAATCGAGAAGTTTTCAGTGGTCTGCTGAATACCTGCGTTTACCGCCACGAACGCGTTCAAAACTTCGTTTGATACGTTCAATGCCATAAGTGCGGTGTAGAACAGGTACATCATACCGATCATTTTCTGTCTCGGGGTCTCCGGACAATTTCCACCTGACATATAACTTTACTTTTTAATGTTAAACAATCAGTTAATAATTCACTATGCGGAAATTAATTCTGCTTGAAATTCATTGCAGCCAACATATTTCCATAAATAGTGTTCATTGCTGCCAAGTTCGAACTCAATCTTCCTATTTCGTCTCTGTAGCGCTTTGTGTCTTCTGCCGACTGCTTCATGTTTGCCATGATTTCGTCCAAGCCGGTCGACAACTTCTTTGCTGCTTCGAACTGCTTGTTTGTTCCTTCGAGTTGCATTTCGTAAACCGAGTTGAGAGCCATGAGGTTCTTGTTCATGATGTTCAACTGTTCGTTGTACGACTTACCGCTACCAGCCGAAGTTTCGAGTTCCTTATTCATCGAAGCGATAAGCTTGGTGTAGGTTGCCGAAAGTTCGTCACCCGAATTGCCAACAGACATAGCTGATCTTTCGTAAGCGCTTGCCAACTTTTCTGCCTGTACGTTGAGCTTCTGTGCCGATGCTCCGTAAGCTTCTGCGAACGAGTTAACCTTTTCAGATGCCATTTCGAAGTTTGCTACATAATTATTTGTTGCAGCAGTTGCATCCGATACGTCTTTCAACTTTTCGGTAGTAGTATTCAAATTCTTCAAACCATGACCCAACTTTTCGAATAATTCTGGGGTAATCTCTGCGTTTTCAATCATAGCGTCGAATTTTTCCAAAGCCGACTTCTTTGATTTAACCGCAGCCTTCTTGTCTTCAACATTGATAGAATCCATATCCTTGTCGATACCTGCAAGTTCGGGGTAAACCAAACTCCAGTCAACTTGTTCGTGAGGTGGTTCGAATGCTGAGAGGAAGAAGATCACAGCTTCAGTCATAAGACCTACGATAAGCATGACACTTGCACCAGGATAGTGCTGGATTTTGAACAATGCACCAACCATAACTACGGTTGCACCCCAACCGTAAACGTAACCCATAAATACTTTGTACCCTTTGGTTTGGGTCAATTCACCAAGACTCATAATTTTACTTTTTTTTAGTTTATAATACTTAACTTAAATAAAACAATATAATTTACTAATTAATATACCTGTGAGTATGAAGCTCCGTCGCCTCTGTGGCGTCCGAGATATTCTCTTACACATCTGAAGCCTATATAGCTCTTTGCCGAATCCTGATATTCGTATGTGCGAGTACCATTCTGCATGTAGTATGATACGTCCTTCCACGAACCTCCTCTGACGACCTTTCTCTTAAGTGCCGGTGCATCATCTGGATGTGCATAGTACTGATAGTCAGGATTCAAATCATGTGTGTAGTTGTATGCTGCTTCGTCGAATGCGTTGCTTGTCCATTCGGCAACGTTTCCGCCCATGTCGTACAAACCGAATTCGTTCGGGTCGAATGTAGCAACCATAAGTGTCTGAACACCACCATCATCGTAGTAGTTACCTCTCATAGGCTTGAAGTTGGCTACGTGGCAACCGCTGTAGTTACGAGTGTACAAACCGCCCCATGGATACATCATGAGATCGAGACCGCCACGTGCTGCATATTCCCATTCCGATTCGGTAGGAAGTCTGTAGTCCTGAAGTGCGGCTTCGTCCATTGCAGCTTGTGCAGCGTTCTTCATCATAGTTCTCCATACGCAGAATGCCGATGCCTGCTTCCATGTAACACCTACTACTGGATAGTAGTCGTATGCGGGATGCCAGAAATAAGCCTTAGCCATAGGTTCGTTGTATGAATATGTGAAGTCGCTTATCCAGCACAATGTGTCGGGATAGATATGAACCTTTTCGTGCATCCAGTAAGTGTATTTTCCACCATGTCTTCCAGCATCGTTCTTTCCGTCATAGTTCTTAACTTCTCTGTCTGCGTAATCTTCCCATTCAGCATCTTCTTTCAACTTTTCGCGATCCTTTATAGTACCTTCATAGTGACCGGTTTCCGGATTGAAGTGTCTTCCGATTCTAAGACCATGGTCTGGTTCGCGTTCGAAATTACGTGCAAGTTCTGCATCCTGGGCTATACCGTCGTCACCTGGTTTGAACACGTGCTTCTGTGCGGCCTGCTTGAGGTCATACCAGAAGTATTCGTAGTACAAAGCATCGGTATTGAGATCGATCTTACGGTTAAACCTATACAATTCGGCCGGAGGCAGGAGGAACAATGTCTGGTTGAAATTGTTAGGAATTTCATTCTTTACAAGTATGCCCTTGAGTTCCAGATCATTGTAGTCCAGCGGTCCATTCCAATCAAGGAAATTATTATTGTCGTAGTCGTCGAAGTCGAATTCTCCGTTTTCGTAGAGGGCTGTCATATAGTTGACTTCCTCTTCCGAAACTTCGGAGTCGTCGATAATAAAGTCAGTCGGCTGGTACGACTTTTTGGTGCTGATATCGCCGAAATCGGTAGATGCTTTTGTTTCCTTACCGAGGGTTGTCAGAGCCATAGAGTCTCTTACCCAATATACAAACTGTCTGTATTCCGAGTTTGTGATTTCTGTTTCGTCCATCCAGAACCCCTGAATAGTAACAGTTTTTGATTGAGCTGTCATTGCGTATGGAACATCTTGGTCGCTTGGTCCCATCTGGTATGATCCCGGGGGAATGAACAACATTCCGTATGGTTGAGGGGTGTACCACGGCTTGCGGTCAACTCCTGTCAATTCGCCATTGCCCGAGTAGCTGCATCCGCTTACGAGGGCGATGATGAATATAGCCAAAATGACAAGTAACTTTCTCATAATATATAATATTTAGTAAGTTTCTAAATTAATTTATAATCTTCTAACGCTTCTGTACCTACCCATATTGTTGTTGCGCGATACATTGAAGCAGTATCTAACCATAATCTCGTGAGAACCAGTGTTATATTTGTAACTGTTCTTTCCGAGGGGAATATCATAGCTATAACCTATACTTAGACCCATAGCAAGATGTATGCCAAGCATTGGGACGATAGCGTCGCTGTACCTGTAAGATAAACCTGCCCAGAATTTCTTTTCGTACAAATATTTAACATTGATTTGGAATTCGACAGTTGAAGCATATACGGCCATTGCCGAGAATAACAAGTCGCTCGATGGATTTGGCAGAGTCCAATTATATCCACCGGCTATGTAGTAATGGCGTGCAAGGTATGTTGACTTTGTGCCGCTGAATTTAAGGTAAGGCTTGGTCAAGTGACTTGCAGAAATACCTGCCCAAAAGTCTTTACCATAGAGAGTAGCACCTATATGCATGTCGAATGTCGTCTTGCTGTCCTTGTGAGGTATAGCTTGGTCGCGGTAAACAGGATCACCTTCGAGAGATTCCGGTGTTTGCCAGTTTCCGTCGATATTTCTGTTAAGCATTCCAAGACTTACGCCTGCTCCAAGTATTCCGAACGAAAATTCATGTCTATATGCGCCATTAATCATAAAGCTAACATCGTTGTGGAAACCAATGTTTTCCTGCATAACTACGGCACCTAACCCCATAAAATCCTTTATCGGCATGTCGAATGTGAAAATCGTTGTTTGAGGACGTCCTTCTTCATATCCTACCCATTGCTGACGATGCATACTTGTGATACACATTGCATTGTTTGCTCCTGCTGCTCCAGGGTTATACACGTTCTGCGAATACTCAAACAAACTATAATGAGAGTCATTCTGTGCAAACGTCCAACATGCAGAAAGCAATATCAACAATCCCGATAGTATTAAACCTTTTCTCTTCATATTGTTTCCGTTATTTCGTTCTACAATAAGAGTCCAACATATCCTTTAATAACAATATAGTCTATCTCTAATTTTTTATCTAAATTTCAAGTTGGTAAATTAAATGCTTTTTTTTTATGCGACCAAATTTTATGAACTTTTTTTTGTTTATACCTTGTTTTCTTATTAATGTTTTATTAATCAGTATTTTATAACTTTAAAAAAACTATAAAGATTTGCTTGTCTTACTTGTCTGATGAGAAAAGTTTTTTGAACCTGTTCAAAAATCAGTCAAGTTTTTAACAAAATTCTAAGTAACCAGAGTTTTTGAGACCTATTTTTTCTTCTTCTCAGGAGCGCTTTCGATTATCTTCCGGCATTGCTCCAAGGTTATTTCCTCGGGTGCGATATTTTTAGGTATCTTGTAGTTTTTCTTTTGGTACGATATGTATGGTCCGAACCTGCCTTTCAGGATCTGCATGTCAGGTTCTTCGTCGAAAGTGCGGCACAATGCGTTTTTCATCTGTTCCTTTTTGGCTTCGATGATTTCGATTGCGCGTTCAATGCTTATTGTGTAGGGGTCGTCGGCCTTGGATAGTGCGTAGAACTTGCCGTTGTTCTTTATGTATGGGCCGAATCGTCCTACCAGAACAGTTGTGTTGTCGCCATCGTATTGTCCGAGTTCGCGCGGAAGCTTGAACAGGTCGAGGACTTCGTCGAGGGTTATGCTTTCAATGTTCTGGTTCTTGCGCAGGCTTGCATACATAGGTTTGTCGCCGTTTTCTATTGAAGCGTATGGACCGTATTTGCCTATCTTTATTATAATAGGTGCGCCAGTCTTCGGGTCGTTGCCTATGTTGCGCTCCCATTTCGAGGTTTCCTTTTCCTTGAGCGACGAGTCAACTTCCTTGTCAAATGACTTGTAGAACGACTTTATCATATCGCCCCACTTGAGTTTACCCATAGCAATGTCATCGAACTTTTCCTCGATCTGCGCGGTGAAGTTGTAGTCGAGCACGTCGTTGAAGTGGGCGGTCAGATAGTCGGTTACGACAATGCCGGTGGAAGTCGGGAACAACTTATTGCTTTCGGCTCCGTAGTTCTCGGTAGTTGTCGATTCCTTGATCTTGCCTTTCGACAGAGTGATAGTCTTGATTGTTCTTTTCTTAGCTGGCTTGCTTTCCTTTACTACGTATTCGCGCTGCTGTATTGTCGAAATTGTAGGTGCATAGGTCGAAGGTCTTCCGATGCCGAGCTCTTCCATCTTTTTAACGAGGCTTGCCTCTGTGTATCTTGCTGGTGGCTGGTCGAACCGTTCGATTGCCTCGAATTTTGTCGATTCAGCTTTTGTACCTATTAATATATTAGGGAGAGTCGATGTTGCATCGTCGGTGCTTTCGTCGTCGGTAGATTCAATATACAACTTAAGGAAACCGTCGAATATCACAGTTTCACCAGTAGCTATGAAGTTGTACGTTTTGTCTGAATCTCCGATAGTTACGATTGTTTTTTCGATTTTTGCATCGGACATCTGCGAAGCTATTGCTCTCTTTCTAATGAGGTCGTACAGACGTTGTTCCTGCTTTGTCGCTTCGATGGTTTCGTTTTCAACGAAAGTGGGCCTTATTGCTTCGTGAGCTTCCTGAGCACCTTTCGTCTTTGTTTGGTATTGCCTTACATGCAGGTATTCTTCTCCGAAGTTCTTTATAACATTAGCCTTGATTGTGTTGATTGCCAGCGACGACAGGTTGACAGAGTCGGTTCTCATGTAGGTTATGAAACCGTTTTCGTATAGGTTTTGTGCGTACCTCATTGTCTGAGAAACCGAGAAACCGAGTTTGCGACCAGCTTCCTGCTGCAGTGTAGAAGTTGTGAATGGTGGTGCTGGAGATTTCTTGCCTGGTTTCTTGCTAACGTCCTTTACTTGAAAATCCTTGCCGTTGCATGATTCTACAAATTTTTTGGCTTCGTCGTATGTCTTGAATTTCTTGTTAAGTTCTGCCTTTATCGAGTTGCCGTCGATGTTGAATACACCATAAACCTTGTATTCCGATTTTGAGTTGAATTCGGTGATTTCTCTTTCGCGTTCTACTATAAGTCTTACGGCAACCGACTGTACGCGTCCTGCTGAAAGCGCCGGTTTTATTTTCTTCCACAATAGTGGCGACAATTTGAAACCAACAAGTCTGTCGAGGATTCGTCTGGCCTGCTGTGCATTGACCAGGTTCTGGTCGATGTCGCGCGGATTTGCTATTGCATTGGTAATGGCTTCCTTGGTAATTTCGTGGAAGACAATACGTTTGGTGTTACTCTTTTTCAACTTCAGAACCTCGCTCAAATGCCACGATATAGCTTCTCCCTCGCGGTCTTCATCGGAAGCCAACCATACAACTTTTACCTTGTTTGCTGCATCTTTCAGTTCCGAAACTACTTTCTTCTTGTCATCTGGAATTACATAGTCGGGAGTGAATCCGTGCTCAATGTCGATTCCCAAATTCTTTTTTTCAATGTCCCTAATGTGTCCGTAGCTGGATTTTACAATGAAATCCTCTCCGAGGAACTTCTTAATAGTCTTTGCTTTTGCTGGTGACTCTACAATTACCAAGTTGTTCTCCATACGACTTCAAAATTTGGGTGCAAAGGTAAGAATTTTTTTATAATTTTACGGCTTTAAAATTTTTACGATATGGTTGAAGAAACTAAAGGTAATAATACATATTCAAAAAAGACTAAAACAAAGATTTTCATTGCTTTATGGACAATAAGCATATTGTCTGTAGTACTACTCGTGGTGTATTTTGCATTGCTCTCGCATGGGGTTTTTGGCTATATGCCGACGTTTGATGACCTTGAAAATCCGAAAGAAAACCTAGCAACACGTATATATTCGAGCGATGGGCAGCTTCTTGGTACATATTTCCGCGAGAACCGTTCTCACGTGTCCTACGACTCAATCTCACCCAATGTGATTGACGCTCTTATTGCTACCGAGGATGTCCGCTTTTACGAACACTGCGGTATCGACTTCAAGTCGTTGCCTCGTGTTTTCAAAGGTATTCTTACTGGCAATAGCGCAAAGGGTGGTGGAAGTACCATATCGCAGCAGCTTGCAAAAATGCTTTTCCCTAGACAGAAGATGAACAAACTGGAATTCATCAACCGAAAATTCCAGGAATGGGTAATTGCAACCAAAATCGAGAGCCGATACACAAAGGAGGAAATTATTACAATGTATCTCAACAAGTTCGATTTCCTTAACCTTGCAGTTGGTATCGAGTCTGCTTCGCGCATTTATTTCGATACGATTCCATTGGGACTTACCAAGACTCAGGCAGCAATGCTTGTAGGTATGGCTCAGAATCCTTCGATGTACAACCCGATACGTTTCCCCGAAAAGGCACTCGACCGCAGAAATACAGTTTTGAGTCAAATGGTTAAGTATGGCAAATTGTCGAGAGCAGAATACGATTCTCTGAAGAACGAACCTCTTGGAATAAAGTTCCGCCGTGCCGATCATAACCTGGGTTCGGCAACCTATTTCCGTGAGTTTTTGCGACTGTGGCTTAGCGCCAAGGAGCCTATTCGCGAAAATTATGTCGATGAGCGCGAATTTATTGAGGACTCGATAAACTGGGCAATTGACCCCTCGTACGGTTGGTGCAACAAGAACAAGAAGCCAGATGGTACTCCTTACGATATTTATTCCGATGGTTTGCAGCTGTATACAACTATCGACAGCCGTATGCAGAAGTATGCCGAGGAGGCAGTTGCCGAGCACGTTGGTACGTATCTGCAGCCGGCATTTTCGAAAAGCATGAAGAACAACAAGAGTGCTCCTTACTATTCGGGTATAGGTGCATCGAAGAAAGAAGAATGCATTAACAGTGCTATGCGCCGTACCGAACGTTGGCGCGTGATGAAGAAGGCTGGTTTCAGCGAAGATGAAATCAAGGCTTCGTTCTACGAGAAAGACACCATGTCGGTGTTCTCGTGGAACGGCGACATCGACACCATCATGACCCCTATGGACTCGATGCTCTACTACAAGGGATTCCTGCAGGCAGGATTCCTGTCGATGGAACCGCAGACTGGTCACGTGAAGGCCTACGTGGGCGGTATAAACTACATGCACTTCAAGTACGACAATGCTACCAAGTCGCGTCGTCAGGTGGGATCGACTTTCAAACCGTTTATCTATTGCCTGCTTATGCAGAACGGTTATTCGCCATGTACCAAGGTGCCGAATGTTGAGCAGACATTCAAACTGCCTACTGGTCAGTTGTACACTCCAAGGTATTCTAAGTCGAAACTCGACGGTCAGACAATTACCTTGAAGCAGGGTCTTGCCGGTTCGCTCAACCAAATCTCGGCATGGGCGCTTAAACAGACAACTCCAGAGGCTGTTGTAGCGCTTGCCAACAAGATGGGTGTTCATAGTCAGATTGACCCGTTCCCATCAATATGCGTGGGTATTCCGCAGGTATTGCTCTGTGAAATGGTTGGTGCTTATTGTACATATCCAAACAAAGGTATTTATACCAGACCGATTTACATTACAAGGATAGAGGATAAGGACGGCAATGAACTTGCTGCCTTCATTCCTATTCAGACCGAAGCTATAAGCGAGGAGACAGCAGCACTTATGGTTGAACTGCTCCGTGGTGTTGTAGATATGGGAACTGGTTCGAGAATAAGGTTCAAGTACGGACTTACTGGTGAAATAGGAGGTAAGACTGGAACTACCAACAACAACTCCGATGCTTGGTTTATGGGTATTACGCCCAACCTTGTCAACGGCGCATGGGTTGGTGGCGAAGAACCTACTATCCGTTTCAGCTCTATGGAATTCGGTCAGGGTGCTTCGGCTGCTTTGCCTATCTGGGCATTGTATATGAAGAAGGTATATGCCGACTGGAGACTAAAAAAGAAATATAGTCCCGACGACAAGTTCCCGCAGCCAGCTGGCATAAAGGATTTGATCGACTGCCACGAGTACGGTTCAGAGACCGACTGCGACTTTGACGAAAACTAAAATTGATTTACAATCGCACTCCATTTTAAGATTCTGAAACAAGTTCAGAATGACAAAATGGAGTTATTCCAAAGTATCAGTCCTTGCTCCGAGTGATTTGAGAGCATCGAAAAATTCTGGATACGATTTGTTTACACATTCGCATCCAATTATCGTCATTTCTTCCGATTTCAGACCGATTATAGCCATCATCATTGCTATTCTGTGGTCGTTGTGCGAGTTTACAATAGCGGAATTAATGTTTTTCTGAGGATGAATAATAATGCTTTTGCCATCGGTTTCGACGTTGGCGCCAAGTTTGCCTAGTTCGCCAAGTATGGCTTCGAGGCGGTTGCTCTCCTTGCTGGCAAGACGATTTGCTCCTTTTATCTTGCATGCGCCGTCGGCGTTGAGTGCAAGTGCACAAAGCGGTGGTATGAGGTCGGGACAGTCGCTTGCATCAAAATCGAATCGACCGATGTCGGACTTGTGGACGAATAGCGTTTTGTCTTGCCATTCATACTTAACTTTGCATGAATCCATCACTTTCATTATTGCCATGTCGGGTTGCAACGAGTTGCGGTTTAACCCCGATATGCCAATGTTTCCCGATGTAAGCCCTGCAACAATGAGAAATGCCGCATTGCTCCAATCACCTTCGATTTCGAAAACTTTCTTGCAGAATTTTGCCGCTCCTTTGATATCTACTCTTAATGTATTGCCTATGTGTGAGTAGTCTATCTTAGCTCCTGCTTCGTTGGCTACATCTATTGTCATGAGTATGTAGCCTATGCTTGTCGGGTTTTCAATTTTCAGCGAACTTTTACCATCAAGTGTCGAAAGTGCAAGTATAAATCCGGTTATAATTTGTGATGTGCGGCTCCCGTCTAAAGTGAAATTGCCTGGTGCTATGTGTGCTTCGCTTATGTGGATAGGAAATCCTTCGTGCGAGACTTTCCAACCGAAGTTATCTTCGTAGAATTGAAGGTCGCGGTCGATGTTTCTGCGAGTGAGCGTACCTTCGCCTTCTATTGTGAAATTGTCGTAGTGCAGTGCAATGATTGGCGGGTACATTCTTGCGCAGAGTGCCGATTCTCCGCAGTTGAATGTTTGGTTGCCCGACTTAATGCCGTTTGCAATATTGCGGCAGGCTTCCACATCGGCAGAATTACCCGAGTTATGGACCATAATGTCTTCGTGCATGAGTGCCGATATTGCCCAGACTCTTTGTTCGTAGCTTTTCGACGGACAGATACGTATTGTCCCGCTAAGGTTCGATTTGTGAATTTTGGTAATCATCCGACTAGCTCTGCAATTTTATTAATGGTCAAATTCCTTACTGTTGGCTTTCCTATGTCTTCGAGAAGCACGAAATTTATGTTTGAATTCTCTTTTTTCTTGTCGTTTGCCATTGCTTCGATATGTTTTTCTCCGAGATGGTATGAGATGTCGTATCCATACGATGACAACAACTGCTTTATTTGTTTTGCCTTGTCGTCGCTGAGAAGTCCACACTTTACAGAAATGTCGGTGGCTGTGTTCATCCCTTTTACAACGGCTATGCCATGCGGAATGTTTTCGGTTATTTCGATGCTGTGTCCTATGGTGTGCCCAAAGTTCAGTATGTGTCTTATGCCTTTGTCGGTTGGATCTTGCTTTACAATCTCGATTTTTGTGTTTATGGCTTCGGCGATTATTTTTTGCATTGTAGAGCTGTCGCGGGCAAGCACTTTCTCTTTGTCTGAGGAAAGAATCTTGAGTATTTCGCTGTTGCCGAAGAGTGCGTACTTTATTATTTCACCCAGTCCGCTCATGTATTGCTCTTCAGGAAGTGTCTGCACAAAGTCGCTGTTAGCAACTATGAAGTCGGGGTTGTCGAAACTGCCAATCATGTTCTTGTAGTTTAGGTAGTTGACCCCGTTTTTCCCACCAATTGCTGCATCGGCAAGCGAAAGCAGGGTAGTGGGGACGAGCCCGAATCTTACGCCGCGCATATAAATGTGTGCAACGAATCCGGTTATGTCGCAGACTATGCCACCACCTATACCTATTATTATATAGCTTCTGTCGATGCCAAGTGCGGATAGTTTCCCTATAATGTTTTCGACAGTTGCGAGGTTTTTGTGCGCCTCTGTGTCGTCGATTGTAATGAGATTTACATTATGGAATATTTCGGGGTAGGTCTTTATAAGATTTTCCGAACTTATCACAACAAATTTTCTGTCGCCGACGAGTGTTTTGAAATACAGCTTGTCGTGGGAGAGGTATATGCTGGTTGTTGTTTTCTTTTCTGTCGAATATTCCAATGTATGCATGACCATGTATTATGAAAAAATCCCATAGCAGGGCTTGCTATGGGATTTTTGTGAGTGATATCAATTACTTTACGCTGATAATCTTGAATTCAACACGTCTGTTCTTCTGACGGCCTTCTTCGGTGTCGTTCGAAGCAACCGGTTCTTGGTAAGCGTAACCCTTGTACGACAAGCGTTCCTTTGCTACACCATGTTCGATGAGGTAGTCAACAACGGCCTTTGCTCTAGCTGCAGAGAGTTTGGTATTGGTTTCGAGTGAACCAACGTTGTCGGTATGACCGCCGATTTCGATAACCATCTTCGGGTAGTCAACATTCAAGAGTTTGATAAGGTTGTCGAGTTCGGCCTTCGAAAGGTCGCGCAAGGTTGCCTTGCCGAAGTCGAAGAAGATGTTCGAAAGAACTATCTTAGCACCTACGTCGATTGGTTTCAACTTGATGTCCTTTATGAGTTCCTGGTACGAAGTTGCCGCTGGTACGTCAACGTTTTCACTGTGGAAGAGGTATCCCTCGGTCTTTGCTGTGATACCGTAGTTCTTACCCGAAGGCAAGCTGATGAGGTATTTTCCTGTTGCAGCGTTAGACTGGAGGGTTGCGTAAATCTCGTTCTTTTCGAGGTCGACGATTTCGATGTTCGATTCGATTGGGTTTCCTGTATCTGCATCGGTGATTGTACCCTTCATGATGGTAAGTCTAACCTTCTTTACTTCGACCTTTTCCTGGTGAACAACTGTCTGTATCGAAGCGTTCGAACTAGCGATGAGGTTATCTTCTGTTCCTTCTACCAATGGCTTTTCGGGGTTAAGGAATGTTATTCTCCAGATATCCTGCATACCGAAGCCGCCTTCGCGGGCACTCGAAATGTATGCATAGCGTCCGTTACCAGCAACGATGAAGAATACATCGTCTTCGGGAGTATTCAGCGGAACACCCATGTTTACAGGTTCGCCCCAGTTGCCGTTGTCGTCCAATTCGCTGTAGAAGATGTCGTATCCACCAACTGTTCCTTCTCTCTTCGAGCTGAAGTACAAGGTTCTGTTGTCGGGGTGGATGAAGACGCCTTCTTCGTCGTACTTGGTGTTGATTGGTTCACCGATATTCTTAGCAGGACCCCAATCGCCTTTAGCGGTCTTCTGGCTTACGAAAATTTCCTTTCCGCCCTTCGAAGGTGTGCCGTATTCGTCCTTTGGACGTTCGCTTACGAAGTACAAGGTCTTTCCATCGGAAGATATTGAAATTGATGTTTCGTGGTACTTGGTATTGATGTTCTTGTTAAGTTCCTTAGGCTTGCTCCATTCTGCACCCTTGAGGTAGCTTTCGTAGAGGTTTCCGTCGGGAGTACCCTTGAAAGTATAGAGGATAGAACCATCGGGAGAAAGACCTACAGAAGCATCGTGTTCGGTAGTGTTGAGTTTGCCCATGTTAAGAGCCGACGACCATTTGTTAGTGCCTTCGTTGTACGAAATGTAGAGGTCTTCGTAGTACTGGTTGTCGTAGTCGAGGCTACCTCCGGTTGAACCTTCGCGGCGCGAGGTGAAGATCATCATCGATTCGTCGGTCGAGATAACTGGACCATAGTCCGAATACTTCGAGTTGATGTTCGGGCCGAGGTTGTCGAGGAAGATACGGAGAGGATTTTCGTTGAGCTTGGCTGCACTTTCGCATTCCTTTATTCTTGCTTCTGCGTTGAAGTCGCTCTTTTTGAGTCTCAACTTCTTGATGTTTTCCTCATAGTCGGTATTCAAGAATCCTTTGTAGCTGCTTATAGCTTCGGTGTACATACCGTTTACTTGGTATGCCCTACCTATTTCGTACATAATGTCGAACGAAACTTCGTTGTTGAGGTTCTTTGCTTTTTCGAGGAAGGTTATTGCCTTTTTCTTCTCGGTGGATGTGAGGTAGCAAATACCAATTTTGTAGTTTAGTTCGGCGTTTTCGCTGTTGTACCTGTTTGCTGTGAGGTATTGTTCAAGAGCTTTCTTGTATCCTCCAAGCGAGTTGCTTGCGAAATATTCGTCGCCATTTTGTATTGCCGTAAGGGCTTCCTTTAGGCCTTCTTTCTCTGCAGTCTTGAATTTGTTCTTGTCGATATAGACATTTACCTGCGAGTATGATGCTAATGATGCCATAACCAATGTTATGGTCATAATCAATATTCCTATATATAATTTAAACCTTTTCATTGTTCTAATTTTTTTACGTTCATGGATTTATTTGAGTTCTTCGCAATATGAGTCTATATCGTCAAGGTCTTTTATACCAAGCGATTTAGCTTTGTTCCAGTCTTCGCATGCACCAGTCATGTCGCGCGACATTTCCTTTGCGGTTCCTCTGTGCACGTATGCTTCGCCATATTCGGGCTTAAGAGCAATTGCCTTTGTGAATGCTTCAATAGCAAGCTGGTATTCTTTTTTCTTATAGTAGCAAAGTCCGAGGTTGTTGTATGCGTATGCATAATCCTTGTTTATCTTGAGGCATGCGTTCAATACTTCGATAGCCTTGTCGTAGTCCTTCTTTTCGTACAGGGCGATACCCTTGTTGTTCATCACCTTGTAGTTGTCGGGCTTAATCTGCAGAGCTTCGTCGTATGCAGCGATAGCCTTGTCGTACTCCTTGTTGAGGCGGTATGCGCTGGCAAGGTTCGACTTGAAGATGTCGAGCTTGGTGTTCAGTTCGGCTGCTTTCTGGTAGTCGGCGATTGCCTTGTCGTACTTTTCCTGCATCCTGTACGATGAACCTCTGTCGTTGTACGAGAATGCGTGGGTGTTATCGACTTCGATAGCCTTTGTGTAGTTCTTGATGGCTTCGTCGTATTGTGCCTTGTTGAAGTTTATTACGCCCATGTAGTAGAAAAGGTTTGCATTGGAGAAGCCTTGTTCTATAGCATCCTGGAAATACTTCAGTGCGTTTTCCATGTCGGGCATCAGGAAGTAGCAGTATCCGATGAGGTAAAGAGCATTGTTGTCCTTCTTGCGGTTGTTGTACTGAGTGAGGTCAGCAATTGCTTCCTGGTATTTCTTCAACTGCATGTAGCAGGTGCCGCGTCCATAGTATGCCTGAGCCATTTCGGGGTCGGTGCTCAGCGACTGACTGAAAGCTGCAAGCGCTTCGTTGTAGTTGCCTTCGCCGTAAAGGGTAACACCGTTGTTGTATGCAACTTTCGATTCTTGTCCTTCAGCGTTTACAAGAGTGTTGATCGTGTCGCCTTCGGTGGGGCTAGTGATGATTTGTGTAGGAACGATAATCGGATTTGTATCCGTCTGGTTATCTTCCTGTGAAAAAACGTATCCTATGCCAATGGCTAGGAATAGGGTTGTGAATAGTAATTTTTTCATATCAAAAAATTGTTAATAATTAATATGTTATGCTTATATACAAAAATGCAAATATATAATTTTTTTATTTAATTCCATTATTGTTTTTATTTTTGCAAAAAAAATGATTTTATGAAGCGATTATTTTTAATGTTTACTTGGGTGTTTGTGTCGTTGTTCGGAATGGCGCAGACAGTTGATATGATCTCACTTGACAATAATTATTCGGTTGAAGTAGAGAAACTTGCACCTGCAGGATTCCGCCTCAACTTGACGTTCGATACTTTGAAGGTTATGTCGGTTGGCGATTATCTGGCTGTTGATTTGAAATCGACAAGCCGTTACGGGGCAGTAGGCAATCCGTCGCTACCGGTTTTTCGCCGTCCGTTTGCAATACCTGAATGCGAAAGCGTAAAAGCGGTAGTAAAGTCATATTCGGTAACCGAATTCGACTTGTCGCAGTACGGTGGGAGGAAGATTATGCCACAGCAACCTTCGCGACGCAAGGACGATACTAGCCAAAATATTGTTTGCAATAAGGACGTATACGAAACCGACGGCTTTGTCGGAAAGTCGGTGGCATGGTTCTCGCGCATAGGCTCTATGCGTGGAGTCGAGGTCGGCGAACTCAACGTCGCTCCAATGTCTTACAATCCGGTTACAAATATACTGCGCGTGTACAACGATATTATTGTCGATGTCGTGTTCGAGTCGGCAGGAAACTATTTCGATGCCAGCACTTGTTCTCCATATTTTGCTCAGGCTTATTCTACCATGCTCAACCGTGATGTACTCGATTCGTATTCCGACTTGTACCATACTCCTGTAAAAATGCTTGTCGTGGCTTACGAAGACTTCGAGACAACCCTGCAGCCGTGGATCGAATGGAAAACACAGAAGGGCTTTTACGTCGATGTCGAATATGTTGGTTCGGATGTGACTTCCGATGACATAAAGAGAACTGTGTATGCAAGATATTCGGAAGGCCTTGCTGCGGGTAATGCCCCTGTTTTCCTCGTGCTTGTCGGCGATGTCGACAGGGTTCCTGCAAGTGCTGTGGGCTCTTCGAGCGAGGAACAGACCGATCTTTACTATGCTTCGGTCGATGGCGACTATTTGCCCGAAATGTACTGCAGTCGTATGTCGGCTGAAACTACCTCAGAATTGTCTACAATAATTGAAAAGACGCTGATGTACGAAAAATACACTATGTCGGACCCGTCGTATCTCGATAATGTTTTGCTTATTGCGGGCCGTGACGACTACTGGAATCCTGCCATAGCACAGCCTACTATAAATTACGCTACAGAGAATTATTTTAATGCTGCGCATGGTTTCGGGAACGTGTATACGTATCTCGATTCGTACGACGGCTGCTATAGTCACCTCAGCCAAGGTGTAGGTTATGCCCATTATACTGCTCACGGCGGCGAAACTTGCTGGGCTGACCCTAACTTGTCGTGCGACGATGTGCCCAATCTCCTGAATGGCGACAAATATTTTCTCGGAATAGGTAACTGCTGCCTCAGCGGTAAGTTCGGATACAATGTGCCGTGCTTTGGCGAGGCTCTGATTCGCGAGTCGAAGGGCGGTGCCTTTGCATATATCGGTTCGTCGCCAGTGACTTATTGGTACGAAGATTATTACTGGGCATTAGGTGCTACGTCTGTGTTGTCCGAAACTCCAGACATGTCGCAGACGCAGACAGGTGTGTTCGACCTTATGTTCAACGACGATATATTCAATACGGTGTCGTCGATTATGTTTGGAGGCAACCTTGCTGTGACAAATGCCTACAACGAGGGATTTACCGGTACGTCTCCAAAGTATTACTGGGAAGCCTACAATGTGTTGGGCGACGGATCGATAATGCCTTATCTTTCGGTACCTGCTGCCAACGTGGTTTCACACGATACTGCGCTCATAAACGGCGGCTCTTTTACAGTTGTGGCAGATCCGGGTTCTTACGTTGCACTTACCGATGGCATGACAATTCTCGGTACTGCTCTTGTTGGCGAAAATGGTATTGCAAATGTGCGTCTCGAAGCAACAGCTTCGTCCGACAGCGTATTGCTCGTCGTTACTCGCCAGCAGCGTATTCCGCACATCGAGAAGGTGAGGGTGACGTCTCCCGAAGGTGCATTTATTACGGTTGTCGACTATTCGCCTTCGGTGGCACGTTACGATGTTTCTGCTCCAAACATTTTTACGTTCGAACTAAAGAATATCGGCCTTACTGCAACCGAAACGGCATTGCCTATGCGCTTGCGTTGCGCCGATAGCCGTGTCGAGATTGTTGATAGCGTGGCTTCGTGCCCTGCATTGCAGCCTGGAGCAACTGCCGAGGTTGCCGATGTGTTATCGTTCAGTGTGTCCGACGAGGCTGTCGACGGATGCCAGTTGCAGTTTTCTTTGGCTGTTTGTGATGCTGCTGCCAGTGCCGAATATGTGTCGAACTTTAGCGTCAGGATAACAAAGCCTGTACTTGTGGTTGCAAATTCCTACATAGTCGGAAACATGGTTCCAGGTGCGTCTGTTGACATTAATATTACGGCATCGAATAGGGGCGGAACGGCTTGCGAAAATGTGCATGTGGCTTTGCAGAGCCTTACAGGTTTACTTTCTGTCGAGGATAGCGAAGCCGATTATGGAGGACTCGACGCTGGCGGTTCTGCCGATGGATGGTTCGGCCTTTCGATTGCTTCAAATGCCAATTTCGGCGATGTTTTACCATTGAGGGTTGTGCTTACTACCGAGACTCTGGAATTTGCCGATACTATAAATCTTTTGGTTAATATTTGCGATGTGCCAATTAGCGATTTACCTTTTACCGAGGACTTCCAGTCGCAGTCTATTCCCGATTGCTGGACACAGGTAAAACAGGGTGCATCGACGGCCGAATGGCGCGTTGTCGACCATGATTCCGAGGGGCAGTACTCCAATGAGGCGGGTAACTATTACGCTTACTTATTCAACTCAGACTACGGACCAATGTATACAATGCTGATTTCACCAAAGTTCGACTTCTCCAATGTGAATCGTACGGTTTATCTGTCGTTCCGACATATTCAGAAGGACTGGTGGGGTGATCAAGATAAACTCTCTATTTATTACAAAACATCAAATACGTCGGAATGGGTTCTTTTGCGTACCTTCCATCCATCGTTGTATTCGTGGACAAACGAGCGGCTGGTGTTGCCTAATATTTCGGAAAACTACCGTATAGGTTTCTCCGGTGAGGTTAGATGGGGCTACGGAATTGCTCTCGACGATGTTAGGGTTGAGTATGAAGAGTGCTCGGTTCCTGTTGTTTCCGCTTCTCAAAACGAGTCAGGACAGTTAATTTTGTCATGGACTGGAAATGCAGAAAATTACACTTTGTATAAAAACGGAAATTTGGTTGCAGAGACAGTTTCCAATACCTATGATTTAGATTCTAACGAAGGTTGCTATGTAGTCGAAGCCCATTGTGGCAGCGATGTCGCAAGGTCGGCCGAATATTGTTTGGAAGGCATTGCCGATATTGGAGCAGATAGCTATAAGTTGTATCCTAATCCTGCTACCGATGAGGTCGGTGTAGATTGTCCGGGCAACTGTGCAGTTTCGATTTATAATTCTCTTGGAGGTATAGTATTGTCAACCAATGTAGAGTCTGGCAGTACGCGCATTTCGCTTGCCGATTTGCCTGCAGGCGTGTACGTGGTGCAGTTCGAAACCACAGGCGGTAGCGTTATCCGCAAAAGGTTGATTCGTCAGTAGCGGTGCAATGCGTTGCGCCGCTATGCGTTGTGTGAAAAATTATTGTAATGTTATTTGCTTTCCTCGCCTAAGGTTGTTAAAAGCCTTAATTGCGTTATGTTTTGGGCAAAAGCGTGCAGCATGTTGTCTGTGGAGATCGCGGATAGCCGACCGTTATAACGCTCCACGTTCCGTATCGCGTGTGCGCTCTGGCTTCTACGATGACGGTGTGAGAAGGCTGCCTGTTACTATGTGAGCAACAATCCACCGTAATGTTATTTGTTCCCTCGCCTATGTCCGTTAAAAACCTTAATTGCGTTAAGCTTTGTGTAAAAATTTTCGTCTACTTCTATAGTGCATTTAATTTGTTAATATCTGAAATTCATATAATTTTAATTTGGCTTGTAAAAAAGCTAATTTTCGTGTTCTCATTATGCCTATCTTTGCATTTCCGATTCATTTATGGGGCTGACCTGGTTTTGACAGCAAGGTAAATGATCGTGTAAGCATGCCGGGCAATGTAGGTTATCCCGTAAAACTGTCTTGCAGAACAATAATTGGCGCAGAAAATAACTATGCTTTCGCTGCGTAGTCGAAGATTAGTAGACTTTGCTTAATTCCGGCACAAGGTGTTGGAACGAAACATCGCTCGATTGGACGGTCTGGTTCCGTTTCGGCAAAGCGGTGGCAAAAAATACCGGACTGGCTGTCGCTATTCTCCTGTGCGGCGGCGAGATTTTAGGAGATAAGGATGAGTTTGGGTGTCTGTCCCCGTGCTTCTCCCGACAATCAAAGACAGAATAAGCATGTAGAAAGCACCTTTGTTTCTTGTTTGGACCCGGGTTCGATTCCCGGCAGCTCCACAATGATAATTGGCAATTGATAATTGATAATTTGTCCGCAGAAGTCTGTGCAGGTGCAATTCAATGCGTCTCAGTTGGAAAACTTTCCAACTGTTAACAATCTTTAAAATCATTCTTAATTTCGTCTTTTTCGGCATGTGTTTTGCTGTATAAATCTTGCGATTCGTACAATAAATAAGTTTGATGTGAAAAAAATGTTTATTTTTATAGGTAAATAAAATTAAAGTTATTATTTTGCCTACAATAAATTAGAGAATACTATGTGCAGTAAAATGCTAACAATGAAAGATTTATATAATTCAATGCGCATCAAAGGAGGCGCACAACACAATATTTGTGGCGATATTCTGGGCAGGATTGCCAATGTTGCTTTTGTGAAAACTGATCTAATGTTGAATTTAATGGGTGTCGAGATATGAAAAAGCTTGTACTAATATTCGGGATTTTGCTTGCATTTTGCATGTCGGCCATGGCGCAGGACCTGCATACAAACGGCAAGATGTGTAATGGAAGTACTTCTATTGCATGCGGTGAAACGATAAATTTCTACGACGATGGCGGTAGTGGAGGTAAGCATGGCAGATTAGGCGCCAACCTTTGTCAAAGAATTACATCTCCGGAGGGAACTCGTATAAGGATAACTTTTACGAGTTTTGATGTCAGGGGTACAGGCTCCTACCTTCGCCTGCATAATGGCTCTACTACTGCGGCTACATATACAGCAATCACAGGTACGACAACTTTTACCTCAACGGGGAATGAAGTGCTAGCCAATTTCTATTCGCCTTCAAGCTATTATAGTTATTATACTGCTGGTAGTGGTTGGGAGGCAACCATTGTAGTTGTCGACTGCCCTTCTTCTCTCGGCCCTGTGGCACTCGCTTGCGGCATCGATGCCATAACAATCGGCGGTAGTGCAATAAATACCGACGCTACAGCGTACGGTTCCGACCAAAATGGGTATAGAACATATACGGCACCACTTGGAACAAGGCTTTTCTTGAATATAACCGATTTGCCCGACGATGCCGACAACGACTATATTATCGTGTACGACGGTACTAGTATGGCATCGCCCCGTTTAGGACGATATGATGCAACATCTTCATTGCCAATCTCGATTACATCCACAACAAATGCACTTACAATTTCGTTCCGTAGCAACTCCTCGGTAAATGGTTCTTGGTCAGCTACCTTGCAGCCCGACCTATGTCTGGATGAGCTTGCCGATGTGGAACTTGGTTGCAACGACGATAGAGTAATCGGCGGTACCTATTCTGCAAACATGTTTACTAGTCAGGTGTTCAGGGCAACAGATCCCGACGCTCAACTCTTGCTCGACCTTTCGGTGCTGCCTCACGACGATGCAAACGACTACGTAGATGTTTACGACGGCGAGGGCGCTACGGCATCGCTCATCGGCAGGTATTATGGTTATGGTCAGCCATCAACAATTGCTAGTTCTAGAAATGTAATGACTGTAATTTTCCGGAGCAATGCTACTGAAAATGGCTCGTGGGCAGGAGTCGTTTCTGTCGATTGCCCCGACGTTATAAGAATGCCTGGACCTGGCCAA
>JAEEGL011402334.1_pt1 | contig 20690 bp, 12 predicted proteins | sample 9134231 | NCBI WGS metagenome assembly JAEEGL01 (sample SAMN16246548, study PRJNA631951) | gut metagenome | biome: gut microbiome; feature: rumen; material: fiber-attached | host: Bos | place: Iran: Karaj | collected 2018-10
CCTATTCGTGAGAATGAGAAGTTTGTAGGTTATGTAAATGTAATTCAGGAAAAGGGCTTCCGCTGGCAAGGTAAGGACGCCGTTGAATGTGAAGTTCCGGATTACAATAAAGAATATTTGCAGCAGTATCGCGATACTCTCATGGAAGCTGTTGCTGAAACAAGTGAAGAGTTCATGGACAGATACTTCAGCGGAGATACATTCTCAGAGCAGGAGATCAGATCAGCTCTCAGAAATAATGTATGTGAAGGCTCAATAGTTCCCATAGAGATGGGCTCCAGCATTCTTGCACAGGGTGTTTACACACTTCTTGATGATATTATCAAGTATATGCCTGCACCTGAGAATCGCAAGATGGCCGGTATCAACATGAAGACCAACGAGATTTTTGAAGCGAATTTCGATTTCTCCAAGCCTAAGACAGCTTTTGTATTTAAGACAATGATGGATCCTTTCATTGGAAAATATTCCATGATCAAGGTTCGTTCTGGCGTTTTGAAGACAGACGATATGATGTACGATTCCAATAAGGACATCGAAGTTAAAATCGGTAAGATTTACGTAATGCAGGGAAATAAGACAATTGAGGTTCCTGAACTTCATGCAGGTGATTTCGGAGCACTTCAGAAGCTTGATATTTCTACAGGTGATACTCTTTCTACAAAGGCAAATCCTGTACAGTATGCACCGATGGATATTTCTCAGCCATATACATATATGAGATATAAGGCACAGAACAAGGCAGATATTGATAAGATTGCTCAGTCTCTTGCAAAGCTTGCAGCAGAGGATGCAACACTCAAGGTTGTCAATGATGCTGAAAATCATCAGTCTCTTATCTATGGTATGGGCGATATGCACCTTGAGATAGCTGTAAGTAAGCTTCTGAATGAGTATAAAGTAGGTATTGATCTTGATAAGCCGAAGGTAGCTTTCAGAGAGACAATCCGTAAGAACTCAGATGTGGAATATAAATACAAGAAGCAGACCGGTGGTCACGGACAGTATGGTCACGTTAAGATGCGCTTTGAGCCTTCAGGAGATGATTCAAAGCCCTATGTATTCGAACAGGAAGTAGTAGGAGGAGCAGTTCCGAAGAATTATTTCCCTGCAGTAGAAAAGGGTATATCAGAAGCATCTCAGAGAGGACCTCTGGCAGCTTATCCTGTAGTAGGTGTTAAGGCTGTACTGTATGATGGATCGTATCATCCGGTTGACTCTTCGGAAATGGCCTTCAAGGTTGCAGCAAGCAATGCTTTCAAGAAAGGCTTTATGGATGCCACACCTGTTCTCTTAGAGCCTATTGCTACTCTTAAAGTTACAGTGCCGGATAGCTTTACCGGTGATGTAATGGGTGACCTTAATAAGAGAAGAGGCCGTGTGCTTGGAATGAATCCTACAGGTGATGGAAAACAGGTCATCGAAGCAGATATTCCTATGATGGAGCTTTATGGATACTGCACAACCTTAAGATCAATGACCGGTGGTGCCGGAGACTATGAGTACAGCTTTACCCGTTATGAGCAGGCTCCTTCAGATATTCAGCAGAAGGAAGTTACAGCCAGAGCTGAGAAGGTTAAGGAAAATAGTTCAGAAGATTAAACTAAGATTATAATGAACAAGGGCTGGGATTTCTTAATTGAATTCCCAGCTCTTTTTATGTGTTTGTGCAGCAATATCTGAACTTCATAATAAATTTATAGATTCTTTAAGGCATGCTTATATATATATGCTACGATAAGCTTGATGATGCATTAGTTTGCGTTTATATTTTCATGATATTTAGTAAGCGCAATGCTATTTTTATGAGGGAAACATGATGCCACAAATCGGAATGCATATGGGATTGCGGTATGACATAATCGGAGAGTATGCCAGTATTCTTTTTGCTATTCTTCTCCTGGTTTTTATATCGCTTACAAGACCCAAAAAATCGCAATCTTTTAAGTTCCTTGTTCTCGGAACAATAGTATCGATTTTTGCAACGGCTATTCAGATAGTTATAGTTGAGATTGCAAGTAATGTTGAGAAGTATTATGAAAGATCATCTTTCACTGCATTACTTGTTATTTTCCTTGTGCTTTATCTGCTTATTCTTATTCTGATTTTCAATTATGTGAATTTATTAAGTGAGCGAAGACTAAAGAAAAAATCCGTTATTGCAATGCTGTATATCCTGGTTGCAACAATATATTTTGCCGGGGTGACTTTCCAGGTTGTGATGAAAAATATGTTTTTTGTAAGGACAGATGGCATCGATATAAGCAGATTTACAAGATTTTACTGTATAGCAGGTATTGTTTGTGTTGTAATCTGTACGTTGGCATGTTTCCTTAGAAGACGATATATCTCCAGAATTGTAATAAGGGCTGCAATTATAGTTGTACCGATAGAAATAGTCGTACTTTGTCTGCAAATAATAGACCGTCATGCTATTTTTACAGGCTCAACATATGTAATGCCTCTTATAGTGCTTTATCAGCTATTCCATTCCAATCCATATGATGAAGAGACAGGATGTCAGAATACAAGCGCTTTGGAAAGCAAGTTTGTTTCAAATACGCGAAGAAGAAAAATATTCTATATGGCGTATATTGATTTTCCTCAGCTTACAGATAGTACACTTACACCTGATTACGGAATCCTTTCTGTTGAGATGGCCAGGGTATGTAGAGAAATCGAAAGAATATCAAACAGAATCCTTTTATATAGGGTAAACTTTGGTACTTTTATTGCTCTTATTGAAACGAAAGAGCGATCGGATGCAGAAAACTACTCCGAACAAATGAGGGATATTCTGGATAATTTCCATGAGAGAACAGAAGATCATATTCATTATTTCCTTGGCGTATGCGGTGACAGTAGACGATTTATTGCTGTCGGTAATAAATGGACACAGCTGTTCATGTTGTATATGCGGGAACAGAAGATGCAGGATGGTGAGAATGTTTATTACTTCGCCAATGGAACTGACTTTAGGGACTTTGATGAAATATATAAGATTGAGCAGGCTCTTCTTGATATAAGAGTTAAAATGGATCCGGATGACGATAGAATACTTTGCTATGCGCAGCCTATCTATAGCGTTGAAAAGGACGAGTTCAGATCTGCAGAGGCTCTGATGAGACTTGCTATAGACGGAAAGATGATTCCGCCTGATTCATTTATTCAGATAGCAGAAAGAAATAATTGCATACATGCTCTTACAGTGATAATGATGCATAAAGTATGCAGAGCCATCGAAAAGCTGTCGGAAGAGTATGATTTTGACGCAGTGACCATAAACTGTTCTACGGCAGATTTCATGGATAAGACCTTTTATAAGGAAATAATGGATATAATCCACAACTATAAGATTGATCAGAAGATGATAAGGCTTGAACTTACGGAATCCATGATGGCTGAAAACTATGATGCTGTAAAGCATAACATGGATATGTTAAATAAAGAAGGAATACAGCTTTATATGGATGACTTTGGAACAGGATATTCCAATCTTGAAAGAGTTGTTGATGTGCCTGTTCAGACCATTAAGTTTGATAAGTCTCTTCTGTATAAGTCTATTAAAGATGACCGCGTGGACGATATTATCACTTATATGATTGAGTTCTTCAAGAAAAATGGTTTTGTAACGCTTGTTGAAGGCGTTGAAGATGAGTCTCAGAAAAAATTCAGTATTGACAGAGGATTTGATTTTATTCAGGGATATCATTATGCAAAGCCGTCCCCGATTGAGAATTTGGCTAAATATTTTACCAGGAAGAGCTGAAATAAAGAACATGGAACTGCGGTACTTCGCTTGAATATGGTACTTTAATATGTTAAAATTTCTAACTATATCATGAAAAAACGAGGTACCTCAAATGTCAGAGTTATATAATCACAAAGAAGTTGAACAGAAATGGCAGAAAATCTGGGATGATGAGAATGCATTTGCAGCAAGTAATGATTACTCTAAGCCCAAATATTATGCACTTGTTGAATTCCCGTATCCTTCAGGACAGGGACTTCATGTAGGACATCCCCGTCCGTATACTGCGCTTGATATTGTTGCACGTAAGCGCAGAATGCAGGGCTACAATGTATTATATCCTATGGGATGGGATGCTTTCGGACTTCCTACTGAGAACTATGCGATCAAGAATCATATTCATCCTAAGATCGTAACAGCTAATAATGTTAAAAAGTTCAAGAGCCAGCTTCATTCTTTGGGTTATTCCTTTGACTGGAACAGAGAGATAAATACAACTGATCCCGATTATTACAAATGGACACAGTGGATCTTCTTAAAACTGTTCAAGGCAGGTCTTGCATATAAAAAGGAAATGCCTATTAACTGGTGTACATCCTGTAAGGTAGGTCTTGCAAACGAGGAAGTTGTTAACGGAGTTTGTGAGCGCTGTGGATCAGAGGTTGTACGTAAGGTCAAGAGCGAATGGATGCTTAAGATTACTGAGTATGCTGATAAGCTTATCGATGGACTTGACGGAGTTGACTACATCGAGCGAGTTAAAGTTTCACAGAAGAACTGGATCGGACGTTCTACCGGAGCAGAAGTAGACTTTGCAATTAAGGATACAGAGGATCATCTTACAGTTTATACAACACGTTGCGATACACTCTTTGGTGCAACATATATGGTTGTATCTCCCGAGCATCCTTATCTTGATAAGTATCAGGACAGAATTAAGAACTGGAGCGATGTTATCTCATATAGAGAGGCTGCTGCCAAGAAATCGGACTTTGAACGCTCCGAGCTTGCTAAGGATAAGACCGGTGTTGAGATTGACGGCCTTAAGGCAATTAATCCCGTTAATGGAAAAGAGATACCGATCTGGGTATCTGATTATGTACTGATGAGTTATGGTACAGGTGCAATTATGGCAGTTCCTGCTCATGATGACAGAGACTGGGAGTTTGCTAAGAAATTTAATCTTCCCATCATTCAGGTTGTTGCAAAGGATGGCGAGGAAGTAGATGTAAACGCAGCAGCATTTACTGATGTTGCTACAGGAGTACTGATTAATTCTGATTTTATCAATGGACTTTCTGTTAATGATGCAAAGGAGAAGATGATTTCTTTCCTTGAAGAAAAGAAGATAGGTCATGCTCAGGTAAATTATAAGCTTCGTGACTGGGTATTCTCCCGCCAGAGATATTGGGGTGAGCCTATCCCGATTGTGGAATGTGAGAAATGCGGATTTGTCCCGATAGATGAATCAGAGCTGCCATTACTTCTTCCTGAAGTAGACAGCTATGAGCCCACAGATAATGGTGAATCACCGCTTGCAGCCATGACAGACTGGGTTAACACTACATGTCCTTGCTGTGGTGGCCCGGCTAAGAGAGAGACTGATACAATGCCACAGTGGGCAGGATCCTCATGGTATTTCCTCAGATATACAGATCCTACCAATAAGGATGCGCTTGCAAGCAAGGAAGCTCTTAAATACTGGCTTCCTGTTGACTGGTATAACGGAGGAATGGAGCATACAACACTTCACCTTCTGTATTCGAGATTCTGGCATAAGTTCCTTTATGATCAGGGAGTAGTGCCTACAACAGAGCCCTATCAGAAGCGTACAAGCCATGGAATGATCCTTGGTGAAAACGGTGAGAAGATGAGTAAGTCCCGCGGTAATGTCGTTAACCCCGACGATATCGTAGAGGATTACGGTGCAGATACACTCCGTACTTATGAGATGTTTATCGGTGCATTTGATCTTGCAGCATCCTGGTCTGAGGATGGTGTAAAGGGATGCCGCAGATTCCTTGAAAGAGTATGGAAGCTTCAGGATATCCTTGTAGATGGAGATGAGTATTCAGACGATCTTAAGGGCGAGATGCACAGAACTATCAAGAAGGTATCAGGTGACTTTGAGAATCTTAAGTACAACACAGCTATAGCAGCTATGATGTCACTTATAAATGATTTCTATAAGAAGAATGCAGTAAATAAGGCTGAGTACAGAACACTTATCACAATGCTCAATCCTGTAGCACCTCATATTACTGAGGAGATTTGGCAGAGAATCGGCGGTGAGGGAAGACTTTATCAGCAGACATGGCCTGAATATGATGAGGCTCTTACTGTAGAAAATACTATAGAAATAGCTGTACAGGTAAATGGTAAGGTTCGTGCAACCATTTCGATAGGTAAGGATGATCCGAAGGATGCAGTACTTGCTAAGGCAAAGGAAGCTATAGCAGGTAAATTTGATGGAAATATAATAAAAGAAATATATGTTCCCGGTAAGATTTGCAATATTGTTATGAAGTAAAATCATAAATGCATAGACCGAAAAGGAGGTATATGATGAGAAGAAGTGGGAGATTGAACCAGTTAACCAGCTTTGTACTAATTATGTGCTTGGCCTTTTCGGTCTTTATTTTATCTCCTGATATTGCTAAGGCTGAAGATGTTGAACCGACAGGAGTTACACTGAATGTCACTACGAAAGATATATCTCCCGGTGAAACATTTCAACTTCAGGCAACTGTTGCTCCCCAGGGAGTAAGCACTACGCTGACCTGGACATCAAGTAATACTACCAATGTCACAGTTGATAATAATGGTGTGATTACCGGTGTAAATATTGGTAGTGCTGATATAACTGTAAAAACTTCTAATGAAAAAATGGCATCTTGTCATGTTAATGTAAGACAGAAAAATTATACGCAGTTAATTTTTGAAGAGAATGAAATTAAGCTGCAGCCGGGTGAGGTGGCCAAGATTGAAGGAGAAGTATATCCGGCTGATGCTATAAATACTGAAATATACTGGGAAAGTACCAATACAGAGGTTGCGACTGTAGAGGGTGACGAGAATAAATCCAGAAAGGCCTATGTTACAGGAGTAAAAGTAGGTTACTGCCATGTAATTGCAAAGAATAAAGCCGGAGAGCAAATTGGCTCGATAAAGATAAAGGTTGGTAATCCATCAGGGCTTGAAAAGGCCAAAATTGTTAAAGCGTCAAAGGTAATTATAACTGAGCTTAAACGCGGCAAAGGCACATTCAAGGTTAAGTATAAGAAAATAGATGAGGCCAGCGGATATCAGATTAAGTACAAAAAGAGCGGCCAGTGGAAAATTATTGATACCACAAAGAGAAGCTATACTGTTAAGAATCTTCCTAAGGGTAAATATAAAGTAAAGGTCAGAGCTTACAGAAAGTACAATGGGAAGAAGTATTATGGTCATTATTCCAAGACGCAAAAGATAAAAGTAAAATAATGTGATATTATAACTAATACAAAGACCTATGTCATCAATGGCATAGGTCTTTTATTATGTAAAAAGGAACTTTATAAAATTTTTGAAAAATCGTTTATAATTTAATGCATTATGCATGTTAATTGTTTAAAATTGAAATAGTAGTAGGTTTCTTTTTTAGATAGGGGGCATAATATGGGTATTAAGAATCTTGTAAGAGTAGACGAGAAGAAGATTCATGACCTGAGTGTTCAGGAAAAATTTAACTCAACCTTCAAACAGATCATAATCATGTTCTGTATTGCGGTTGCTATTCTGGCAGTGACCATTGTTTCTGCACTGTTTTCAATACGTACTATCTATAAAAAATATTATGAGATGAATACCATACAGGCTGAAATCAGAATTGATGTTCAGGCTTTGGCTAAAGCATTTCTGTGGGCACTTTCATCACCTGATGAAGGCATCCGTCAGGAGCAGCTTGGAAAAGCAATGGAAAAATTTGAAGAATTTGACGCCAGCCTGTCTAAGCTTGCAAAGGTAATGGATGATGATACTGCAATAAATCAGGTTTCCTCCGATTTGAAAAAGGTAGAAGCCAATGGTGTGACCTTAGGAAATATGTTTAGTGACGGTTCTTCTTCGGAAGAAATTTTCTACTACTTTAATGATACCTTATATCCATCATTGGATGTGGCTGTTAAAGATTTTAAGAGTGTTTCAAGCTCATCAACAGAAGCTGCTGAAAAGGCATATAATACAGCACTTATACTTGGCATAGTAATGAGCTGCCTGACTCTTATTATTGTAATATTGGTACTTATTTATATTATTGATGTTAAGAAGAAGCTCTCCAAGTCTATTCTCGAACCCGTTGAAGAGATTTCGAAGGCAGCGGATGAGATGTCAAAGGGTAACCTTCATATAAATATCGATTATGAGTCAGGTGATGAACTTGGAAAACTTGCTAAGGATTTAAGTCAGTCTACTGGTGTAACTGAACAGATTGTATCTGATATCAGGGATACCCTTAAGATGGTTGCAGATGGTGATTTCACTCAGGGAACCTTACATCCGGAGCTGTATAAAGAGGATTTTGCTCCTATCAGCGAAGCTCTTAATAATATTACAGACTCTCTTTCTGATACACTTTCACATGTACGTGAGTCGTCACATCATGTATCGGAAGGCGCAAGTGGAATGAGTAAAGGTGCTTCGGATCTTGCTGAAGGTGCAACTGATCAGGCTGCTGCCGTTGAGGAGCTTACAGCCTCTGTTAATACGGTGACTGCTCAGACAAGAACAATGGCAGAAACAGCCGAGAAATCCAGAAAAATGGCAGAGAAGGTCCGGGAGGATGCGGATGCCAGTGCAAGGAAGATGCATCTTGTTACAGATGCTATGGTTAGAATTACTGAAGCATCAAATGAGATAGAGCAGGTTACAAATACTATTGAATCCATTGCAAAACAGACACAGCTTCTAGCGCTTAATGCTTCTATTGAGGCAGCAAGAGCAGGTGAGTCCGGTAAAGGCTTTGCGGTTGTTGCTGATGAAATCAGTACATTGGCTACTCAGAGTACTGAAGCAGCAAAGAATACGCATCAGCTTATACAGGATACAATGGAAGAAATCCGAAACGGTAATGATGTTGTAGGAGAGACAACAGAAGCACTACAGCAAATGCAGGCATCAGTTGATGAGATTACTGATATGATTGCCGAAACAGGAGAGATGGCACAAAACCAGGCCGCAAGCATGGAAGAAATCAATGACGGTATTGATCAGATTTCAACCGTTGTTCAGAGTAATTCCGAGACAGCTCAGGAATCAAGTAATGTATCTCAATCTCTTACAGAGCAGTCAGAAGACCTGACGAGACTTATTAACCAGTTTAAACTCAGGTAGATTATATAATTTAATACTTTATTACTTTATGTTTTTGTAAATTAAATAGATTGCCTTCCCCCTCTGGGGGAAGGTTTTTATATTCTGAGATTCTTTAACACATTAAAGCGTTGACATATCAGGTATCATTGTATACAATAATGCAAAAGATTCGACAATACATGTTTACAAGTAATTTTCCAGTTCTAAGGGAGGAACCAAAATGCAGGACCAGACATTCCAAAACAGACCGGTGACAATGAATGACAAAAACAATCTTCTTCAGATTGAGGAACATATGTATATTCTTGATGATGTTGACAAACCCAATGTTTTCAGAAATATGTTCCCCTATGATGAGGTTCCGAAGATACCGTTTAATGACAGAATAGTTCCTCACAATATGCCAAAGGATATATGGATTACTGATACGACCTTCAGAGATGGTCAGCAGTCAAGGGCTCCTTATTCGACAGAGCAGATAGTACATATATATGACAAATTTCATGAGCTTGGCGGACCCAACGGCATGATACGTGCCAGTGAATTCTTTTTATACAGTAAAAAGGACAGAGACGCAGTCTATAAATGCATGGAGAGAGGCTACGAGTTTCCTGAGGTAACGAGCTGGATCAGAGCAAGCAAGGAAGACTTTAAGCTTGTTAAGGAAATCGGTATGAAGGAGACAGGTATTCTTGTCAGCTGTTCGGATTATCATATTTTCCTTAAGCTTAAAATGACAAGGAAACAGGCTCTTGAGCATTACCTTAGCGTAATACGTGATTGCCTTGAAGAGGGAATTGCGTGCAGATGCCATCTAGAGGATATTACAAGGGCAGATATATATGGTTTTGTGGTTCCTTTTTGCGTAGAGCTTATGAAGCTAAGAGAGGAATATGGAATCCCGATAAAGGTTCGCGCCTGTGACACAATGGGCTATGGCGTTAATTTTTCGGGTGCGGTTATTCCCAGGAGTGTTCAGGGTATCATATATGCTTTGAATACAAACGCAGGTGTTCCCAGTGAGCTTATAGAGTGGCACGGACATAATGATTTTTACAAGGCTGTTACCAATTCTACAACTGCATGGTTATATGGCTGCTCAGGTGTTAATGCGTCATTATTTGGAATCGGTGAGAGAACAGGTAATACTCCTTTGGAGGCTATGATTTTTGAGTATGCCCAGCTAAAGGGAACTCTGAATGGCATGAATACTCAGGTTATAACAGAACTTGCGCAGTACTATGAGAAGGAGCTTGGATATCATATTCCTTCACAGACTCCTTTTGTAGGTAAAAACTTTAATGTGACACGAGCAGGAATACATGCAGACGGACTTCTTAAAAATGAGGAAATTTATAATATTTTTGATACCGACAAATTCCTTGGAAGGCCACCTGTCAGTGCTGTATCCAATACTTCAGGTCTTGCCGGAATCGCTCATTGGATAAACGTTCATTATCATTTAAAGGGTGATGCAGCTATTGGGAAGGATCACAAGCTTGTTCAGGTCTTAAAGGAATGGGTTGATGGTGAGTATGCAAACGGACGTGTAACTGTTATGTATGATGAGGAGATTACTAAGAAAATTGCGGAAGTATCAGAACTTATCGGAATTGAAGTAACTGATGGAGAAATCATAGGGAAAACAGAATAGGATATGGGAAAAAAAGATTTAAAGACGGAAGTCACTGACAAATACTCACTAAGAGGGAGAGTATTTAATAGAATACGTGAAGACATATTAAATGGTAAATATGCTGATCATGAAGAATTGAAGGAAGTTGCCATAGGAGAAGAGCTTGGTGTGAGCAGAACTCCTGTCAGGGAGGCACTTCGTCAGCTTGAGCTTGAGGGCCTTGTTCAGATAATACCCAATAAAGGGGCATATGTCGTAGGAATAAGTGCCAAGGATATAAGAGATATTTATATGATACGCTCAAAGCTGGAGGGTCTCTGCGCCAGATGGGCCTGTGAAAATATTACTCCGGAGCAGATGGAGGATCTTGAGGAAATTGTGTATCTGGCAGATTTTCACGAACAGAAAGGGCACTCTGATCAGCTGGCAGAACTGGATAACAGGTTCCATACAACTCTGTACGAGTCCTGCAATTCCAAGATGCTTGAGCATCTATTGAAGGATTACCATCAGTATGTATGGCAGATAAGACAAAAGACTCTTGCCGGAAAGCGTGGCAAGGACTGTAATGATGAGCACAGGCAGATTATGGAAGCCATAAGGGATAAAGATGCCGACAGAGCCGAAGAAATTGCCAATAGGCATATGCGCAGTGCTTATGATAATATGGTAAGGAACGGATTATTGGAATTATTTGAAAATACTTAATATACACTACTAAACAAGAGAGGAGACACTATGTCAAAAGTACAGATGACCACCCCAATAGTTGAGATGGACGGAGATGAGATGACCAGGATTCTTTGGAAGATGATTAAGGAGGAGCTGATAGAGCCTTATATAGATCTGAAGAGTGAGTATTATGATCTTGGTCTTAAATATCGTGATGAAACTGATGACAAGGTTACAATAGACAGTGCCGTTGCTACCAAGAAATATGGAGTTGCGGTTAAATGTGCAACAATTACTCCCAATGCTGCAAGAGTTGAAGAATATGATCTTAAAAAGATGTGGAAGAGTCCTAACGGAACTATCCGTGCAATGCTTGACGGAACTGTATTCAGAGCTCCTATTCTTGTTAAGGGAATTGAACCCAATGTTAAGACCTGGGAGAAACCTATTACCTTAGCCCGTCATGCATATGGAGATGTTTATAAAAATGTTGAGATTGCTGTACCCGGTGCAGGAAAGGCAGAGCTCGTTTTCACCGGTGAGGATGGAACAGAAATAAGAAAGACAATTCAGGACTTTGATGGCCCCGGAATTATACAGGGAATTCATAACAAGGATGCATCGATTAAAAGCTTTGCAAAGGCTTGTTTTGAGTATGCACTTTCAATAAAGCAGGATCTGTGGTTTGCTACAAAGGATACTATCAGTAAGACCTATGATGCAAGATTCCGTGAGATATTTGATACTACATTTGAAAAGGAATATAAGAATCAGTTCGACGCTGCAGGAATCGAATATTTCTATACGCTTATCGATGATGCTGTTGCAAGAGTGATGAAGTCTAAAGGTGGATTTATCTGGGCTTGCAAGAACTATGACGGTGATGTTATGAGTGACATGGTTTCATCAGCATGCGGATCACTCGCGATGATGACATCTGTACTTGTATCTCCTGAAGGTATTTATGAGTACGAGGCTGCACATGGAACAGTTCAGCGCCATTACTATAAATATCTGAAGGGTGAGGAGACATCCACAAACCCTGTGGCTACAATTTTTGCATGGACCGGCGCAATGAGAAAGCGCGGAGAGCTTGATGGTATCCAGGGACTCATCGACTGGGCTGACAACATGGAGAAAGCAACTCTTTCTACAATAGAAAGCGGCAGGATGACAGGAGACCTTCTTCTTATTACAAGTAATCCTAATGCAAAGAAGCTTAACTCTGAGCAGTTTATCAAGGCTATCAGAGAGACCTATGAGGATATATGTAAATGAAATCTTTAATGGCTTTGTTTCTGACCATAACTTGTCTTTTTAGTTCTGTTTCAGTACCTTCCGGTGTGATTTCAGACAGACCTAACGCAGGAATCAGACAGGGGCGTGCAATTTACAGTCAGCCCCGTGATTCCATAGATGTTGTTATGCTTGGATCAAGCCATGTGAATTATGGCATAAATACTGCTAAGATGTGGGAAGATTACGGAATTACAGCATATGATTATTCAACAGCTGAGCAGGCTATATGGATAAACTACTATTACCTTAAGGAGTTCTGTAAGTATCAGACTCCTAAGGTAGTAGTGCTGGATTTCTTTGCACCTGCAGCATTTTTAGATGGTTATGCCGATAAATATATTTGTCTGAGAGAAGCTTTTTATGGGATGAAATTCTCGTTAAACAAGCTTGAAATGATGGAAACAGCAATTGATGACAATGAAGAATTAAGGAAGGAATATTTTCCTTCCTATTTTTGCTGTGAGGAGGGTGAAGACGAAAAAGCCCTTTCCTCAGATTGGAATAAGGATTACAGCTCATTTAAAGGATACACACCTTCATTTAAAAAAGAATCTATGGAGAAGCCATCGCCGAATACTACGGATATAAAACCTCCATCAGAAAAATCCCAAAAATATTTAAGAAAAATTATTGACTTTACAAAAGAAAGAGGAATTAGGCTGTATATAACAATTGTACCCTATAAGCTGAACGTAGGTCAGCAGGAGGGTGTGACTCAGGAAGAAGACCTAAGATATAACTGGCTTGAAAACTATCTTGGCGAGTTAAAAAGTGAAGGAATAGATAACGTTTATTTTGATTATACATTTAAGCACATAAATGATCTCGGAATAGACTACGAAGGCGGAACTCATTTTGCTGATGGAAACTCACATCTGAATTATTATGGCAGCACGCAATTCGCTAAATATCTGGCAGAGGATTTAAGAAGCAGATATGGCGAAGAAGTTCTTCCCGATCACAGAGGTGATGAGAAATATTCTTCCTGGGATGTAAATGTTGAGGAATTAAAGGCAGAAGTCGCAAGTGAGGGCTGGGAATGGAAATGAGGAAGAAGCACAGTAAAAAATTTATCATAATCTTTTCTGCTTCAGTAATACTCGTTGTTTTTGTTTTGGTTATACTTATAAGTCTTTTTGTTTTTCTGAAAAAAGATGAAGAGGAAATTGCTTCCATAGAGGAACTTACAGAAACTATTCCGGTAGAAAAAATTGAAAAGCCTGATCCAAATGAAATAATCTCAAGTGCCGCATATAATAATGGCATTATGGAGAGGGCTTCTTCGTATAAAGAGGGGCTTATATCCATCTTTCCTGATATTACAGAGGATCTTGCCAGATTTTCTCTCATTGACATTGATAAGGATGGAATACCTGAATTAGTGATGCATGATGTCATAGGAAAAGCAGCATATTATTGCAGCTTTACAGGCGGAGAAATGTCGATGCCTGTAACTATATACGAAGCTTCCGAGGTAGGAGAGGATACGTATTCGACAAATGCCTATGCTGCTCTTTATAAGGACTATGATGTATTTGTAAGATATGAATTCTCTGACGGTCGAAACGGTACTAAAAGCTTTTTTTGCAGGCTTGATGACAATACTAAACAGCCCTTGGAATTAGGATCTTTGTCAGTGAGGAGATCGGAGGATGAGTATTCCTTCGAGGATGGAAATGGTAATGCGCTTTCGCAGGAGGAATATAAAGACGCTTTTAGAAGCTATTTAGGCGATGAATGCTTTAACAGATTTTTTGACACAGACCTGATGATTGCAGACGGAGAATATGATTTCAGGTCTGAATTTCTTTGGGCGGATTCCGAAGGAATTCAAATGACTTATGATGAGTTGGAGGAAAAATGCAGCTTCAGATAACCACTATATGCTTTTTGATATTGAGCTTTCTTTTGTTTACTATAGCGACTGGAAAGCTTCGTAAATACATTCTTCTTATATTAAGTGTGGCTTTTATATATTGGCAGGGAAAAAGCTTTGGAATTATAACCCTGACAATTATTTCTTTAATATCTTTTCTTTGCGGGCATTTTGTTTCATTTTTTCAAAAAAGAAAATGCATAACGGCAGAGAATATATCAGCAGCGTGTGGGATTGCCTTCCTTGCTGCTGTTTTGTTTGGCTGGAAATATATGTTTTTTGTGGCCTCAATATCCGGCATTGAAATTCCGGAGACAGTTAAAAGCGCAGGGCTTCCAATAGGTCTGTCTTTTTACACTTTTCAGGCTATCAGCTACATAGCAGATGTAAAAGAAAAAAAACTGGAAGCGGTAAATAATCCATTTGTTTTTGCTCTATATATGATGTGGTTTCCAAAATGGATAAGCGGTCCGATTGAAAGAGCAGGAGATTTTATTGATAAGCTTGATACTATTGAAAAAGCAAAAATATTTGATTTTGACAGAATAATCAGAGTGCTTTCATTTTTGTTATTTGGGCTGTTTATGAAGCTGGTGATTGCGGACAGGGTTGGCATAGTTGTTGATAAGGTTTTTGAAGCACCTTCGGAATATGGTAGTCTTGTTCTTATTCTGGCGTCACTTTTGTACACTATTCAGATTTATTGTGATTTTGCTGGTTACACCAATATGGTTATTGGTATTTCATATATGTTTGGCATCGGGTTAACCCAGAATTTCAGAACTCCGTATTTTGCTGAGAATATTGTCCTTTTTTGGAGAGGATGGCATATCTCACTTAGCAACTTTTTGAGAGACTATATTTATATTCCCCTTGGTGGTAACAGAAGAGGTGATTTTAGAAAAGCATTAAACATTATGATTGTGTTTCTTGTCTGTGGAATGTGGCATGGAGCAGGCTTTACCTTTATTATCTGGGGGATTTTTCATGGACTTATGAATGTCATTACAAATGGCTTAATTAAGAGCAGGGCTTCCTTTTTAGTAAAGGGAATGACCGGCAGGATAATAAGCTTTTTTCTTGTCTCATTTGCATGGATTTTCTTCAGGGCTTCGACTTTATCCCAGGCATTTTTGTTTATTAAGGGGATGATACCGTTTTGCGGTATGCAGGGCCTGAGAGGAGGCTTTGAGATGGAAGATAATCTGATCCTTGGACTTTCCCGGATTGAATGGTGGATAGCGGGATTATCAATAGTCTTCCTGACAATTATGGATGGTATTGCCTATAAAAAGAAGAGTATCCCACCGGAGTTGTTTATATCTAAATGGGGGGATTTTTCAAGAGGGCTGATGTTTGTATTTCTGGCCCTGATGGTTTTAATATTCGGAAGATACGGAGCTGGTGAAGAAATAAGAAGCTTTGTATATGCACAGTTCTGAGGGAAGATATATGCTTAAAAGAATTATTGCTACAGCACTTAGTATTATTTTATTTATGAGTGCGCTACTAATTTCCAATAACATTTTAAAAACAAAAACCGAAGCAGGTATCATGCAGATGCGTGCTCTCTATGATCAGCCGGAAAACACTATAGATGTGGTAATGCTTGGTTCAAGCCATGTTCATTGTGGAATAAATACTGCAAAGTTATATATGGATTACGGAATAGCAGGATATGATCTGTCTTCTGCAGAGCAATCCCTATGGGTTTCTTATCATTACCTGAAGGAAATATGCAAGTATCAAAAGCCTAAGGTGGTTCTTTTGGATTTTTTTAGTGCTGCAGCTTTTTTGGAAGATTATAAATATCATTACTACATGTTGAGCGATAGCTTATATGGTATGAAATTTTCCATGAATAAACTGCAAATGATGCATGCCTGTTTTGATGGGAAACAGGAATTATGGGATAAGTATTTTCCTTCTTTTTTTGGTTATCATGATCGTTACAATAATCTTGAAGAGAAGGATTTTGAAGCAGCGTTCGGAAATGACCTGAGTGCATATAAGGGTTATGTGCCGCATTTTCATAATGAGGTAATGCCTGAGCCCGTAATTGATACTGATGAGTGTAAGCCACCTCTTGAAAAGTCTGTTAAATATCTGGATAAGATCATAGAATTTACAAAAGAAAACAATATTAAGCTATACATAACCATGGTTCCGTATGCGCTGAATATCGAACAGCAACAGGGATTAAAGCAGGAGGAAACTCAGAGATATAACTGGCTAAAGAATTATATATGGCAGCTAAATGACTCAGGTGATGATCATGTGTGTTTTGACTATGTATTTGAGCATATTTGGGATATAGGAATTGACTATACCAGTGGTTCGGATATATCTGATGGGAATTCGCATCTTAACTATAACGGGAGTAATAAATACACTGATTATCTTGGCAGAACGTTACTTGAGCTGTACGGCAGTGAACTGATTCCTGATCGAAGGGGAGATGCTGCCTATGAATCATATTTGAGGCATAATGAAATTATTGCGGATAAAGTGAAAAATGCATATGATAATTTGCAATAAAACATGGCTTAAAATCGCTTGTTTTGACAGTTTTTCCTTGTTTAATTACCTAAAATTTGCTAGAATTTAAGGCGTTTGTATGAAATAAAGTTATTATAGAGGAGAAAATGAAATGAGTGATGTTAAGTTTGATCCTGTCACAGGAAAGCCGATTACAAACCAGCCAAGTAGCGGTTATAATTTCGATCCCATGACAGGAAAGCCAATTAATCAGGAGGCTAATACTTCCGGACCAAAATTTGATCCGTTGACAGGAAAGCCTATTAGTCAGACAAATGCCACAAATACGTATGGCAACACAGGTACCTATGGTGCTCAGGGGACATATGGAGCACAGAATACCTATGGTGCGCAGAATAATAGTACAGGAACCTATGGCTATGATCCTGCTGCTATTGAAAAAGAGCAGAATGCACAGAACAAGAAGGTTGCACTTATTGTGCTTGTTCTTATTATTGTTGCATTCCTTGGACTTGCTATTTTTGGAGTGGTTAGAGCTACTCAGTATTTTAAGGATAAGATTCCCGGTAATACTACACAGATTACAACAGATGATAACCCTATGCCCGACAATGATCCTGTAGATCCCGAACCTGCAGTTGAGGCTCCGGTGGAAGATCCGGTTCAGGCTGAGCCTGCAGAGCAGCCTGTTCAGGAACAGCCTGCAGAGACTCCTGCAGAACAGCCTGTAGAGCAGCCTGCTGAGCAGCCTGTTGAACAGCCGGCAGAACAGCCTGCAGAGCAGCCCGCTCAGGAGCAGCCGACAGAATCTGTTAACGGACAGGCAAAAGAAGTAGATCCCAATGGTTTAATGTCTTTCCATATTGGCGAGAAAACCTTTGAGGTACCGATGAAGGTAAGCGTTCTTCTTGATGACGGATGGACCTTTGATTCCAATACGGATGCAACTGAAAAGCTTGGCGCCGGAGAAAAGGGATTTTACTACATGATATGTCCTTATGGTGAGACAAGTAATGTGTCAGTTGATGTCAAAAACTTCAGCATGAATGCACAGCAGGCTAAAGATTGCTATATCACCGGAATAACATTATATGATAATGATGTAAGAAAAATGGGTAAGGATATTTACATTCAAAATGGAAACGGAGTTGTAAAAATCGGTTCAACTACCCAGGAACAGGTTAAGAGCATTTATGGAGAGCCTGATGATATTTCCGATACATCTGTTATACATGTATATTCTTATTACAAGGATCATGATGTAAGCAGTGATGTAAGACTTGGTATATCCTTTGAGGAAGGAATTGTTGATTATCTCAGCTTTAGAAATGATAATGAACCCGATGATGTGGAGGAGGTTGAGATAAGCGGAGAAAAACCGGATTATCTTAACAATTACGTAGCTCCATCAGGATTAGGCTATGATCCTTTATCAGGTAACTTCCAGGTAGATGGAGTGGCTTATACACTTCCCGTTCCGCTTCAGGTTCTTTCAGATAATGGATGGAAGTATGATGTTGAAGATGAATATGCAGTAGGTGCAGGAGAGGGATATGTTATAACTCTTTACAAGGGCGACCTTTACATGACAACTACTGTATTTAATTATTGTGAGGCCGCAACATATCTTAAGAATACAATTGTTACAAGCGTAACAACAAACAACAGTGGTCATTTCGAAAATAAGATGGAGCTTCCCAGCGGTCTTCATGCAGGTATGTCTGAGGCTGATCTGCTTAAGTGGATGAATAACAACGGAATTACAAATTACGATTATTCAACTACAACAGAAATCTATAAGATTCCTTTTGATCAGTCAGCAGATCCGGATTATTGTGCTAATCGTTACTACATCTTTATAGAGGATGGTATTGTTGATTCAATAGACATTACCAATTATGGATGGCTCAGACAGTAAATTTGGATTTTTATTAAAATAAGATGGAATAAAATGGCAGAAAATCTTACGGTTTTCTGCCATTTTTCTTATTATTGGATTACTCATAAAGGAGTCTTTATGATATCATTAGTACATTGGGTAAAAATGTAAATTGGGAGAAAATTAAAGGTATGGCAAACGTAAGAATTATTGAGAATAAAAATGGTCCGTCCCTTGGAGTATGTTCAGCTCCTGTTATTGAAAAGGATGGGCTTTTTTTTAAGGATTTGGAGAGGACAGGAGAACTGGTTCCTTATGAAGACTGGAGATTAACTCCGGAAGAGAGAGCTAAGGATCTGGCTTCAAGACTAAACGTTGAAGAGATGGCAGGTCTTATGATGTATAGTGCTCACCAGGTTGTGCCTGCCGAGACAGGTGGCTGGTTTGGTGCTACTTACAGAGGTGGTAAAAGCTTCGAGGAAAGTGGAGCGGATGATTGGGAGCTAACTGATCAGCAAAAGAAATTCTTATCAGAAGATCATGTGAGATATGTTCTTGCAATGATGCTGAAGAATGGCGTGGTAGCTGCTAAATGGAACAATGAGATGCAGGCTCTGTGCGAGGAGATGCCACATGGTATTCCGGTAAACACAAGTACAGATCCAAGACACGGGGCAGGAAGCGCGTCTGCTGAATTTAAGACAGAAGCCAAGGGAACAAGTAAATGGCCGTTGGGACTTGGGCTTGCTGCGACTTTTTCACCTGAACTGGTAAATAAATTTGCAAAGATAGCGTCTAAGGAATACAGAGCACTGGGAATTACAACAGAGCTTGGCCCGCAGATAGACCTTGGTACAGAGCCCAGATGGATGAGAGTTGCAGATACTTACGGACAAAGCAGTGACCTTGTTACTGATTATGCTAAGGCATACTGTGAAGGTTTGCAGAATGATTCCGAGGAGAATAATAATTGGGGACATGGAAGCGTAGCGGCTATGGTTAAGCATTGGCCGGGTGGCGGTCCTTGTGAGGCCGGCAGAGACGCTCATTATGCTTTCGGAAAGTATGCAGTATATCCGGGTAATAATTTTGAGGAGCACCTTAAACCTTTCCTTGAAGGCGCCTTTAAGCTTGAAGGAACCGGCCAGGCTTCAGCTGTTATGCCTTACTATACCGTCAGTTGGGGTGTGGATCCATCAGGAAAAAATGTTGGAAACAGTTATAGTAAGTATATTATCGGTGATCTTTTGCGTGAAAAGTATGGTTATAAGGGAGTTGTTTGTACTGACTGGGGAATTACTCAGGATCCTGCAGATAAGATAGATTCCTTCGGCTCAAGATGCTTTGGAACAGAAACATTATCTGAGGCAGAAAGGCATCTTACTATAATTGAGAACGGTGTAGATCAGTTTGGCGGTAATAATGATATTAAGCCAATTCTTGAGGCATATAGAATAGGCTGTGAGAAACATGGCGAGGAAGCTATGAGAAAGCGCTTTGAAGAGAGCGCTGTGAGACTCCTTTTAAACAGCTTTAGATGTGGACTGTTTGAAAATCCCTATCTTGATCCTGATGAAAGTGCAAAGGTTCTTGGCTGTGACGAGTTCGTCAAGGAAGGCTTTGATGCACAGCTTAAGAGTATTGTCATGGTTAAGAATAACGGAGTGCTCCCTGTTAGCGGAAAAAAGAAGGTGTATGTACCCGGAAGACATATTGATGCACACAA
>JAEEGL016153190.1_pt1 | contig 20690 bp, 16 predicted proteins | sample 9134231 | NCBI WGS metagenome assembly JAEEGL01 (sample SAMN16246548, study PRJNA631951) | gut metagenome | biome: gut microbiome; feature: rumen; material: fiber-attached | host: Bos | place: Iran: Karaj | collected 2018-10
CCTCATAAAGCTGAACGGGTGCAGCCTTTGATGCCTCTGCAACCAAAACATTTCCGGCCGGCACAATCGATAATGTCATTGCTGCGGCCATAACCATTGCAAGTAATTTCTTCTTGATCATTTTTCTCCTCCTGTAAAAAAATAGTAATAAGTAATAACCCAACATTGGGCACAGGGATTATGTTATCACTTCCGCCCTTACCTTTGCAAGCCCTAAAAGCTTACATCTTCCACCATATGTATTACTCCCGGATCACCTTGGTCGGTATCATTTTCCTTACAAAGATGAAGATCAATACTATGGCGCAATATATCGCAAATTTCATGACGGTAAGCAAAAGCAGGTACTCCCAGGATATTACGGGAAAGCGGTTAAAGAAAAACCGCCACTCAAACATCATGGTATCAACACAGTGGATGCACAAAAGCATCAGGGTGTTTCTCCCTATAAAAGAAAGAAAATGTGACAAAACCGGGATATGCCTAAACACCAAACGGGACGCCATTATAACCGAAAAAATGGCAAACGGGGAACCTGCATAGTCAACGATACCACGGGGATAATGATTTATGCAAAAGAGGATGCTTTCCTTTTCTCCCTTTCCATACAGGTACCATACTAAAAGAAGCAGGCTAAAAACCAGCCACAGCAGTATCATCAAAATCCGGTTATCAAACTCTTCCTCTATGCGTTCAAAAATCAATTTTACCACATATCCCAGCATTACATATCCCGACATCATCATGCCGGCCTGAACCTCCATTGGCAGCCATATGTACCAGGACGAAAAGTACCCCCCCGCAACACAGGCCACAACAAAAAGAGGGCCCGCCAAATTGTTTATGGAAACTCTGGAGATAAAAAGTGCCGTAAAAAGAGCCGGCAGAAACCATATGGGCCCGATAAAAGGAGCATCCATTATGGGATGAGCAGGTTTTAGTCCTGTGCCATAGATCAGCGCTTTTATATACGAAACTGCACAGAAGCTTGCATAAGAAAAGGTACCGCCTTCGTATATGGCTTTAATATATGAGATGGCGATCATAATGCATCCCGTAATAAGATAGGGCGGTAACAGCTGGACGGCTTTTTCCCTGATGTATGTGATACTATCTTTATTTCTGTTTAAAAAATATCCGCTTACAACAAAAAACAGAGGGAGGTTAAAGGTATAGATGATCACCGTGCCATAAGGACTTAGAAAATGCCCCCACACCACGCCTATAAAAGCAATACCCTTTGCTATATCAAAATGTGTCATTCGACCGTCGGCTGACATCATTTACCCTCTCCCTTTTCGCTTATCCGCCCCTTGGCCACAAACTCAAGTCCGCCCCATTTTTATCCGTTTTCAAAAACAGATTTTTTAGCCATTATGATCCCGTTGTGTATCGCCAGTACCATTATAACAGGAACATATACGATAAGATACCTTGCCCGCGCCTCAAAAAGCATATCAAAAACAAAAAGCCCGGTGACAGACAGGGAAAGTACCAGCGTCTTTCTGTCGCACCTTTGCTTTACGCAAAAAAGCAAAAGTATTAGGGTCATGTACCAGAGCAGCTGGTAAAGATACTGTTTTATGAAGAAAAAACTCCCGTCCTTGTAATACAGCTCTTTGTAAAATGACGGTATGACACCCTTTGTATACTGGATCTCATAAAACCGTGCCTCCTCGCCCCAGGCAAAAGTGCCGTCATTAAACACCACAAGGGCTTTCTTGCTTAGGAAAGCCAAAAAAGTGGCCGGTGTATATTCCGAAAGCCTCTTTTCTATCATGGCAAGCTGTGCCTGTGTACGCTCATTTTTATCTTCAAAGCTGAAGGAATAGGCCACATCCGAAAATACAAAGCAGCCATCATTTTCACTATTTACCCCCATCATCAGCATATGCAGGGGCCCGGTATTGAGTTCTTTATTTATTGTAACAGGGGTAAGCAAAAACGCCGCATCAAACAGACGGCTTCCCCCGGTAAAGACCGCTGCTGCCGTGGCAATTACACATAAAGCGTACCCTGTTCTTTTGCAGCATTCCTTAAAGTTCGTAATGAAATAAAAAAGTTCTGTCATACCGATGGCTATCAGTATGAGAAGCACCGTGGGCTTTATTTTGTATCCTAAAAATACAACGACAAATATAGCTGCCCATTTTAAGATATCCTTTTTAGTCCGCGTAAGAGAAAGATAGATATCGTAAGCCAAAACGGGAAATACTATGGACATAAGATCGTTATAAACCACCGTCTGCCAGCCTATAAGCCCGAACCAAAAAATATAGACATAAAGCCCTATGCGACCCATGGCCTTGTCATGAAGGCGCCTTAATACGTCATAGATCAATGCCGCAACCGCCGTAGAGCATAAGCACTGTATCACCATAAGGGCATACAATGCCTTGGGTTCGGAATAAAACCCCGTGATCCGCATCAGGCTTACAACCGCATACTCCACCAGAAATATCCCGTCATTATAGGTGTAATGGGAAAAATAATCCGTATCCACAAAGCCTCCATAGGGATCGGTAAGCCTTATCACGGTCATAAAAATCGATCCGGAATCCCAGGAGTCCGTTATAAACATGATCTGAAATGCCACCCAGGCCTGATAAAGAAAAAAAACGGCAAGAATGACCCACACAGGAATCTTAAAAGACGGCTTTTTATCCTGAACCGGGCATACGGTAATTCCGTACACCAAAAAAGCAGCAATAAGAAAAGCCTCTATGGCCGGAAGGGGATATATTTTTTTTGTGACATAATCAAGATGTGAAAAAAAAGCATTGTTAAAGATGATAATGCCGCTTAATATGCTTAAGATTGCAAAGAAAAACCTCATCCAACAATTTTTTTCCATTAGCTTCATGGCGTGCCCTTTTCAATCTTTGCATCGATTTCCCTGTTGATCGCAACAAATTCTCCAAGGGCATTCAAGCCTATTTTTATAAACTTCCCTATGTTGTACATACTCTCCCCTGCCTCCCTTGAAACAAAGGAAACCGGCAGGTAACAGGTTTTAAATCCGAGCTTTTCAAAGGTGGCGGAAAGCACAACCTGGGCCAGATCATAATCCCCGGGCACATACAATAGTGCTTTTGAAAGCGCCTCTTTTTTCATAAGCCTAAAAGGCACATTGGCATCCGGAACCCTGACATGAAAGGTAAATCGCACAACCGCTGAAAGCACACGGCTTATAATAAGCCGAAGCATCCCGTCACCCCTTTTATGGCGCACCCCAAGCACCACATCATTATCGGAAATAGCCTCATAAAAGGGTCCAAAATCCTCCGGCAGGGTCTGACCGTCCGAATCTGTCTGAAATATCAGGTCTGCTCCCTGCTTTATGGCATGAACATAGCCGAACATGCAGCTTGAAGCATGTCCGGAGTTTTCTTTTGTAAGAACACTTAGCATAGGGAAGTCTTTTTCCATGGCCTTTGCCACATTATAGGTATCATCCCTGCTGCCGTCATTTATAATAACAAGACACGATCCTTTGGGGTCACCGTATTTTTCCAAAACAGGATACCAGGATTCGATAACGGCTTTGATATTTTTTTCTTCGTTGTATGCAGGGATTATGATATATAGCTTATCCATGAGTGAGAGTATAACATTATTGCCGGGTTATTGCAAATTTAATGATTGCGTTTTTACACTTCTTCAAAAAGGCGGCAGCGGCTGTTACGGCTGCCATGTACAAAAGCATATAAAACATTTTTTTTCCGATCGATACTTCCCGTGAAAAGCATGCAGGAAAAATATACATCCTGAAAAGCTCATGCAAAAGATACATTTCCAGGGTAATATCCGACCAGGAAAAAAGAATATCCTCCATGCGGTATGGTTCCCTCTGTATCTGTTTTCCCGGCAAAAACCCTGCTGCCACACCGAAAAAGAACAATGCCAGCACAAGAAAATCCATATGCGAACGACCAAAAAAGGTGGCAATTAAAATCCCTGTAATAAATGACACCGGTGTCAGAGCCGAAAAAACACCAATGTGTCCGCTTTTTTGCATCAGTCTGCTTAGCTTACAGGCGTACATCCCCAGGCACATCTCCGCCATCCCGCGAAACAGCGGCATATTTGCATTTTCTCCTGGCATCATCACCGCCGCGTCCAGATCCCCGGTTACATTATAGAGCAAAAACAAAAACAGGATAATGAGGGCCGGTGCCAGATATTTTTCAAATAATCCCCGACAATGCAGCAAAAAGAAGCATATGATAAATCCCGCTATGATCATAACGGAAAGATACCAAAGAGTGGGATTGATATAATCCCAGCCACGGTCAAGTCCTATGCCCTGCAAAAGCGCTATCTCAAACTTTGAGTCCCAGACAAGCTCCATGGCCGGCAGCTTGTTTCGTCCCTGGTACATAATGGCTGCAAAGGTAAGGATAAAGGCTGCCATATATTCCGGCCAGATGCGGCCATATCTGTGAAGTGTGTAGCGGATGGCAGTACCATAGTTTTTTTTATAATCCTCAATCCTGTCATAAAGCAAAAATCCGGATACCAAAAAGAAAAACTCCACAGCCAGATACCACGCCGCATTAAGCCCCACATCCCGCATCCAAAGAAAGGTGCTGTCGAAGTGAAACATCAGGATCATATATGTAAATACTATCCGCCACAGACCTATGGCATTGTTTCTTTTCATTTTATCTCCCGTCTGGTACGACAAAGGCAGACACGTATTCAGCCTTACTTATTCCCGAACTTGCTTTATCCTTCTGATAAGCATAACCACTGCAAAAGCTGCCGTCATAAGCGATATGATCTCCGCAATATGCCAAAGCACGGGCACCTCATAACGCAGGTAGATCACCCCGTCAAACCCTGCATCCACATCAAAGTTTATCTCATCGTTTTTTCCATCTGTTATAGCGTATTCTTTTCCTGAATCATCAAATATATGATAATACTTATAGTTTACCACCGGAAGTTCGATGGTTGCGCCATCCTCGGTTTCCACAAAAATATCCATGGAAGTGCCATCGCGGAAAAGCTCGTTTACCTTAGCCTTTCCGTCAGCAACTCTGATCTCATGGATAAATTCCTCCCTTACGGCATCAGGGCGAAGGTATTCGATAAATCCCATATCGTAGGTATCCAGATCGGCTGTATCCGCAAAGGTTTCAAGCTCCGCATATCTGCCGTAAACACCGGCAAACCACACGCACATTGCAGCACCAACTGCGATGATCAATGCCGCGACCTTTTTGTATTGAAATCCGAAGCCTATATTTTCATTATCATTCTTTGCCGAAAGTATGGCATGCGTCCCGCCGGATAATAGAGTAAGAAGAAGTATTGTAAGCACCACAGTCCCTATGCCCATATATCTCCAGGGAAACTGCACCTGTGCTAAAAGATCACCGATGGCTCCCGACTTTCCCAGCCAATTCCAGGGAAAAATGTCCGAAGATACAAATAAAAGGATCAGGGAAACAGCAGTAAGAATAGTTGCCTTTTTACTTCCTCTTTTTGAAAGCACCACAGCAACTGCGGCGATCAAAGTGCCCATAAGCACCATCCCCGGGGTTGTAAGCATCCTGTCATTTGATATAGAAGGATCCAGATTTGAAAAGGGTATCATGAAAAAGTCGAAAAACTCATAGAGTCTGGTACCGCTTTCCTGTATCTGCCTGGCATTTCCCACCACCTGATTTATACGCACAGTTTCCGTAAGGAAATAGTCCGCAAAAGGTACCGTAAAATACAGGGTCAAAAGAACCGTCATCACTGCTGATGTTATATAGGTCATCAAAACCTGTGGCGTAAAGGTCTTTTTAATACTGAAAACACATACCATGATAAGGCATATTCCGGTGATCTCAAGGGTCATCATATGAGAAAGCAGTATCCCGGTCATTCCGGTGGTAAGGCATATGATCGCTTCGGTTTTGGGGAATGGCTTTGTATCATCCCCGTTTTCTGCGACATGACTTTCACACCAGCCGTAGATAAGAAAAACCCCATATACCACAAGAGGCAAAAATGCAAGGGCAGTATACTCTCCTACAGCACCGCGGATATAAAGATCCAAAAGCCTGTAGTTGGAGGTGGCATATACAAAAGCTCCTAATGCGCCAAGCACCATATCCGCAGCCATGCCGCTAAAGCAGTAATATGCGATAAGCACCGTGGCCACATTTATTGCAAAAAGAAATATTTTATATGCAGCCACCACCGGCACTCCCACAAGCCGAAGCAGGGCAGGGAAATACAAAAAGATATCCCCATAATAAATGGATACCGGATATCCATGGCCGTCCATCCAAAAGGACTGCATCCTCACCGGGAAGATCCCGCGGGAAAGCTCCAGATATATTCCCTCTATCCGGTTGATATGAAAGCCCAGGTCCTGTCCCCAGTGCCCCTCTATCCCATGATACAAAAGAGGGAGGGATGAAAACAGCACCGCCGCAAACAATATGAAGTTTATCAAATTGGTCCTTTTTTTCATATCAAATATCACGCCCGTACCTGCGGGCTCACTTTCACATCAATAATGGATCACTTTACATAGCTTTCTCAGCCCAACCGCTATCCCAAAGGATACCATGTAGATGACCATAAAGCTTATGACCACCGCTATGACGGATGCTGCTCCGGTAGGAAAGATCACCACCAGCCACTCATTCATCACCTTAAAGAATCCCCTTACCCTGACAAAGGAAAGCAAAAAGGGATGTATCAGGTAAATGGGATAGGTAAAGCCTGCAGGAAACCTGATCACATCATCAAAGCTGTGCTCCTCGTCCTTTATTATATGCATACAGATAAGCACAGTGGTCACAGCCATTAAAAATCCAAGACTTGTGTACCAGGAGGACATATGTGGTCCGATTCCGGTTTCCGTTGCATTTGAATACCATACAGTCCTCACTGCCAGACAAACAATAAAGACCAAAAGCTCAGGCACCGCCATAAATGGCTTAAGCATGATCTCCCGATACCTAAAAATAATATGTCCCCAGATAACCTCAATAGCCGCCGGCACCACAACGAATATGCCACTGTAGCCAAAATGACAAATACCGTTTGCATGTATATCGTTAAAAAGCAAGACCGAAAACGATATAACAATAAAGCTCAAAGCTGCCACCCTGCTTTTATCCAGGCCATCACAAACAAGCTTTATCAACGGCTGTATCGTCACCACCAAAATATAGGCAAAAACGTACCAGTAAACGCTTGTCTCCCTGAATGTGATAAGGGATATGAAAAATGCCTTTACGGCCTCGGGCGCCATGGCTTCACTCTCAGAAAAACCGATACCATTTATTATGGGATCCGTAAAAAAGTAGGTAAACATCACCATAAGTATCCCGGGGATCATCACCTTTTTTAAAGTTGAAAACCACAGCTTTCCATAGTTTTTTGACGCAGCGAAGTAAAATCCGGTAATAAGCCAAAACATCCCTACGCTGTCTGCCAAAAGACAGGTGGTAAACCGATGCAGTGCCTCATTTTCAGGCGCAAAAACCGCAAAGAAATTGCAGTGGCAAAGGATCACCACAAAGGAGGCTACAAGCCTGGCAAATTCTACCGAAACATTTCTTTTATTCAATCAATTTCCTCCATATAATGGTTTTTTTGAAAACAAACCAACTACCACTTTGGTCAGCAGCTCCAAAGCCACGCATCCCACAATAACCATGGCTAAAAGGACCAAATAATGCCACCACACCGGCTCTACATACGAAAAACCAACAAGGTATTTGTTGTATATCTCAAATATAAAAATATGAACAAAATATATGGACAGGGTATGCTTCCCGACTGTGATAAACGGCCGGGCACAAAAATCCGGAAGAGCCTTTGATAAAAGGGCGATGACCATACAAAGTCCCGGTGTGCTTAAAACAAGAGGATACCAGATCAGTCCGTTATGCCATCCCCACAAAAAGTCCCTGCCAAAATAATATGTAAGAAACAGTCCCACCGGCACAAGCATTATCCACACCACAAGCTCCGGAATTGAAAACCTGCCGCCATTATCATTAAACATCCGGCATCCCATATACATTCCCATGACAAACACAGGAAGCCTTGTAAATCCGATCATTATATCCGGAGATTCCACTACAAAAAATCCCAGTACAAATACCACCACACAAACTACGATCAAGCATAAAACCGGCGATATGATCTCCATGATCCGTTTTATTGCCGGCGCCAAAAGGTAAAACACCATCAAAAACGGTATGTACCAGTTAAAGGCACTGTCAATATCAATGAAGCTTTCCACCATAAAGACATTTGCCACTGCCTGAATGGGTGTAAGTCCAAACCATTTCATGCGAAAGTATATCCAAAATCCTATAAAGCACCACCACATGGGCACCACCCTAATAAACCTCTTTTTAAAGTACTCCCCAAGACTTTTGCTGTTTTCAAGAGAAAACCAAATTCCGATGCCCGAAACAAAATAAAAAATATCGCTACCCGCATAACCAATATTTATTATGGCAGCCACCACTTCATTTTCGACAGAAATCTGCATATGAAAAAGGATTATCCACAAAATGGCAAAAGCCATGTAAATATTTCGTTTTGACAAAAATTCATCATAAGTCATGGATGATCACCTTAAAAGCAGCGACTGTTTAAGCTGCCACCAGCCCGCCATTGTCTCATTTATAATTCCCCTTTCGGCTCCCCGTATAAAAGCAAGATTTATATAGATAAAAATCCCTATAAACATCACAGCTATGGCAATAGCTGCTTTTCTTCGCTTTACATCCATTTCGGATATCACCTTTTCCATCCACAGGAAAAGTGCACCCATGGGCAGGGCCATAAAAGCAGTTATATCCACAAAGCTTCTGATGGAATATACTCCTCCCATCCACCAGCACCACCAGGCAGCCGTCATGTAAGATTCGAAACAAAACAGAAACAGACTTCCGGCAAAATGCATTTTCCCCTTTGTTTTTGCCATGAAAAAAAATCCCAAAACCGATAGAAGCATCATGGGTGCAAAGATAAAATATCCCTTTGCATCCGAAAACCAAACTGACATAAGCTTCGGCGCATTCCAGTATATAAAACTCTCGTCCGAGTATGTGTTGGGAAGCCAGCTTCCAAGTACCCTGTGCCAGTGCATTAACTGGGGAGTGATGGTAATGATACCGCCGGCTATGTTATAGGGTAACCGGGACGGTGAAAACATCTTTTTTAAATGTGGCATAAATTTGTCCCGTACCCCGAGATACATGAGCACATATATTGCCACAAACATCACATTTACATTCCTGATGAGAAAAAGCATGCCTGCGCAGATACCCATAACAAAACTTATGACCCTCTCATCCCGGGCCTCATCTATGATGCTACATAAATATAAAAATATGGCGGTCACCGCAAAGGTATAAATGTGGGAAAAGCTGGCATACTTTGTACCATAGTATATGATCGGTGTTCCCAGCATCAGGCACATGCAGCTTAAAAATGCCGCTTTTTTGTTGTATAGTTTTTTTAAAGTAGCATATAAAAACAGAAATCCCAGGCAAAAATAAAATATCCCGCAGACACCGATGGCTATCTCGTAGGCCCCTCCAAATCCCACCGCACTTTCCGGATCAAAGATCAGCATATACACATGTGCTGCGGCAAAAAACGGCAGCTCACAGATAGCCGTTCCAATGGGAAACTTCACATAATAGTCATAATTTCTGTCAATTATAAAATCAGGCAGATACTTATAGGTGTAGTATCCGTCAATATAGGCTATAAACTCATCACAGCAGATAAGCTCATATATGAGCATTCCCAAAGCCGTTACCGCAAGCAGGATGATAAATCTGTTTTTAAAAAAAGCATTATTTTTACTCATTTGCTTTACCATCCTTGATGAAATGATATAGCGGTGTCTGATGCTCGAAATATATCTGTTCCATTTCTCCCTGTTTAGCCGTTTTATCCCAGAGCACCTGACTTGCGGCGGGATCGTCCCAGGTATCGGACATAACGATATAGCAGTCATCCCCGTCAAAAATAAACCTCATATCCTCCTTGCAGTCAAAAGCCTCACCCAAAGGCTCGTCACCAACATATACTGTCACATCCTCCGGTACTGTAAGCGCCTTATTTCTCGGAGATATAGTCTCGGTCTCGTAATTGTTATAGTATAAAAACATGGGCCTCGCCGCAGAAAAAACATATACCCTATCCCCGGGCTTTAGGATGGAGCAGAGGTATTCGTACTCTCCCTTTACCTCATAACGGGGCCACCAGACATTTTCCTCATGCATGTAATAGCGGATACCTCCGTTTAATACACAGGCAAAAAGCATAACAGCAACCACAAGGTCTGATACAATATATGATATCCTGTACTCACAAAATACGCAGACCTGGTTTCCAAGGTAAAAAATGATCAAAATTATAAGTGGATAGATGAAAAGCCACATCCTCTTGTTAACCGGAAACATCCCCATCCATGAGGCAAAGGCAGCCAAAAACAAGGAAATATATATGGCGATCATCTCTTTGGATTTCCAATAGATACAAAAAACCAGGCCTGCAGCCACCATGACGCAGACTATGCCCCTCACCCGATAAAATGGCAGCGTAAGGGTATCCAGCATCCGATAGAGATCCGCCAGATCCTCCATTGACTTGGGAAAAAGAGGAAACTTCCATGCGGCCCAAAAGCCGTTCATGCCGTCGTCGATCTTTACGAGCCAGTAATAGTAGTAGATCACAAAGCTTATGGCAACAGGTACGGCAGTTATGACAGCGCAGGAAAACCTCTCCCTGTCTTTTGAAAAAAGGGTAAACAATCCCTCGGCAGCAAGTATTCCTCCTATTACAAAGCAGGCCGGATTTGAAAACCAAATGGACGCCCCAAAGAAAAGTCCCATTAGTATCGCCCGCTTTTCAGAAGGCTCTTTCTCATTAAAATAAAAGAATACATATAAGAGAAGCAGGGTAAAAAAGCAGTCCGCCATGTAGGGCTTGAACATATTGGAATACTGTAAAAGCACAGGCATGCTTGCGGTAAAAGCCACAGGTAAAAGGGGCATAAGCTGCTTCGATATGTTACCGGAAAACAGATATACCAACACAAGGGTGGCGATGAAATATAATATGGATGGTACCCTGAGCATAAAGTCGGTATTCCCGAATATCAGGATTACTATCTTTTCTATATAAAGCCAGCCCACCGGCGCAGCCTGAACAAAGTCCAGCCCCCGGGATGTAAGCTTAAGCAGGCTTCTGGTGGAAAGTGAAAATGCCAGTGCCGCCTCATCAAACCAAAGTGATCTGCCAACAAAGTTCATGTAAACTGATGTGGCGATCCCGCAGAGGGTTATGATAAGACATATCAGATTTACCACCGGCAATATAATTTTATGTATTCTCTCTATCATCTGCTTACTTCCTCATCAGGTCCGAAGATCACAAGCTCTTTTATGAGCCATCTGTAATCCCTGCCTCCCTCGCCTACCTCAATGCAAAGGCTGGCAGTCTCAACGGGCTTAATAAAAACATGCTCCCCATCTTCGGTCTTTTCAGTGGGAATTATGCTTCCGGTTTCATCCATAAAGATCAAAACATCCGGTTCGCTTCCTGCCATGGTAACCTTTGAAACCGGCCTTTTTTCAATAAAATCAATGGTGATATTATCCCCGGGTACAGCCACCGGGTCAGTCCATATGGGGGCATTTTTCCATTCGGTGTTGGGGTCGCCATCGATCATGGCCATAACATTTTCCTGGTCCATGGTGGCATGGATCTCCCGTATTCCATAGTTTGAAGTAAAATCAAAATATCCGTTTATCTTAAAAATAAAGAACACCAAAAAGGCTGCCAAAAAGACCGCTGCAAAAAAAAGTATCCTTTCATTTATTTTTCTGTTTGTATCCGTAACAGTTCTCCTTTATGCCGGTAGTTTTTCCCTCATTCCACCCCGCGTATTATAACACGGTATCTGCCGGGAGCGGAAATATATCCCGGCTTGTCAGAAAGACGCTCGATCTGCTTTTCGATCCCCTCCGGATTATACCATCTCATCTCATTAGTGGCGGAACGATAGTTTTTCAAAAGTTCTTCTTTGTCCTTATCTGAAGCAAGTATTTTTCGTGCATAGTTATCCTCGCCGTAATAGATCACCGGCGTCTCGTATTCATAGCCCCCATCCACATGGTATACCCTGGAAACAAAAGTAGATGGCAGGGGATCATAGATCCCGGGAAATCTGTCCAGAACGGTCTGGGCTATGGGAGTAAAGCCGGTGTACTGGGCGTGCATGGCAAAGTGGGGATAGTATACATAGACTATACATCCCGTTATAAGAGCGCCGCACATGACCGTAACAGCGGTTGCTTTTCTTACAAAACCCGCATCCAAAATGTCAGGTCCGAAAAGTATAATGGCAAAAATGGGAATGACAGAAAGCCATGCGTTATATCTGGCAATCCCGCACATACCGCAATTTATGTGGGATACGGTGGACACCAGAAAAAGACAACCGGCAAAGGTGGCCATCCACTCCATGAATCGTACACCCGCCTTGCCTCTTTCCCTGTCCTTCATGGCCGCCTTTCGCTCCTTTAACCTATGGGGAAGGGCATAGGAAAACACAGTCCTTATGCGGATGATCACCATGAGCATCATTATGACGGCAAGCACGCACAACACAGGAAAATAGGGCAATAATCCATAATTAAGATCTGTAATATATGCCCACATGCGGGCAGTGGTGCTCTCGTTTCCACCCACAAGCTCAGGGGTTGCCGCAGTCAGATTGATATGTCCCGTGTGCTAGTAATTATAGGCCATGGGAATAAGCGCCGGCACAAAGCACAGCCCATAGTTAATAAGCTTTTTCCACTTAAAGGGATTTATCAGGTTATCCATTGTATCTGAATAATACCCCTCACTCTCAAGGTATTCCAGGATCATCACTATGCCTATAAACATGATTGTGGGATTTAGCATCCCCGCCACAGAGATGGACAGTGCAGCCCTTTTATACCACCTGTTATACCAGCACATACAGCCGATGACCAAAGCGGCATAGATAAATGATTCGGCACTTAGGTTACTTATGTAAAAAACTGCGGGATGCACTGCAAGCAGGATCGTAAGCATGGTCTTCTTTTTTGCATCGGTTTTTAAAAAGGCCCCAACCAAAAGAAGCGATATGGTCACAAGCAAAAGATTTGTCATGGGGAAGGCATGCATTGGCAGAATACCTGCTCTCTTAAAGATAAGAACCAATGGCATACAAACAACCGCATAAACCGGAAAATACCAGGGCAGCTGTCCACCATCAGCGGTAAACATCCCCGAAAGCGAATAGTTGTCTATCATCCATCCCCATCCCGGATACAGCCAGTCCTTTACCACATCTACAGTGTATGGGGTTATGCTGATACGCCCCTCAGTAAGTATGGATATAATGGGAAAAGTATAATCATCCCACTCTCCGAAGGGTCCCGGCGCATTGGATGCCTCGTAAAAGAACATGACCAAAAAGAAAATGAGCACTACAATGGAAGCCGTAAACGGTATGAGCTTAGGCAGCTTCATAACACCCTTTTTAATGAGGCCGTAGGTAAAGGCCATGGCCTCCGCCAGGGCTATAGCCATTGCTATATTAATGATCAGCAAAATGAAAAACCGTCCCAGATATCCCTCGATACCTATGTATCCCTTTATGTGATTACAAAGGGAACTGGTAACTCCTTGGGCAAAAAAATAAAAAGGGGCATTTTTTCCGATATGGGGTAAAAATCTCCCTGTCTTTTTAAAACGGCCCTCTAAAAACAGCATTAAAAAGATCAGTATCAACGAAGAAAAAAGATAGGGGGCAACCGGTGGAAACTTCGCGCTTTGAATGTCATCCCACGCGATACCGTAAAGCCTTACCGATACAAGATATGCGGCAATGACCGAAAGCTCCGATACTAAAAGCTGTAAGGGTGTTTCTATGTGTATCTTTTTTCTGTTATAGCCCAAAAGCCAAAAAAATCCCAAAAATGGCACGGTGGCATCAAGCTTTCCGTCAAATATGGTCTCGGGAGCAAATAAATAGGGAAGCTGGGTGTCTATGGACAGAGGTTCATATAATGTAGGGTCAAGAATGGACCACGCAAAAAATACAGTTGCTGCCGCGGCGCATAAAAGTACCTCAAAAGCCGCCCGGTGACGGCACTTTTTTGCCAGCATAAGCAAAGCCGTAAATAAAGGTATTACGATAAAAAATGATTTTACCCACCAAAGGGAAATGGATACGATGGAAAAGCCCGGGAAGCTCACCTGGAAAAAATAATTCTTTATCAGATCCGCCGGGGAAGATACTCCCTCAAAGGGATGTGCCGTGTGGCTGCTTATCACACAAATGATGGCCATTATGCTTACAAAATATATCCACTGCAGCCAAAACCGTGACAGCCCGTATACGGATTTTTTCACATCAGGCACCCTAAGGGATGAAGCCCATCCGGATAGAAAGAAAAATGTGGGTACCTCAAATAAAAGGGTCAGGCTCTTTAAGTAATTGGGGGTCTCCCAAAACATGACCCAAAATGCCGTATGCCCTGCCAGCACATCCAGCACCGCAATGGCACGGCATAGATCTATATATGAATTTCTTTCTCTGATCTGTTCCATAATATGTTATCTGTACTCAATCATTACGCAAAATACAGCATCCCTGTTACAAAAATCCCGTAAACTGTCAAAAGCGCCATAAGTGGCACATCCCCCAGTATCACCTCCACGGGATCCCCGTCCGATCTTTTCTCACTTACCATGGCATAGCGGAGCATTATCACAATAAAAACTGGTACGGAAAATAACATTTTCCTATTGTTAAGTTCCCTGGCCCACAGCGCATAAAACACTATGGTAAGTGCCATCATCAGTGTCATGGCACTTTTCAAAAAATCCTCCGTGTATTTCTTCAGAACCTCCCGAGACTCACTCCCGGAGCGAAGTTCTCCCATCCGCTTGCCAAGTCCCATGTAAAGCGCCCCGGCTGTAATGACCAAAAAAAGCCACTCCGATACCACTATGTCAGTGATAAGACCACCGTAGTATACCCTTATTACATAGCCGGATGCAAGTATTGTCACATCCAAAATGGGTATGTTTTTCAGTCCCCGGCTATAGGCCAAATTAATGATCACATATACCGCCAAAAGGATCGACGCTATAAAAGGCGTGCGCATCAGTATGGAAAGAAAGATGGCGATGGCAATACAAACACCAAACACCAGCCATGCCCGCCCCACTGATATTTCCCCGCTGGCAATGGGCCGCATCTTTTTAGTAGGATGCAATCTGTCATTTTTTGCATCCATTATGTCATTTACAATATACACAGCCGAAGCTGCGGCGCAGAATACCATAAACCCGGCTATTGCTTTTTCCCATAAAAGCACATCAAAAAACACTCCGCCGAAAAACATCGGGAAGAAAACCAGCAGGTTTTTAATGTAATGCTTCACCCGAAGCAGGCGGATGTATTTTTTCAAAATGCCTCCTATGGTGTACCATGGTTTTTACAGCGGCTCTGCCACCCCTATAGTAAAACCGTTTAATTTATAATACTTTAAAGGAAGAGTGCTGTCCATCTTCCCATCCAAAAATACATAGGCGGTTTTGGGATCCGGCTGCAGCTGTCCCGATCTGATACCATCAAGTATTGCCCCGGTCTCCTGATTCACCCTGTCTGATACCACCCTGGCGGTATAGACGATGTTCATTGTCATATCATGTGTCAGGGCAAAACGCTCCAACTCCTCACCCTCATAAGTATAGTAAATATCATGGGTATCCGGACAGATCATAAAATGGTCGCATCTGTCCGAAAGCTTCTCCCACAATGGGTTCGAAAGAGAACTGATATAGGTTTGTTCCAGGGAAAACTTGGTGTTCAAGCCCTCTATAAATCCACGGGCATCGAAGATCTGCAAAACTATTGCAGCGATCAGGATCCCCATGGACAGATTTTTGTTTGTAATCCTAAATCCCACAGCTACACAGATCATCAAAATGATCAGATAGTATACCGGCCATATCAGCCGTCCCGAGCTTCTGAATACAGACCAAAGCCTCGCCAAAAGCTCCGGAATGGGAACTGTTATTTTTTTATCTCCAATGGAGATCACAGGACTTATGGAGGCAACGGAAAAGCCCACAAAAAACATGATTATTGAAGCGCGGCTGATATTTTTATAGCCTCTTCTTTTTATCTTAGGATTTTTAAAATATGCCACTATGGCAATAGGAGCCATAAATAACATTCCCAACCCCAGATAGGCCAAGCCCTCATACTGGAAGAAATCCGAGGGCAGCCATGGGATGACCGATGACATCCAAAATGGATTGACAAAGTTAATCAGGTTAAAGGTATATACCCCAAGCCCCAGGCCGGTGGAATCCACATCTCCGTAAAACAGACCAAAAACCCATCCCACAAATATCGTCACCACACCTGCGCTTATTACACATAGCACAAAAGCCTTAAAAAACCCGGCAAATGACTTTTGCATGATGCCGTATTGCAGCAGATCACATAGCATTATCCCCCAGATCATAGGCAAAAAATAGGCCTCCGTCAAAAGGGCCAAAACCGACATAAGACTCCAAAGCACGATCCTTTTTTTTGAAAACCGTCTTTTTATATCATAGGGTATGGCAAGCCATAAATAAAGCGCCGCCACCACCAGCCATTGGGCAGAAAGAGCGGTATGATAGAACATGCGATGCAAAAAAGTAAATGCCGTGGCGAAAAAATATGCACAGACTACCGAATATAAAGCCCTTTCCGTAAAACTGTATATAAAGGCCGCCGAAAATGCCCCCAGCAAAAAGGCACATATTATGCCAAAAATCCCAAAATACTGAAAAGTCTCCGGCAACGCAGGGGAAAGGATTTTAAAGATAAAAGCAAACAGGGGGATGGAATCCGTATAGATAACGGATATTTTTTCAGGATACAAAATACCCTCAATAAGACCTACGGGAAACTGCCATGCCGACTTACGATAGGCCACCCAGCCCTGGTAGTGCTGCATGTTATCCACACCGTCTCTTGAAAAAAGCAGCCAGTCATCATAGGTGGGATCAAGCACCCGCCATCCGTAAATACACAAAAAAACAGCGGTAGCGAACAGTCCACCAAGTATAAATACTATGAAACTCAGATCTGTCTGTTTTTTCATCCAAAACCCTTATCAAAGTAAGGGCACCCGCTATCGGGGTGCCCATCCTGATCACACTTGTGGTAGCAAAACCTCCGGCTTTGCCTGAAGTCGTAATGCTTCGCATCACGACAACTTGGTGTAGCAAAACCTCCGGTTTTGCTTGAAGTCGTAATGCTTCGCATCACGACAACTTATTAAATAGCTCTTTGCCTACTCCGCAAACGGGGCAAACCCAATCATCCGGCAGATCCTCAAATGCCGTGCCGGGCTCGATGCCGTTTTCGGGATCTCCAACCTCGGGATCATAAACATACCCACAGGGATCGCACTCATACTTATCCATAATAAAACCCTCCATTTCTTTTGCTATAGGAAACGAATTTATTAAATGTGTTTCCTATAATTATTATGAAATTTTACAATACAACCTTTGTATATGTCAATTACTTATTGTCCATACAACCCCACACAGATATATGAACCCTCGTATATTATATCCAGATCAATACCTGTCATTTCAGCTTTCATTTCAATGGGAAAGACATAAAATGTATCCGCAGAAAGGCCGCCTTTTTCATATTCCTGTTTTATCGAATGAGTCTTTTCCCTTTGCCTTGCAAGGTAAAAACGGTTAGTGGTCAGGTGGTTTTCCACCGCAAAGATCATGGGATTTTCGGCATAGATAAGCTCATCATCCATGTAAAGATGCCTGTAACGCCCGGTTGCAAGAGCCTTTTGCATTGCCCCGGATTCCGACAGGGTGTTAACTACCACCTTAGGTTCGTTACAGTAATAATATTTTTCCATAAACAGCGGAGTCAGATCAGCTATCTGGATGATGAGACATATGGATAAAAATATGGGAAAAAGGCGTTTCTTAGTTATATTATGTCTTCTGTTTACCATGATAAGCGCACTCAACATCAGGATGTAGTCCACCACCCATATTCCCCTGCCGTTGCATCGAAAAACTGTCATGATATCATTTATTGGAAAGGGCAGATAATATGTAAACAGTATCTTGTCTCCAAAAGTGATGACCGGATATGTAGAAAACCATATGGCCAGGATCAGCACTGTCCCGAGGGAAATAACAAGAGGCATGTGTCCTTTTATCCGGGAAGTTCCCCCCAAAGCAATACATATCCCGGTCAACACAACTATGGTTATCCCCATGCCCATATATCCAAAGCCGTCATCCTGTCCGCCGTAGCTTAAGGGCAGACCGTCAAAAAACAATGACCTGCCAAGAGAGTTAAAAAGAGTGTTTAAGTTTGCGGCATTTCCAAAGATATAATCCTCGCTTCCGGGTACCACTTCAGAGGAAAATCCTCCCCATATCCATACTGCAAGGGCTGCAGCCGCAATATAACCAAAGACTGACTCTACTGCAGTTTTCCACATTCTCTCAGACAGGATCAAAAGCAGTCCACATCCTAAAACTACGATTCCACATATGGGGACAAAATAAATATGGATGCTTGCCGTTAGAAACCCCAAAAAAAGCGTCATATTTACGATCTTACGATCCTTCCTGTCACATGCTTCGGCGGTTTTTCCTTTTAGATATACGGGATATTTGGCAGGTTCATCCCTGAGAAAACCGTAAGTATACACAAAAATATAAATGGCATACATAATAAGCCACTGCCCGCCCAAAGCTTCATGGGCAAAGGCACGCACTATCATGGGGGGCACTATCATCATAAGGGCAGACGATAAAAATACACTCACCCTACTATCGCTGTATAAAAAGAGGATCTTTGATGTTAATGATCCCATTAAGAATATGCAAAGAAGTGTCCATATTCCGAAATACTGGAAGGTCTCCGGCAAAACAGGGGAGATGAGTTTAAATATAAAAGCCAGTAATGGGATGGGATCGGTAAATATCACAGACATCTTATCGGGATAAGTGAGCCTGTCGGACAGACCGAAGGGAAAGCCTAATGCAGTATCCCTGTATGCCTCCCACGCAAAATAGTGCTGCTCCGAGTCATAACCGTTGTATACATAAGCAATATTTCCGGGATCAAGGGTTGAAAAACCAAATATCCCGGCAAATACCATAAGGGCGCACACCAACAGCCCGATAGTATATAAAGCATTATTCTTTACGGTCTTTGCCATATATCCATCTTTCATTTACCTGACCCGCTCTATCCCGGCTTGTTCATTCACAAGAAGATCCGTTCCTATGTAAATATTCCCATATCGGTAAAGATTAAGATCGAATTTTTCCGCCTGCTCCTCCATTATCTCTTCGTTTATGAACACATAGATAATATTAGGAAACCTTTCTCCCTGCTGCCGCAACTTTAGATTTTCATCGGAGTAGCTGTCTGCCACAGATGTGGTGTCACGGCTGCAATAGGCGGCGTTCATCACCATATCGTTTTCTTTTGCATATTCCTCAAAAACCACCGACCAATAGGGCCTCATCCTTATTGCCGTTGTGGGATTTACAAATATTATCTCATCACATTGCCGTCCCAGCTCGGAAAAAAACTCATTGTCAGAAAGCTCATTTACATAAGGATCCTTTTCATCCACCGCTGCATATATCTCATGTTTTTTTATCAGAGAAGGTGAAATATCCACAAGCTGGACCACCGTAGCCGCCGCAAGGATCCATACCATATAGTTTATGCTCACACGGTTACCATCCCGTCCGTTAGCAGTGGCACTTTCGGCCCCTTCGCCATCCCGTCCCAAAGGAGCAAAACATTCCCCGGCAAAGCTGATTTCCGCCCTTTTTGCCGCATAAAGGATCAAAAGAGCCAGCAAACCATAATACACCACCCATATAAACCTTCCTGCGGTGCGGAAAACCGAAAGCAGGCTGTATATGCCATCAGGCCAGTTTATATGATAAATCTCACGGGTGCCAATTGTTGCTGTAGGTCCCATGGCCAAAAGCAAAAATATCACTGCAGGTATTGCCACAGATACCATGCGATGAATATCCCACTTTTTTTCCATTATTAAAAATACCACTGTCACCATCAAAAGCAGTATCATCCCCAGCCCAAGGTATGAAAATCCCTCACTTTGCCAGGGGCTATAAATCTTATATCCCTTAAAAAACATCGAATAACTCTCATGATCCAAATAGTCATAAAGGGGCATATCCTTAAGGTGAGTAAGTATTTCATTTCGGGGATTGATAAGCCCCAAAAGATTAAATGATACGCTTTCCATATTCTCCGCCGCAGAGCTTACCGAACCGGCAAACATCCCCAGCATCCATCCGCAGGCCAGGGATGAAGCCCCACCTGCAAAAAGACAGAGGATCTCGCATATCGCATCTTTCTTGTGTGTGATCAGATCATATATTATACCGCAAACATATATCCCCGCTGCCATGGGAATATAATAGGCGTTGATCAGAGTACAAAGCAAAACCAATATAACAAACAACAATCCCTGCCTTTTTGCCCCAAGTTCATTTTTATATATGACTAAAAGTATGGCTGCCAGGATGAGAAAATGGGCAGATAAAGCGGAGTGATAAAA
>JAEEGL016978283.1_pt1 | contig 20689 bp, 15 predicted proteins | sample 9134231 | NCBI WGS metagenome assembly JAEEGL01 (sample SAMN16246548, study PRJNA631951) | gut metagenome | biome: gut microbiome; feature: rumen; material: fiber-attached | host: Bos | place: Iran: Karaj | collected 2018-10
CCAGGATCCTGGTCCCAGGCCCCCTCATAGGGGAGCTGAAGCATCTCAAGCACAGATATGCCCGCGCGGCTCTGATGCTCGCCCGCAGATACGAGATAATCCATACCGAGGCATCCGGCGACGATTCCGTCATCGAGCTTGCCCTGAAGGAAGGGGCTTACGTCGTCACCAACGACAAAGAGCTCCGCAGAAGGCTCAGAAAGGAGTCGGTGCCGATAATTTTCCTCCGCTCGGGAAGGCATCTGGTCCTGGACGATTATCTCGGCCAGCAGTCCTGATCCCTGTCCCGGGCGGGATGAACGGGTTTTTAGGGATCAGTCGTCGCGGACTTCCATCCTCTCGATGACGACGTCCTTGACCGGCTTGTCGTTGAAGTCCGTCTTCACCTTGCTGATGGCGTCGGCGACTTCCATCCCGGAGATGACCGTCCCGAATACCGGGTGGGCGTAGGGGGTCTTCGGGTCTTCCCTGTCGAGATACGTGTTGTCTACGACGTTGATGAAGAACTGGCTGCCGCCGCTGTGCGGGCGTCCGGTGTTGGCCATGGAGATGGTTCCCCTGACGTTGGAGTGGCCGTGCCCGAATTCGTCCTCGATCGTGTACCCGGGGCCTCCCATTCCGGTCCCGTCGGGGTCGCCGCCCTGGATCATGAAGTCTTCGATGACTCTGTGGAAGATAACGCCGTCATAGAACCCCTCATTGCAGAGTTTGACGAAGTTTCCGGTCGTTATGGGCATGTCGTCGTGCATTTTTATGACGATGTTCCCCATCGAAGTGTGCATTATGACGGTAGTCATGCCCACGGGAATGCTCTGTGCCGTCATAAAATTTCGTTTCCGTCTCCGGGGAAAACATACTCGACGCTGTTCTTCCCGCACTTTCTGGCCAGGGATTCGGTGGCCATGCCGAGCTCCAGGAAGGCCGCGCTGTACACCGCGTTCGGAACCAGGCAGGTGGGCGTCAGCTGGCCGCGGATGTCGTCGCGGTTGATCCTGCTGCCCTGGAATCCGTAGACGTCCTCCGGAGATATCACCTTCAGCCTGGACGCGTAGCCCATTACCACTTCGCAGTCGGATTCCATGCTCACGTCGAGGTTACCGTCGTCCCTCATGGACACGGTAACTCTGGCTTTCCTGCCGCACATCCTCATGTCGGCCTCTACAGTGGATGCCATGGGACGGAATCCGCGTTCCCGTGCATAATTGTAACCGCCGGTCCGCGAAGCGGTTTAATCCATGGATGCTATGTCCATCCGAATGATGCCTATGTCCAAGAAAGCTATATTGGTGGTGAGTTTCGGCACCAGCTACAACGACAACTGCGAGAAAACGATAGGGGCCACCGAGGAACTCATCTCGAAGAGCTTTCCTCAGTGGGCGGTTCTGAGGGCTTTCACCAGCAAGATGATCATAAAGAAGCTCAAGGAGCGCGACGGGAATGTGGTGTACTACATCGACGAGGCTCTTCAGAGGCTCGTGGATGACGGCTTCGACACCGTGATCGTGCAGCCTACGCACATCATGAACGGCACCGAGTACGATTTCGTGGAGCATTTCGCCGAGAAATTCAGGGACAGATTCAGATGCCTGAGGATCGGGAAGCCTCTTCTGACGTCCGGCGAGGATTACGGGAAGGTCGTGGAGGCGATCGCCTCCGGGATAATCGCTCCCGCCAAGGAGATGGCCGGCCCGGATGCCGGAATCGTGCTGATGGGCCACGGCTCGGAGCATTTCGCAAATTCGACCTACAGCCAGCTCCAGCTTTCGCTGTGGCTCTCCGGATATGAGGACGTGTATGTGACCACGGTCGAAGGGTTCCCGGATTTCGGCGATACCATGGCTCTGATGAAGGGCATGGGGATAAGGAACGTCGTCATCCAGCCTTTCATGCTCGTAGCCGGGGACCATGCCAACAATGACATGGCCGGGGACGAGCCAGATTCCCTGAAATCGGTGCTGGAGCACAACGGATACAAGGTGTTCCCCGTGATCAAGGGCCTCGGAGAGATCCCGGAGTTCCGCCGGCTGTTCGTCGACCATATCTCCGACGCCATGAAGAAATGATTTTCCCCGGGGCTCCGGCCCCGTTTTCCGGATGAAGCTTGCCGGCACGCTCATTCCGGTCCGGTGCCGGCCAGCCTGTCAAGGCGCCCGTCCCGCAGGGCTTTGGGATAAAGAAGGAACGCCCATACCATCATGAGGAACCCTCCGGCCGCAGCTCCGTATACCGGGATAAGCACCGTGGGCGCGATCAGCACGGCGGCCGCAGCCAGAATCCCTAAGGAATAGATCCTGATCTGCCCGGTCGCCTGCATCTTTATTGGCTCGAATCCGACGTATTCGTGCTCCAGGTGTCTGGACAGCAGGAATCCGCAGAAGAATCCCATCTGGGTTGCCAGGTCTGCCGGGTCGGCGCCGAATGCTGCCAGCGAGACCGCGAAGAGGGTCCCGAAAACCGATGCATAGCATAGGGTCACCGTTATGTGGCCGCGCCTGCTGGCATAAGATATGTCCGTTGCTTTCCAGGCTGCGACCGCCGCCGCCGCGCCTACGGCAATCCCTGCGATAACGTCCAAGGGAGTATGGACGCACAGCACAACCCTGGACGCGACGATGCAGACGGTCAGCGCTGTCAGAGCGGCGGAAACGGATCTTCTTTTCATCATGGCCGCCGCCGGCAGGAGCGACGAAACGGAGATGGCGGCGTGCCCGCTGGGGCAGGAGGGGTCGTTCGCATGGGATCCGGGCACGCATTCGATGCTGGGATCCAGCTCCCAGGGTCTGGGCTGGCCGATGCAGTATTTCGAGGCTATGGCGAAGGACATGGCGGACACGCATCCGAGCCCGAGGATCTCCCCTTTCTTTCTGTCCCAGAGCCAGAAGAAGGCCAGAGACAGCATCATAGGCAGCATGAGGTAGAAAATTCTGGAGGACACTGCCACAAAGAAGCTTTCCAGGATCGGATATTCCATCCTCAGCTCTTGCAGAGGGTACAAAAGCTCGATCCCAGTCCACATCGCCCGGCCATAAAATCGCACCATAATAAACGAATCGTTCGTGGCCGTATGGGGGGTGCCGGAGGCGTCGAATGCGTCTTTCAGGCAGGCAAGATCCGGCCTCTGGCGGCTTTCAGGGCCGTGCGGAGGCAGGGGCTGTATAATTGCTAAGGGTGAAGATCCAAGATCCGGAGGTTTATGAAACATAAACATATTTTATATCCAGATGTGGGTTTGGAAATCAACGGTCTGGACAACCGAAATGTCATGTTAGAGGAGTTCGTATGAACCCTGTTTGCAGCAATCAGAAAGAAATGCCCCTCATGAAAGGGGCGATAGCAGTTCTTCTCGTCATTTTGCTCGCTTTGGCTGCGGCCTCTGTCTTCTCGACTGGCTCCGAAGCCTCAAGCGGAAATTGCGGGAAAAACGTCACATGGAATCTCGAAAACGGAAAACTGATGATTTCCGGCACCGGCGACATGTACGACTACGAATATGACCCCACTCCTTGGGACAATAAAGCCATCAATGAAATCGTCGTGACCGGAAGCCCCTACAACATCGGAAGATATGCGTTCTCCGGATGCTCTTCTCTCAGATCCGTCGATCTCGGAAAAGTGCAGCAGATCGGCGAGGGTGCGTTCTCCGGATGCGTCTCCCTTACTTCCGTCGTGATTCCCGAATCGATGAAGTATATCATGCCGAAAGCTTTCAGCGGAGACTCGAGCCTGAGCAGCGTCACCCTCGGATCCGATGTCAGAAGCATAAACGAAGAGGCGTTTGCCGGATGCGTCTCCCTCAAATCCATCTCCATAGGAAACAGTGTGGTCACCATATATTCCAACGCTTTCAGCGGAGACTCGAGCCTGAGCAGCGTCACTTTCGGAAGCAAAGTGCAGACCATCGAGATGGAGGCGTTTGCCGGATGCGTCTCCCTCACTTCTCTGGCATTCCCGGACTCCGTGATGGGAATCATGACGAATGCGTTCAAAGATTCCGTCAATCTCACCAGCGTCACTTTCGGGACCGGTCTGCGGGCTCTCGGAAACAACGCGTTCCCGGTGACGTTCCAGGACAAGGACGGCAAGGCAGTCACCAATCCCTTATTCCTTGCCGGGCACACGTACAAGTATGTGAGCAAGGGGATCCTCCGCGAAGCATCGGACGGGCCCCAGAAGTGCGGCGACAATCTCACCTGGACTCTGAACGGCACCAAGCTGACCATCTCCGGAACCGGGCCCATGAATGACTTCGTGAACGTTGGTCCGTGGGGAACCGAAGTCACGGAGGTCGTCTTCGACGGCGCTCCGACCACCATCGGAAGCAAGGCATTCTCCCACAGCAGCTTAAAATCGATAACGATACCAGACTCCGTCACCAGGATAGAGAACGGCGCGTTCCAATACTCGGCCGTCGGGCCCTTGAATCTCGGCAGCTCCCTGACCTATCTCGGCGACTCCGCGTTCCAGGGATGCGAGAACATCACTTCCGTGAAGATACCCAGCACTCTGATGACCATCCACAACGGCGCGTTCTACCAGTGCTCCAAGCTCAGCGAGCTGGACCTCGGTTCTATCTCGTACATCGGGGACTCGGCCTTCGCCGGTTGCACCGCGCTCAAGTCCGTCACAATCCCCGAGCCTGTGACGACCATCGAATACGGCGCGTTCCAGTACAACAACGATCTCACCCACGTCTCATTCGGAAGCAAGCTGAAGGAAATCGGGCAGGCATTCACCGTCCAGTTCCAGGACAAGAACGGGAACGCCGTAACCAAAGCCGAAGAGCTCCGCGGACACACTTACGAAGGTTCGCACGGAGTTCTGCGCGAAACCGGGGACACCCCTGTTCCGATCCATGTGACCGGCGTGAGCCTGGACAGGAGCACGGCTTCTTTGAATGTCGGCGGGACCCTGAAGCTGATTGTCACCGTTTCTCCCAGCGATGCGGCCGACAAGTCCGTGTACTGGGAAACCAACAACCCGCAGATCGCCACCGTCGACGACAGCGGGAACGTGAAAGCCGTATCCGCCGGCACCGCGACGATAACCGTCACCACAGTCGACGAGCAGAAGTCTGCCTACTGCGTCGTGCATGTGTCGGCAGAGCCGTCGCCCACGCCTACCCCGTCCGAGTCGGACAATACCCTGCTCTATGTCGGGGCCGGAGTGGCCATCGTGATAATAGCCCTTCTGGCTCTGCTGTTCATGAGATCCCGCGGAAAGATCTGATGCCAAAATGGGCGGTGCCCTTCGGGGCCCGTCCCAACCTCTTAACAGGCTACAAAGGTTCAGGAACCGATGAAGCCGATGATCGTTTCCATTGCTTTCTCGGCTTCCGGTATGGGGCCAGCGGATATTTGCGGCCATCCCATGGCCCATGACCAATTTGCTTTTCTGCCGGCGTCCGCCAGCCCTCCGCCCTGCGCTGTCCCCTATCATGATCGCGGGATATCTTTCTCCTGTTCCCTCAGATACAGGGAAGTCAGCAGATCCAGTGCCTTTTCGCACGTATGGTTGGGAGCCAGCCCGCAGACGGGCGTGACGACGTCCGCATTGCAGGGAAGACACATCCTGCCGCAGAATACTATGTGTCGGGATGTCATCTCCTCGACATACGTGCCATCGCGGACGATCTGACGGCCCCGAATTCTTTCAGCTCGGCATCGCTTCTGAATTCCGAATCAGGAAGCGCGAATGGAAGGTCTTCTGCGAGGCCTCTTTTTTTCATATAGCGCCGGGCGTTTTTGCGCTCGAGAAACGTCTGCTGTCTTCGGAACCGATCAGCCGCTCAGCGATTCCATTATGATCCGTTTCATCCCCATCCGTTAGGCCCGATCATGTCGGGCGCTCATAGTTCTTTGTTGCGGAGATTCGATTCTCTGCCACGGTACCGGTGTATAATGGCCATCTCGCATGCCGATACGATGCAGCGCACTGTTCAGAATTAGAAGACTTCAGGAAGGCGCATTCTGGTTTGCCAGCGTCTTTGGTGGCACTATAGTTCTAGGCATGGCTGATGCTGAATTGATGAAGACTAAGGACGAAGTCAACGTTATGTTGTATACAGACTATAGGGATATCAACGGCATAAGGGACGAATGCCATCTGATTTATTTCATCCGATTCTGACGATTCAGTGTGTTGCTGCCAGGGGCGCTGGAGAAGGTGCCAGTATAGGAAGCCGCGACGAGGGGGCAAACGAGCCGAGGTGCGAATGAGGCATTATTCCTGCTTCCATTGTCATGCCTACATCTAATCTGACTGCGGACGGAATCTCCTGCGGCGTCAATCAAAGGCAGACCGCAGCTTGCCGCTCATGGCACTCCCGAAGGCTGTGCCGATTTTTCCGTCGAGCGGAGGGCGCGCGCATACAGGAAATAGTTGATGGCTATGCCCAGGTAGCTCACGAAGGTCAGGGCGTAGATCATCGCTTCGAAACCCTGCTGGCATACCGCCGCATAAAGGGCAAGCTTGATGAACGACCAGAGAAGGTTGGCGTTCATGGCATCCTTGGAATGCTTCATGGATTGCAGGGCCGATGCCAGGAACGAGCGTATGCAGCTGGCCGGTATGAACAATGCGAACCATCTGAGGGTCCATACCAGCTGCGGGCGGACTTCCATCATGGTTTCTTCGTATGTGAACACTATCGCGAAGATCTCCGCGAAGATGAACAGCACTGCGGACAGGATCAGGGACATCAGCAGAGACCATCTGAAAGTGTATCTGAAGCCGTCTTTCATCTTGTCCAGCCTGCGGGCTCCGAGAGCCGCCGCGCATACGGGTATCATCGCCGTAGCCAAGGCGGCAGAAGGGAGGTTGATGAGGGAAACGTATCTCCATGGGAGGTTATAGAGCATAATCGCTACGGTCCCGCCGGCGATGACGAGGAAAATCCTTTGGATTATATCCGTGACCGCGGTGATAAGCTGCTCCCCGGTCTTGGGTCCGGCTATTTCAAAGAGTTCTTTGCGGAAGCTTCTGTCGCTTTCGGAGCGTCTGAATGACAGTCTGACCGTTGTGGATCCGTTCAGATACCATCTGAATCCTATCGCCATGGATACGGCATAAGATATGCAGGTGGCCAGGGCAGCGCCTGTGAGCCCCAATCCCAGGCCGTATATGAGCACGGGATCCAGCCCCATGTTGAGGAAAGCCGCGGATATCTGGATTGCTGTGGATTTTTTTGCGGCCCCCTCCCCTCTGAGCATCCCTCCGAGGGACTGGAATACGATGATCGTGGGCGACAGGACGATGAACGGGAGCAGATATTCCCAGCAGTATTTGCGGACATCTCCTGCCCCCATGATGTTTATTGCCGCATCGGCGGAAGCCAGGATGATGACAGATGATGCGGCCGACAGTATTAGCGACCATTTGACGGTCAACGAGGCGATTCTTCCGGCGGATTCGCGGTCGCCTTTCCCCAGGCGGAACGCGATGGTGGTGGTGGCCCCTACGCTCATCCCTATCCCTATGTAGATGAATGCGTCGTAAATCGGGATGATCGTGGACAGGCCTGAACTGGAGGCGATTCCGAGGCCGCTGGTGAAGAAAGTGTCTACGAAGGAGTTAAGCTGTCCTACTACCAGAGCCGCGAGCAGAGGGACGAACATCGACGCGATTGCTTTGCGGGGATCCCCCAGCATTTTATTCAGGTCTTTTTCTGAGGCTGACATGTTTTTCCTTCGATTGCGGTTTTCAGTCCTGCCGTTTTTCTATGCTTTCCGGCCGGCCGACATGTTTCCAGACGTGCTGGGCCGAGCTCTGAATTACGGATGCATCCGATCCGTCAGCAGGTGAAGCAGTCTCAATAATGCCGCGTCATATCGTCTGAGATATCGCATGCGTTCAGGGTTTGGGCATCCACATACATCATTCAGCCAGGCTTCTGTCGGCTATAACATATTATTCAATTATTTTAGTGTCTTAATTATGGTTAAATAATATATTAGTATGTATTTCAGTATCACGAAAATAAAATTAGTATGCATAAACTGATATATCAGGATTATAATGCCAATGCATTGATGGAAGGTTCTTTGTCATTCGAAGGGCCGCGCATCATGATTTGGTGATCAAATGGATAAGAAGATGCTGATTGCCTTAGCCGCGGTCGTGTTGGTGGCCGTCGCTGCGGTCGCGGTTTTCTTCCTCACGCAAGGGAACGGCAATAACGATTCCCCTGCCGATGAAGGAAAAGCTGTGAACGTGAAGTGCGACCCATACACCATTACCGATTCGCTGGGCAACACCTACACATTCGACCACACCTTCGGGGCTGTCGCCGTCCAATGGAGCATTTCCGGAGGGCCTTTCGTGACTATGGCAGCTCTTTTAGGCAATGATCTGCCGAAATATCTCGTCGGAATAGACAGTACACCATCATTGTATCGTATGGACTCATGGGAAGCGTACTGCAAATCCATGCCGGCTCTCAAGAGTCTGCCTGTCATAGGCGACATAGGGACCGACTGGGACAGCACGAAAGTTTTGTCACTGAGCCCGACGGCCCTGATCCTTCCCGAGAGGGTGAAAACCGATGCGGAGAACGGCAACGTAATCGAGACGTTCAGCAAAGCCGGCATCCCCATAATCTACGTGGATTTCCACAGAGAGGACATTGACACGATAAAGAACACCATCAACAATCTGGGGAAGATGTTCGGCAAGCAGGCGAAGGCCAAGGAGCTGGCAGATCTTTATGAGTCCAAGGCCAAGCCGATCTATGAGAAGACGGCCGGCCTGATCGCCAGGGACGGCTACATCGAAGTCTACAACGAGACCGGACAGCTGGGGCCATCGGCAACCGGCCAGTCCAGAGACAATACTCAGGACTGGGGAAAGCTGATTTACGAATGCGGAGGCAACAGCATAGCGGCTAAGACCGGGAAGCTCGATATGAGCTATGTTCTCACCAAGGATCCGGACAGGATCTTTTTCGCGGGATCTTATTGGCCCAACCAGCCCGATTCCATACGCATGGGATTCGGGGTCACCGAGGCCCAGGCAAAGAAGACCGTCGACAAATATTTCGAGGACAGGGCCGGATGGAAGAGCCTTTCCGCCTATAAGGATGGCGGCGTTTATATGATCGCACACTGCCTCGGCAGAGACATCTACGATTATTGCGCCCTCGAGTTCATCGCCAATATGATCTGGCCGGACGAGTTCAATTACAATCCGGCCGCGGATCTCAAAGCGTTCTACGACAAGTATCTGCCTTTCGATTTCGGCGGCACCTGGTTCATGAAGTATGATTCCGGAGAATCGCCGGGGCCCGTCACGGGGAAGGCCACGAACGTTCCGTGCGCACCCTATACCGTGACCGACCTTGCCGGCCAGACTTTCACTTTCGACCATACTTTCGGCGCGGTCGCCACCCAGTGGAGCATTTCCGGAGGGCCTTTCATAACGATGGCCGCCCTCCTCGGGGACGATGTCTCCAGATACATGGTGGGCATCGACAATACGCCTCCGCTGTACCGCGCGGATTCATGGGAAGCGTACTGCAACAATATCCCGGGCCTTTCCGATTTGGAGCTCATAGGTGGGATAGGGTCTGATTTCGATGCTGTCAAAGTCCTGACCATGAAGCCCAACGCTCTGATAATATCCGTCGACCAGAAGACCGATGCCGAGACAAACAACGTCGTCGATACCTTCGCAAAAGCGAAGATCCCCGTCATCTATGTCGACTTCCATTCCCAGGACGTCCAGAAGTCCGCCGCCTCCATCAGGCTTATAGGAAAGCTCTTCGGCAAATCCGCTGAAGCGGAGGATCTCGCGTCCTTCTACGAGCAGAAATGCAATGCAGTCTACAGCAGAGTCGCCCAGATCCTCGCTTCCGGAAAGGAGAGGCCTCTGGTCCACATCGAGGTGGCGCAGAAAGGTCCCTCTGCGGCCGGGAACAGCTACAACAACAATTACATGTGGGGCGGCTTGGTATACAAGTGCGGAGGCCAGCCTCTCTTCAACGGTACCGGGAGCAGCGGAGCGCTGGATTCCGCATTCGTTCTCAGCTCCGATCCTGACAAGATCCTGTTCACGGGATCCCTCTGGCCCGGACAGCCCGAATCCATCCTCATGGGATTCACTGCGGCCGAGGATATCACGAAGAGCAAAACCGAAGGATACTTCGAGGGCAGAGCCGGTTGGAAGAACCTTTCGGCATATAAGAACGGAGAGGTCTACGACATCTACCACTCACTCTCCAGGGATGCCTATGACTACACCGCTATAGAGTACATCGCGAAGATCCTCTGGCCCGAGGAGTTCAAGGATCTCGATCCGCTCAAGGACCTTCAGGGCTTCTACAGAAAGTACCTCGGTTTCGACCTCTATGGGACTTGGTTCTACCACTTCGGCAGCGGCACGGCCCCCGAAGAGCCTGAAGTTCCTGTCGACGGGAACGGGAAAGCAATAAACGTCGCATGCGCGCCGTATACTTTCACCGATCTGGCAGGCCAGACTTTCACCTTCGACCATACCTTCGGCGCGGTCGCCACGCAGACCACCGGCAGCGGCGGACCTTTCTTCGGCATCGCCGCACTCGTCGGAGATGATCTGCCCAAATACCTGGTCGGCTTGGACGGCGGGTTCAAGAACCGCATGGACCTGTACAACGCATATCTCAACGGAATGCCGGAACTGAAGGAGCTCCCCAACATCGGCGCCGTAGGTACCGATTGGGACAATTCAAGGGTGCTCCTCCTGGGGCCCAATGCGCTCATCGTGAATCTGGGCAGCAAAAGCTCCATCGAGAGCAACGGCGTGAAATCGGCTTTCGACAAGGCAGGAATACCCATAGTGTACATCAATTATCATACCGAGTCAATCGAAGACATCACCAAATCCATCAGGATCATGGGGATGATGTTCGGCAAGCAGGAGCGTGCGGAGCAGCTTGCAAGCCTTTACGAGACCAAAGCCGGCCAGGTCTACGACAGGGTCGCCCAGATTCTCGCCTCCGGAAAGGAGAGGCCCACGATTTTCATCGAATGCGCCAACGGCGGCCCGGACAAGATAGGCAACAGCTATCCCACCAATTCCATGTGGGGCGCGATCGCATACAACCTCGGCGCCAATGTTCTTTACAACAGAAGCGAGAGCTATGCGCCTCTGGACGAGCCGTTCATCCTCAGCAGCGATCCCCAGCGCATACTGTTCACCGGCTCTTTCTGGGATTCGTCCGTGACCGACTACATAGCGATGGGATTCACCGCGACCCCGGATCTTACCCAGAAACGTGTGGACGGCTATTTCAACAATAGAGGGGGATGGAAGAGCCTGGACGCGTACAGGAACGACCAGGTCTATGTGATATACCACGGCCTGTCCAGGGACGTCTGGGACTATGCGGCCATCGAGTTCGTGGCGAAGGTCATCTGGCCGGAGGAATTCGCGGATCTGGACCCTGCCAAGGATCTGGAGGATTTCTACAAGGAGTACATGCCTTTCGACCTCTACGGCAACTGGTTCCACCATTATACCAAATGAAAACGAGGGGGCCAACCGCCCCCACATTCCATGCCGGATGAAATCAGCGGCTGGGCCACGAATCCGGCGGTCGGGAATGTCTCTAGGTTCCGGAGTTATTATGAGCGACAAAGAAAAGAAGAAACTCGTAGACGATGCCATAGGCTCTCAGAATTTCAACTACACCCAATATTCCGCGAAGAAATACATGATAATAGCCGCAGGCATCGTCCTGTGCGTCGTGTTCTTCTTCCTGGATGTCGTTTTCAGTTCGACGTATATCGATCCGGCGGTGATCATAGACAACCTGCTGCATCCCGGCAGAGACGACATCATGCATATCATCGTCTTCGACATCAAAATCCCGGTGGGCCTGATGGCCCTGATCTGCGGGGCTTCTTTCGGCTTCGCCGGGGCGATCATGCAGACCATGCTCAACAACCCTCTGGCCAGCCCATATACCCTCGGAATATCCGCGGGGGCAGGGTTCGGAGCCGCTCTGGCCATGGTCACCGGTCTGGGCGGCATGGCTGTGCTGGGGGAATATCTGATCCCGGGAAGCGCATTCCTGTTCGCCCTCCTCGCATGCGGCGGGATATTTCTGGTCGCCAAAGTCAAAGGGTTCTCGGCCGACATCATGGTGCTGGCCGGTATAGGCCTGGTGTTCTTCTTCCAGGCGCTCCAGGCTCTGATGCAGTATCTGGCTTCTCCCGAGGCCCTCCAGGGCATAGTGTTCTGGACGTTCGGAAGTTTGACCGGATCAGACTGGGAGAACATCCTTATAGTGCTGGTGATGTTCGCGATCATTTTCTTACTGATCTACCGCAAGGCCTGGTTCCTGACCGCCATGAAGCTCGGCGACAGCAAGGCGGCCGCTCTCGGCATTGATACCAACAGCATCAGGAAATGGATGTTCGTGGCGATATCCCTTCTGACGGCAACCTGCGTCGCATTCGTAGGGTGCATAGGGTTCATCGGAATCGTCGGGCCCCACGTCGCCCGCATGATACTCGGCGAGGACCAGCGTTTCCTCATACCGATGTCCTGCGTGTGCGGAGCCGCCATACTGACCATGGCAGACGTAGCGAGCAAGGTGATCGGAAACGGAGTAATATTCCCCATAGGGATCCTTACTTCTCTGGTGGGAGTTCCGTTCTTCTTCTACTTGCTCCTGAAGAAAAAGAAGGCGGTAGCATGAAGGTCCGCGTGGACAGCGTCGGTTTTTCGTACGGCGATACCCCGGTGCTCAAGGATGTGAGCTTCGAGGCGCTGCCAGGGGAGATAACGACGATTATCGGCGCCAACGGGGCCGGGAAGACCACCCTGCTGAAATGCATCGCCGATCTCCATAAGCACAGGGGGAACGTGTATTTCGATGATCAGGTGGTCGCCCGCAAGGATATGCCCAAAATCATGAGCTACATGGAGCAGAACACCGACTGCGAAGCCGAGCTGAACGTTTTCGAGATAGTTCTTCTGGGCATGGTGCAGTCCCTGTCCTTCTATGTGTCCGAGCAGGACGTCGAGAAGGTAACCGGCGTCCTGAGGCTTCTGGGCATAGAGAAGTATGCCGACCGCAAGATCGGCGAGCTCAGCGGCGGGCAGAGGCAGCTGGTATTCATAGCCCAGGCATTGGTGAAAGATCCCAAGGTCCTCGTTCTGGACGAGCCTACCAGCGCTCTGGATCTTTACCATCAGTTCAAACTGATAAAATTCATAAGGAAGGTCACGAAGGAGCGCGGCTGCGTCACGATAATGACCCTCCACCATCTCGACGTCGCTCTGAAGTATTCCGACAGGGTCGTCGTGATATCCGAAAACACAGTCTACGGCGAAGGGTCTGCGGACGAGATGTTCACCGAGAAGATGCTGGCGGAAGTCTACCGCGTCAAAGCCGACATCCTCAAGGATGCCAAGGGGAACAAGCACATCCAGGTCTTGGAGCCGCTGGACGAGGAGTACGAGGAGGAAATGGACGCAGAAAGCGTCTTTCCCTCCGAAGAATGATCGCATATGACGGAGTTGCCGCGAAATGGAAGAAGAACTGAAGTCAACAATCAGAAAAGGGTGGGACGCATCCGCGAAAGGCTACACCAACGTAGTGTCCGACGATTTCCATGAGCCAATCAGCAGGGAATGGACGGATCTCATACTCTCGTTCGCCCCCTCGGAAGGGAAGATGAGGATATTGGACGTCGGGACCGGGCCGGGGGTTTTTGCCACACTGATGTCCAAAGCCGGACACGATGCCGTCGGGATAGACATCTCCGACAGCATGCTGGAGGAGGCCAGAAACAACTCCAGGCTTGCCGGAGCATCCCCCGAGTTCGTCAGGATGGATTCGGACCGCCTGGGATTCCCCGACGGCTCTTTCGATATGATCATCAGCAGGAACGTCCTTTGGATCATGCCCGACCCGACAGCCGTCTACAAAGAGTGGTTCAGGGTGCTCAGGCCGGGAGGGAGGCTGCTCTATTTCGACGGGGCGCATCCCGCCAGGGACAGGGACTACGACTTCAAAGCCCATGATCTTAAGAACATCGGCAGGCCCCAGGACGGGAAACCGGTCAAGACCTCCGTGACCAAAGAGAACTATGACGTCACCAGAGGATGGAAGAAAGAGCTTCCTCTGTCCTTCGTGGAGCGTCCGAAATGGGATCTGGAGAATGCCGCGGAAATCGGTTTCGTCGGCATAGAATGCGCCGATTTCCCCGGCGTCGATTCGGATCCCAGATACAAAGATCCCGGCAGGGAGTATCGGATGTTCCGTTTCTCCGCGTCGAAACCTCTGTGAACCTGGCCCCTGAGGGGGCCTCCATTTTCCATGTCCGAAGGCAGCCGTTCCATCCTTGCATATGATATGCGTCTGTTCCGTCGCATTTCTTCTCTATATCCGCAATTCAGCGGCGGCGCCCGCAGTTCCGGAGGGTATGCGTCCGGATCCGGGGGCATCCCGGGCGCAAAGGGGGCGGAACCATGGTGAAACTGCTCAGATCGGACGGCAGCGACCTCGAAATCCTGCTGGGAGACCATAAGAAGGCCATCCGGAGCATGTTCGTCCCGCTGCTGGTGGCTTTCGCGGTCATAGAGCTGAACCAGTTCGTGGACACCTTCTGGATTTCCGGGCTGGGAAAGACGGCATCCGAGGCGATTTCCGTCTCGATATCATTCTATGGCCTGCTGATGTGTGCCGGCATGGGGATAGCCATCGGCGCCACCTCCTCCATAGCGTTCCGTCTCGGGAAAGGCGACAGAGAAACGGCCGGATCGATGGCCAGCAATGCGATGATCCTAAGCGTCGCCGTGGGAGCCGTTTCTGCTGCTGTCATGTTCTTATTTCTGGATCCGGCACTGTGGATCCTCGGCGCTGAGAACATAAAGCAGGAATGCTGGGACTACATGATCCCGTTCATAGCCATGGCTCCGGCCCTCATGGCCCATGCGGTGCTGGGGGGCATCCTGAGGGGGGAGGGCGCCGCCCGCAAGTCCACCGTGATACAGATGAGCGCGGCCTTGCTGAATATGGCTCTGGACCCTCTGTTCATCTACGTCTTCGGCATGGGGATCATGGGCGCAGGCTTCGCCACGGGTCTGTCTGCTCTGATAGCCCTTCTGATCGGCCTGAGATGGTATCTCAAAGGGAAGACAGCGGTCCGCATGGACAGATCCAACTTCCGTTTATCCAGGGCCGCCGTGGGCGAGATGATGAACGTGGGCGTTCCAAAGACGATGCAGGATCTCATAACGAACTTCACCGTCTTCGCCCAGAGGATATTCATCATCATCGCCGGAGGGACCACCGGGGTGCTGATCTACAACTACCCGTTCAGGATAACGTCGCTGTTCAATCTTCCCGGGAAAGCCCTGGAGAATTCCATGCTTCCAGTCGCTTCCTCGGCTTACGGCCAGAAGGATCTGCAGAAGATGAAGGCCGCCGGACTCTATGCCCTCAAGCTCACCCTGTGCATTTCCTTGGTGTCGGCGGCGTTCATTTTCATATTCGCGGAGCCTCTGATGTCCATTTTCACATACGAGGGGAGCATGGGCCCGATGCTTCCGTGCCTGTCTCTCGCTCTCCGCCTCATCTGCGTTTCCGTGCCGTTCATGGCCATCAAAGGCATCGGCGCATCGCTTCTGCAGGCGATGAAGAAAGCTAGGATTCCCATGTATTTCGACCTGATATGGGCGATAATCAGGCTGATTCTGTTCGCGCTTTCGGCGTACGGATTCCTCGGGATCGATCCGTTCCAGGGGATAATGCTCATCATGGTCACTCTGAACACCGTCGGAGGGTTCATAGTGATGTCCCTGGCGATCCTGCACATGAACAGGCTGATCCGCAGTTCCCAATAAGGGCGCCGATTCCGCGCAGGCAATGGGAAAGCTGAAGGCCCTCATTTGCGGATTTATTATGCGTATCGTGTTATTTAGAAAGATATCATTAATAATAATTGTTGGATGTATATGCATTCGGACTCTCGGGTCCGAAGGAGACCATCGCATGGCGAACATACTCGACAGCAGATCCAGGCCGGAAGCTCCCAGATACGGGGAGGAGAACTTCGATATCAACCAGTGCAGAATGCCTCACGGGGAACTGGGGCCGTCGGTCATCGACCATATGAACGAGGGGCACCGTCCCGGCATAGAGTGGGCGGTGGCGCAGATACCTGATATCAGCCCGCGGTTCGTATTGGACATAGGCTACGGGGGAGGGATAGTCTCGAGGCTAGTTCTCAGGAGGTTCCCGCAGGCCAAAGGGTACGGCATCGACATCTCCGAGACTTCATATCAGTATGCCAGCGAGTATGACAGATACTTCATCGATGAAGGCAGACTGAAGCTCATCATAGGCGACGTCCACGACATGCCGTACGAGGACGGCAAGTTCGATCTCGTGATCTCCAATGCCAGCTATTTCTTCTGGGAGGATATCCGGGCGGCTTTCATGGAGATCGGGCGCGTCATGTCCGAGGGAGCGGTCCTCTGCATCCCGTCCGGGAGGCGCATCACGGACGGGAATTACGAGAAGGTCAGAGCCGAGACGGAACCGCCCATGAACGTTTACAGAGACTCCGAGATGATAGGGTTCATGGATGCGGCGGGAATCGACGCCGAGATCGTGGCCGACGAGACCGGGGAGAAAGGGGCTTTCATCGGCCGCAGGAGGCGATGCCATGGCTGACGGAGGATCGGAGCCGGGAAACGGAGGGGACCGCGGCATGTGCGATGGGGAGAGGGAATTCGACATGACCCAGTGCCAGATGCCGCACGGGGAGGAAGGCTTCAGAGTCATAGAGGGCATGAACAGGAACCATCGCCCTTACATAGAATGGGGGATGGCCAACATCCCGGACATAGATCCCAGGACGATACTTGACATCGGGTACGGCGGCGGCATTTTCACCAGATACGCCCTGAAAAGGTATCCGCGGGCCATGGGATACGGCATAGACATCTCCGAGACCTCTTATCGCTACGCTTCGCAGTACGACAGGTACTTCATCGATGAAGGCAGGCTGAAGCTCATAATCGGAAACGCGGACGATATGCCGTACGAGGACGGCAAGTTCGATCTGGTGATATCCAACGCCAGCTATTTCTTCTGGCCGGATCTGGCCGAGACCTTCAAGGAGGTGGCCCGCGTGATGGCGGAAGGCGCGGTGTTCTGCATGCCCGGGGAGGGTGACGTCACCGAAGAGAACATAGAGGAGTACAGGGCGAAATGGGGGCCGCCGATGAACATCTACCTCAACAAGGACATCCTTTCCATGCTGGATGCGGCCGGTTTCGATTCCGAGCTGATCGCCGATCCCGGAGACCGGGAGAGATGCGTTTTCATCTCTGTGAAAAGGCGAGCATGGCAGGCATTTCCGGGGGACAAAGATATGGACGGGAATAACAGCGATCTGAAGCGCAGGATAAAAGAAGGATGGGATCTGTCGGCATCCGGGTTCACCGATGTGGTCGTGCCGGCGGACCTTTCCGAGCCGAGAAGGAGCGGATGGGCCGATCTGATTGTGTCGAAGTCGCCTTCAGGGCGTCTGAAGGTTCTGGATGTCGGCTGCGGGCCGGGGGTTTTCTCCATAATCATGGCCCAGGCCGGCCACGAAGTCGTGGGGATAGACGTCTCCGACAGGATGAGGGAGGAAGCCCTCAGGAATTCCGCCGAGTTCGGAGTGTCGCCCTCGTTTTACGTGATGGATTCCGACTGCATGTCTTTCGCGGACGGAACTTTCGATCTCGTAGTGAGCAGAGATGTCATGTGGATCATGCCTGATCCGGACAGGACGATGAGGGAATGGTTCCGCGTCCTGAGAAGCGGCGGATCACTGGTGTATTTCGACGGGGCTCATCCCGCCAGGGGAAAGGATTTCGACATAAGGTCCGAGTATTCCGGCCAGAGGAGCGAATATCAGAGGGAGAACGGGAAGTCCCCGCCGTGCTCGTATAAGCCGGAGGATTTCGAGAAGGCCCGCGGATTCAAGCGCGACCTTCCGCTGACTTACGCCGAGCGCCCCGCCTGGGACGTGGCCGCGGCAGCCAGGGCGGGATTCGCCGGAATAGAATGCGTAGGCATCACCGAAGACCTCGAGGTCCTCCCGGAGGCCGGGAACGCCGGAGGATTCAACAGATTCAGGCTGTCCGCAGTCAGGCCATGAGCCGGGCCGTCGCCAGCCTTCCGGGACCTTGCCATCCAGAATCTCTCTGAAAGCCTTCAGATGGGACACAGGCTCGGCGATCCTGGTTCTGGCCCCGGAATTCTTCAGGGCTTCTATGCATTTCAGCGCGGCAGGCCCGTCGAAGGATATGAACATCGGGATCGCCGTTATGTTCCAGGCCCCTTCGGACGTCAGCTTCTCTATCGCAGCGCCCGGGCTCGGTTCCCCGATTCCGGCGTAGCAGGCCTCTGCGGCCCACCTTCTGTCCCTCAGGAATTCTGCATAGGATTCCATGTCCTTCCGGCAATGCGACATCCCGGATCCGTGGGCCATCAGCAGGACGCCATCGCCGCCGTGCGGCTCGCCGAGAAGATCTGATATCGCTTCCGCCATCCGCTGATCGAATCCCAGGGCGGTGGAGAATCTGGTGGCGATTTCTGTCCCGTCCAGGATCGTCCAGGACCCGGCGCTGTCCGGAAGCGACAGCTTTTTGGGCATGTCCCAGATGGTGGTCCTCCCCTCGGATATGGCCAAAGGAAGGATGGAGAACGTGTTGATCCCGTCTTTGCGGCACATCTCCGAGATGACTTCGGAAGAGTCAGGCGAGCCTTTATGGAAGGCTACGCGGACGTTCCTGCGCCCGCGGGATTCCAGGTATTCCGCGCATTCTTCGGCTATGAGCCTTCCGCCCGGCGAATCTGAGTTCTGGCCCAGAACTATGACGCCCGTTTTCATGGGAGCGCCTCCTGGCAGAAAGGATGCGGGCAGGGCTGATCCGCCCGCGAAACATGTTTCCTCACGGGGATCATCGCCGCACAGAAGCGAGCCACAGCTCCGCCATGATCGTGTCCACTTTGGTGATTGCCGCTCTGGGAATTTTGATGACGTTCCCTTCGGCATTCATGAGAGCCACATATTCGGGCTTGACGGTGGCTTTGATGACCTTGTCGGCGACTATGTCGCTGTCATCGTGCCCGTCCAGATATACGGTGAATTCGCACATTTCGCATCCCTATCAGCTGTTCTATTTTCTTTTTGGCCGCGGCCAGGTCTTTGACGGCATCCGATTCCGGGTACGCATCTATGAGGGTCTCGCCGTTCCGGTCGGCCCGGATCACGGAGCGGTCATATCTTATGCGAACGGCTTCTTCCGGCCTGAGTCCGACCGCGGACGACATCCTCTCTATGTCCTCTTCGCTCTCGGATTTGTTGATTATAAGGAGATTGCTTTTGACATCCAGATCTTTGGCCATCTTCACGACCTGCCTGGAGACTTCGGCGGACTTGGGAGTCGGCTCGGTAAGGACCGCATTGCAGTCGAATTCTCTGGCAAGCCCTCTCCCGAGTATTTCCGGCCCGGCCTGGGAGTCCACGAAAGCTATGTCATATTTTTCTTCGCATCTGTCCGATCCCAGGTAATTCAGGAGCATTTTGACGAGGTTTATCGGGGCGCAGAGGCATCCTCCGCCTCCGTGCTCTATCGCTCCCATGACGACCACGCGTATCCCGTCCGCGCTGACTTTCGAGTGCTCCTCTATGACTTTCCTGCCGATCTCGGAGATCCCATCCTCTTCAAGCTCCCGGCCTATCTCATCCCTTTCGTCGGCGATGGTGGGGACTTCCATGAACGGTATCCCCAGGGTCATAGCCAGATTCATGCTGGGGTCGGTGTCGAAGACGACCACTTTCCGTCCCTCGCGAGCCATCATGGTCGCGATGGACGAGATCGTGGTGGTTTTCCCGACTCCTCCTTTTCCAGTGGATATTACGGTTTTCATTCCGCACACTCGAACGTCTGGGACATCACGTTCATGACTTCGTCATACTCGTCTTCGACGGCTTTGCTGGCATCGGCGTATCTGACTACGACCAGGTATTCCCCGACGGATCCGGCTTCGAAAGAGATCTTCCCTTCGCCGTCTGTGATGTAGTTCCGGGTGTCCTCGGCGGTCTTGTCGAAGACCATGACCTTGACGTTCTGGAGGGGCTTGCCCTCGTAGATCACCTGGGCAGTCACGGTCTGCCCTTTCTTGGGCTTCACGCAGCTCAGCTGTATGTCTATGATGGAATTCATTATGGTTCCCGGGGCGCCTGTTTTGGATATGACTTTCTTCGAGATGACCTGATAAGCCGCGGAGCGGTTCACGTTCTTGAAATCTTTCTTGAGGCCGTTGAACCATCCTTCGTCTGTTATGACCCAGATGATGCTGCTTTCGCATCCGAAATAGACCGTGTAGATGTCGTCGCCGGTATCGTCGAATGTGAGTTTGCTGTTTTTTTCGGACGTTTCCAGCTTGTATTCGACATCAAGGGGGCCTTTCTCATTGAAGATGGCTATCTTGGAGTACGAAGCGGGTATTGGTCCGTCGGACACCATGCGGTGGCCGTATCCGCCCATGACGGTGACCTTTCCGTCTTTGATCTCCGCGCCGTAAAGCCAGTTCTCGTGCCCATAAACCATTCTGTTCAGCCTGCGGAGATCTTCGGGGCTATTATTATTACAAACCATGATCATCGTAATACTGTTTTCGTTGAAATATATTGGCATACTA
>JAEEGL012607192.1_pt1 | contig 20688 bp, 13 predicted proteins | sample 9134231 | NCBI WGS metagenome assembly JAEEGL01 (sample SAMN16246548, study PRJNA631951) | gut metagenome | biome: gut microbiome; feature: rumen; material: fiber-attached | host: Bos | place: Iran: Karaj | collected 2018-10
AGTATCGTACGAAACGAGAAAATGCTGAAGAAGTACATCGTCATGGCAGAAGCGTTAGAAGAACTTAAAGAGGCGGCATGATATGATACAAATTGAATATCAAATATTTAGACCACTCACAAAGGGTGGGAAACTTTAGTAATGTTATTCTATTTTTTTCTTCTTGCCCAGCATCTTTTTCTCCTCGCTGGCCAGACGACGCTCCACCTCTAATAGGCGTTGCTCTATTAACTCTGCTCGACGTGTCTGCACAGCGAAATAGGTCTGTGCAAAGGCTATCTGCGGCTTGCGTGGATCACCGTTCTGCGCCACAAGGTAGCAAGCGTAGCGAGTGAGCATCACGTCATCAATTTCGCGTTCAGATCCAGAACCCAGATTGACCATTTTGCTGACGTCAGCAAAATGGTCTGAACCCGACTGCCCAGCATTGTTGCAAGCCTCCTTCGCCTTGTCAATCACATTGCTGAAATTGCGCCATTGGGTGTACCCAAACAATGAGCACAAACTTCTGGCACTCCAGCATTCAGTCTCATCAATTATACAGACAGCCTCTTCATAACTCTTAAACAGAGCCAATATCTCTTCTTTCTTCATATCTTAGAATTATCTTTTATAGCCATTGGTTCTCCTATTTAATATATGAGCGACAAAAACACGAAAAAGAATCTAAATTGTGTGTATGAAACTGAAAAATCTGACGAAAAACTTCGTTTTTAATGCGTGACTCTCACTGTTGGCAGCAAAAATCACAAAAGTTGTGTCAATGAATGACACTCCTACATACTATTGTATTGCGACGACTGCCCTTCCGGATATAGAGGCGGCCTTTTCTGGGGTTCATCACCCGTTGTCCTGCGAGATTGTAGTATTCGGCAGGCTGCTCACGGTCGTTGACGGCCATACTGTTAACGCTGGTTGGTTCGCCTGACATCAGTACAGCCAAAGCATGAACTTCAGCGGCCCCCCAGAGCCAGCAACCAATGCCGAAGTCTTCAAAGTCGGGCACAGAGTTGTAGGTAATGACACCACCGTCTTCCGGTTTCGAGCCAGCGCCCTGCATGTAGCCCACAAATCCATTGTCATGTACGGCACGTTGCATAGCCTGCCATCCACGCCTGATGGCTGGCAGATAGGTGTCGCGGTCCAGCAATCCCGTCCTCACGCCATAGGCCATACCTCCAACAAAAAGCGACGTCCCCGTCATCTCAGGTCCCTCGCTGCCAGGCTGTCCGTAGTTGGACGGCGCGGCCAGACTGACATTCCACGAACCGTCTTCACGCTGGCAATCCAACAAGGCACTGCTCATCTTGCGGAAATCGTCAACATAGCTCGTCCTATGGGCTTCGTCCATAGGTGTGAACTGCAGCACACGTGACAGAGCCATGTATACCCATCCGTTGCCACGGCTCCAGTAGCAGTCCTTGTCGGTCTCTGTCTTGTCGCGATAGGGTGGGTCGAACTGATAGTCACGATACCAGAGTCCTGTCTGCGTGTTAAACAGGGGCTTGCCGCCACCTTTCTTGTCGCCACCATGCCGGTTGCGTGTAAACTGGTACATCTCGAACATCCGCTCCCAATATGCCTGGTCGTTGGTGATAGTGCCTAGCATGGCAAATACCGGCATGGCCATCTGAATGGCATCAATCCAGTACCAGTCGTCAATCTTGTTGGTGGCAAGCATGTCGTCGATACGCATCTTGATGTGTGCCATCCGCTGCGACTGCGTAGGATCCATCATGTACATCTGCAGATAAGCCTGTCCGCAGCATTGGAAATCGGCATGGCGCCTCTGCGAATCGGTGCAGCTATACCACTCGTGAAACTCGCCCCAGTCCAGTGCGTAGCGTAGCCACTCGTCGTGTGGCAATTCACGGTAGGCATTCAGCAATCCTTCGTAGAACACGCCACGAGTCCATATCCGGCTGTTTCGGGTCTTCCCGCCTACATGGCTCTCAGCCCCCACATCAGGATTATTCCCGATAAAATAAGCCGCCACTTTCTCCGTCGTCTCCATAACATCTTCGGCATCCAATATCTGTGCGCCGCAGTATAAAGACGGCAACAACATCAGCAACCCCACCAGTATAGTTTTCTTCATTCTTTTTCTCGTTTTATGTTTATGCTATGTTCCAAATTTCCCGCGACAAAGTTACGAATTCTATTGTTCTTCCATAAAAGAAACTAATTTGCGGCATGCTAATTCTATTTTGTATTCCGTCGGCAAAGATAAGCATTTTTTTTGAATATTGAAAGAAAATTGAAAAAAAAGGCTTTATGTTTTCTTCACCATTCCTCCCCGTTTAGAAAGGATAGTGCGGTGTGCTTACGCCTATTTAGAATACCTGCAATCACACGCAATCAACATCAACAAACCCTTCACCGTCGCAACGAAACCGCTGAAACGCAGCATGTTACGGTGAAGGGTTTGTCCGTGTGGCTCCTGTGAATGGGATACTATTGAGCCAATATAATGTTCACCACGCTAACGGCATCTGTTAACGTCACTTTGCCATCGCCGTTCACGTCACCATTCAGTCCACGCACATCCATCTCCTTGGTGACAGTCTGGGATTTTTGATATCCTGACTTTGTAGCGTAGATACCAAGAATTTGCTTTTACATTGAATCGACGACAAAGATAAGCACTTTTTCTGAGACTTCCAAATTAATTGGCCTTTATTTGCAGGTAAACTGTCAAAATGACGCTCATCGCGTCCTTTCATTTCCTATTATGTTTCAATAAGCTGACGATGCGCCCCATCTGATTGGGAATACGAATCTGTTGGGGACACTTCAAGAGGCAGGCCTCGCAGATGACGCACTGGTTGGCGCGTTTTTCCGTTGCAATGGCTTTGCGATAACCGGCAATGAAACGCTGCTTACGTTCTGCATAGTCGGGCGCTGACGTCTCGGGCAATGGCAGCAGATGGCTGTTGACGGCATCGTTGTAGAAAGCGAAATTGCCTGGGATGTCAACGCCGTAGGGACAGGGCATGCAATAGGCGCAGGTGGTACAGGGGATGATGGGGAAGCCTGCCATCTGGTCGGCTATATTAGCCAACAACCTGTTTTCTGCATCTGTACATGCTTCCAAGGGTGAGAAGGTACCCACATTGTCAATCAGGTGCTCCATAAGGTTCATACCACTAAGGGTGGTCAGCACATTGGGATAGGATCCCACCCAGCGGAAGGCCCATCGGGCAGTACTGTCGTCGGGGCGCACGGCCTTCAACTGGTCTGACAGCTCATGGGCCATGCGGCCAAAGGAACCACCACGTAATGGTTCCATGATGACAGCCTGTATACCCATCTTCTCCAATTTTCCATACAGGTATTCTGCGTCTGCGTCGTGTCGGCGCCCCTGTCTGATTGAAGCATGGCGCCAGTCGAGGAAGTTCATCTGAATCTGCACGAAGTCCCAGTGGTATTCATCCTGATGGTCCAGCAGCCAGTCAAAGTCGCGCACATCACCATGATACGAGAAACCCAGATGCTTGATGCGTCCTGCCTCGCGCTCCTTCAGCAAGAGGTCGAGAATGCCATTATCGAGGAAACGGCCCTTCAGCGACTCCATGCCACCTCCGATGCTATGCAACAGATAATAGTCGATATAGTCAACCTTCAGACGTTCGAACGACTGCTCATACATACGCTTTGAGTCGTCATAGCTCCACAGACGTCTGTTCTGGTTTGACATTTTGGTGGCCACATGATACTTCTCTCTGGGGAACCGGCTTAGTGTGTTGCCTGTTAGCACTTCCGAGCGGCCTCTCATATACATGGGTGCTGTGTCGAAATAGTTCACGCCATGAGCGATAGCATAGTCCACCAGTTCGTCTACCTGCTCCTGATTGTCAGGCAGACGCATCATGCCGAATCCGAGCAGCGAAATTCGCTCGCCTGTTCCATGCTGCACACGATAGGTCATACGGTTGTCATCAGCGGGTGTGGCTGTTTGTTTCGTATCACCGGCCCATAGTTTCAGCGGCTCAAGAGCCATCGCTGCCACAGCACTGCCAGCCGTGATGCCCAGTCGCTTCAGAAATACTCTTCTGTCGATGTTCGTTTTCATATCAATCTCCTTTTGGGAAATATTATAATTCGATGATTGCTTTTGTTTTCTCCATCCTTTCGATGACACGATCGCACCAGGCATTGAACTCGGGGTCCTCAATTTGTGCCTCGGGGTGGGCGAGGATATAGGCTACGGCTCGACGCACACCCTCGTGGAAGGGTGTGCTGGCGCAGAATCCTGGGACAGCACGCTTCAGTTTGCTACAGTCGAAGATTACGGTGCAGGCCTTGTCGCCCAACAGGATGCCTTCCAGGTCGTAAGTCTTTGGCGCAATCGTGGCAAGGTAGCTGGAGGCGACGTAATACGGCTTGAATTCCACACCGAGGACATCGGCAGTGGTTTGGTAAATCTGATTCCATGTCAGCGACTCATCGGACATAATCTGGAACGCTTCACCGATGGCTTGGGGATTGCCCAACAGCCCAATGAAACCCCGTGCAAAGTCCTCCTTCCATGTCAGCGTCCATAGAGAACTGCCGTCTCCGTGTACGATGACTGGCTTGCCCTCCATCATACGCTTCAGCACCTGCCAGCTGCCTTTTAGTCCATGCACACTGACGGGTACGGCACGTTCACAGTAAGTATGGCTGGGACGAACGATAGTCACAGGGAAGCCATTTTCACGGTAGGCCTTCATCAACAACTCTTCACAAGCAATTTTGTTGCGTGAGTATTCCCAATAGGGATTGGCCAGCGATGTTCCCTCTGTGATGACATGCTGGCGCACGGGCTTGTTGTAGGCCGATGCTGAACTGATAAAAACGTACTGCTTGGTTCGTCCAGAGAAGATTCTGATGTCGCGCTCCACTTGTTCGGGTAGAAAGCCGATGAACTCGCAGATGGCATCGAATCCCTCGTTGCCAAGTTTGGCAATCACTTCCTCAGGGTGATTGTTTATGTCGCACGTCACCAAACGAACGTTCTTCGGTATCTCGTCACTTCTGTTTCCGCGATTAACCAGCCAGAGTTTATGTCCGCAGGCTGCAAGCTGTTGTGTGATAGCACTACTGATTGTGCCTGTTCCACCGATTATCAATATCTTCATTGTTGTATGTCTTTTGTTTACTTGTCGCCACTCAGGTCTGTCTATGACTTCCAGTATTTCAATAGGATATATGTGCCGAACACCTGTAGCAGCAGGCCTGGCCAGCCGATGGTGAAGTCGGCAACGGTGGCAGTGGTACCGCCTGTCAGCAGAAACTCAGCCAGAAAGTCGAGTGCTTTTGTGGTGAGTACAACACCAAGAAGTACCAACAGGGTGACGCTCTTAAAATACTGCGCAGCCAGTCCGGCGATGACAGCCAACAGCGACAGCTTCACCGCCATCAGCATCATGACATTGGCGGCAGGCATTCCGAATAGTGCATGATTCACGATGGGTGAAGCGACGGCCGCCAGCAGTGCCGTCCGCCAGCCAAACTTATAGGCTCCGGCCATGATGACCAGCGACAGGGGCGAGAATATGATACCTCCCTGAGGGATGAGGTGGAACAACTGTGGCAGGGCAATGTTGCATGCAACGAAGAGTGCTGCCATGAAATAGGTACGAGTCTCACTATACGTGAGCGAGTAGAGTCTGGTGCTTGCTTCCATGTTTGTTATTTGTTTTTGAGTTAAAAATTCACATTCACGCCGCCCATGAACGTAGCGCGGGGCATAGGATAGCCGAGGTTGATCTCGTACTTCTGCGCCAGCAGGTTTTCGCCGCGTAGCCAGAGGGCGACGGACTTGGTCAGTTGGTAGTTGGCAGAAACGTTTAGCAGGCAGAAGTTTTCCTTCTGTTCATTGTCGCCGACGGCGGTGTAGAGGCCACTAATATACTGCAATCCTGCAATGATCGTCCATCGCTGGTGCTGGTAGTTGGCACCAAGGAAACCCTTGTACTTCGGCGCGGCGATGACGGGATTTTTCATGTGCAGTAGCGAGTGGTTAGTGCTGAGCGACCAGTGGCCGTCTATGCGAAATTGCGCCTCCAGCTCTGCGCCGTAGTTCTCGATTTTGCCCGTGTTAACGTTCAGGCGGTTCACGGTCTGGATCATGTTGTCGCCTTTGATATAGAAGGCGTTAACGCCGTAGGTCAGGTCGGCCACGCGGTGGTGCCACGAGAGTTCGTAGTTCCACAGCCTCTCGGGTTCGAGGTCTGTGTTCGACGGTGGGTAGAGGTACATCTCGCGCATTGTCGGGTTGCGGAAACCCTTGCTCGTCATCAGCTTCACTTCGCCTGTCTCTATGGGGCGCACGACAAGGCCTGCTTGGGGAATCCACTCTGTGCCGGTGATGCTGTGATGGTCCAAGCGCACGCCGGCATCGATGGTAAGCCACGAAAACAGCTCCTGGCGGAAGTCGACGTAGCCAGCAATCTCGTTACGGTACGACTTTCCGCTCTGTTTGTTCGACGTGTCGAGAATCTCGCCTGTCGTTTTCGAAGTGTAATAGGCGTTGCCATAAATGTGCTGGTAGTCAACGCCGACGGTGAGGCGGTTGCCAGCGAAGAGCTGCGCACTCTGATACCACGAGACACCTGTCAGCGCGTCCTTCGAGCGGAAGTAGCGGGCGGTGGGCTTCGTCGGGTCGGACGTGCCGTCGTCAATTTTGTGGCGGCCGAAGTTCGAGTAGATGGAGAGAGCACCGCTGGTCTTGCCGTAGTGGTTCTCGATAGCCACCGAGACGACTCCACGGGTGATCCACTGGTCGGCATCGTAGAGCGGCGAGGCCTCGGCTCCCGGATAGGAGGCGTTGAAGCGTGTCAGGTTTCCATCGATGTAGGCATTCCAGTGGTCATTCAAGTCATAGCCCAACTTTATATAACCGCCATACTGCTCGAAGCCCATCTGCGGGCGGTGATTGTCTGAGCGGCCGTACTGTGTTGAGACGGTCGAGGAGAAACGGCCGCTGTGTACCTGATTCGTGGCCTCAATCTGAATGGTGCCGTAGCTGCCCACTCCGATGTTTACCTGTGTCGCAACACTATTGCGACGTAGAGGTACAGTGCGGGTGACGATGTTCATCACGCCGCCCATTGCGTTTGAGCCGTAGAGCACCGAGGCTGGTCCGCGCAGGACCTCCACCCGCTCCGCCATCAGCGTTTGATAGCTGTCGGCGATGGGGTGGCCGTAGATGCCCTGGTACTGCGGATGTCCGTCAATGAGCACCAGTAGCTGGCCGGCACCGCCCGTGATGCCGCGTAGGTTGATGCCGCCAGCTGCACCTGTCGACACGCCGTAGCCCATCATCGAGCGACTGGTGACGAACAAGCCTGGCACCTGCTGCATTGCCGTTGGTAGCACGCTTGTCTGGTGCTCCGCCGTCAGGACGTTACGGTCGATGATAGTCACTGTCATCGGCAGGTGACGCACATCGGTAGCGTTGCGCGTGCCGGTGACCACAACTTCTTGCAGGGCGAGCGAGTCACTCTGTGCAAAAAAGGCGGTAGATGCCATCAGCATGGTTACAGCCATCATGATTTTCTTTCTCATACCATTCTTTGTATTTTTTCTTATCAATTCTCTCCTGTCTTTCGTAGAATTACGTAGGCTGCTGGTTGGCCCATGACATGTGTCAATGGGAGTTCACGATATTCTTTAGCGCAGAGCCAAAGATGATATACTGTGTGTTGCCGGCGATGGTACCTTCGTTTTGGCCCCAGAGGAAGGGCCAGTCGTCGAAGTTCTCGAAGTGGTCTGGCTTGCGGAAGAGAAGGCCGGGGGCGACGTTGCCGGGGATGAACGAGAAGTCGGCGCGGTTGTTGCCGTAGAAAACCTGCTTGGGCCGGGCGGCACCAACGACGGCGACGAAGGAGTAGTTGTGGTAGGGGTGGCAGCCGTAGAGCCAGTTGGCGACGCGGTAGACTTCGTCTTTCGCGACGATGTCGGGAAAGTAGAGGTGGGCGTAGTTGACAGTGATGCCGAAGTTGAGCACGGCATTGACACCTGCCCAGTTGCCGAGGCCGATGGGTACGCCGTAAGGGTTCTGCGCGTCGAAGCTGTGGATGTATTCGTTAAAATGCTCTACGGCGGGGCGGAGGCGCTGGCGGTAGGCCGTGTCCTTCATCGGAATGCTGTCAAGCATGGTCTGCAGGTCTCGGGCGATGTTGCGGTAATTGCCGTCGCCGGTGCCAGTGAGCCAGTCGTTGTCGGTGTCGGCCTGGGCGTCGCGGGCAAACCGAGACGGACGAAGTAACTCGTCGGCCTCGCGGCGCAGTCGGTCGGCCTGCTGCTGGGCGCGGTCGGCAAGGACGTCGTTGTAGCCTCGGAGGACGCGGGCGGCGGAGTTAAAGATGTTAGCGGCCTGGAGGTCGAGGCGTGGGTTGCGGGTGGTGAAGACCCACATGTCGTCGGGTGTACCTGAGCGCTTGCCGTCGGTACTGACCTCATAAGGCTTTAGATTCGGGTCGTAGCGCAGACCGTCGGTGATGCTGGCGGCGTCGCCCAGGTGGTGGTAATTATCGAGAACGGAGTTGGAGAGCGTCGAGGCCATGTGGCCTATCTGCTCAGCTTGGGCCACGAGGTTGAGCATGCCGTGCTCGATGAACTGTAGAATGTCTGGCTGGCCGTCGGGGCGGTGTAGCTCAACGTATCGCTGCTGTTGCGAGACGAAGGTTTCGTCGCGTTGGGGGTGGAAGAGCTCCCATGCGCGGATGAGGTTCTGCACGACGTTAATGTTCGAGCTGGTTTCGATGTCGAAGTCGCCGGCATCGAAGAAACCGCCGACGTTCAGGCCGGGGATGAGTTCCAGCGGCTTGTACTTTGTGTCGGTTGTCGCGCCTTGGCGGTGCAGGTCAAAGTGGTCACTTTCGGGTGCCTGCAGATAGCCCTCCTTGAACGGTTCTCCGTGCCACGTGCGGTAGCCCTCGGTAACGTACATGTGGTTCATGTGGATGGGTACCCATACGTCGGTTGTCGCATCGGTGATACAGTCGTAAACGTGCGCGTCGATGAGGAAGTCGTTGGTCTGCGTGCTGCCGTACTCGATGAAGTAGACACCTGGATCGCGGACGGCGGAGAAGTCGAATTTCACATAATTATATTTATAGTATGGTCCCCAGGTCGTGACGGCACCCTCGAAAGCCTGCTCTGTCGTGCCGTCGTCGCGAATGCGGAAGAGACGGGCAGTGGCCTGCGGCGCGTCGTTCTTGTCAAGTTCGATGACGGCGATCTTCGGCTGCTCCGGCGTGTAGCCAATTTGCGAGAAACCGATGTTAGGTTGGCGTATCCAGCCGGGGATGGCATGAGGTTCGACCGTCCATGTCAGCACACGGCCAGTCTTCCCTGCGGGCAGTACGCTGCGTACCACGAACCAGCCGTTCTGGGCGAGCATGCGGCCGTCGTAGAGTTCCAGATTGGCATCAACGCTGTTGATGCAGAGGAGACGTTCGGGGGCATCGGTCGCCGCCACGAAGCGGTGGCCCGTCTCTAAGGGCAGTGGGTCGACGAAGCGCCCCGAACCGCGATCGTCATAGGTTCTGAAGCCCTTGAACTGCCGTGGTTTCTCCTCGTTCGGGCGCGTCTTCGTCAGGCTCGTGGCGTAGCGTGGGAAGCGGTTCAGCCGACCATCCATCGTGAATGTCTTCAGCCAGTATTGTGACGGCAGCAGCTCCAGATTGAAGCCCGCCTCGCCCGCCAGTTTCTCCGGCACTGGCTTGTCTAAGTAGACGGAAATCTCAATCGCTTTACCCTTGGCTGTTACCACGACGCGACTGTCGAAGTCATAGTCATCATAGCGCATCGTCACCTCGATGCTCCCAGCCTGCTTGTCCACCTTCCGGCTGGTCATCTTCGGAACCAGGTCCCACTGCTCCGGCGTCTTGTTCAGTCTCACGGCACCTCCCTGCATGGTGCGTACCCCGTGATGAATAACTTCGATGCCCGAGTTTTTCTCGTCGTTGAATCCGCCGTTGAAGCTGTTGCTGAACACCAGTACGTTCACGCCTTGCCGCTCAAAATATTCCAAATCGTTCAAATGTAAATCCTGCGCGTTTGCGATGGTTGTGGTAGTGAAAAGCGCCAGAACAAATAGCTTCTGTTTCATTGTCGTTAAGTCTTTTCTGTTGGTTTACAAGTTAGTATTCTTATTAATTGGCCAGTGCGTCGAGCCAGCAGAGGAAGGCAATGAGCGAGGCGTTCCAGTTGATGGCAATCTCGTTGGAAGCGTAGGACTCGGTGGCATCGATGTATGACTCATCGGGTACGTTCGAGGGATAGACAGCGTTCTTCATATCGCGCTTGTCCTGCTGACCGGGGTTCGGACCACCGACAAGCATGCCAGGGTAGGGCGCTTCGATGCCGTCGGCTTCCGACGGGCGGTGATGGGGATGCATCGGCGATTTGTCGCCAAAGCCAGTGACGAAGCAGTAGCCCGTGGCATTACGCCCCAGCAGGTAGTCAGCGTTCTGGAGGGCATAACGGCGGTACTTCTCCTTTCCAGTCATCTTATCGGCATAGAGCAGGGCCATGGCTTGACAGCAGCAGTGCTCGGCCAGACAGCCCCAGCCGAAGTCACGCGGATTGTTGCCGTAGGGCGACTGGAAGGACGACAGCTCAACACCCTCGACGGCTTTGTCGCAGAAGGCGGTCAACTGCTGGAGCATCGTGTTGCGAAGGGGACTGTTTGCATCAGCCAGGCACTCAAACGCACCAAGCGAGGCGACGTTGCCCCACGAGGGTGTGGTGAACTGCTGCGGCTGGTTCTGCCGCGCGTCGTCGAGATAGGCCTGCTTGCCCGTCAGTCTCCATAGTGCGGTGGCTGCCCAGAAGAATTCGTCGCTGGCACTCATGTCACCGTAGCCGCCAGTGGTCACGGCGGGGTTTTTCAGCGTGTGCTGCATGTAGAAGGCCTTCGGATGGTCCTTTGCCCACTGGTAGGCGCGCTCGGCCATCGCGGCGGCCTGTGCCGAGAAGCCGGGATAGTCCTGCTGATAGGGCTCGAAGAGGCGGGCAGCATCGGCCATGACGGCGGCGAAGTCGAGCGTGGCGGTGACGCTCTTGGCCACGACGTAGCGCTGCTGACGACAGTTCGTCGGCATGACGAAGCCCTCGAAGTTCGGAGTTGTCAGTTTGTGATACACACCGCCGTCGTAGGGATCCTGCATCGTGAGGAACCATCGCAGGTTGAACATCATCTCGTCCAGCAGGTCGGGTGTCTGATTGTTGCCCTCGGGGATGCCGGTCTTCAGTTGTGCGAAGTAGTCGCACTGCTGCTCGTAGGCAGCAAACATAAGGCCGATGCTGAAGGCCGAGTTCACCACATATTTATTATAGTCGCCTGCGTCGTACCAGCCGTAGGGCGAGCTGATGACTGTGCCGGCTGGGCGTAGCGGCGAGGCGGCGGAGTTGTGGACGAGTACCTGCGTGTCGGGATGGCCCGTAGGTCGGCTGTAGACGGCATCGACAATGGGTATGCCGGAGCGGATGAGGTAGAAGAGGCGCAACGAGGCCTTCGCAATGTCGTGGTAGGGCCGCTCGCTGACATGCAGCACGCACGACTCCTGACCGAGGCTTACGCGGTAGTCGCCTGAAGCCGACAACCCGTTAAGGGTGACGACGTAACGTGTCTTCTGTGACAGGGGCGAAACGGCCTTGCGCACCTGGGCTTTCAGCTTCAGCGTCTTCCCGTCGGACATCGTCACGCGAATTTTGTTGGTGGGGTTCGATCCCTCGACAACGATTACTTTCTCCTGCTGCGGATAGCAGCCCACTTGGTTGCGCCGGATGCGGTCGCTCTCCTGTGCGTTAACGCTCTGGCAGACAGCGGCGAGGAGACAGATAGCTATCAGCTTCTTCATATTTGTTCTGTTTTTGTAATTGGTCATATTTTAATCATCCATCGGGTAGCGGACACCCCACTTGCGGCGAAGGTCGTCCATGAGCTGCATGATGTAAAGGATCTCGGCGTGGGGCATTTCGCGAGGTTCGAGGAGTCCGTCAAGGAGTGCCTGACGGCAGACGAGGAACTGGTACTCGTAGCCAGTAATCTGCTGGGGTACGCAAATGGTCTCGACGTAGGTTCTATCGGGACCGTTTACGGTGATAGTTTGCGGATTATTGATGTTGTCGATGATGAGATTACCTTCTGTACCCGCAATGACACCGATATTGTCACCCACGCAGGCAGCGCTCGACTGAAGGTTACAGAGCATGCCGTCGGCTAGCACCAGCATGATGGCATTGGTGAGGTCCATTCCAGTCTGACTCTTCACACACTGGCTTTCTATGCTGACAATATCGGCCGAGAAGAACATCCGTGCAAAGTTCAGTGCATAGACACCCAAATCCAGAAGTGCTCCGCCACAAAGATCTGGGCGCATAATTCTTGGCTTATCGCCCATCGAGTACCCCAGCGTAGCCGTCAGCAGTCGTGGTGTACCTATGGTTCCACTATTAATCAGATTGCGAATGATGCCCACTGCCGGCTGATAGCGTGTCCAGATGGCCTCGGCTATGAAAACCTTCCGTTCGTGAGCCAGCTCGATAATCTCCGCCGCCTCGTGTTGGTTGGCCATAAAGGCCTTTTCCACCAGGCAGGGTTTTCCGGCCGTTAGTGCCTGACGAGTCACATCATAATGATGGGAATGGGGCGTAGCCACATATACCAAGTCGACATCCGCATCGTCAATCAGCTCCCTGTATGAGCCGTATTCCTTGGTAATACCCCACTTTTGGGCAAAAGCCTCAGCCTTGTCAAAAGTTCTTGAACCTACGGCATAGCATTCGCATCCCCGCAGTCTGGTTAGGGTAATGGCAGCCTTCTCGGCAATCCATCCTGTGCCGATAATACCGACACGCAAAATACCGTCCTCCTTCATGGCCTTATCCTCTTGCCAGTTTGTAGATAGCCTCCATGTCTTCGGCCTTCAGCACCTTCAGGCAGCCGCAGGTAGAGGTATAGTCACGGCTGCACTTACGCGTCATCTCGTGGATTTCCTCGTCGGTAATGTCGCGTCCGATCAGTTCCTTGATATTGACGGGCATGCCGATGGCATGGTAGAAGCGCTCCATTGCCTGGATACCCTTCTCGGCAGTACCCTCAGGGTCTGTGAAGTCGTTGGGAACATCCATCACGTTAACGGCAAAACGCACAAAGCGGCTCAGGTTCTGGTGCATCACGTAACGCGCCCAACTGGGCCAGATGGCAGCCAGTCCGGCACCATGAGTGACGTCAAACATTCCACTCAGTTCGTGCTCCAGCTGGTGAGTTGCCCAGTCGTCGCTGACGCCACAGCCCGTCAATCCCCAATGAGCCACACTGCCGCCCCACATAATCTGGGCGCGCTGCCGATAGTCTTCAGGATTCTTCAATACGTCGAAAACGGCAGTCTTCATACGGCGCAATACGGCCTCGGCCAAGTCCGTTGTCAGGTCCATGTCATCGTCCTTGGTGAAGTAGCGCTCCATCGTGTGCATCATCATATCCGTAACGCCGGCTGCCGTCTGGTAAGGGGGTAGGGTAAAGGTGCGGCATGGATTCATGATGGCGAACTTGGGGCGCGACATGTTGTTCGAGTAGCCCAATTTCACATCGCCGTCCTCGTTGGTGATGACGCTCGCCTCACTCATCTCGCTACCAGCAGCAGGGATGGTGAGTACTGAGGCTACGGGCAGCATCGTCGTGGGTTCAGCCTTGCCCAAATAGATATCCCACACATCGCCCTCGAAGCAGGCTCCGTATGCGATGCACTTGGACGAGTCGATGACGCTGCCGCCGCCCACCGCCAGGATGAAGTCTACGCCTTCCTTGCGGCACAGGTCAATGCCTTCCTTGGCCAGTGAGAGACGTGGATTGGGTACCACATCGCCCAACGTCACGAACTCCACTCCGCCATCGCGCAGCAGACCGCAGATCTTGTCGAGCAGCCCTGAGCGTACAGCACTCTTGCCGCCATAATGTACCAGCACCTTTGTGCCGCCATATTTCTTCACCAGTTGAGCCACCTGTTCTTCTGACTCCTTGCCGAAAACCACCTCAGTCGGTGCAAAATAATTAAAGTCCTTCATATTTTTAGTCTTGATAATCCAATATGTTTGCAAAGATACAAATTTGTGAGCAAAATGCAAAGGAAAAAGTCTTTTCTTTTACAATTATCGTCTTTGGTCACGGTTTCCCCACTTCTTGTCATACCTTCCCTGCGTATCTTTCTTGCCTCCGAACATATTCAGTCGGTAGCGCACGTGTAGCATGGCATACGAATTGATGCTGTTGTAGCGGGTGTCGGTGCGTCCTGTAGCGTTCACCCATCGCTCATAGTTGCTCTGCTGGCCCAGCAGGTCGTAGAAGTTGAGGGCGACGATAAGTGACTTGTCGCTGAGGAACGTCTTTGAAATCTGTCCGTTCCACAGCAGTTCGTTGGTGTTCGATGACGGGTCATTGTAGCCTCTGCGGCTGCGCTCGTGAATGTTGCTGCTGACCTCAAAGCCCAGTGGCAGGCGTACAAGGAACTGTCCTCCGTAGTTAAACTGCCAAGTGTCGAGATTCGCCGTTGGTTGCAGCTCGTTGCGGGTATGCTGGTAGTTGCACCATCCGTCGAGCGTAATCTCCAGCCAGTCATTGCGGTAGCTGATGTTCAGTCGCTCCGAGATGTTGAACGACCGGGTAGTATTCTTCTTTGCATCGGCCTTGGCCTGTGCAACGTAGCTTACATAGTGGTTATAGCGGGCGCGGGTATCGGTTCCGATGTTCCAGTGAGCCGTAGAGTCGAGGGCGGTGTTGAAGGTAAACCCTCCGTTCAGGTTCCAGTTGCCGTTGATGTTCTCTGGCCGTGAGATGCTTCCACCCGTCTCAGCGTTGTAGCGCACAAGATTGGATATGGAGTTACGTATGTGGCGGTAGTTGGCATAGACGACGATGCTCCGCTTGTAGCGTGTGATATAGTTGTTGTAGTATAGGTTCAGCGAGTTAGTGAAAGACGGCTTCAGTCCTGGGTTTCCCTGGGTGATGTAAAGCGGATTCGAGTCGTCGGTGATGTCGAGTAGCTGGGTGATGTCAGGCTGCTGCGTGTCACCTCGGTACTGCAGGCGCAGGCTGCTCTGGTCGCTGAAGTTGTAGTGGAACTCGAAGGTCGGTGTCAGGTTGGTCACGTTTCGCACGGTATCGACGTAGATGCCGCGATAGTCCTGGATGTAGTTTGAGTGCTGTGGCTGCACGAGGATGCCGATGTTGTAGTCGTATTTCTCCTGTTTGTAGCGCAGCATCAGCCGGAGATTATGCGTATAGTTCTTGTATTCAGAATAGCGGCTGAGCGAGCGGTCGAGGAAATTGTCCAGTTGTTCGTTGGACAACAGGGGGGTACCGCCCAGCCACGGATTCCAGTCACGGTACTCTGGCACGATGCCTGAGAAGGGGTTCTGTGCCATGTGGCTGAAGTCGTAGGTCTGGCGGTCGCTCTTGTTGCGGCTGTAGCGCATCTCGTAGCTGGCCTGCAGGTGTGCGCCCTTCCAGAGCGGCTCGCTGTAGGTGACGCTGGCCACGTAGCCGCTGTTTTTAGTGGGCGTGGTGTTGTAGCGGGCGGTGAAGTAGGTAGAGTCCTGCCCTGCCTCGTTCTTTACCTGAAACAGCTGCACCTCGTTGTTCGACGTGTTGCGCTGTTCGTTCTTGCCCGCACTGGCTTCTAAGCGCAGCATGACGTTGCGGCCGCGTGGATTCAGTCGTCTGTAGAACTGCAGCATCGACCAGAAGTTGCGGTTCTCACCGTACGAGAGGCTCGACTGCAAGTTATGGTTCACCGCCTGGCCGCGTCCCACCATCGTGGCAATGCCTTCGTTGGAAAGCGGGTCAGGGGTATACAGGTACGGATCCTCGGAGAACGTGGCGGCCACTGAGGTGCTTATGCCGTCGTTGGTGCCAGTGTTACCGTTGGCACGCAGCAGGATGTTTGTCAGCGTGTCGGGCTTCCACTCCATTCTCACGTTTCCCCACCAGTTATTGCTGCGTGTGAGGCTCTTCGAGTTGTTGTTCGAGAATGTGCGGTAGTCCTGGCTGTAGAAGTTCTCGCTCGTCACCTCGTTCACGTTGTCGCCGCCTCGGTGGTTCCATCGGATGTTCGCGTCCAGTTTCAGCTTCTTGCCGTCGTCGTAGTTCAGGTTCGTACCCAGCATCTTCCGCGAGTTCAGCCCTCGTCTGTTCCACCAGCCGGCATTCTCGTCCTTGTTGTTGAAGTTGCCGACGAGCATGATGCGTGTCTTGTCCGTAAAGCTGCTGCCCATGCCGCGCGAGGCATAGCGGTGCTCCGTGCCTCCGGCGATGTCGAGGTTGGTCATGTATCCACGGTTCATGCCCCGTTTGATGGTGAAGTCGAGCACCGTTTCCCTCTCGCCGTCCTCGATGCCCGTGATACGTGCCTGGTCGCTCTGCTGGTCGTAGAACTTCACGTTCTGGATGATGCTCACTGGCAGGTTCTTCAGCGCCGCCTCCGTGTCGCCGAGCATGAACTCCTTGCCGTCGAGCAGGATTTTCTTTATCTGTTTGCCGTTGATGGTGATGTTGCCGTCCTCGTCGACTTCCGCGCCAGGCATGCGCTTGATGAGTTCCTCGATGGGCGACCCCTCTGGGGTGCGGTAGGCTTCAGGGTTGTAGACCAGCGTGTCCTTCTTCGCTATGACCTGTGCGGCGCGTCCTGTCACCACAGTTTCCTTTAGCACGACGGCATCCGTCGACATTAGCAGCGTCCCTAAGTCCTGTCCCTGGTAGCGTCGTAGCGTCACCTCGCGCTCGATGGTCTGGTAGCCTACGGAGGATATTCTCAGCTTGAACGTGCCGTTCGAGGGTGCTTCCACTGAGAACGTGCCGTGCTCGTTGCTCACCGTACCTCCCACGAACGTGCTGTCCGTCGAGGTGAATAGCTGGATGGTGGCCTGCACCATCGGCTCTTTCAGGTCAGCGTCTATCAGCTGGCCGCTGATGGTCAGCCGTCTGTTTTCGTCTTGTGCCGCCGCGTGGATGGCCACGAGGCATAGCACCATTATCATTGCGAATATCGACAGTTTTCTCTTCATATCGATGCTTAATGTTCAATGCTTAATTCTTAATGCTTAATGTTCAATGTTCAACGTTTCCCGCCATCCATTGCTTGAACTCGGCAGCACGGTTCTTGCTGACGAAGAGGCGTTCTGGGGTAGGGGTGTTTAGTGTTATCAGCAGGCGGCTGTCGTACCATACGGTAATCTTGTCGACACAGTCGCGGTTGACGGCAAACTGCTTGTTGGCGCGGAAGAACTGACGGGGGTCGAGTGTCGACAGGATGGAGTCGAGCGACTTGTGATAGGTCAGTTGTGTACCTGTTCTCAGGCCAATGGAAGTGTTCTTGTCCGTAGAATAGATGTAGGAGATGTCGGCCACATGTATTGGCACAAGCTGGTCGCGGTGAGGCACGAGCAGGCGGCTTTGCCAGCGGGGCTCAGTAGCCAAAGTCCCCATTCGGCTAAGGTAGGCGACGAGATCGAGATGACTCAGCAGTTTGAATTTTTCGATGGCCCGTCGCACATCCTTAGCCTTGATGGGCTTCAGCAGATAGTCGATGCTGTTGACGCGGAAAGCATCAAGGGCATATTGGTCGTATGCAGTGGTGAAGACAATGGGAACCTTGACTTCTGTCTGGCTGAATATGGAGAAGGCAGAACCGTCAGAGAGGTGGATGTCCATGAAAATGAGGTCTGGACGCATGTTGTCGTCAAGCCAGCGCACAGTCTCGGCCACGCTCTCCGTGTTGCCCACCACTACCGTGTCGGGCGCCACCTCCCTCAGTATCCCCAAGAGGTTCTCGTACGACGATGTCTCGTCTTCAACTATCAGTACTCGCATAAAAATTTAACCATTGAACATTAACCATTGACCATTGACCATTGACCATTGACCATTGACCATTGAACATTGAACATTGAACATTGAACATTGAACATTGAACATTGAACATTGAACATTGAACATTAAGCATTATGCATTATCCAAGCGGTATAAATACCGTGAAACGACCGTTTTCGTTCGTTGTCCGCAGTTTTCTGCCCGACATCAGCTCTAGGCGGTTGGCCAGGTTCCTCAGTCCCGTGCCAGTAGTCGCGGGCGGCAGCTGCTTGGGGTACACGGGGTTGCTGACCGCCAATTCCCCGTGCTCGTTGATGGTGATCGAGATGGTCATCGTATGGACCGAGTCGATGCAGTTATGTACGATGACGTTCTCAATCACCGGTAATAGGGTGAGCACGGGGAGCATATATTGATTTTTATGTGGATTGTCTATCTGGATGTCAAAGTTCAGCTTGCCGGCATACCTCACCTCTAATACATAGCGGAACGACTCGGCAAAGGACAGCTCGTCGGCCAGCGGCACCATCCCCTTGTCGCTGCTCTGCAGCGTATAGCGGAACATGTCGGCCAGCTCGTCAATATACTCCAAGGTGCGTTTGTTGTCACCGCCCCGGATCAGTGACGAAATGCCACTCAGCGAGTTGAAGAAGAAGTGCGGGTTGATCTGCCCTGCCAGCGCGGCATACTGGCTCTGCAGGTTCTCTGCACGCAGTTGCTCCACCTCAGTAGCCATGCGGTCCTGCTCGTCCTTCAGCAGCGCGATGTGGCCTGTGGCTGCACCGAGTCCGTACAGGGCCACGAACTTCAGGGTGAGCATCGTACCGATTTTGTCGTACACGCCGTACTCCGACAGCGAGTGACTGATCAGCGCAAACACGCCATAGGCCACTATCGACACGCCGAAGCTCACCGCCAAGCGTATTCCCAGGCTCCATTTCCCCACCGTGTTCAGCCGGTAGGCCAGCACAAAGAACAGGGCGAAGTAGCAGAAGCGGAACACGTGGAAGCTCCAGTAGAGCCACAGGTGCTGCTGCACACACGGCCACTCCATGTGCCACGGGATGTACACCAGGTTAGGATAGACCATGATCAGCGCCACGATGATGCCGAGCAACACATAACGCCTTGACACTATTTTCTGATACTCATGCATACTTATACATTGAAAAGCCCATGCAAATTTACGAATAATTGTTGAGAAAACACACACTCCCAGTGTAAAAACGAAATTTTCGCGCGTAAAAGGGAAAGACATTTTCCGAGTACATGTTTCATTTGAATGAAACTTGAATGAAATCAGTCCTGCGAAATAAGAAAGTGATAGAATCCTTTGGCCGTTCCAACTATTACTTGTACTTTTGCAACTACAGCGGGACTTTTCTCACTACGTGCGGGACTTTTCTCACTTGCGGCGGGATTTTATTCCCACGCCGTGGGACAAAAGTCCCGCACGCTGGGATTATGGCGGGATTTTGTATAAATATGTTAAAACGCGAAAAAGGTGCTATAATCTTGGGATTCTGCTTCCACCTTCCATATCTCCTTCCACTTGTACAATACGTTGAATATCAAGAAGTTTAATGTTTAGTGGAGGCAGTGGAGGCAAAAAACAAACAAATCTTTTTTCTAATAATCACGGAGTCGAAGTGGGCAATCATTTTGATGGTAATACTTCCTACTTTGATGATATGAACAGATACTGTACGAAATCATGGAGCGACTTGCGCCACACCTGCCATTCGTGGTCGCCGGGATAGGAGTTGAAACGCACCGATACCTTGCCGTTGCGCATCTTCTGCACGATGTTGCGCGTATACTCAATGCGTGGGTCTTGCTCGCCACACGTTACGAAGAACACATCGAACTGCTTGTTGAAGGTATGCGGGTCTGTCAACATGCCTGGCACTTCTTTCTCCAGATCGAAGTTGGATGCGCCACGAATGCCACCGAACATGCCCGTTGAGAAAACGCCGACGTTGGCAAACACCTCCGGATCGCGCAAACCAATATAGAACGACTGGCCACCACCCATCGACAGTCCACACATGGCACGGCCCTTGCGGTCTTTACGTACCTTATAGTTGGCCTCCACGAACGGAATGATGTTGTCTATGAGTTCACTGCGGAAAGCCTGCATGCCCTCCCAACTGTAGCCACCGCCAAAGCCGCCATTACGCGACCTGACGTTGCTGTTCGAGCTGACGATAACCATCGGCCTGGCCTTGTTTTGGGCAATCAGGTTGTCCATCATCTGTGCCGTGCGCCCCTGTTCCATCCATCCGCGATGGTTCTCTCCACCGCCATGCTGGATATAGACGACAGGGAGCGGAGCCTTCACATTCTCATAGTTGGCCGGAGTATAGATCATCAGAGGACGCCATGCCTCTTCTACCTTCGAGTAGTAATAGACGGTGCGTACCTCACCGTGCTTCACGTTCTGTACCTCAAAGTCGTCCATGCCCGCCTCCTGGATTTCGATGGCACTCGACCAGCGGCTGCACCCGAAGAAGGTCTGGCTGGCAGGGTCAGCTACCGACACGCCGTCAATCAGCAGCGAATAGTAATGGAATCCAGGCACCTGCGGTTTTGTGGTCACCATCCATGTGCCGCCCTCTACCTTCTGCATGTCATATTTCGTGCCACACAGGTCCACCTGAACCTGCTGGGCCTGAGGTGCGTGTACACGGAACATCACGCTATTGTCTGACAATACTCGCGGATAACCGCTGCGGTTGATGTTGGTCACTGGGGAGTAAGACCCTTCAGGGAAACTCTCCCTGCGAGGTCCCTGTGCTGATGCCTGAATGCTGACAATGGTAACC
>JAEEGL017037777.1_pt1 | contig 20688 bp, 21 predicted proteins | sample 9134231 | NCBI WGS metagenome assembly JAEEGL01 (sample SAMN16246548, study PRJNA631951) | gut metagenome | biome: gut microbiome; feature: rumen; material: fiber-attached | host: Bos | place: Iran: Karaj | collected 2018-10
CTGCTGTAATACCTACGCAACGATAAGATTTAAAAGCACTTAAATCAAGGTCAACATGTGTCTGTATGTAGTAAGTATTTTCACACTGTTCCCTGGAGATATCGAAAAGCTTTCTCGTGTTAGAGCTGTGCTTTCCTCCGATAACGATCATGGCATCTGAATTCTTGGCGATTTCATACGTTTCCCGTTGTCGTATCTCTGTGGCATTGCAAATCGTATTCACAACATTGACATTATACCTCATGTTCGACAAGATTTCAACTAATACTTCAAATTTATGCGTATCATATGTTGTTTGTGAAACAACGAAAAAGTCTCTGTTGTTTTTCCTGACAAATGCTTCTGCTTCCTGCGGACTGTTTATAACGCAAAAAGGACCGTTACATCTGCTGCAAATGCCCTTTACTTCAGGGTGTTCGGGGTCACCGACAATCACGGCAAAAAGTCCCCGGCGTGTTTTTTCGTCAACGATATCATGGATTTTTTTAACGAAACGACAGGTGGCATCAACCACCTCATTACCGCTTTTTTCCAATGCTTCATAAATGTCACGTCCTACGCCGTGGGATCGTATCACAATCGTAGCTTGGGTTATCCCGTCAAGCTCGCCGATTTCGTTAATGATGCCGACTCCCATAGCCGAAAGATTTTCCACCACGGCTTCGTTGTGTGTTATCGGTCCGAAGGTATATACTTTCTTACCTTCGTTCACAAGATTCTTTACGATACCGACAGCTCTTTCAACTCCGTAACAAAAGCCGGCGCTTCGCGCCACGCAAATCTTTCTGTCAGTCATCAGATATCCTTTGCCATCACATTTTTAATGAGTTCTGTCACCTTTTCCGTAACTTCATCGATTGTCATATCGCTTGAATCGATGAGTACCGCTTCGGGCACTCTGACAAGCGGTGAATTCTCACGGTGCATATCACGCCAGTCTCTTTCTTCTATTTCATTTTTTACGGCCTCAAAATCGCACTCTATTCCTTTTGCAGTCAGCTCGTCGTACCTTCTCCTTGCGCGTATATCACTGCTTGCCGTCAGGTAGATCTTAACTTCCGCATAAGGCAATACAACTGATGCTATGTCACGTCCGTCCATGATAACATTCTGTGATTCGGCAAGCCTTCTCTGAAGAGCAACAAGGTTTTTTCGTACATCCTTGTATACCGAAATCGCGGATGCCATATCTCCGACCTCCTGGGAACGAAGTCTGTCCGTAACATCCACTCTCTCAAGAAACACTCTCTGAGCATTTCCCGCATCATACTTGATCTCGATGTCGATGTCCTTACATAATTCGCTGATGGTCTTCTCATCATTCTTGTCAATCCCGTAATCGAGAAAATAAACAGCCATAGCCCTGTACATAGCTCCTGTATCTATATACACAAAGCGGAGCGCCGCCGCTGCTTTTTTTGCGATAGTGCTTTTGCCCGCACCTGCGGGTCCGTCGATTGCCACATTATAAATTCTCATATTATTTCCCCTTTTAATGCGATTTTCGTATCTGCTTCCCGTCAATAATCCGAACGCCGAACCTAAGTGCCGGAGTTCTCCATATGTTAATACCGATTTTCGTGATCAGATCCCGAACACGTATCGTGCGGCTGCACTACCTGCCGCATATCCCGTTGACCATGCGATCTGAAGATTAAATCCACCGGTAAGCGCATCAACATCAAGTATCTCTCCCGCGAAAAAAAGCCCTTTCACAAGTTTCGATTCCATGCTCGCGGGATCGACTTCCTTAACTTTTATGCCTCCTTTCGTGATGACTGCCTCTTCAAATCCACCCGTGCATTTATATGTCAGCGGAAATGCTTTCAGGAGTTTGACCAGAGTCATTCTTTCCACACGCGAAATAAGATTCACTTTTCTGTGCGGGTCTATACCGGAGAGCCGCACAACAACGGGTATCAGCTTTGACGGCAACAATCTATCGATGGCATTTACATAATCCTTATTGATATTATCATTAAAATCGGTTGTAATCCGCTTGTCAAGCTGTTGTTCGTCAAGAGCGGGTTTCAGGTCGATGAACAGTTTTATATCGTTACTTCGCGAAAGCTCATCTGCGCAAACCGAAGACAGTGTCAAAACGAGCGGTCCCGATATTCCTCTCCTTGTGAACAGCATCTCCCCCTGCTCATCATAACGTTTTTTTCCGCCAGACTTCATGATGAGCCTGACATTTTTCAGTGACAGTCCTTCAAGCTCTGACACAAAGTTTTCTACCGTCCTCAGACCTACAAGCGAAGGAATGAGCTTTGTCACGGTATGTCCGAGTTCCTTAACCATTCCGTAACCGTCTCCGGTCGAACCGGTCGCCGGGTAAGACATTCCTCCGGTTGCAAGTACACAGGCACCGCCCTCCATGATCGTCCCGTCTTCAAGCTCAACGGCAGAAAAAGCACCTTCATTCTGTATTATGCGCTTAACACGCGACGAAAGGATTACATTTACGCCGCTCTTTTTGACAGCTTCACGAAGCGCATCCGTGACTGATGCCGACATATCGCTCGCGGGAAAAACACGTCCGCCTCTCTCCACTTTTGTTTTAAGCCCGAGATTATGAAAAAGCTCTATCGTGGCCTCACTGTCAAGCGCATGATAAGAGCTGTACATAAATCTGGAATTGCTTATGACATTGTCAAAAAAAACCTCCCCGGAGCAGAGGTTCGTGAGATTACATCTTCCTTTACCGGTAATGTATATTTTCTTTCCGGTCTTTTCGTTTTTTTCAAGTAATATGACTCTTGCGCCGTTTTGTGCGGCAATCAGCGCAGCCATTAGTCCGCCGGCTCCACCGCCGACAACAAGAACTGGTTTCACCCTCGGTCCTTTCCGTTTTACATGTCCATATAGACATAATCTTTATCAAAATCATATTGATCGGTAACATATTTCCCGTCATCGATCCTCACAATCACACCGGGCAGATCTATATTGTCAAGAATACTCTGCCCGCATGCGTTCAGAATCAAAGTTTCCAAATTATGGTCTTTTTTTGAAATCTCCTTAATGGAATCCTTGAAATCAATGATACAGTAGCCCTTCCTATCGAAATAAGCACCGTTGAAAGAGATCGTAAGCGAGGAATCTTCGAGAGCATCGGCCACAAGTTCAAGAACCTTAATAGGTTCAAGACTTGAACCTCCTTTAACCGCAGCTATTGATTGGACAAGCTGAAGCGATTTGGTGTCAACCGTGTAATATGTAACCTTATATACGACGTTTTCCTCTCCGTCCGAAGAATTGTCGATAAGCTTGTTTTCGAATAATTTACCGTCGTCTGCATCTTCTTTTTCGTCTGTGATCGCAGCGGCTGTCGGACTTATCTGTTCCGCAGGTTCGGAAACGGAGGGATTTTTAGTGCAGGAAATCATAAAGAGCATCATCATCAAAAGCAGAAACGACAGTAATGATCTTCCGCGCTTTGTCGTCATACGACTACCTCCTGTACACAGTTCTTAAAGAGTACACATCCGCAGGAAAAAGTCTAGTCACGACTTATGTCATTAATATGTTATAAATATGGCATCACTTAGACGCATTCTTAATGATATTTCTGTTTCTGATGATGTAATCAAACAGCGAAATGATCGTAAGCACGGTAGCCGAATACATGAGTACGCTCTCCGATATTCTGAACCATTCATAAGGCAGATCCCATATATAAAAGATGCAAAGGAACATCTGAACCACCGTTTTGGCTTTTCCCCAGTATCCTGCCTGTATTATGGTTCCTTTTTCTGCGGCGAGCTGTCTGAAACCGCTTATGACAAACTCTCTCGAAATGATAACTATCGCACACCAGCACGGGAAATTGTCTCTTACCTGGACAAAGCAAATAAGCGCAATGCAGACAAGAAGTTTATCCGCAAGCGGATCCATCAGCTTTCCGAAATCAGTGATAAGATGATCTTTTCTTGCAATATAACCGTCGAAGAAATCCGACGCGCATGCAACGCAGAAAATTACAAGCGCGGTAACATTGCACCACGGCTCGTTCATAAGAAAGATCACAGTAAAGACCGGTATCAGAAAAAACCTGAAAACCGTGATCTTATTTGGCAGATTCATATCCAATATCCTCCTGTCGGTTCCGCTAAACCGTAAAAAACAAAACTTATACAATGATCATCCGTTTATTCCGTCATTGTTCCGAAAAGATCGTAATCGTCGGCCTCTTTGATCCTGACTTTGACGATCGTTCCCGACATGAGCGTTTCCACATTACTGTCAAAGTACACACAACTGTCTATTTCGGGAGCATCCATATAAGAGCGTCCCACGAACATCCTCTTCCTGCTGTCAAAGCCGTCCACAATGACATCAAGCACATTTCCCGGAATTTTAGCCTTTTCGGCCTTGCTGATACTTCTCGCAAGCGTCATGAGCTCTCTGTATCTTTCTTTTTTGACGGATTCCTTTACCTGATCCTTAAATCCGAAAGCCGGCGTATTCTCCTCCCTCGAATATCTGAAAACGCCGAGATTATTAAATTTCTGTTCTTTAACAAATTCACAAAGATCATCAAAGTCCTCTTGCGTTTCACCCGGAAATCCGACCAGAAACGTCGTCCTGACAGAAATATCAGGCACCGCATCCCTCAGCTTTCCCAAGATTTCACAAAGCTTCCCGCGCGTCATGCTTCTGCCCATTCTTTTCAGGACATTGTCACTCGAGTGCTGAATCGGCATATCTATATAGTGACACAACTTTTTTTCCGTTCTGAAAACATCCAAAAGATCGTCGTCAATTTCTTCGGGATAACAATACATAACCCTGATCCATTTGATAAACGGCAGTTCGCAAAGCCTTCTCAAAAGTTCGGGCAGTCTTTTGCGACCGTATTTATCAATGCCGTAGCGTGTTGTTTCCTGCGCGATCACGATGAGTTCGCTTATGCCTCTTTCCTCAAGTCGGCGCGCTTCTTCGAGAATACCGTCAAAATCAAAGCTTGTATATTTCCCCTTTACATAAGGGATGATACAGTATGTACACCTTCTGTCACAGCCTTCGGCAATTTTAATGTACGTGTAATGAACGGGAGTTGATACTCCTCGTTTAACGGGAAGCGCCTCATCCGTTTCCGGGTCTCCCGAAAGAACAATGCTTTTTTCTCCCTTTTCAAGTCTGTCCAATACTTCGCAAAGCTTCGAAAGTCTCGATCCCGCGACAACCGCATCAACCTCGGGAATTTCCTTTATAATTTCGTCCGGATATCTTGAAGCGAGGCATCCCACAACCACCAGATATTCCAGCCCGGAGCATTGTTTATATTCAGAGATCCCGAGTATGGCCTCTATGCTCTCGGTTTTGGCATCGTTTATAAAGCAGCATGTGTTCACAACGGCACACTTTGCCGAAACCGGATCATCCGTCAGTTTGTGACCTTTCTCGGCAAGGAGCGTCATCATTTTTTCGGTATCGACAAGATTTTTATCACACCCGAGTGACTCAAAATATATATTCATATGAGCTCCTCATTGATAATGTTTATTTCCGGCAGATCATTCTTCCTCTTCTTCCTCGAACGACATTCCGGCAAATTCACCGTAATCCCAATCCGCTTCGTCGGGATACAGTACAAATTCCTCGTCAAGTCCCGTGTCCTTCGTGCTTCCGAAAAGAGATGTTCCCATTTTTGCTTTAAGGTAGGTATATCCGTCCTTCTCGTAGATTTCGATGTCTGTATTGCCTTTGAAATCCTTGGTGATATAACCTTCGGTTATTTCTATCTTTGTTTCGTATCCCTCAAATCTGATCCCTATGTAAGCCTGTGCTTCCGAAAGATTTCCCAGTTCGATCTTATCAAATTTTTCTTTAACGACGCTGTTGGCCTCGACCCTTCCTTCATACATAACACCGACATCTACCGTTTCTTCATCGACAACAATAACCTCCATCGACTCGATCGGCTTTCCGGTATTGTTTTTGATCACGATATTGCAACCGCCCATCGACTCCACACTTACCATGATTATGATCGCCGCAAGTATCGTAAAAAGAAGAAAATATATGAGCAATTTAATCTTCGGTATCTTCATCTTCCGTTTCCTTTCCATCATTGTAATTGATATTAATATGCTCGTACCTTTTGGCAACATCTTTCTTATCTGTGAGAACGGTCATAATCGACAGCATATGCGTCGAAACCGGACCCGTCAGCCACATAAAAGCCACCACAGCAACTATCTTAATCGAAGTAAACGACCAACCCGTGAGAAGAATTGCTCCGAGTGCCACAAAAAACAGGCCGAGTGTATCGCCGATCGCTGCCGGATGCATCCTCATGAGCGCATGTTTGTATCTGAAAACTCCAATGATCGCGGGAATCTCGCAGAGCGATCCGATGATGATAAAAATGATACCGATTATATCAGTTACCGTCATTCGATCCTCCTTCTCCGAATTGAGAAAGCTTTTTTTCGGAATTCTCACTTGCCGGCGATCCGTCCGTGTCCTCACCGGAGTTCCTTTTTATGCGTGAAACGATATAAAGTCTCGAAAAAACTATGATCGCAACAAAAGAAATCAATGCGTAAATGGCAGCTATATCCGCAAGCCAGGATTCCTTAAAGAGAACCGACAATATTATCGTCATCATTATAACCACCGTGGTTATCATGTTTACGGCCACAAGTCTGTCAGCCGGCTTCTTACCCGTAAAGGCACGGATCAGTCCCATTATGATGCAGGCAGCAAGGAAAAATAAAACAACCGTCAAAACCGCCTTGAGAAAATCATCCATACCCGAAACCTCCTCGTCTAAAGCGTTTCTTCCGCTTCCGGTCTGTAGTTCAGACCGTTTTGCGCCGTATCATTACAATCCGCCGGCGATCGATTGCATCTTCTCTATTCTTTTGACGAATCCGGAAGCCTCAATCCCGACGTCAAAAGACTCATCGAGGCAGTGAACCTTAAACACTCCTTTATCCATCGACACCGTCAACGTACCGGGTGTAAGTGTTATCGAATTGGCAAGAAGCGTCAGAAAGAACGGAGAACTGATGTCTGTTTCAAAGGTAACAATGACACTCTTAACTTTTTTCTTCGGCGAAAGCGTAAATCTGATAACGGTAAGATTTGCAATTATGAGCTGCCCGAACAGATAGAAAAAATACCCGATAAGCCTCGGAAGGATCTTCAAAAGAAGGATCTCTTTTTTGATCGGATAAGAAAGGATCCTGCAGGCAAACAGCACAAGAAGACCGGACAGTATAATACCTATCACGGTCGTTTCAACGGTAATCCTCCCGTTAAATATAATCCATACCGCAAAAACCAGGATGAACATGTGTACCACCCATTTGCATCCGTTTGGATTTAGCATTCTTCGGCAAGAGCACTACGGATGCAATATAAAGAATCTCAGCGATGGGTTTGCTGTTGTTTGGCAAAACGCGCCTTGTTTATCACAACAAAAGGGTCGGGTGATATGAAACCCGACCCGGTGATCATCACCTGTTGCTTTTTTTGCTGAGCCACTCCGGAATCTTAATTCCGCCCGTTTCAGGCTGTTGCGAAGGTTGAGGTTGTGCGGGTGCCTGACGACCCTGCAACCCCATACCGGCTCCCTGCGAGGAACCTGTTTTATATACATCTATGGGTTTTTCGTATGTATTCGAAGCGGATGCCATACGGGTACGATTGCCTCCGGCATTCCCCGGATTCCCTGCGAGTGCGCTTCTTCCCTGATTGCTGTTTAAGAAACCGAGACCTCTGGGCTGCTGTGTAACTTGAGGCTGAAGCCCGGGTGCGGCTGTATCAAATCCACTCTCGGGGCTGTCCATTCCGGTTGCGATAATCGTGATATCAATCCTGTCGGATTCTCTCTGCTCATCGGAAACACCCCATACAACCTTCGCTTTTCTTCCGATCTGATCTTTGATGTATGAAGCTGCGTCTTTCATTTCCTTCATGCCGATCCTTCCGGCGAAGTTCATGATGAGATGTGTTGCTCCCGCGATCGTTGTTTCAAGAAGCGGCGAGGAAATCGCTGCGTCCGCGGCTTTAATGCATCTGTCGTCATCCGTTCCTTCAAATGAACCGATACCGATGTGAGCCGTTCCCTTGTTTCTCATGACTGTGCAAATGTCAGCAAAGTCAAGGTTGATGGAACCACTGAAGTAGATAAGATCGGTAACGCCCTTGACCGCCTGAACAAGAACCTTGTCAACCATCCTGAACGCTTCTTTGGATGTGACGTTATTCGTGATTATATCGATAACCTTGTCGTTGGGAATAACGATGAGCGTATCAACATTAGGTTTAAGCTTTTCAATACCCATAAGGGCATTTTCCATTCTGTCCTCGGCTTCAAATTCAAAGGGCTTGGTAACAACACCGACGGTAAGAATGCCCATGTCCTTGGCAAGTCCCGCGATAACGGGAGCAGCTCCGGTACCGGTTCCGCCGCCCATGCCGCACGTAACAAAAACCATATCAGCGCCTTTGATTGCTTCTACAAGTTCTTCCTTGCTTTCCTCGGCAGCGCTTTCACCAACTTCAGGTATTGCGCCGGCTCCCAGACCTTTTGTGGATTTCTCACCTATCTGGATCAAAAGAGGTGCCTTACATCCATGCAAATGCTGCATATCGGTATTAATACCGATGTATTCAACACCGGTAATTCCCTCTTCAATCATCGAATCAACAGCATTATTACCGGCTCCACCCACACCGATAACAAGAATCCGCGCGTTACCGCTTGAAGAAGCATCTTTGATTTCAATCACGTTTTGCGCCCTCCTTATACTCTCTTTCTGTATAATATGACATAAATCCCTTATTTGGCTTTAATGATAATAAACATATAAACACACACCTTATATATTACATATCCTTGAATTAATAATCAAGAAAAAAATGATTTTCTCGATTATTTGTCTATAGGTTTTGCTGTGACCGACATATTCTCGGTATCCATATAACGCATGTCAAATTTGAACGCGCCTTCTCCCATTGTTTTCATAATGTTTGAAAGATTGTTTATTTCAAGATCGTAACTGTCTTTTTCTCCGAGCAGTACCTCATCGTCGTCGATCATAAGCGTTACGTTTCCCCTGAAGTCGTACGATATCTCTTTTGCATCAATATTGTTCTTATTGAGCAACGTGACTATATCCATCAGATTTTTAAAAACATCCCTCCCCGAATCTATCCTCTGACCTATAACCACGTCCCCGACATCTATCCCCGTCACGACTATCGTACCTTGCGGCGGGCTGTCCGTACTGTCGGTCACTACGCCTTCCCTGTCAAAGCAAAAATATTTGCCCATGACCGGCACGCATCCGGCAATCTGTCTTTCATACACATAAATCTTTACGGTGTTTCGGTCGATCACCTCGTAGTCGATCTTCTCCACAAAAGGAATCGGGTCAAGTCCTCCCGTTTCAGCCCGAAGCGCAAACAGATAAGTAATATTGTCGAATTTACCGTTCAGAACCTTTGCCCTGATCTCATCATCGGAATAATAATCTCCCGATTTTTCGACAATCACGTTTTCAAGCCTGAAAAGTAAGAGAAGAATGACAACAAAAACAAGGAACAGTATTATCGATATGTAGATCACTATTCTCTTTTTCAGCACGAGGTCATGCATTCTCTTCCCCTTCCTCCGGAATCTGCTTTGAAACATTCAGAACGAGTCCCATCTCAATAAGCAAAACAACCAACGACGTTCCGCCGTAGCTGATGAACGGAAGCGGAATACCGGTAGCCGGGATCAAGTTGGTAACAACAAAAAGGTTTATGACTGTCTGTGAAGCTATATGCGCAAATGCGCCGACGCATATAAGACTGCCGAACATATCTCGGGCATTGACAGCAATATAGTATATTCTCCATAACAGAAGGATGAACAAAAGTATTATGATTATCGCTCCGGCTATCCCAAGTTCCTCGCAGACGACGGTAAATATCATATCAGTATGGACTTCCTGGATTTTTCCAAGCTTTTGAAGTCCTTCTCCGAGCCCTTTACCATACATTCCTCCGGAACCGATGGCGTAAAGTCCCTGGACTGTCTGGGATCCGGTATCAATTGTCTCCGAGTTCATAAAATTTGTGATTCTTTCGGCTCTGTATCCTGTTGAAAAAATAAGAACGAATCCCAGTATCAAAACAACAGCGCCGATGACGATGTGATATCTTTTTATTCCCGAAACCACAACATCAACAAGCGCTATGATCGCCACAAGAACAACGCCCGTAGAAAAGTCGTGTCTGGCAACGATCCCCGCCAAAGCCACGGGAAAGATCAGCGGCAGAACTCCTTTATAGGTATCGAGTAAATCTCTGTATTTGGTCACAAAATAAGCCGACATCAGGATAACGCAGATTTTTGTAAATTCCGAGGGCTGAAATCCCGTTCCGCCGACATTCATCCATCTCGACGATCCATTGGCTGAATAGCCTCCTATCGCAACAAAAAGCTGCATTCCCAGGCAAGCAATATACATAGCATGAATGGGTCTTATCCGTTTCCAAAACTTTTTTATGTAGATATGATAATCAAGAAGGGATACGAGTATCATAAAAACAGCTCCGACAGTCAGGTTTCTGAGCTGTTTATCATAATACATTTCGGAAGCGGAATAAAACCTGTCAGCGTTGTAGTAGCTTGTGCTGTAAACCATGATTGTACCGAAAGCGCACAAGATCACCACAAACATCAACAGCAATACATCATAGCTTCCGACGACCTTTCTGACACGATTACTTTTCATAATGCCCTGACCAGATCCTTAAAAATCCTGCCTCGTTCTTCGTAGTTTTTAAACATTCCCCAGCTGGCACAACAAGGTGAAAGCAACACCGTTTCACCGGGTTGCGCATTGTCCGCACAGTAACGAACCGCCTCTTCCATGCTCTCGACAAAGCGGTAATCCTCAAAGCCGTGCTTCTCGGCGCAAGCAGCTATCTTCTCCCGAGTCTGCCCCATAAGAAGCAGGCACTTTATCTTTCCGTCAAAGCTTTCGATCCACTCGTCATATTCCGAATTCTTGTCGTACCCGCCGCCGATAAGATACGTCCGCGTGGTCATGGCGTTGACCGCCTTTATCGAAGCATCGGGATTTGTTCCCTTTGAATCATTGTAGTACTTTACACCGTTGACCGTCCTGACATATTCGATCCTGTGTTCAACCGGTTCAAACGAATAAAGCGCTTCGCGAAGCACATCGAGCGGAACCTTAAAGAACAAGGCGCACGCTATCGATGCCATCGCATTTTCCCAGTTATGCTCACCGATTATCTTAAGCTTGTCGAGTTCGCAGATCTTTGTGTGGGTTCCCATATCATCGAGGACTATAAAACCATCCTTGACAAAGAGACCGTTTTTTATCTCGCGTTTTGAAGAGAACCAAACAACATGAGGCATAAGACCTTCTGCCCGCGCGGCAAGTATGGGATCCTCGGCATTCAGGATGCATAAATCTCCCTCGTACTGATTCTTTGTGATCTTTAATTTCGCGTTTATATAGTTTTCCATCGTATGATGCCTGTCGAGGTGATCCGGCGTGATATTCAGTATCATGCTCACATCAGGTCTGAAGGAATCTGTCGTATCAAGCTGAAAGCTGCTTACCTCCGCAACCGTATACGAAGAATCGTTCGTACTCTTAACAAGCTCTGTGTAAGGAATTCCTATGTTTCCCGCAACGATCGTGTTCCCGAAGGCCTTTTGAAGAATGTGACCTGTCAGCGCCGTAGTGGTCGTCTTTCCGTTCGTTCCCGTAACGGCTGCGATCCTTCCCTTCGAGAAATAAAAACCAAGCTCAATTTCACCGATGACTTTAACACCGGATTCCTTAAATGCGGTAACAAAAGGCAGATCTATGGGTACACCGGGGCTGAGAATGCAATAATCAGGCGTCTCTTTAAGATCAAGGGGATCTCCACCGAGGATTATCCTACCTTCAAATCCTTCGCCTATTTGTTCCTTTAAGGATTCTTCAGTAAGAAGTCCCTTGGAATTCGAATCATGAACGATAACGATCGCATGACTCTCCGACAAAAGTTTAGCTGCGGCGATGCCGCTCTTGCCCGCTCCGGCAATAAGAATCTTTTTATTCGTAAAATCGATCATATAATCTCCTGAGAGGAAGCAGTTTTGCTCTTCCTTTGTTATTCCCGCGCAGATTGCTTATCGGAACCACGCAAGTATCTTAAAAAATTATATTTTTATTCATTTTCAACGTCAAGACCTTCGGGAAGCACTTCCGCATTGTTCTGGTCTTCAAAAGGATCGTAGTCCTCTTCCATGGCCGCAAGCATTTCGACGTCCACATGATAATCTATATCCCCGTCCGGGTACACTCCGAGATACGGAAGTATTTCTTTCATGATTGAAGCGCAAAGTCTGGTCGCGGGCGAGCTGCTCGCCGAAAGCTCCGGATCCGCAACCTCATCGATGACTATATAGATAAGAACCCGGGGATCTGTCACGGGAGCAAATCCCGCAAACGAAACAACAAATCTTTTTTCCTCACGCGGGCGCTTCTGGGCGGTGCCGGTCTTTCCTCCTATAAGATAACCGTCAACCTTTGCCGGTGTTGCGGTACCGTTTTCAACAGTCATGTAAAGGGCATTTCTTATAAAGGAAGCCGTACCTTCACTTATCGTCTGTCTTACGCCCATATCATTGTACGAAGAAACAACGGTCTTGTCGCTTCTCCGGATCTCTCTTACGACATGAGGCTGGTAATATGTACCGCCGTTTATGATAGAAGCATATGCGGCAGCGATCTGTATCATCGTCACATTGAACGTTGTTCCGAAGCTGCTGGTCGCCAGCTCCGTCTCGTTCAGATTTTTAAGCGGAATGAGAATGCCGGAGCTTTCTCCCGGAAGATCTATGCCCGTCTTTGCTCCGAATCCGAATTTACTTTGGTACTTGTAAAAGCTTTCCTTCCCCAGCTTCGAAGCAATTTCCATGAGTGCACAGTTACACGATTTCATGAGTGACTGGGTGAGTGAAAGAGTTCCGTGACCGTACTTGTTGTTACAGCCTATCCTCCATCCCCCGACCTCGCTGAAGCCTGCGCAATAAAAGCTGTCTTCCGTTGAAATCGAGTTCTCATCAAGGGCGCCGGCAACCGTTATGGTCTTAAAAGTAGAACCCGGTTCATATGTATCGCTAATACAATAGTTCTTCCACATCTCATATCTTTTCTGAAGCTTTTCCTGTTCACTCATAAGCATAAGCTCAGATTCCGAGTAATACGGCGACAGATCACGAGGGTTATTAAGATCGTATTCCCTGTTTGAAGCCATTGCGAGCACAGAAGCATCATTCGGATCCATCACTATGACACCGATATTCTTTGCGCCTATTGTATCAAGGAAATTCTTTATCTTTTCTTCAACAATTCTCTGAACATTATAGTCTATGGTTGTAACAAGCTCGTAGCCGTCAACGGCTTCCTTGGTGGGTTTCTGCTGTTTTAAGTCACTGTCAAAATATGTGTATGAAAGACCGGCTATTCCCGAAAGGTCGTTATTGTAGTACTGTTCAAGACCATACGAGCCGGCGCCTTCGGAATTGACAAATCCTATAACATGCGAAGCAAGACTGCTGTAGGGATAGATTCTCGCAAATTCCTCTTCGAACCAGACTCCCACAACCTTTGATTTTGAGGCTTGATATTCCTTGTACCGCGAAATGCGTGTATAGTCCGCATCTTTTTCATACACAATGTATGAGCTTTCGGGATTATCCCTGATAAGATTCCTTATCTCTTCTTCATCATATCCGAGATAAGTCACTATTGCCTCAACCGAAGGCTCGAGATAATAATCCTTGTCAAGGATCTGATGAGGATCGATTATCACGTTATACTGTTTTTCGCTGCGGGCAAGTATTATTCCGTTTCTGTCAAGAATAGAGCCTCTCTTTGACGCAAGGCTTCTCGACTGATAAATCCTCTGCGCCAGAACGGCTCTCGAATATTCTTTTCCGTATTCGCTCTTTATGTAAAAGAGACGTACAATGACACCCATACACATAAGAACAATAAACGCGAAAGCAATTATCATGCCTTTTTTTATTGTCAGGTTCACTCTACGTCTAATAAATTTATCTTCTTTTTCGTGATTCATTCTATTAAGATATATCACGGTACTGGATCACATGACCGGTATCCGCGGCTTTATAATATACGATGGCATTATCCTTCGGATAAACCATGCCAAGTTTTCCGACAGCAACATTATAAATATAATTTCTGTCATAACTGATGTCAAGCTGACCGAGCAATGACTCATTGTAGGAATTGACATCTTCGAGTTTGATCTTCGCACTCGCGATCGCTTTCTCAACGCGGTTAACATTCGACTTGGCATTGAGAAGATTCATTGAAAACTGAGCCACCATAAAGAGCAGCACTCCAAAAACTATGATCTTTACGGCATTTATTCTTATTTTGTATCTTGTTTTTACTCCGATGACAGGGGGTGCCTGCTGTTCTTCCCGTACGGGTGTAACGGCAGGCAGCGCAGCGCCGGAAAAGCTTTTATTTGCGGGGCGTGCGGAATTCGTCTTGTTTGTGTGTGTAACACGCGCGGAAGACATTCCTTTTTCACGGGCAATACGGATTTGAACGGTGTCTCTCACAATTCTGTCCGCAGATTCCGATCGTTTTCTCATTTCTTTTGTGAGTTGAGTCACGGAATCTTTGTATTCGGGAGCATACGTGGCTGTCAGATATTCTTCGAGTTCATATTCATCCTTAGGTTCAGCGCTTGCATTTCGTTTAGCGAGAGAACCGCGAATGTATTCGGCAGCTATTTTATTGTAATAGTCGCGATCATACGCGAATTTGCTTCTCTCACTCATGTCTTACGAATCCTTTCATTTCGCTTTTTCAAAGATCCTCAACTTTGCGCTTTTCGATCTTTTGTTTCTTGCGATTTCTTCCTCTGTGGGAAGAACGGCCTTCCTTGATATATGTTTGCCCTGTGAAATTCTTCCGCACACGCATTGCGGGAAGTTCGGCGGGCATATGCACGGATTTTGAGCTTTATTGAAAGCGTTTTTTACAATTCTGTCTTCAAGTGAATGGAATGTAATGATGCAGAGCCTTCCTCCCGGTTCAAGGAGATCTATCATCTTGTCAAGCGTTCCCTCCAGCACTTCAAGTTCCCTGTTGAGTTCTATTCTTATCGCCTGAAAAGTTCTTTTTGAGGGGTGACTCCCTTTTTCCCTGAACTTCTTCGGAATCGATGCATTGATTATGTCATTAAGCTCAAACGTTGTCTCAATCCTTTTTTCTTCACGTTTTTTTATAATATTTCTCGCTATGTTTGTCGCAAATCTTTCTTCGCCGTAATCCCGAAGAATTCGGATCAGGTCTTTTTCCGCATATCCGTTTACGATATCCGCAGCGGTCTGCGCGTTATCCTTGTCCATTCTCATGTCGAGTGGCGCGTCCGCGCTGTAGGAGAAACCTCTTTCGACGGTATCGAGCTGATGAGAAGAAACCCCCAGATCGGCAAGAATTCCGCTCACCTTTGTTATGTTCTCTGCGTGCAGAACGCTTTCAATATCTTCGTAATTACTTTTAACTATCTTGCATCGATCTTCAAAGACCGAAAGCTTTTTTGTTGCCGCAACGATCGCCTCGCCGTCTCGATCCAGGCAAATGAGCTTTCCTCTCCCGAGCCTGCTTGCGATTTCAAACGAATGACCCGCTCCGCCTACCGTAGCATCGACGTAAATTCCGTTTTCTTTTATTTTCAGCCCCTCGATCACTTCATTAAGCATTACGGGGATGTGCTCAAAATTTATGTTTTCCATCGCCGGACCTCACTTTGTTGTTCTCATTGTTCAGGTATAACGGATCTTTTTCAACTCAACCGTAGTACTAGAAACGAAGCCCGAACTGTGTGGACATCTTCTCGGCAATATTCTCAACCGATTCACTCGGAGCGGCCTGTTCGAATCTTTCTTTGCTCCACAATTCAATCTTGCTGATAACTCCGACAAAAATTATTTCTTTTTTTATTCCGGCAAGTTCTTTGAGTATCGTGGGAATAATAAATCTCCCTTGTTTATCCTGCTCGCATTCTGCAGCGTTCTGCATAAAGAACCTTTGGATCTGTCTGGTTTCGGCAGTAAAAGGAAGTTCTGCCAGCTTTTTCGCAAACTCCTTAAAATCATTCCGGGGGCAGATGTAGAGGCAGCCGTCAAGTCCGGCTGTTATGACAAAGCTGTCGCCGAGCTCCTCCCTGAACCTGGCAGGAAGGAACAATCTGTTCTTGGGATCTATAGTGTGATTAAACTGACCCATGAACATTTGTCAATTCCTCCACTTCAAACCTATTTGGTACACTTTTCTCCACTTTTGCTCCACCGGTATGATTATAATACACCCATAGCACGTAAAAATCAAGGAAATTTTGTGTAAAACAGACACAAATTAAAAAATAGACTGCTATTTGTATTAATTTTTTTGAATCTGCTAGATAATGTATCGAAAATGTGTTCGTTTACAATAAATTGTATCAAATGTTTGTTCGTTTCGTGCATTTGTTCGATGTTAATTTGGTTTTTTTATAGGTTCGTCAAAAGCCTTCCCGCATAATGCCGGAGTCTTTTTGTACGTCGATATTTCTTGACTGCGCGTAGCTTCTGCCACAAACGGATCCGAACCGAAAAAAATCCCCCACCTTCGTTTAACAGAAAGGTGAGGGCTATCTTATATTTTTATATTGCATTCTTATGCAATTTTGATATTTACATCTCCCGAAGTCGTTTCTATTTCGCAAACATCGGTTCCTTCGTCTCTCGGTACATCGATATCTCCCGAACTTGTATCTACCGTGAAGATTTTTCCGCTGATGAAGGTTCCGTTCACATCACCGGAAGATGTTTCAATATGCAATCTGTGTGCATCGAATTTTTCAAATACCAGATCTCCCGAAGTGCTGTCCCCTCTGAATGTATCCGTTGTTGTTTTTGAAATACCCGTTTCTCCCGACGAAGAATTACGTTCAAAATGTCCTTTAACCGTTGTTCCGGTGATTTTCGCATCTCCCGAGGACGTATCGGATTTAAGGCTTCCGAATGTTGAATCGATAACGGTGTGATCTCCCGAAGCGCTGCTCATGACAGCAGCTCCGTTTATTTCAACATTCTCGGCATACACATTGCCGGATGCCGTTGAAACTTCAAAGGTTTCTGCTTTTGTTCCGAGCGTCTTAACATCTCCCGATGCGGTCGATACCTTCATATTACCGAAGCCGAAGCCGCTCTCTATATATACATCTCCCGATGCGGTATCAATGTTAAGATCCTTATCAGATTTCCCGCTGTTCAGATATACTTTAATATATGTTTCTTCGGTGCCGAAACTGAACATTTTGAAGTTTTCGTTGTCTGATCTGACATAAAGGATATTATCCCTTACATCAACCGTAATTTTTTTATCCTCATCAACATGCGCTTCCACACGATTTTCTCCGTCTGTTTTTATGAATGTTACATCTTCGGAAGCTACATCTACGCTGATACCGTCAAAATCTCCGACAATCCGGAACGACCTGTCTGCATATTTTGTGTTTGAAAGGTTTTTCAGGCTGAAATCATCATCGCTGCCTGCGCAATTGGTAACAAACGATATTCCCGCCATAAGAAGGCCGACTATCATGCAGAAGCCTCCTGCAATAAGAGCGATTTTATAAGTTTTCTTCATCTTTATCTCCTCTTGATACGGTTTCTTTTTCATTTTTATACTTTGCATATTATGCCATTATTTCTTAATAAACAGATTTTTTATCCCAATACAAACGGACTTTGTCATCCTTACCATAAATTTGGTAAATACGATACATCCGACAAAAAGCATCGCCGCAGCTCCCGCGAGGAATATCCCGGTACCTGCGCAGAACAATCCGCTGAACCACGAGAATCCCATAAAACCATATATAAAGCATCCGATTGCCGATACGGCAAAAGCAAGATCAACCGCATATAATGCAAGAACCAGCGACCACATAACCGCGTAAATCGAGAAAATCACCGCTATCGCTGCGATCCCCAGCGAGAACCAGATCGGGAATCCGAGTATTATGAGAAGGATCTCCCAGCCCTTAAGAGTTCTCCGGGGTTTGATCCTCTGCTTTACCAGCACAGACAACGGAATGTCCTCCATGATATTTGCAGCAATTTCCCCGGGATTTCCGATCTTCCCGACCGCATCTTCCTCCGAATAACCTTCTTCCATAAGGTCACTGATCATTTCGTCATAAAAAGTGATCCTTTCTTCTCTTTCCTGCTCGGGACAACTCTCGAGTCCGTTGCGCAGTTCTGCTAAAAATTCACTTTTGGTCATTTCTTTTTCCTTCCTGGAATATTGTATCCACACATTTACTCTTTATTGCTCAGATCTTCGGATTCAAGTCTGAAAAGTCCTTTTTTGTTGTCTTCGGGTCCGAAACCGAATCTGTTAACCCCCGGACCGTCAAAGCCGGTATCAAACGGGTCCGGCGGCTCATTCTTTTCTCCGATCCGTGACGGCACTGATTCAACTGTAGAGAAATCGCTATCGGTACTGTCGATTCCTGATGTTTCCCTTGTAATAAAACGATAAATGGATTCTATCTCTTTCCAATCATCCTTAAATTCTTCTATCCTGTTTTTTCCCTCCGGGGTGATCCGGTAATACTTTCTGAGTCTTCCGCCATGTTCAGCCGACCAAACCGTAAGAAGCTTACCTGACTCAAGTCTTTTCAGTATTGTATATAAGGTCGACTCAGACATTTCCAAATACGGACTCATGTCTTTGATTATCTTATAGCCGTAGGAATCCTCATTTCTGATAGCCGCGAGGACACAAACCTCAAGCAGTCCTCTTTTCAACTGGATATCCATATCATGCCTCCTCTCGCGTTATACTTTTTGTCACGTTATACTTCCTTTGACGCTATACATCGTATCACGTAGTATATCGTAATGTCAAGTATTTTTTAACATAGTTTGTTATACGCATAAAAATAGACCTTCGTACAGTTCCCGTACGAAGGTCCAAGTCTCATTCATTCGAATCCGTTTTCTTTTCGTTTGTCTGTTCAGTCGGCGTTTCGGATTCCTCCGCTTCTTTATTGGCTGCCTCTGCCTCAGCGCTCTCAGCTTCGGCAATATCACTTACTACTTCAGCCACTCTGGTAACCGCCTTCTTTCCTTTCTTCCCGGTATTGTTCTTTTCATCATAGACCTTAAAGAAAGAAATATAGTCGAAAGAAGCAATCTTACCCTTCGCGGCTCTGATCCGGAAAAGTATAATAAGCGCTATGGCAGCAACAAACAGAACAAGCGATAACGCCTGAGATACAGCGATACCGGTATTCCATATAAAAAGCTGATCCGTGCGCACTCCTTCGATAAAGAAGCGTCCAAGGCCATAACCGGCAAGGTAGATGAGGACGATCTCACCGTTGAATTTCTTCTTCGGAAGATAGATGAGGATTCCGATCAGGAGAGCAAGGTTCCAGAGCGATTCGTAAAGGAAGGTCGGCTGAACCTGGATGTAGGAGTGGCCGTCTGCTCCGAGAACGATGTTGTTTCGGATCTCCATGATGCTGGCGAGAGCCTTTTCTTTACCTTCGTACATGTTCCTCAAGATCTCATCCGAAACAACTCCGGGCTTAAAAACAGAGGCAAGAGATCTGTCCGTAACATCGATCCTCATAGCCATAAAGCTGTCGGTGTAATTGCCGAAACATTCTCTGTTAAAGAAGTTACCCCATCTGCCGATTATCTGTCCGAGGAGGAGTCCGGAAATGCCCGTATCGGCAAAAAGCCCGTAACTGAACTTCTTAACCTTACAGAAAACAAATACTGTAAGAAGTGCCGCGATCACTCCGCCGTAGATCGCGAGTCCGCCCTGCCTTAAGTTGAAGATCGACCAAAAGTCGTGCGCGTAATTCTCCCACTCAAAGATAACGGAATAGAGACGCGCGCCGATCACCCCAAGGGGGATTGCAATGATCGCGAAGTCAAGATAAAAGTCAGGATTCTGACCCGTACGCTTTGCCTGACTGCGCGCTATAAGAATACCGCTGAGCATTCCGATACCGATGATCATCCCGTAAAAAGCGATATCAAATCCGAATACCGTTATGCCTCTGGGTACATTTTCAAGTGTTATCCCGAGATTCGGGAATGAAATTGCAGTATCGTTTCCCCAGAACATGCTTCCTCCTCATTATATGCTTTCGTTCTATCAAACCCGTTTCCTCATTATTTTATCCGTTTCACAGAATTTGATTAAAAGCTTCTGTCCAATCAAAACTCAGATCCGAATCAAATCATACATTGAATCTGAATAGGATCACATCGCCGTCCTGTACGACATATTCCTTTCCTTCGGAACGAACAAGTCCTTTTTCGCGTGCCGCACTCAATGAACCGCACTCGATGAGCTTGTCATAGCTGACAACCTCGGCCCTAATAAAACCGCGTTCGAAATCCGAGTGGATCTTACCCGCTGCCTGAGGCGCCTTGGTTCCCTTCTTAATGGTCCATGCTCTTGTCTCCTTAGGCCCTGCCGTAAGGAAACTCATAAGTCCAAGGAGATCGTAGCTTGCAGCGATAAGCTTTTCAAGGCCCGAGCTCTCGGCTCCGAGGTCGTTTAAGAATTCCTTCTTCTCTTCTTCGCTGAGTTCCGCAAGCTC
>JAEEGL010551726.1_pt1 | contig 20687 bp, 12 predicted proteins | sample 9134231 | NCBI WGS metagenome assembly JAEEGL01 (sample SAMN16246548, study PRJNA631951) | gut metagenome | biome: gut microbiome; feature: rumen; material: fiber-attached | host: Bos | place: Iran: Karaj | collected 2018-10
ATCATCTTCTACGATCTTTAAAAGATACTCTTTTGCCTGCTCGGAGGTTAAGCCAGAGATTTTCTCCAGTTCCTGTACTCTCTGTTCGTTAAGCTTCGCAACCTCTTCACTCTTCTTGTTGATTGCCTCTTCACGGGCATTCAAGCTCTGCTCTTTCCTCTCGATCGCTTCCGATCTCTTCTCGACGTTCTCCTCTTTCTGCTGAACTCTACGTTCGGAACGCTGAACCTCGTTACGACGATCCTTGACTTCTTTCTCAAGGTCGTTACGTGTTTTCATGGCTTCTTCTTTAGCTTCAAGAAGTTTCTCACGCTTCGTATCTTCCGCAGTTTTGAGGGCCTCGTCAATAATCTTTCTTGCCCTTTCCTCAGCACTTCCGATTTTGCCTTCTGTTACCTTTTTGTGGTAATTGGTGGCTAAAACCCAAGTTGCAAGAGCAGAAATGACAAGAGTTACTACTACTGCAATAACATAACCGATCATTACAGGAGCACCTCCTTATTCAATTTTCATTGTACAATATTTTGTATATCAAGCCTCAAAATGGCCTACCCATATACAATTTTACAACATATTAATATTACCTTTTCTATGTTGCAGTGTCAAGAAAGATATTGTTCCCTGACGTAGCGATATTCAATATCTGAAAAAATGTATCTCAGCGGTTGCACCGCATATTTCCGGCCTGTTTTGGGATTTGTCCCTCATTACGAGGAAATCCGTGAAGTCATTTTTGCGAAGCCACTCCTCAAACACTTCCCGATACTCATCCTCCAGGCAGTACATAACTTTTAACAGAATATCATCTCCGTATTGACTATCCTCCCAGTCATAAAGAGCTCTTGCTACCTCGGTCATCTTTTGCAGAAGTCCTGAAGCGATTCCTTCCCTTCTGTGTTCCTCATCGGTCCAAACGCTGAGCAGGCTGATGTCTCCGTTATCCTCGAGTTCAGCCACCAATGCTCCCACAGCCCCATCTTTGTCATCGGCTGCCAAAGCCAGATAGTTTTCCTCCAAATTTCCTTGCTGTTTAAGTTCTTCCACTACCATAGGAAGAATAAGAGGTTCATATTCTTCAAGATTTTTTTCGGTGATCTGACTGTAAATCACAGTATTCATCAGCTATTCCTCTCTGAACTGACTGCACTTTCAATCCATTGCATTGTTTGAGTCATCCTGGTAATAAAAATGCATATTCCATCGATATCCCTTTTCTGATACCCTGCTTCCGTCAATGCAGACTTTATATACACTGTCAGGCTATCCTGAACAAATGAATCTGCGATAATATGAGGTGATTTTTCTTCATTTCCTTTGGCATAAGCAGCCAGGATTTTCTTCATTAATTCACTCTTTTCACTCATTTTTGAAGAAATGAAAGCATCGATCTGCGATATTTTCTGTTCATCGCTGCTTTCTTCGGGATAATTCAAGCTGCTAAGCCCCGAGATAACCTTCTCAAGGATCACTGCCTGATATGCATAAGAGGGACGCTTCTCTAAGAAAAATGTTCCCATAAACCTTTCTCCCTCTTCTTTCTTTTCTTCCAGCTTGCAAAGTTCTGAAAATGCGAAGTCCAGGTCCTTGTCTGTAAATTCTTCTTTATACAGGTTAAACAGGCTGGCTTTTCCAAAGGCTGTGGCAGTAATAAGCTCCCTTTCAAGCTTACTGAACATTTTGTTATCCTCGGAAGTCCTCTCATCTTCAGGTATATTATTTATCCTTACATATTCAGCACCCTCTGTAACAATCTGCGTCGGTGTCTTGCCCATCTTAAGATAGCCCATAAATATCTGCGGACTGATACTTACTGTATACTCGGTATTCTCTTTGGATATATAAACAATTTCATGATCCGCCTCATAATCTGCTAAAACTGTCCCTACTTCACCTTTATAATCATTAGCGATGTTATTGGTATAAGCATTATCCAGAAAACTCAGCGCCACCTCGCATAGACTTAAGTATTTCATAACTGATTCATTGAGGAGATGATCCTGCTTAAGCCTTTTGGCGTAATAATCATTAAGCATCTTCATATTGGAACTGATTTCTTTATGTTTTGCTCTGGCCTCATCGGCAACGCCTTTGCCGCTTTTCATTATTATATCTGCAATTCTGCTTCCGCTTGCAAGCATCTCACATATTGACTGATCGTAACTCTTTAAGCTGCCCTCCTGCTCTGTTATTCTGTTTCTTATCTCTTCAGCAAGTAAAACACCTGTATCCTTGTAAACATTTTGGAATTCCTGAACATCCTCCATTTCGGAATGCTCTGAGTAATTAGCCGTCAGTTCACCCTTATCCGCTTCTCGAAGATCCTCTCCTATAGCTCCCGGCGAGTAACCCTTACGTACCAGATCCGCGCCATCAACAGTATCATAATAGCGGTCGAGATCTTCCTTGGTAGTCATCTTCTGACCGAAATTCTCATAGGAAATATCAGTCTTTTGGAATTTATCAGCTATATCATTTGCGGCAATATTTTTTCCAAAGCCGTTAGCTCCCACAGCTATATTGAGCCCATTGGAGACAACACCTGTAAAGTCAATTATCTCTTTTTCTATATCGCCGGCAATAGGAAGGTTTGCAAGCTTTGCCATATCCGTCACATAAGTGGCGCAGTTTCTCTTATAATAACCGTAGCCTCCGTCTGCATAGGTCTCCGTTGCCTTAAGGATCCTGTTTATATCGCCGGTCTTTACCTTATACTTTCTGGCAATATCAAAATCATGATTGTAATCATTCCGAATCTGCCCCTGCATAAGAGCACCGGATGCCATCATCAGATGGTTAACTTTCGTAAGTCCTCCGCCCGGGTAAAAGCCCATTTTGAGGCAATATCTCTCCTTCCGCTTTGTGGCTTTGTTATACCGGCTATAGGACAGACCTATCATGGCATGGCCCATGCCTGCCCAGATATCAGCACCTCTTTTGCCTCTCATAGACTGCGCTGTCATTATGGTCACCTCCGGTGGGCTCTCCGGATTTCCCGCAGTCATTTTTTCCCAGATAAGAGGGAATCTTCTAAAATCAAAAAGAAGATTTTCTTCATCGTCACTGTCTGTAATGTGCTCATCCGCAAACCTCTCATCTTTGGTTCCGGGAACAAAACCATGTATCCGCTTCTTCTGGGCGCCGGCTGCTCTCTCCTTTTCCTTGAGCTGTTTGGGTGCCGCAATTGCCTTGCCGACAATAGACCCGACAAGGCCGACAGTTGCACCGATCATCCATCTTGCGCCGGCCATACCATAGTTCTTGAGTTTCCCCCAAAGGCCTATTCTGCTGTTTGGTCTTTCTACAGGAACAAAAGAACGTCCCTGAACTGCGCGCATGGAATTATCGATATTCTGTCTTTCAACCTGAGGCTTTATATTTTCAGCCTTATTCTTTTGAACAGCCTCTCCGCCTTCTTTATACTGCTTTAACTCTAAGACATCCTGAGCGAGAGCTTTTCGTACTTCATTACCTTCCCGGGTAAGTCTGCTCTTTCTCTCCTTTGTATATATATCCTTCTTTTTGAGATGATATTCGATAGCACCCTCAAGATCTGAATGTCTCGTAAAATAGTCACTGATCTTTGTTTCATCCATACGCTCCTTCTTAAGAAAAAGTGTATCGATGTATTTAGAGAATTCAGCAGGGACTTTTCGTTTAACATGCGAGAGCGGAATTTCCTTTTCCTCTTTCAGCGCAAGGAGTTTGTTATTACTTATTTCGGTCATGGCCCCATCTATATCTTCTTTTTCCAAAAGAGCATAATAAGGAGAGGACATGATTGCCATTCGCTCGGAATAGTCCTTTTCTATTTCCTTATAGATTTTTATTCTGACCTTCATCTCCTCCAAAGTCTTCTTTGAAAAATCCAGGGGTGTATCGAATCGTTTTTCCAGACGAAGCACTTCTCCCAGAAGAAGATCTGCGTGTTTAGCCACCTGTAATTTGCTGTATAGCTTTAGCAAATGTTCTTTCTCGGTCTCTCCTTTTTCCTTTCTGTGGAGAAAATCATCTGTCCTTGCAAAGGTAAAATCTGACATATCCCAGGACATGATGTCAAAAAGGATGGTCTCTATCTGTCTTACCTTTAGCTGCAACCCGGTTTGACCCTCAGCGTCATTGTTGTCATCGGCCTTCATGCGGCAGAGCATCGTAGCCATAGCCTCATCCTTGAGGTTATTAGCTCTTGCATACCAAAGGATTGCATCCGTCAGGCAGTTATCGTAGCGTTCGTTCACTCCGTCGACGAGGCCTTCTGCTTCACTCTTTTGTTTAAGGAACTCTTTCTTTTTGTTCTTATATTTCTCTATGTCCTTAAGATATCCCCGGGTAAGCTTAACATCAGCAAGTTTCTGCTTAAAGCGTTCTCTGCGCTCTTTCGTTATTTCTCCCAGAGGTTTATCGCTAACAAGGTCGTGGGCCAGAGAGAGCTCATTATTGATCTCATCAGTGGTCAGATGTCGATTTCCTGTCATATAAGATAAATCGCGGGATACTGAAATATTGATCTGACTTGCATACTCATCGATATAGCTGATAAGTCTCTCACACAGAGCCTTTCTTTCAGGGCTGGAAGATGTTTTTCTCCGAAGCAGATAATCTGCGGCGCTCTGACGGATAGCAAGCAGGCTTTCTGTTCTTTCTTCCTCGCTTGTTGCCTGCTGATAAAGCAAAGCGCAGGCAATCACCTTCTGAAAGTTTGCCATTCGCTTATTGTCAGACACGACCTTTTTTATCTCAGTTTCAATCTTATTCAGATCGACCTGATCATTGTGCACCGCCTGCTCCTTGCGCTCAGGCACCGGATTGTGTTCTGAAATATTCTGCTGACGGCTGATTGCTGATGCATTTAAACTCTTATGAAGATTGTCTAATTGGCTATGTTCCAGCATTAATTATCTCCTGCACTTTTTCCTTTATATTCAATAACCAGCATAGTAAGATCATCAAATTGAGGAGCATCTTTTACAAAAGAATCTACGTCACTGCGTATATTCTGCAGTAACATTCTGTTATCGTCAGCACTGTGTTTTTGGATGATCTCAAACATTACGGGCTCTGTCAGCCTTTCATCCTGACTGTTTGTGGCTTCGGGAAGTCCGTCTGTATATACAAAAAATCTGTCTCCTTCGCTCAGATTACAATACTCATTCTCATACTTTAAACCGGGCACAGCGCCAAGAACCATACCGTGCACCGTTTTTATCAGTTCGCATTCGCCGTTTTTTCGCATCAGAACAGGGTTCTCATGCCCTGCGTTAACCGATATCATTTCTCCGGTAGTAATATCAAGAATAGCCAGCCAGACCGTAACAAACATCATCTCGCTGTTACCCTCGCACAGCGTTTTATTAACATCTTCAATTATTTCCGAAGGGCTACCTCCCATGCGGGCTCTATGCTTTATAACGGTTTTGGATATCACCATGAAAAGTGCTGCAGGAACGCCCTTTCCGGACACATCTGCTATAACAAGGCACAGATGCGATGGATCAATAAGAAATGCATCATAGAAATCTCCGCCAACTTCCTTGGCAGGATCCATAGACGCATAGATATCAAATTCGCTATGGTCAGGAAACAGCGGAAAGTTGCCGGGAAGCATGCTGACCTGAATCCTGGCTGCCAGATCCATCTCAGCTGCGGCTTTCTCTTTCTCCGCAGTCATCATTCTTATGCGCCCCATAGTTTCTTTTATGTCCAGCTCCATATCAGTAAGTGAATGATATAGCGTTTCTATCTCATCATTTGTATGGATGTTAAGCCCTTCAAAAAACAGCTTGTCTTCATCCTCGACAGCTTTATCTCTTTTTGTATATTCCTCAGCTGTCATGGCAAGAGTATTAATGGGGATGATCATTTTTTTCCTCATAATACGGCTTACCCTATATGCCACAATGGCGATCAGGATCATACAGATCAGGATGTAGACAATAGCTTCCACAATCAGGTCCTTGATGAAGTATGTGACATTTATATCGCAGGTACAGTAGCCAAGGAATTCTCCATTTGCATCATATACTTTTAAATAGTTAGTGGCTATCCATCCACTTACATCTCCGTATCCCACATATATCTTATACTTTGACGATGCCACTTTATCCATTTGCTGTTGAGTGTCTATGCCATTGTCCTCTTCGGACAACCACTGCCCCGGTATATATGCCTCTTCAATATTTGAAGCATCAATTATATAAACAGCCCTTTTTCTTTCATGATCAAGAAAAATAAAATCCAGGCTTGCAAGCTTATTCTTTTCCCTTATAAGCGCCAGACTGTCATAGGCATTCCAGAAATCCTCATCTATCAGTTCCAAAAAATAGTCAATATACTCTTCTGAAAACTGATCCTTTGCGATTTCTTCCGGAAGATCATTGTAGAGCTTTTTTGTTGAATTATAGGCTTTTTCAAGGTAAGACGTGCCAAGAAGAGAGACCGCATATTCCATAATGTTTGCTGTCTCTCTCTTGTACTCCTTCATCTTGACAATATAATTGTTTAAAAGTGTTACCGCCCCAATCAGCAGTATTAGTGCCGTTGAAATTAAAAGTATAGTATTGAAGGCGACAACCTGAAGTGAGCGCCTGTCTTTTTGCAACACTTAAGCTCTCCTTTTAGTTGACCTTCCTATTCCGTTAAGACTCCCCGGAACATCTTTCGGCTTTGCAGGATTTTCCCACCCCGGAGTAACAGAAGGCATCTCTGGAAACTGAGGAAGATCAGTTCCATCTCCGCCTTCGATATTTATGTTCCCAACTCCTCCAGTAATCTTTTCAAGGGCATTATCATCCATTTGTTTATTTTTTCCGTCCATAATATGCACCTCCTTCTTCTGGCTATTTATACGAATCAGATAAAAAAATGGCAAAAAATATTTTTACATGAATCCTACCACTTTTGCTGCCCACAGTGCGTTTGCAAAGCCAACTTTCTTTGTAAGCGCATTCTGATTATTGGAAACTACATCCGTCATGACAGTATCATAATTAACGAATTTGAAATTAGGCTTCCTGTTATGCATTTCATTCTTGAAGTTCTTAAGTCTGATGGCCACACCCTCCATGACAACATCAAGAAGTTCATTTTTAGCGCGTATGAATTCTTCTGTGTTCTCAGGAGAAAGATCAAAGGATTTGGGCTTACCCTCTTCATCTGTCGTTATATCCTTTTTCTTTATGGCAAAGAAAGTATCCAGTTTTTCACGAACTCTCTGACCTACGTTCTTTTCTGTAATAGCCATAATTTCCTTTAGATTAGCCTCTGTAAGAGTATTCGAAGGGTGATTTAGATCAAATTCTATGGCTGCTCGAATCTTGTTTCGTTTTACGCCGAAATCCCAAATTTTGGCAAAATCTTTGTAGAGCTCCTTTGCCATGCTTGTAAGTTTTTCCTTGGAGGCTTTCCTGCCTCCTATTCCATCCTGTTCATTTCTGATGGCATTTAGCTTCTCCTGCAGGGTTAGTGCAAGCGGGAACAGCTTATCTACAGCATTGAGGAAATCATTTAAATAATCTTCATCCATCGTTCTCATGGCGGTCTGAAGACCATTTAGCATGAATGACATACCTCCAAATGCATCAAATAAACCAAAATATGCCAATTCGATAAGCAGGTCGTTTGACAGCTTATTTGCAGCGTCAAGCTGCTCCTTGGTTCCTCTCTTTGAGCGGTATTTGTTAAGATAATCGGTTACAAGGCTTCTGGCAGTGTCTCTAATATTTTCATAGTTTGTCCTCACATCCTCATCCTGTTCGTTATAGCGCTGCTTGAGGTCCAATACACCTTTAAAGTAGAACTGGTCGAATTCAAGTCTCTTGTCAATTGTACGAATGCCAAGTTCCTTATCGCCCTGCTTATACTGATCATCAAGAACCGCCTTAACAAATTCGTCCTCATCCAGGGGTTGGATTTCTTTCAGCGCATGTTCGAACGCGGCATCTGCCTCATTATCGTCTCCTTTATTGTGCTCTTCAGAAATCTTACTCTGAACAACATAAACAGGATCCTTAACGGTGTTATTTGCAAAAGCATTATCGAGCTTAGTAGCCAATTCGTGCATGTCATCAATTGCTTCATTAAGCTCGTTAATAGAGTTCTGGAGACGTATCTGTCCCTGAGAGAAATTCTGCATTGCCGGCGGAACCTTCACTCCGATTTCCTGAACCTTCAGGATTGCTGCAGCAATACGGGCTCCTGTGTCATTCTCATTACCCTTTTGCAGTACAGTCTTAAAGATAGCCCGAACCTGAGCCTTCTTTTCATTGGTATAAGCAGCATTTGCCGCTTCATCATTGCTCTCTGCCAGCATGTCATTGAAGGATTCAAAGAATAGATCAACGGATTCATCATTAATCTTGTTCATCTTCTCGGTGTCATATACAGTTCTTGTGACCGTCTTCGTTTTACCGTTCTTGGTTATTTCTTCTGTTACTGTCTTATATTTCTTGACAACAGACAATGAAGCCGCAAGAGTCATCTTGGCAATGTTGGACTGCTGTCTCTCGGATAGTTGAACTGCATTGCCGTAGTCAATAAAGGTTGCATCTTCATCGTTTATCATTACATTTCCTGCGTGAAGATCTCCATGATAAAAGCCGGTCTTGCACACAGCCTGAGTTATCCAGACATTTACAAGGCCAAGAAGATGGTCACGTCTTTTAACTGCGTTGTCAATCTTATCAAGAAGTTCCTTTTTGACAGAAACGACCGTCTTCTCTGTTTCACTACTAAGACGGATTGGCAAATCAGGCCTTCCTACATGTGCTTTTTCTCCAGCATCTTTCGAGAACTTTTTAAGGTCATTGATATAGGAATCAAGAGTATCACCTTCCACCTTTTTGATAACAAGAGCATTACTGGTGGCCGGGATTTCTTCAAAGACTGACATGGTCTTAACGTCTTTGAGCCTTTTTTCTTCAGGAAGCTTTTCCATTTCTTCCTTATAGGCCTTCTGACCTTTTCGGCAGTTTTCCGCCTCCACAGAAAGATCCAGCTCCTTGCGGTAGTTATTAAGCTGTCCTTCATAGGTAGCTTTCATGGCTTCATCCGTCATTGCTGCGCACTCCAGCATTATGGCTTCTTCACGTTTCATGCGGTTGGATGCTTCCGGACGAAGGAGCTTGATTACTACTTCTTCTCCTTCGGGCTTCATTCCGGGGCCATATACTTTACACAGGAATGCCTGTCCCACAGAAGCTGCTCCAAGAGATTTTATCTTTTCTATCTTGGTAACGGTGCCGCCGCTACTTTCAACCATAGCAGCAAACCTTGTGCGGACAATTTCGTCCGGTATAGGCGGAAGATTTGTTTTCATATCCTTTAATGCTTCTGCAATTTCCGGTGGCAGTGACTGTGCCGGAATTCCCTGCATCAGCTTATGCATAAGAGGTCCGGCTCCGCGAAGAAGACCTGCAAGGAAGTTGGACTGCATGCGCAGTTCTTTCTTTGCATTTCTGTATTCTTTGATAGCTTCACGCTCTTTTGTTGTAAGTTTATCCGGATTTCCGAACATTCCGGCATACTCTGCCGGTTTCTCTGCCTTTAGCTTTGCGATTATAACTGTATCGGTCAGATCATCGACACTTACTTTTTTAGCGTTTCGAATAACAGATGCCAGCATTGCACGCTTATCCAGATTGGACACTTTGCCAAAATAATTCTTCAAGACATTACGGATAAGCTTACCCTGTCCTTTTTCTGACTTTGTGGCACCTGAAAGAATTTCCTTAAGGCTTTGCTGCGAAAGATCCTTTTCCTGTCCTTCCTGCTGCTCCGGGAAGATGACATTAGTCATCTTATTTACATTTTGCTGAAGTATAGCACCTGCCTTATCAGCTACTGCATCCATGGATTCCTTGAGACCAGCCAATTGCTGCCTCATATCAGCATTCATATTGTCGAAGATGTATGAAAGCCTTGCTTCGTCAGTGGTTAAATTAGCCTGCCCTGCAAGGTCTCCACCCTCATTAAAGCGCGAAAGCTGTGCTTCCACAAGATCTGTCAGGGAATTAATGGCATCCTTAACTACAGCTGCAAGTTTTACCCTTTCGCCGTTTAGTTCGCCATCCAGTTCTGATAGAGACATCTTTTCCATGATGCCTTCCACCAGACCCACGGTGTTCTGGCCCTGCTTTTTGGCATTAACAAGAGCCAGCACTGCAGGGGCGTGCTTACGTATCATATCTGCCACAAAGCCCTCAGGTCTTGAGATACTGGCATCCATTTCCCAGGTTTCCTGTGAGAAAATAAGGTCTGCCACGAAGCCCTTTACCTTCTTCTCCTCAGCGGTCCATCCCTCTTCCATAGGTCTTTCAACCTGAACCTGTTCAGATTGCAAAACAACCATCTGATTAAGCTGATCTTTACTTCTGTTACGGTTAAGTTCCACCATTTCAGCAAGCTCTACGCCGTTGACGAACTCTCCCTTGTTTATTTCGTCTCGAACGCGCCGCGTAACTTCTTCCGGAGTTATCTCACCCTTAATAAGATGCAAGGTAAAATCTGCCAGTGCACTTTTCACAACATTGGAGAATTCATTTGGAACCATTCCGGTCTTGCCGCAGATGAACTCTATCATGGCCTGACGGACCCTTAAATGCTCACCACTGGTCATATCATTTGAGCGGTAATGAGCTATAAGATCTGATACAGCCTTATCTCCATATATCTGCGGATTATTAAATATTTCCTGCTCAATCTGGTTGTTGATTGAGTCAAAGGTCTTGTTTCCTACAGGAATTTCCTTGTGATTGTCAATTACATAAAGTGTGTTGTCGCTCTTTTGCAGAACGCGGACCTTTGTACCAAGGATATCCAAATCTGCAGAGCATACCTGTCCCTTGGGGAATTCTTTGATACGTGTTCTAAACTCAAGAATCTTTTGTGCCCGGGCCTTTTTAGCCTTATCACTTAATCCGGAATTCTTTACATCATCTATAAAAATATGTCCGGGGCCAAGAATCTTTTTGCCATACTCGGCTTCTTTGGAAAGCTTGCCTGGATCGGGCGCATTCTTTTGCTTGCCAAAGTCAAAGAGTTTTTCAAATACATCCTCAGTCTGAACCTCATCACTCTTTTCGGGGCTCATGGCCTTCTTTTTGCGGTTTGTCTCAGTCATGCCAAAGAGCTGGCCAAGAGTAACGGGATTCCCCGCCAGTTTACTCTCTGTAGCAGAATTGTACGCGTACATTATAAGTCTCTGCTCACATATCAGAGAGCTCCAGATTTCATAGACAATCTGATATCTCTTCTGTCCTATTTCCGTATGAGGATTTTTACTGTTCAGGTAATGCTTACAGGATGTGATCGCAAGATGAATGGCAACATCAAATTCTTCTATGACTTTGCTTTCAGCCTCAAGGTTCTTATTTTTTTCCATAACATCTGCAATGGCGGTGAGATCCTGCTTTACGCTGTCCATCTCTGCTGAATCTTCTTTTTCATTGCTGTTAAGGAGCACGTGCGCCATATCCAGTATCTGCTTATGTTTTAATCCCGTTACCGTCTTAACGCCAAGCTTATTTATAGCTTCCTTTGTCTCATCCAGATACTGTTCAACTGTAGCTCCGTTTTCGTCATAGAGTCTGTTTTTTGCCTCGGATTCTGTATTTTCTCCTCGTAATATCTTGTCAATTAGATCCGCTTCTTTCTTTGCATCCTCCACACTGTTTTCCCGGAGGAATTCCTTGTTATCAGCAGACTTCCTGATCTTTGAAAGATCCGTGGGAACGCGGTCGCTCTTTTTGAAAAGATTTCGAATCTGCTCTTTTGTCAGCTTTTCATTTGCCTCGCGCTTTTTAAAATTATTATAAGACTCTTCAAAAAAACTGAAGCAGCTAGCGCGTATTTTTTTTTCTACAGCCTTTTTTCCTGGACTATTTTTTTCATCAGCCTTTTCTTTCGAGTAAAAATCGTAGTTATTATCCTTATCCAATAGATAAAACTGTGTAGCATACTCCAGAACATAAACGGAAAAATTGGTGAGGACGTTCCATCTCTCATCAATAAGGGATCCTGTCGGTACAACCTCTTTGAATAAATCAGGTTCTCTGCCCTTTAAATTGGAGAGTCCGGTTACGCGATTTGCAAGTTCTATGAATTTAACAGGATCTTTTTCAAAATAATAGCCAAGGCCATGGGCTTTTATCTGCTCAGGTGAAGGTATCTCAGTGTTAAGGATTCTTGGAATAGCTTCCTTCATCAGTTCAACCTTATCCTGCCTCTTGTTTTCGTCCGACAAGCATTCCAGCCACTTTTTATTCCACTCCTGTTTCTTCTTTTCTTCCTCATTCAGAGGCTCATCATTATCCTTTTTCAGGACAAGATATAACAAGGAACCAACCTCACGTGACATGGCTCCATTATTTTTCTGTTTATGAAACTTTTCCTTAAGTGCATTGTATTCAGGAAGATGTTCGGTCTTTAGCGCATTTTTAATAAGGAGATGCACCTTTGCAGCCTGAAGGGATATATTTTTTCCTTCTGCCTGCTGTTCCTCTATGATTTGCTCAGGTGTCTTGGTGCCTTTAATTTCGTCAAAGAAGATGTACGCTTTCTTTTCTTCCCATGATAAGTCTTTAATAGCTTCATATTGCTTAAGCTTTATGTAATTCTCCTCATACTGTTCAATAAGCTCGTCAACATCTTCCTGTAATTGCCTCATACTGTCATCATAATACAACTGTGCTCTATTCTTTTCATCTTGCGTGGCATTTGGATTATTCATGACATTCATGTAATTCGTATAATCATCCCTTGTATTAAGCTCCATGGAAGCGTTCATATGATGCTTCGGTCTTATTACACTGGTCTCGATCATTTTAAGATTCGTCAGCATATCCGTAAAAATGTGAAATTCAGGATGTTCCTTTATATATGCATTTTGGTAATCTTCCATGCCTTCATTGCCAAGTTCCGACCACCAACCGGCCAGTCCGTGAATCGCATAATAGAGATCGAAATCCTTGCGGCGAATGTCATCGATAAAATTAGGATTTTTCTTAAGCTCTTGTGGTGTGGGGATATTCACTCTTGCTAATGTATATTCAATTCGCTTTATGCAGCAATCCCATAGTTTTTTCTTTTTAGTTTCGAAAGAAGTAAGTACATCCTCTGAAGGCTCATTTCCGGCCTGCTTCTTAAGGGCTTTTGCATCATAATAATCCTTGAAAAGCGCAAGATACTCCTTGTTCTGCTCATCTCTTATCCGGTCTTCTTCTGTTCTGGGTTTTCCTGTTTTATCGCGTCTTACTATGTGGAGACCGTTAGTCACCTTTCTACTAACGTCACCATCACTCGCAACTCCTTTTTCTTCCGCTTCTTTAACGATTTCATTTGCCTCTCCCAGTCCGTCAAGCATAGGAGGAAGCTTTTCTTTTTTTTCTTTTTGTTTTTCCTTATCATAGGACTGGTGCTTCTTTAATACATCCAGCATAAGATGATACTCGGCATCTTCTTCTGTAATATACGGATTTTTACTCTTAAGATCCTCGAAAAATGCATTGAAATTCCGCTGCTCCTTAAGGTCTTTTAGCCATTCCTTATCTACTTCGCTTATCCCATTATCTTCTTTTTCAACCGGTTTACTCTTTTTAGCTTTTTTAAAACTATTGGCAAGATGAGCCTCCATCATCTTTCTTACATTGGTATACTTTGCTGCTCCCAAAGGATTATTTTTGTAAGCATCTCTTGCTGCCAGGAAGACTGACTTTTCCTCCTGCATACGCATAAGAGTCTCCAGAACCCTTTGTTTTCTCTCGATACCGGCTCTAAACCAGGGATTCTTATTGTTCACATAATAGGTACAAACCTTTATGACATTATCGTACTGATGCTCAATAGCATGAAAAGACTGTTCATTAAAAGCTATCCTGGTCTGAAGATAATCCTCCAAAATACCAAGATGTTTCTTGACCGCCTGCATCTCCTTGGAATCTCCGGAAAACTTGCCGTCATTTAGCTGCATAAATGGTTTATAGCGGCTTCTTTGCATGGTTATAAGAGCCCTTTGTTCAGGACTCATTTCAATTATTCCATTCTGCTCATTAGTGAGCATCTCATCTATAAAGCGAACACTTTCGGAGGTCTGTTCTACGTTATAGCCGCTTTTTTGTTTATATTCTGCATTCTGCTTGAGATCTAAATTTACGGCCCTGAAGGATTCGCTTTCCTGAGTGATAACATCTATCTTAAACTGTTCTTTTTGAGACAGTTCCCGCCTAACCTGTAATTCATCGTTTGGCATAGTCATCCTCCTTTAGATGTTCTTGTAGCTATCCTGCCTATATTCTAAATATTCATCCATGTGTGCGCTCAGTATATATCCGCCTTTAGCTGCTTCCGGCAAGAGTTTGGCAGCATATTCCATGGTGTTTTCCCATGCTTCATTTTTCTTTTTGCTTGTATTAAAACTTGTAACTCCACTCGGGAAGCGCCCTGTCAGGATAATATCTGCCTGAATACTCTTTCCATATATTGCCTCAGCTTTTTTTACAGAGCTTAAAGCCAGAGAACGGGCTTCCGGTAAAGAGTCGGCGTAAAAATATATCGGCATGACACAATCGGAAAGGCTGCGTACGATAAGTCCGCCCCAGGCTTCATCTCCATCCATGATCACAAAACTGAGCTCAGGATCATACCCATCCGGCTCACCGGTCGGATCAAAAAAGCTTATATGCCCTTCGATATCAGAAAGCTGCCGGATGACCTCAGCTCTTGCATCAGCAGGAAATTCCGAAAGTGCCTTGGTTTCAGGTAATTTCCCCACATCAGTCTTAAAGCATTTATTCTGCATAAGTACGAATAGCGGCCCCTGCCAAATTCCGGTCAGATCTCTTTTGTGTGTAAAAAACCGCTCGGCAAAAAAGCTTTCTGCACCGCCTGAGAATACTTCTTTGTCATATTCGGGCGATATCAGCGCTGAAAGCTGTGGTATTTCCATTATCTCTGCCACCTCAAACATTTTTCTGAGCAGAGCACTTCCAATTCCGATACCCTGTCCGGAACCTTCAACAGCCAGCCAGTGAATTGTAATTTCCTTTTCAACGGCTGATGCGACTATAAGGCCCGCCTTCAGGGCAATCGAATCCTCCTCTTCTTCAATGCACCCACATGCAAACCCATTGGGGCAGTCCAAAATAGATAACCACCCATAGGGATCCAGCTTGTCGAAAAGTTTCACATCATCTTTCGTTAATCTGAAAATATTCATACTCCATCCTTATTCAATGTTGAGAAGCGCGGCAAAACCGGTAGCATTAAATACATCCATAACATCTTTAGGTACATTTTTGATGACCATCCGGCCCTGTGCTTTTTCCATAGCCTGCTGAACTTTCAGAATAACCCTGAGTCCAGCACTTGTCAGGTACTCAAGTGCAGAAAAATCAAAGATCACTTCCCCCGCTGCGGCCAGATCGTTCATAAGCGCAGCATCAAGATCCGGAGAAGTCTGGGAGTCCAAAATTCCCTCCAATGCCACAGTTATTGTATTCTCTACTATGTCTTTTTTGATATTAAGCATCCTTTTCTCCTATTCTCTTTATAATTGTCAGTATATTTTTGCCTTCTTTGCTTTCGTAGCTGATGTCGTCCATTGCATTCTTTACCATGAAAAGCCCAAGACCGCCTATACTTCGCTCGCTTGCAGGAAGGGTAATGTCCGGGTCATTTAAAAGCAGTGGATTAAAGGGTGTTCCCTCATCAGAAAATACAAGCTTAACCATCTCTGCGGATGAATCTGTATCCGCCCAAACTGTGATCTCTCCGGGGGCGTCTGTGTATGCGTAATCACAGATGTTACCAAAGATCTCATCTACCACCATGTGTATTTTCAGCTTATCGCTTCGGGTGCAATCCGGATTTTTTTCAAGCTCTTCTTTCACAAAATCCTGTACCGTCTGCATATATTTGCGACTTGCTTCAATTCGCATTTCTCTCATATTTTCATTCCACATAGATCATTTCTCTTTTCGGCTACCGCTATACACAGGACGGCCGAATCCACGAGGAAAGATTTTCTCGGCCAGCAGGAAAGCTGCGTCATTATGTCTGTCAACCACAACCTGAGTTTGTTCGTTGTAGTAGGCACCGGCGTGCTGAATGGAATAAATCAGCATTCTCATAAGTATTTTCGGAGCTTCCTTCTGAGGCACGCTTATTGCTCGCATAACCTTTAGCGCAATGCTTCCTGACGGCATCGCATGGAACAATACTATGCCTTTTATGCCATCATCCTCCTCGTAGTAACAGGATATAGATTTATCAAAATAGTTCATGGGCAGGAAACCAAGATCATCACATGCTCCCCGTTGTCCAAGATTCTCCAGTTTAGCGATTATACTTCTGTAATTGCGAAGAGTCATATCCTCAAGCAGATGCACCCCGGCGGGAGCCTCAAACTTTTTTTGAAATATCGGCATAGCCAAAAGTTCTGACAAGGCAACAGAAACGTCATCCCCCTCAGTCAGCATCATGTCAAAGCCGCACTCTGTCAGGATATCCTTCAAAAGACCAGTCTCTTTAGTTGCAGGAATTATGGCAATTGACTTCTCAACTCCATCCACCGCGACCAGATCACCATATCGCTTAAGCAAAACACCGGCTTCATCGCTGCTTCCTACGTTAAACCAACGAATATAACTCTCCACATGTTCTTTTGCTTCTAAATTCTTAAGTTCCCAGATAATCCACCCAACAGGGTCATCCCGGTCTTCCTCAAGTAGTACCAACCCCCGGAAATAATTGCGCTCCAGGTTTTCTGCAGCATCTTCTCCAAGATAAGTTGCATAATCTTCGATATTACTCTCATCCAATATGGTAGTGTACATAGTCGTCTCCATTATTTTTATCGACAATTAGCGCATAATATTACTTAATATCATTTTATCAAAAGCACTTGGGGGATATTCATTAATTTTTTATTAAACACGGGAGTGTCCAATCAGAAGCCAATTAACTGTGAACGAAGATCAATTTTGTGTTATGATAAACGGAGTTTGTTTTATGAGGAGAAATATTATGAAAAAAAGAATAATTACAACATTACTGACCGCCGTATTCATCATGAGTGGTTGCCAGAATCAGTCAGGTAATACCGACGCAAACAGTAGCTTTTTCGAGAAGACAGGTGTAGACGAGACTTCAGATTCCACCACTGCTACGGATGCACAAAATGCAGAAACAACTGATACTACAGAAACACAGACTGCAGATTCATCAGACACAGGATCCGATGACTATACAGAACAGATACGCGGAGAGGTAAATGAGATCGTAGCTTCTTCTGCCGATCTTTCAGATGAGCTTGTGAAGATAAATGAACTTTATAACAAATATGACCTCATGAAAATGTCTGCAGAAACTCAGACTGCTATGAATGAATTAAGCCAGTGGCCTATTCTGGTATGGAAGTTTGAGGATGCAAGCCTTGCAGACAGAATTATCGAAAAAGATCCCTCAAACTCAGGCGAATATAAATCTGAATATGACAGATGGGAAAGCTACGTTACCACTATTGCCGAACAAATGAGCTATGTATATGAAGGCGGTTCAATACAGTCCATGATAATAAATGAAAACATCGCCATGCGTTACAAGCAGGACGCCTATAGCAACGCCAGTGCTCTCGCAGATCTTAACGGCGAAGTCACCTTCTCCTTCCCGGATTCAACTCCCTGCGGTTTCTACGGTGCTTATGACGGCGACTGCTATCTTATCATCACAGAGGGCATGGAGAGCGATTCCTACAATGTTCGTGTTCACATCGATGAAGACCACTCCTTCGATGGCACAGGCTATATCCAGGAATATCCAGGCGAAGAAGAAGTCATTCACTTCACCAGCGATGACGATACCATCAAAGGGACCATCAGCTACTTTGCCCTGGGTGCAACCTTCTATGTATCAGAAACAGACGGTGCTATCGTAGGCCCTGAGGAAGCCTACGACTTCACATTCAAATATTGAGAAAAATACGGAGCCAGCAGGGAAAATTTTCCCTACTGACTCCGTAAAATCATTAATAGCAAATAATATAAGTTTACCGCTGGCTCCTATGATAAGTATTTTCATGCTTTACTCTCAACATATTCCTTTAATCTTGGAAGCTTCAGGCTTATCATTCCTCTGATTGAGCCATCAATGATGCCCTTATCTATCAGATGCTTCCTAGGCTCGCTCCACTCACTATGGCTTTTCTTTGTAAGCTCCAAAAGCTCCGTGGCCGGCATGGAATCCTTAGTAACAATAAATCGTAAGAACCACTTATCTCTTTGTGTTAATTCGCTCCATATTTTGTCATATACCTTCACTGCCAACGCTTCATCCACCTGGGCCACAACAACACCTGTTATTTTCTTTGCCTTTGCTTCCCACATAAACTTTCCAAAAGCCTGATATGCAAAAGCATATCCCTTGGTCATAACCGCCAGGTCATAGGCTACTTCATCTGAAAGTCCCAGGGTCTCCTTATAGTCTTCCTTGATTATCCCAATATTAAGGGGAGTCATCTCATATTTAGTGGCACGAAGGAAAAAGGTAAGGCCGTCAGTATTTTCAATACTCTCAATATCCTCATAGAGACCGGCAACAACAAGATAGATTGGATACTCTTTTCTTATCAGAATCTGGAATTCCTGAATAAACTCCACAAGATGAGGTGTTTTCCTGACTTCATCAATTACAATAAGAACTTTCTTTTTCCTGCGAGCCACCTCTTCCATAAGTTTATCCAAAGCCACATCAAGGCTGGCTGCCGGACTGATCTTGGAAGCACTTATGCCTATGCCGAAGGCAGAAAGATTAAGATGTGCATCCACAAAACTGGTCACAAAAGGAACATTGGTATAAAGATTCGCAACAAGATCATTGGTAATGTCTCCGCCGGGTTTTAGATCAGCAACAATCCAGTCCTTGTCATCCCGTAGTTCTTTCTCGATTGTAGTAAGAGTAACAGTCTTGCCGGTTCCTCTGATTCCGGTTATCTTAAATGCCTGTTCCTCAACAATATCACTGTTAAGCGTATCAACAATCTCATCAATAAGCATGCTTCGACGTATATACTGAGTTGGAATTCGTCCAAAACTTATAGCATAAGGATTTCGTTCAGGCATAATATCCCTCCTGTAAAAATATAATTTACACCATGCCAATATAATATCATATAATTCTCTATAAAATAATATAATTCAATATAATTTAATATAAAACACTATAATTTAATATAATTAAAAAAGTGGACTATAAAACACTATAATCCACTATAATCCACTATAATCCACTATATTCCACTATAATCCACTATAATCCGCTATATTTTCCTATAATTCCCTATAATTTCATATAATTCATTCATCCATCGCTCTTCTAACGGAGTCCATGGAATAACCTCTTCTTAGCAAGAAAGCTATGATCTTTTGCTTGTCCTTGAATTCCATATCTTTGTCAAAGTGTTTCTTAATAAGGAGCTTCTTAATCTGCTCCTGCTCCACATCTACATCGGCTTCATCTTCATATATCTCCAGCATAAGCCTCTCAGTAAGTTCCTTGCTGATACCCTTGCCCATGAGATCCTGCACTATCCTATTCTTGCTTCTCATCTCCATATGATAAACAATATAATCCCTGGCGAAACGCTCGTCATCCAGATACCTGTAGGACTTAACATACTCTATTGCTGCATCGATACACTCATCCGAATACATACCTTCAGCCAGCTTATCTCTCAGCTTCTTCTCGGTATAATCCTTCTTCTGCAAAAGATTCATAGCTCTCTTGGTTGCTCTCTTCGGAAGAAGCTCCTCTGTGATTGCCCGATAGGATTCATCATCCACCTCAGCATTCTGCTTGATTCCGTAATCTCTAAGCTCACCCTTATAGAGCACAAATGCAAACTCCCCATCAAGGTAGACTTTGCATCTCTTTTTATCAAGTTCAACTAAATCTGTGACTGTCATGTTTGTTCTTCTCCATAATGAAGTTTCGATAAAGTGTCAGTCACTATAGCAGTCTAAAGTGGAAATACATCACTTTAGCCCGCTACAGTGAACAGACACATTTTGACTCACGTTTAACACCATGAGGCAGATTTTGAATACCGCCATGGTCTACCACACTTAAAAATCCCCGATGTCCATCCACAGTCCCCAGCTCCATCGTCCACGCAGATGTCTCGACGTCCTATATACAACAACCCCCGGGAGAATACTCCCCGAGGGTCATTAGAACTGCCGAGTACTATTTACTTGGATTTCTTCTTGGGTGTCTCTTCCTCCACAGGTGCAGCCGCAACTGCTCCCTGTACCGGAAGTCCATAATGTTCTCTCACCCTTGCATCAATATCTGCCAGAATAGCGGGATTGTTCTCAAGATAGAGCTTCGCATTCTCACGTCCCTGTCCGATCTTCTCTCCATTGTACTGATACCATGCACCGCTCTTATTAACGATGTCGCAATTAGCGGCAAGATCAAGAATATCTCCTGTAGCAGAGATTCCCTTACCAAACATGATATCGAACTCAGCCTCCTTGAAAGGAGGAGCAATCTTGTTCTTAACAACCTTAACCCTTGTACGGTTACCGATGTTCTCTCCGTTCTGCTTGATAGCCTCAATACGACGTACATCCATACGAACTGATGAATAGAACTTAAGGGCACGTCCACCGGTTGTGGTCTCGGGATTACCGAACATAACA
>JAEEGL010633625.1_pt1 | contig 20686 bp, 14 predicted proteins | sample 9134231 | NCBI WGS metagenome assembly JAEEGL01 (sample SAMN16246548, study PRJNA631951) | gut metagenome | biome: gut microbiome; feature: rumen; material: fiber-attached | host: Bos | place: Iran: Karaj | collected 2018-10
CGATTTGCTTGGTAACAATCCCTCCGTCATGCTCGGCTTTGCCTCGCATGCCACCTCCCTTTACACAAGGGAGGCAAGGTTACAGCGTATCATTTATTTGGGTAGCACGAACTGAACCGGATTCGAAGTAATATGTAATAACGGTTAAATAACTGAACCGACAGAGGCACCGGAAGAACCGTCCGCGTCCTTGGCTCCCTTGTGCAAAGGGAGCCGTCACGCGCTCGTCGCGTGACTGAGGGATTGTCCTTTATTATCGAAAATCGCTTTAGTTCAGCAGTAATCGATTTGCTTGGTAACAATCCCTCCGTCATGCTCGGCTATGCCTCGCATGCCGCCTCTCTGCCAATTTGGCGTACACAAGGGAGGCAAGATTATTGCGTATCGATTAATTGAGCGGTATTGCCTTAAAGAATTACCATGGGAGGAAAAATAAAATGCCCGTACTTGCAAAATGCGGGGGAACGCCTTTGCGAACGAAGAAGGATCCCCGCTGGACCGTCTCCGGGGAAAGGGAGAAAGAATATCTGTCTCGCGCCCTTGCCGCTGACACCGCCGGTCCGGACGGGCCGCTGAACCGTGAATTTCGCGAAAGATTCGCGCGGTTTTCGGACGTGAAGCACTGTTTCACCGTCGCAAACGGAACGGTCAGCATCGAGCTGATCCTGAGAGCTTACGGGATCGGGTACGGCGACGAGGTGATAGTGACTCCCTACACCTTCATCGCCTCGATCTCCTCGCTGATCTACGCCGGAGTAAAACCCGTTTTCGCGGACGTCGATCCCGAGACCTTCCAGCTTTCGCCGGAGGCGGCCGAACGCGCGATAACCCCTCGCACGAAGGCGATAATGCCGGTGTACGTCGGCGGATGTCCCGACCGTCTGGACGAATTCCGGCGAGTATGCCGGGAACACGGACTGATACTGATAGGCGACGCCGCTCAGGCGGTCGGCGCCGAATACGGCGGCAGGGGAGTCGCCGCCTGCGCCGACGTGACTTCTATCAGCTGTCAGAACACCAAGAACCTCACCTGCGGAGAGGGGGGGATCATACTTACCGACGACGATGCCCTCGCGGACAGGATAGAAGCGATCCTTCACGGAGGAGTAAACAGATACGGCGTCCGCACTGCTATTGGACTTCAGAACGGGATGAGCGAATATCAGGCGGCCGTACTTCTCGCCCAGCTTGAAGCGCTCCCTTCGCAGATCGCGCGCAGGAAGGAGAACGGCGCGTATCTCGACGCGCGCCTCGGCGAACTTGATTTCGTGCGGGCGCTGCGCCGCGATCCGAAGCTTACGACGAACGCCTTCCATCTGTATATGTTCGGTCTGAGAGAAGAAAAGCTCGACGGGCTGACACTCGGGGAATTCCTTTCGGCTGTCCGCGCCGAGGGTGTTTCGGCGGCTCCCGGATACAAGCCGGTCTACACCTTCCCTTGCATGGCTTCCGATTACGTAAAAAAGTGCGTGGGTTCGGAAATCGATCTCCGTCCCTGCACGCCCGCCGCCGAGCGGATATCGTACCACGAGGCGTGCTGGATCTGGCAGTACGTTCTTCTCGGCGAAAAAGAGGATATGGACGACTGCGTGAACGCTTTGCGCAAGGTGTACGAAAACCGCGCCGAGCTTCTCGAAGGGAGGAAAACGAAGTGAAAAATACCGTTTTATCCCGCGAACGGGAAAAGCTCCTGAAGGTGCTCGACGGCGCCTGGGGCACGATTGGTCCCGAATTTCTCGCCGCGAACGAAGAACTTGCCGCCTTTGCCGGATGTAAAAAGGCGCTTTGCGTATTTTCCGCTTCCGCCGCGCTGGAAACGGTGCTTCGGGCGCATAATATCGGCAGAGGGGACGAGGTGATCGTCGCCGCCTGGTCGGATCCGGTCGATTCGATGACCTGCGCCGCCGTCGGAGCCGTGCCGGTATTTGCCGACGTCGACGAAAAGACGCTGACGCTGCCGGTTTTGTCGGTTGAAACCGCGCTCACGGAACGCACCCGCGCGGTCATCGCCGATCTTCCCGGAGGGAATCCCTGCGACGCGCCGGCGCTCTCGAGCTTCTGCCGGAAGAACGGTCTTCTGTTCATAATCAATCTTTCCGACTGCTGGGGGACCGAGGCAGGCGGCAGAAAGATCCGGAAATACGCCGACGCCGCCTTTGCCGATTTCGGCGACGGCCGTCTGGCTGACGCGGGCCTTGCCGGAGCCGTGCTCACCGACGACGCCGACGCTTTTGAAAAGTATTACGCGTACCACAACTGCGGCAGACCCCAAAACGCCGGCGCGTCGCTTTCCTTCGACGCGATACTCGGCGGAGATCTGCGGATCGCCGAGTGGCAGTGTTCACTGATACGCAGCCGGATCAGTCTGATCCATGAACGCCTGTCGGAATGCCGCGCGGAATCAGCGCGCGTATCCGAACAGATCTCTCCCGTCGCTGTCGTTCCGGGCGGCGTCTCCTCCCGCCGCGGCATGCTGGTTGCCGGGGAAAAGATCGCGGGCTTGCGTTACGAACCCTGTTTTGAACTTATGTCCGACGCTCCGCTCTGGAACGAAGAGTATTATCTGAAATGCACCGGAGCCGGAGAAACCGAGCCCGGGAGCTTCCCGGTCAGCAGATTCGCTTCGGAAAACGCGTTCCTCGCGTATCCGGTCGAAAAGGAGTGACGCGCCGTGTTTGAACTGAAAGCGGGTTTTTCGCAGGTCGATATAACTCCGGAAAGGCCGGAGGAAGTCTTTCTCGACGGCTACGGCAAACGCCTCGGACCGGCGGAAGAGATCAGGGATCATTTATACGCAAAGGTCTGTCTGCTCCGCTCGGGAGAGAGCGAATTTGCCCTGTTCTCGGTCGATTTCTGCGGGTTTTCCGCCGCCGTTAAAGACCGCCTGTGCACCTGGATCGAATTCCTGGGCGGAATAAAACGCGAGAATATCGCTCTTTGCGCCACTCACACTCACGCCGGTCCCGCCTGCGGAGTGCTGACGGGATTGCCACTGAACACGATCTATCTCGACTCGGTCGCTCAGAAGATGGCGGGAGCGCTGGCCGAGGCCAGGGAACGCGCCGTCCCCGGCAGGTTCGGCTGCGCCTTCGGCGACGATCTGACGCTCGGGTACAACCGCCGCGGCAACGGTCACGAGGAGATCGACCGCCGCGTCTTTGTCTGGGGATTTTACGACGGGGAAGGGGAGCTGCGGGGCGCTTTGGCGAGCGCGTCCTGCCACGCGGTCTGCAGCACCGACATGCGCATAAGCGCCGATTATCCCGGCGTCATGACGAAACGCGCCGCGGAGCGCTATCCCGGCGTCCCGGTGCTCTTTCTGCAGGGCAGAGGCGCCGATATCGACCCGCAGATCTTCGGCGAGGAGGGAATAGTCCGGCTCGGCGAGCAGCTTTCCGGATGCGTTTTTTCCGGGCTTGAGAGGGCTTCCGCGACGCCTGAGGTTTGCGGCGGGATAACGGTAGCTTTCTCAAAAGAAAAAATACCCTTCGCAAAGCCGGGCGGAGAAAAGCTTGCAAGGGAAATCGAGGATCTTTCAAAGAAGCTTGCCGCGGCGCCCGACGCACGGCAGAGACGCGCTCTGTCGGTCAAGCTGTACTGGGCGCTGAAGTCCCGCGCCGACTGCGAAAAGACGGAATCTCCCTGCCTTGACGCCGACTTGCAGATGTTAAAAATCGGGGACCGGGCGGCGATCGCCTTCCTCCCCTTCGAAATGCTGACGGTGACCGGAAACGCGGTCGAAAACATTCTCTGCTCTTTCGGAGTAAACGCACCAAACTGCCTCGTCCTCGGCTATTCGAACGGTACGAACGGGTATCTCTGTCCCTCGGCAGAGGCGGACGAAGCGGGCTACGAGACCGCCGGGGCGGCGCGCTGGTACGGACTGCCCGAATGCAGCGCGGAGACCGAAAAAACAGTCCTGGGGGGCGTCCGCGCCCTCGCGTCCCGGCTTTTCGGCTGAAAAGCGGAGTAATTTAATAAACTCCGAAAGCAAAAGAAAAAAGGATACGGCGGAGAACGCACCGGCAGTTTTGTCTGTCGCGGGCGGTCTCCGCCGTTTTTTTACTGTCACGCCTTAATAAGGCGCCTTTTTATTCCTTCAGCGCAGGGTAAACCCTTTTTTAGTATACGCTTATAATACGGAAGACTCAGTCGTCCTCCCTGAACTGCAGCCGGTACAGCTCGCAGTATTTCCCGCCGAGCGCCATCAGTTCCGCGTGGGTGCCGCGCTCGGTGATCCTGCCGCCTTCGATCACGGCGATCTCGTCGGCGTTGCGGACGGTCGAGAGGCGGTGGGCGACTACGAGCGTCGTCCTGCCCCGGCAGAGCTCGTCGAGCGAGCGCTGTATCATGATCTCGGTGGTGTTGTCAAGGGCGCTGGTCGCCTCGTCAAGGATGAGTATGGCGGGATCCTTCAGGAAGACGCGGGCGATGCTCAGCCGCTGCTTCTGTCCGCCCGACAGTTTGACTCCCCTTTCTCCGATCTCGGTGTCGTATCCATTTTCGAGACCTCTGACGAATTCGTCGATATTCGCGCGGCGCGCCGCCTCGATCATTTCCTCCTCGGTGGCGTCGGGCCTGCCGTACATGATGTTGTCTCTTATCGTTCCGACGAAAAGGAAGACGTCCTGCTGGACTATTCCGATATTCCGCCTTACCGAGTCGACGGTCAGCCGGCTGATATCCTTTCCGTCGATGAGGATCGTCCCGTTTCCTTCTTCAAGAGGATAAAAACGCGGCAGCAGATGGCATATCGTCGTTTTTCCGCCTCCCGACGGACCGACGAGCGCCATTTTTTTCCCTTTTTCGATCTTCAGATCGACGTTTTTCAGAACCTCCTCGCCTCCGTTGTAGGAGTAGGAAACGTTTCGGAATTCGATCTCTCCGCGGACGCCGGTCAGTTCTTCGGCGCCGGGGATATCCTTTTCCGGCTCCTCGTCCATTATCTCGAGGAAACGGCGAAATCCGCTGACGCCGTTCTGGTACTGCTCCATAAAGCTGATGAGAGTGTTTACCGGACCGATAAAGAGGTTTACAGAAACGATAAATGTGGAATAATCACCGAAATCTATCCTTCCCGCGTAAAGGAAAAGCCCGCCGGCGACCAGTATGAAAACGTTGAAAACGTCGGTGATGAAGGAGGTGGAGGAAAAGAATTTCGCCATCGCCCGGTAGGCGCGGCGGGAGGCGCCGACGAACTCGTCGTTGCCTCTTTCGAATTTTTCCATCTCGGTCTCGGCGTTGGTGTACGCCTTGGTCACGCGGATGCCCGTCACGCTGCTTTCAACCGCCGCGTTTATCGTCGCGTTGCTCTTGCGGCGGTCGTCGAAGGCGCGTCTCATCTCGCGGCGGAAATGGATCGTAACGACGGTGAGCACCGGCACGCAGGCGAAGATGATGAGCGTCAGTATCCAGTCGATCGACATAAGATATGAGAAGGACAGGATTATCATCACCGAGCTGATGAGCAGGTTTTCCGGGCCGTGGTGCGCCAGCTCGCAGACCTCAAAAAGATCGCTTGTGATCCTGGTCATTATCCTTCCCGTCTCGTTGTTGTCGTAGAAGGAGTAGGGAAGGCGCTGAAGGTGCCGGAAAAGGTCGGTCCTCATCTGCGCCTGCATGCGCACGCCGATGATATGCCCGTAATACTGAACGAAATAGCGCAGAAACATCCTCACCACGTAAAGGGCGAGGACCGACGCGCCGGCTATGACGATAGTCGTATACATCCGTCCGGGGATGTATTCGTTGAGCATCTTTCGGGTGATGACGGGATAGACCATCCCGATCAGCGAAATGAGAAGGGAGGCCGAAAGGTCGGCGGCAAGCAGTTTTTTATGCGGCCGGTAGTAACCGATAAATCTTTTTAACATGACCGTCAGACGGCAGTGAGGAGGAAGGACGCCGTGCAGAAATCGCCGCGGAATCGCGGGATGACCAGACCGAGCTGCGAGAGTACCGATCCGGGGAGCGTCAGATCAAGCTCCTCGATCCGGTACAGCCGGTCGGGATCAAGCCCCGGGACGGTGAAGCGAGGCTTCGTCTTGTGCGGGTTGAGCGCCTGATAAAAGGTCACGTAGGCGCTCGATTTGTCCTTCGAAACAACCGATATCACGCATGCGTTGTCACGCGGTCTCATGCCCTTGCGGTATACGTCGCCTTCAAGCACCAGCGGGGCGATCTTTTTGTATTTTTCAACGTCGGCCGCTATCCGGGCGTACTCGTCCGCCGGGTATTTGCGGACGTCGAACTCGTATCCGAAGGTTCCGAGGAAGGCGACGTCGGTGCGCGTCTGCGCTCCGATGATCCTTCCGTTCCGGATGTTCGGGGAAAGCGAAACGTGATTCGACGAGGCGGACAGCGGGAAGACGAGGCCGGTGCCGTACTGGATCTGCATCCTGTCGTCGGCGTCGGTGTTGTCGCTCGTCCAGATCTGCGGGAAGAAGGCGAGCATGGCGCCGTCGAAGCGTCCTCCGCCGCCCGAGCAGCCCTCGAAAAGGATATTCGGGAAGCTCTCGGTCAGGAAGCGCGCAAGCTCGTACATTCCGAGAACGAAGCGGTGCTGCACCTCCCCTTGACGGCCGGCGGGAAGATAACGCGAGAAGTTTTCGGTCAGAGGACGGTTCATGTCCCATTTGATATAGGACACCCCGGCTTCGCTTATCACGCGGTACATCGTCTCCTTTATCCACGAAAGGACGTCGGGGCGGGAATAATCGAGTACCAGCTGGTTTCTCGAGGCGACCGGCGTTCTTCCGGGGACGGATATCGCCCAGTCGGGGTGGGCACGGTAGAGGTCGGAATCGGGATTGACCATTTCGGGTTCGATCCAGAGCCCGAATTCAAGGCCGTTTTCACGGCAGCGGTCGGAAATGGCGCGAAGCCCTCCCGGCAGTTTTTCCTTGTTGACGTACCAGTCGCCGAGGCCGGCTTTGTCGTTGCTGCGTGCTCCGAACCAGCCGTCGTCCAGGACGAAAAGCTCGATCCCGCTGCCGCGCAGAGCGTCTATCGTATCGAAAAGGCGGTCGCGGTCGAAGGAAAAATGCATGCCCTCCCAGGAGTTCAAGACGACGGGACGGCGGCGCTTTGCCCATTTCGGATCTATCACGTATTCTCTGAAGAAGTCGTGGAAGGCGCGGCTCATTCCGCCGATGCCTTCGTCCGTATAGCAGATCGCCGCCTCGGGCGTTTCGAAGGACTCGCCGGGAGAAAGCGTCCATCCGAAGGATTCCGGATTGATCCCGGCGCAGAGACGGGTCCTTCCCGCCTCGTCCACCTCGGCGCTTTCGTAATGCGAGCCCGAATAAAGCAGAGCCGACGCGTACACCTCGCCCTGCTCCTCGGTCGTCTCTGGGCGTACAAGGGCGGCAAAGGCGGCGTGGTTGGCGCTGGTCGTGCCGCGGACGTTTCCGACGGTCGTTCTTCCGTGATGAAGAGGGATCCGCTCGGGCGTTTTTTCGGCGGCGTGATGGCCCCAGAGCGTGAGCAGCTCGAAATCGCTGTCGTAAAGGTCGAGCGTGAAGGAAAGGGCGCGTTCGAGTTTTATTTCGCCGTCGGTGCCGTTAACGGTTTCGGCGCGGCGGGTGATTATCCCGAGATCAGGATAAACCGTGTAGTAAAGAATGACCTTAAGACCCGAATCGAAGTCCCGGAGGGTTATTTCGAGCGTTTCGCCTCCCCGCGCCGTCGGGATGCCGGACGACACCGGCTTTTTTTCGGGGGAAAGCCGGAAGGAGTCGTATTTCAGATCGGCGATCTTCACGCCCCGCCCGTCGCAGGGTATAAGCGCCGGTTCGCGGTAGTCGCCCAGAAATGCGGTGGCGTATTCCTGCATTATATCGGCGAAAAGCGCTTTCGATCCCGGAATGACCGGGTTGAAGCTTTTCACCCATTCGGGCTTGTAGTATCCGAGATCGGCGCGCGCGATCTTTTTTCCGAAATAGTCTTTGGTGAGATATCCGTCGGGCGTCACCCGCAGGGCGTATGTGAAGTTTTTGCCTTCGAGATAGAAGGACTTCGCGCTTTCGTCGTAAATGATCATTTTGTCAGATTCTCCGGTCTTCTGCTGAAAGATTTATTGCCGCCCCGGCGGGCGGAGAAGGAGGAAAAGAGCCGTTTCCGGACAGTTCTGTGAAGGATTTCGGTAAATAATATTATATAATAATATAATGATCCTGTCAATAAAAAACGCCGGCGAGGCGGACCCCGGTCAGGTGCGGGATAAACGGCGGCGGTATCGCCTTAACAAATACGAATTTGACAATTTTGTGAAAATGATGTATAATATAACTGTAAATCTATTAAATGCGAGGTGTTTTCATGTTTTTCCGCGCTTACAAAGAGGCGTTTAAAGTGATCGCCAAAAAGCCGCTCCGCCTCTGGGGACTCTCACTTCTCTCGACTCTCGTCTGCGTTCTCGGCATCGCCCTCTCGTTCCCGGTGCTCGTCATAGTCGGAATTTCTTTTGCGGCAGTCGTGGCTGCCGGAATGTCGAAGGTCTATCTTGACGCTCTTGACGGAAAGGAAGTTAATTCCGATCAGCTTTTCGCCGGTTTCAGACGCTTTTGGACGGTTCTCGGAGGCCTCGCCTGGGAGTTTCTCTGGGAAATGATCTGGGTGTTTGCGGTCGGAGGCGGCATCATAGTCGTCGGCGGCGCGATTTTCCTTATTTTCTACGGCTTCAAGATCCCGATGATCGTCTGTGAGGTAATCGTCGGAGTCGTCATCTTCCCGCTTTACGTTGCCGGGATCTTCCTCGTCACCAACAGAAAATACGCCTACAGATTCGTTCCGTACATTCTTATGACGAGAGACGACGTCAGTGCCACCGAGGCCCTGCGCCTTTCTGTACGCCTGACCAACGGAAAGAAACTCCAGATGTTCCTCGCCGATATCATCCTCTCGGCCGCTCTGCCGACCGCGATCATGATCTTCTTCCTTCCGACGCTCATCCCGTACGTCGGAGGAATATTCGCGGTGCTGTTTATTGCCGTAGTCATTGTGGTATCTCTCCTTCTCCCGATATTCACCGGCCTTTATTCCGCCGCTTTCTACAGGATGCCCGAGGTCGGCGGAACGGATAAGTTTTCCGAGATAGCCGGAAAACTGGGAGACGCCGTCAACAAGGTGCAGGTCCCCGGAGCCGAATCCGAGACCGTACCCGAAGACCGTCCCGAGCCTCCGGCAGCGGAGCAGTGATCCACGGGATCCAGGGTTATCTGTAATTATATCTGTACCTGGCGTAGAACGGGCGGCGGAATTTCCGCCGCCCGTTCTACGCTTTTTTTGGCATTAACTGCCCACTTGCCAATGACAACTGACAACTATAACGGGTAGCGGCAAGAAACCCGAAACAGAAGTACGTAAACTCCCACTTTATCTTTCCCGGGACTTGACAGAGAAATATAATTAAGATATAATATATAATACGTTTAAAAGGAGAAGTGCCGCCGACGCGCGGCTTTGAGTCATATTATGTCGATCAGAAAGAGTTTACGTCGCCGCCTCTGCGGCACGCTTGCATTTATTCTTGCAGCCGTGTCGCTGGTTGCTTTCGCGCCTTTGTCATCCGCCGCGCCGGAAGCCGAGCCGGCAAAAAAAATATACTACAATCCGGTATGGAAAAATATCGATTACGGCGCCCGCGCGATAGACAAGGATCATTCGACCTACGCCACCTGCCGCGAGGGTGCGTCGGTTACTCTCACCTCGCAGGACGATCTCGGATTCTTTTATATCGAATTCAATCACGCTCCCGGAAAGTGGACGGCGTCGGTCGGAACTAAGACCGCCGAACACGGACAGGGAGGTTTCATCCACGAATACGTCGACGTTCAGGAGGCGTTCGGCGTAACGAAGACGGTCACCTTCAGTTTTCCCGCCGGCACCGAGATCACAGATATCTATTCCTGGGGAAGGGGAGGCGTTCCCGACACGGTACAGCGCTGGGAGCCGGCGCTCGATAAAGCCGACATAATGCTTGTCCCGGCTCATTCCGACGACGATCAGCTTTATTTTGCCGGGCTTCTGCCGTATTACTGCGGCGTTCGCGGGCTTGACGTGCAGGTGGTCTTCTTTACCGAGCACCTGACCGAAAACTACCGCTGGCACGAGCGCCTCGACGCTCTCTGGACGGCGGGCGTGCGCAATTATCCGGTGGTCAGCGAGTTTCCCGATCGGCTTTCCTACGATTCCGCGACCGCTTTTTCCCAGTTTGCCGGATCGGGTTATTCGAAGGAAACGATAACAGGATGGCTTGCCCTTCAGCTGAGAAGATTCCGTCCGCTTGTCGCCGTGACTCACGCTCTGGACGGCGAATACGGACACGGTCAGCACATGGCTGCCGCCGAGGCGCTGTCGGCAGCCGCCGATCTTGCCGCCGATCAGTCCTTCGTCACCGAAGGGTACTCCGCCTACGATCTGCCGAAGCTTTATCTTCACTCCGACACGCGCGGACAGATCCTTATCGACGTCTACGATACCCCGTTCGAAGAACTGGGCGGCGAGACGCCGTTCGCCGTATCACAGAAGGGATATCTGATACACAAGTCTCAGTACTACTACGATCTGCTCGAATGGATGTTCGGAACCGCTTATCCGGTATCGAGGCCGGCTACGATAACGATAACGCGCGCGGATCAGATAAAGGATTACAACCCGCGGGTGTTCGGACTTGTCCGCCGCGGCGCCGGCGTTCCCGAGGACGTAAAAAAGAACGACATTATGGAAAATCTGCTCTCATACGCGGAGCAGGCGGCGACGACGGTTGCGACCGAACCGCCGACCGAGCCCGAGACGACGCCGGAGGAGACCTTCCCCGAGACCACGGAGGAACCAACGTCGGAAAGCGAGCCCGTGACTCCGGCCCCGACCGAGCCGAAGCAGACGCGCGAACCTCTTCCGCCGCCCGACGCGGGACTTTCCCGCAGAGGGGACGGAGTGTCGAGGATACCTCTGCTCGTCCTGCTCGCCGTCGTGGCGGGTGCCGCCGTGATAATGACGGTAATATTCGGGTTCAAAATAGTACCCCGCTGCAGAAAGCGCTGAACCGGAGGAAAAATGTCTGAAATCATTGATTCGGAAATAAAAGACGCCGAAAAAAGAGTGACCGTGATAGTCCCGTCATACCAGCCGGACGAAAAGCTCCTCCGGGTGGTGACGGGACTGGAAGCGCTGGGATTCGACGATATAATCGTGGTGAACGACGGGAGTTCGGAGGATAAAAAGGCGCTTTTCGATGAGGCGGCGTCGCACCCGGCGGTCACCCTGCTCATCCACCCGCAGAACCGCGGCAAGGGAGCCGCTCTCAGAACCGCATTCACCTGGTTTTCGGAAAACCGCCCGGACAGGGAGGGAGTCGTCACGGCCGACGGAGACGCACAGCACCTTCCGGCGGACATACTCGCCTGCGCGAAGCGGATGCTTGAGGAGAAGGACAAAGTCGTTCTCGGAGTGAGAGATTTTTCGCAGTCAAACGTGCCGAAAAGGAGCAGAAGCGGCAACAGGATAACCTCGGCCGTCTTTCTCATCCTCTGCGGACTGCGCATTTCCGACACCCAGACGGGACTGCGCGCGATACCGTCGTCGCTGATACCGACGATGCTGAAGGTCACCGGCGACAGGTACGAGTACGAGACCAACATGCTCCTGGCCTTCAAGACCTATCATATCGAATACTCCGAGCAGAAGATCGAGACGGTATATATCGAGGAGAATCAGACCTCCCACTTCCGTCCCGTCAGGGATTCGATCAGGATCTATTCGCTGATCCTCAAATACGTGGCAAGCTCGGCGCTGTCGACTCTTATCGATCTGCTCGCCTTTTATCTGCTCCAGAAATTCCTGGCTCCGGTTTTCGGCGGGGTCTTCGCCGCGACCGACGCGCTTGTCTGCACCGTGATCGCCCGCGCCATTTCCACAGTGACCAATTTCTTTCTGAACAAGGAGGTCGTTTTCAGATCCGACCTTCCGGTCGGAAGGACCATCGTCAGGTATTACCTTCTGGCGATACCCGTTATGATCGTTTCGGGGACTACGCTGATCCTGCTCAAGCGCTGGCTCGGCGCCGATCACCCCTTCATTCTCACGATTCTCAAAGCAATCGTCGACACAATACTGTATTTTCTCAATTTCAGGATCCAGCGGGAATGGGTTTTCGCCGCAAAAAAAGAAAAAAGGAACTGAACGAATATGCCTAAGGAAAGTAAAAGAAGAAGTCCCGACTCTCGCGGCAGGATAAAGCGCATCCTGTTGAGAACGGTGATTTCGCTGGTTCTCATCATCGTAATCATTCTGCTGCTCGTTTGGACGCTGATATTCACCGTCGCTCACGGGCCGAGCCCCGCCATGCGCGACTATCTCGTCGGGATGGCGATGCAGGCGAGCGCCACGAAGTTCGTTCCCTATCTCGTTCTGTCGTCCTCCGAGGTCGCCGCCATTATGGCGGACGCCGCAAAAAGCGATGCCGCCGTCTACTCGCCGACCGATCTCGGTTCCAGATTCATAAAAAAGATCGTGACCGACAAGGACGGCAACAAATACGAAATAACCGTCCTTCAGGGAGAGAACGGAACGGCAATCGTTTCCGGAGGAGACGAGACCGGTCCGGTCGAATACGACGAATGGGAATATGCCATCGACGGAATACAGTTCATCACCCTCGACCGTCCGAGCTTCAAGGCGTATATGCTTATCATACGCGATCCGTCGAGAGTCTACGTCGGAACGTCCAGCGACTACAAAAACGGACTTCCCGGCAAGCGGTTCTATGAAATGGCCGAGCAGGAGGGATGCGTCGCGCTGATAAACGGCGGAGAATTTCAGGATATCGGCGGACAGGGCGACGGAGCGCATCCCGAGGGACTGACCTTTTCGAAGGGTCAGTGCGTCTGGAACGACGGATACACCTGGAAGACTTTCATTGGATTCAACAGCGAAAACAAACTGATAGTAACCGAGGATCTGACCCGCGACGCGGCGATCGCCTCGGGAGTGCGCGACGGAGTCTGCTTCCGTCCGATGACCTGGTCGTCTTCCGGCAAGCTCATCTACACCGACGCCTCCGGCAACGTTCACGTGTCGACCTTCGGGACCTCGTCTCCGGCTCAGCGCTGCGCCATCGGACAGCGCGCCGACGGGGCCGTCCTGATGATCGTGACCGACGGACGGAGCGCCGCGAGCATGGGCGCCAGCTACAACGATATGACGCAGCTGATGTACGAGTACGGAGCCGTTTCGGCCGGAATACTCGACGGAGGATCCTCCGCGATGCTCTTCCTGAGGGATTATTTCAATACTTACCCGGGATACGATTACGAAAAGCTTGACAAATATCAGCAGATGGGACTGGTGAACAAATACGTGGCGGCGACGATTCCGAGACGTATTCCGACCTATTTCTGCGTCGCGCCGTCGGGAGGTAACTGACCGTGGGCAGAAAGAGACCTTCCGGGATCACCCGGTTCACGGCCGTCTGGCTGATAATAATCGTATGCATCGCCATTATCTGGGCGGCGGCAATGGCGTTCGTAACGGTTGCCCTCGAGGAATACGAGGACGTTCAGATGAAATACGCCGCCGAAGACGTCTTCAACAATCTCTTTATGAGAAACGAACCGTCGGCGCTGATAAAATACGCCGATATCGACGAATCGGGGCTCGAGGAGGACGTGTCGGCGGCGGAATACCTGTCGACGATACTGGGCGCCGGCAATCTTTCCTACAAGGAGGTCATTTCCGCCGATTCATCGGTGAAAATGTACGCCGTAAGCGCCGGGGACATCACCTTTGCCTCCTTCACCCTGGGAGACGGGGAGGAGCAGACCGAGATTCTGCATCTGAAATACCCTGAGCTGAAGAAGGTCGACGTCACCCTCAAGCCGCTTTACGGCGCCGTGATCTTTGCTCCCGTCTGCGCCGAGGTCCGGGTGAACGGACGCCTTCTCGACCGTTCCTACGTGGAAGGCGGAGAGATGGTGTTCGATCCCGAGCCCTATTATCCCGACGACGACGACAGCTTCCGGACCTTCGTCAACTACACGGTGACCGGGCTTTTCGCGGAGCCGGAGGTTACCGCCTCGATGCCGGGAGGCGGAGAGCTGAAGCTGGAGCGCGATCCGGACACCGGAGTATACAGCGCTCAGAAGGATTATATCGACCGGCTTGCAGCGCAGTATAACGAACTTGTTCTGAAAAACGACCGTCTGCGCCGCCTTGCCGATCTGCGCCGGGAGATGATCGAAGCCGAGCGCATCCGCGCCGAGGAAGAGGAGCGTCAGAGGATCTCCGACAGCATCCGCGCGGTTTACGGCGATTTTGTCCGCGACATGGCGCGCCAGTACAACACGTTCATCTACGAGATGACCTGGAAGACCGGACTGAAAAACAACACCCTCGTATACTTCAAGCCGGGCACGACGATCTACAACTATATTGCCAACGACTACTACAACTGGGGTGACTTCTACCTTTCGACGATCGGTTTCACGGATGAGGTTTCTTCAGAATACTCCTGGGTAGACGACGCGCACACCAAATTCGTCTGCCGCGCCCGGGCGACGGTTAATATGACCGGAACCGTCGAAGGAGTCTATACCGAAGACACCGAGTATTTTGACGACACCGTGTACGTTGACGTTTCCGGAGGAAAGCCGCTCGTTTACGCGCTGTCCGCCTACGCGGAAGAGCATCAATGACGAAAGACAGAGACAAATGATCGATTTTATTTATACCGTTGATTACGCCGTTCTGAATTTCATTCAGAATTATATCGCAAATCCGGTCCAGGACGTTCTAATGAGTCTTTACACTCATCTGGGCGACCACGGACTGTTCATGATCGCCGTCGCCTGCGTTCTTATGATCTTCAAAAAGACCAGGAAGATCGGCGTCACGATGGGAGTCGCCCTGTTTATCGGGACGCTTACCACCAACGTCGTCATCAAGCCCCTGGTGGGAAGGATACGCCCGTACGACAATTCGGCGTGGAATCCGCTGTTGTCTGCCGCCGATCTGCTGATAGAAGCCCCCGACGACCCGTCGTTCCCCTCGGGACACACGACGGCAGCCTTCGAGACCGCCGTCGCCCTCCTGTTCTATAAAAAGAAATGGGGGATCGGCGCGTTGTTCGCCGCGGCCGTGCTCGCTTTTTCGCGGCTTTACGTATACGTTCACTATCTTTCCGACGTCCTCGCCGGCGCCCTGATCGGCACCTGCGCGGCGATAGCGGCCTTCTTTATCGTAAAAGCCGTCTGGGGATGGGCGTCTTCGCGCTTTCCGGTGCTTTTCCCGCCGGACGGCGGTTCGCTGACCGAAAAGGAAGACAAAGAATGAAATTCGTCGTACAGCGGGTCAACCGGGCGAGCGTTTCCGTCGACGGAAAGATCTGCTCGGAGATCGGAAAGGGATTTCTCGTGCTCTGCGGCATCCGCCGGGGAGACGGTGAAGCGACCGCTTCCGCAATGGTGAAAAAGCTTTGCGGACTGCGCATTTTCGACGATGAAAACGGAAAGACCAATCTGTCTCTTGCCGACGTCGGCGGGAAACTGCTGATCGTTTCCCAGTTCACGCTCTGCGCCGACTGCTCTCACGGCAACCGTCCGTCGTTTATCGGAGCGGCGCCTCCCGACGAGGCGAAGGCGCTCTACGCGTTTATCATTGCGGAAGCGGAAAAGTACGTTCCAGGTGTGGGCGCCGGTATTTTCGGCGCCGATATGAAGGTCGTTCTTGAAAACGACGGGCCCTTTACGATAGTGCTTGACTCCGACGAAATATTCTCCCGACGCGTCTGAGGAGGGAAAAACCCAGTGAAAAACTATATCATCACCGCAAATTCCAGATTCCACCGCGTTTTTACCGACAGGACGACGACGGTGCGCGAGACCATCGACTATTTTGCCGAAAAAGGGTTCGGCGGAATCGACGTCAACCTGGAATATATCTTCGATTACGGTGACGACTGGCGCCGTCACGCCGAAAAACACGCCGAATACGCGGCGAAAAAAGGGCTGGACCTGTCGTTCGGACATCTTCCGTTTCACGCGTCGCTCTTCCGCGGCGCGGACGGAAAAAACGATAAAAAGGCCTTCGGGAGGTTCGTTTTCGAAACGCTCGAGGCGGCAAAGGTCCTCGGATTGAAGCGGGCGGTCATTCATCCGAAACATCTTGAGGACCGTGAGGACGATTTCGACGCCAATCTGAAGGCCAATATCGAAAAGATCGCCCCGATCGCAGAAAAAGCCGAAAAGCTCGGGATCCGTCTGCTCGTCGAGAATATGCCGAATTATTATACCGACGGCAGGATGCGCTTCGGCTGCCTGCCCGAGCATATCATCCCGGTAGCCGATTATTTCGGCTGCGGGATCTGCTGGGACACCGGTCACGCCAACATAAGCGGCGTCGACCAGAGAGCCGGCATCAACGCCGTCGGAAAGCGCCTCGGCGGGCTTCATCTCAACGACAACGTAGCGGGACACATCGACGCCCATCTGATCCCCTTCTTCGGGACGTCGGACTGGGAGGGCGTCATGAAGGGGCTCGGCGATATCGGTTACGACGGGACCTTCAATTTCGAGTGCAGGACCTATCACATGCCCGAGAGCGCGTCAGGTTACGTCGGCGAGCATCTGCTCTGCGTGGCGCACACGCTGCTTTCCATGCTTGACGGGGAGGAAGAAAAATGAAAAAGCGCACAAGTTTTGCCGCCGTTGTCGCCGTTATGTCGGCATTTCTGATCCTGACGGGATGCGGCGCGCAGCCCGGCGGAGTGACCGAATCCCCGTCGACGCCGACCGAAGCGACGAAAGACCTTGCCCCGGAATCCTCTGAGAACGTAACAACGGCCGAAAACGTTACGACTCCGGAGGAAACCGAAACGACTTCCGAAGAAACGACCGCGGCGGCGGACGCATATCCGAAAGACAGGCAGCTGAACGTTCTTTTGATCGGTAACAGTTTTTCCTATTACAACGATATGAACCAGCCGAACGGCATCTTCAAAAAGATCGTCGAATCGGCGGGATACAAAGTGAGGGTGACGGCCGTTTACAAGGGCGGATACTACCTGCGGCAGTTTCTCGACGAGAACGATTCATACGGAAAACAGGTGCTGACGCTGCTGCGCTCGAAAACCAAATACGACGTTGTCGTGATCCAGGAGCAAAGCGCGAACCCGATAGCGAATCCGGGTGACTTTTACGACGCCTGCCGCGGCTTCAAGGAGCTTGTCGACGCGAACGGCGGCCGGCTTTATCTTTACGAAACCTGGGGATACAAGACGGGGCATTCCTCTCTCAAAACCTACGGAACGTCGACGGCGGATATGGAGGCAAAACTCCGCGCCGCCTACGCCGCCATCGGAGAGGAGCTCGGAGTGACGGTCGCCTACGCCGGCGCCGCCTTTACGAAATCCTTTACCGAAAAACCCTCCGTCGAGCTTTATCATACCGATTCCAAGCACCCGTCCGAGACGGGCAGCTATCTGATCGCATACACTCTTTTCGGCACGATATTCGGAGACGATCCCGCCGCCCTGACCTATAACGGCACACAGAAGGCGGAGACGGCCGAGCATCTGCGCGCCGTGGCGTCGGAAATCGTGAAAAACGGCGTGACCGTCGACGATAAATACAAAACGTCCTCCGTCGGAGTCGTCACGCCGGAAAAACAGGTCATTCCCGAGGGAGTGGTGGATTCCGACAAGACGGTCATGCTGACGTCGCAGCCGAAAAGCGGGATCATCTCGGTTCTGAAGCGTGAAGACAAGACCACGGGGAACGGCTGGATGACCGATAAAACCGGTTCCGGGACCTTCTCGGGTATCAGGGGAGACAAAGACGCCGTCGCGTCGACCGAATACAGCGATTCGGCGCTGACCGACGCCCAGAAGGCGGACATCGCCGACAAAGGTTACGGAGTCTCGGTCATCGGCATCGAATATATGGACTCGTCAAAAAAAGGAACCTCCTTTGAGTCGGCGGCGGGGAAGATGACTTCGGTCGGAAACCTGGTCAACGGTCACTGGGGTTCGTCCTATATGGCGGCGATGTTCTTCGACAAGGCGACCTACAATATCGGCGGGGTAAAAGAGGACGACGCTCCGTATACCGGCATAATAACTCTGAATTTCGGAGAAAAAAAGACTTTTGAAGCGATCGGATATTTTTCGGGAAGTCTTGACGGCTTCGCGAAAGCCCAGGAGGTCTTCGTCAGCGACGACGGAGAAAACTGGACCAAGGTGCCTTCCGCCTGCTACGACGCCTCGAAAACCGAGCTTGCGTCTCTCGACACCTCGGCCTGTCCCGATCCCTGGAACAAAAACAAGGCGACGGTGGAGGTGCTCTTCTCTATGGGAGGCGTATCCGGAAAATACGTGCGCATCGGCATCATACGCGGCGGATCGATCTCTTCCAACCTGACGGGTCTGCAGGAGATAAACACAAGGGAAATCGTCGTGTTCGGCGAATGAAGCGCGCCTTCGCACCGGACGGCACGAAACTGAAATTTTAAGTGCTTCATTAATACAATACCGCACGGTTCGCCAGAGCGAACCGTGCGGTATTGTATTATAAAAGAATTGTCAGCTCAGCGCGTCGAAAGTTGAGTCGCTGACGGCGTGAGCCGGCTCGCCGCCGGTCACGGTGACGGCCGGGTAGGAGGACGGAACGAAGGACGCCGACTGTCCCGATCTGAAGGATATCCGTATGTTCTCGTTGTCCTTCGTCGTGACGTAGACGTAGGTTCTGGCGCCGTCCGCGTCGGTGTAGGTGGCCTGGGTGCCGGATACGTTGTAGCCGTCAAGATCGATCACCCAGACGCCGGGCGACTCTTCCTTCCAGCTTGAAAATACGTATGCCGCCGCCGACGCGAAGTTTTTGTCGCCGTTGCTGTCGGTGTTGTCGTCGGTGAAAGTTACCGTCGATCCGGCCTTCGGAACGGTGAATATCTCCGAGAAGGAGTACATGCTTCCCGTCGGATTCAGCGTGTTCTTCATCGACGAATGGGTCGACGATCCGACGTATCCTAGGTGCCATCTCAGCGCGACCGTTTCGTCGCCGCCCGTGGAGGGAGTCGTTTCAACCGGCGCCGTCGTTATTTCGGCGGGGGAGGTGATCTCGGCGGTCGTCTCCTCGCCGGTGACTGCGGGCTGCCCGAGGTTTTCGCTGATCTGCTTTTCGAAATATTTAAGGGCAAGGGCGTGACCCTCGGCGTTGAGGTGTGAGATGTCGCCCGCCGATCTGCAGTACTGGGCTCTGAAGGAGGCGTCGGTCATAATGATCCCCGATTCGGACGACATCGCGTTGATGCAGGGAACGCCCATGTCGGCGCAGAGCGATATCATCGCGTTTCCGTAGTCTCTTACGGCAAGTCCCAGGCTGTTGGTCTGGTTGCCGATCTCCCATACGGTCACGCAGATTATGACGGCGGAAGGATATTTTTTACGAAGTCCCTCGACCGTCGTCCTGACCGCTCCGCGGAAGGTCTTGGTGTCGGTCGAGTCGGCGGATCCCAGCGGGGCGTTCACGTTGAAATCGTTCTTTCCGCCCTGGAGCACGACGACGTCCGGGTTGTTGTCGGGAAGGGAGGCGTACCGGCGGCACATCGGGTTCTTCGACGAGTCGTAGTCGGATATTGCCGATCCGTTGCGCCCCTGGTTGACGACGGTCATATCGTATTTCAGACCGAGCAGCGCCGGCCAGACGTATCTTGTGTCGATCCCGTCGCCGGCAAAGTAGCTGTCGCCGATGAAGTTTACCGTCAGTCCGCGCAGATTCTCGTAATAGGCGCGGGAGCGGTCGGTTTCTGCCCACGCCGCAAGATCGAAGAGCCGGTCGTTTTTGGCGGTCCCGTCCATCGCCTGCTGAGATGGCACGACGGCGGGCACTTTGCCGGTGACCGTTATTACAGGGTATTTGGACGGAACGAAGGAGGAGGTCTCGCCCGATCTGAAGGAGATTCTCAGCGATTCGTTATCTTTTTTCGTAGTATAGACGTAGGTTCTTTCGCCTCCGGCGTCGGTGTACTCGGCTTCGGTTCCGGATGCGTTGTATCCGTCAAGATCGATCGACCAGTTGCCCGGGCTTGTTTCCTTCCAGCTTGAGAAGACGTATGCGGACGCCGACGCAAAGTTTGAGTCGCCGTTGCTGTTGGTGTTGTCGTCGGTGAAGGTCACCGTCGATCCGGCTGCGGGGACGGTGAAGATCTCGGACACCGAGTAGTAGCCTCCGGTGAGGTTGAGGGTGTCCTTCCAGGATGAGTGGGAAGACGATCCCACGTATCCAAGATGCCATTTCAGCTCGAGAGGATGATCTGCCGTGCCGTCGGCGGCCGACGTCGGCTCATCCGAGGTCGGCACAGGCGGGAAGACTGTCGTCCCGGTTTCTTCGGTCGCGGAATCGACCGCCGTTTCATCGGATGAAATCTCCGGATCACGGGATTCGGGTCCCGAAGAGGAGGTTCCGGCTCCGGAGGAGGTATCGGGGGTGCCCGTGCCTCCGCATCCGGCAAGCGGAATCACGCAGGCCAGAGCAAGAATGACCGTGAGGATCCCGCGAAGAGTCAGGGAAGAGGACACCGGATGAACAGAGCCGCGGGCGCGCGTTACCGCGGGGCGGCCAACCGTTTTTTTTCTGTCTGATTTCATTTTTTCACCGTTTTCAGCAGAGTATTGATACGTGCCGCGGAGAAACCC
>JAEEGL010682121.1_pt1 | contig 20686 bp, 17 predicted proteins | sample 9134231 | NCBI WGS metagenome assembly JAEEGL01 (sample SAMN16246548, study PRJNA631951) | gut metagenome | biome: gut microbiome; feature: rumen; material: fiber-attached | host: Bos | place: Iran: Karaj | collected 2018-10
CCAAAAGGGATGCAAGAAATTTCCGACAGAAAAGTTATGCCTGGCAACCCATATGAAAAAAATCCCAAAAGGGATGTAAGCATAATGAAATCAAGTTTAATAAGCATACATCCCCCAAATGAATTTTGCCAAAAGGGATATATAATGTAGAAATCCTTAGGTATAACTAAAAATTAGATTATGTGCTTGTTTCAAAATGTATAGTTTTTGAAAAATATGAATATATGAGGTACGCCTGGAAGGACGTCGAAATTAAAAGAATTTACTCGTGGTTGAAAAAGATACTGAGTGTGGTATAATACAAATGGTTTTTTTGAGAAACTGGGGGTATAATATGCCTCGACAATTATTAATAATTTTAGGAGGATACAATGATGAGAAAATCATTAAAAACAGCTTTAGTGCTCTCACTCGCTGTTGCAACTGCAGTTAGTACAGCAGCAGTTCCAACAACTGAAGTGGCAGCTGCTAAAAAAGCAAAGTCTACAAAGACTACAAAGTCTAAGAAAGCAAAGTCAACAAAGAAAACAAAGGCTAAAAAAGGAAAATCTAAAAAAGGCAAAACTGCAAAAGCAGGAAAGCAGAAACTCTATCTTGTAACTAAAAAAGTTAGCAATGACGGAAGTGTTACAAAGTACAGTTATAACAAGAAGGGATTATTGAGTAAGCAGACTTCAACAACTAATTCCAGAACAAAAGATAGCGATAGTAGTTACCAGACTACAACTTCTTACAAATACAATAAGAAGAACCGTGTAGCAGTTAAAAACTACAATAGTGTTTCAGATATCACAGAATACGAAACTGATTTTGAAAAAAACATCAAGTCAAATGGAAAAGTTACAAAAGAAAGAGAAAATAATAATACAAATACACAGTATTTCTACAACAAGAAAGGTCTTTTAACAAAGACAGTATCTACTTCTTACACCATTACAGTACCTCAGAATGAGACAGAGACTGAGACAGCTAAGTCATCATACTCATACTACGATGAGAGTGATGCATACAAAACAGTAGATTCAATCGAGAACATTTCAAGAAATTACACATATACAGATAACGGTAATGGAACACGTACAAAAGTATATACATATGAATCAGTTGAACCAAGTTACAGCTACGAAAAGAAGCAGGCTGTAGACTCTAAATACAACAGAACAGAGACTACTGTTACTTCAAACAAGAGAGTTACTACAACAAATTACAGCTATGACAAGAAGAAGAGAGTAAAAGCTACAAATTCTACTACAGATTACTCTAGTGAAACAAAGACAGAGAATCATAGAATTTATTCTGTTGATGGAGTGAAGAGCAGTGAGTATTTAACAGAGACAGTTGATACACACAAATACACAACTCGTAGTATGGTACAATTTTCTTACAACAAAAAAGGAAAAGTATCAAAGTGCGTATCTACTTCTGAACCAGATGTATATGAGATTTATGAAAGCTCAAAAAAGGATACAGATACATATTACGGTTCTGACAACAAAACAACTGTAAGTACAACATCATCAACATCAAAGACAGAATATGTAAATAACAAGAAGATAACAAGTGGTTCATCAACAGATTCAGATGGAAAGGTTACTGCTGATGAGACAAAGACAGTTGATTATCCTGCAAACAAATATGTTTACACAACACAGTATACATATGACAAGAAGGGCAATGTTAAGGCTGAAAGAACTACATATGACGATGTAGACAACAGATACGAAGATTATACTGTTGATGAAAATGGCAAGCAGGTATTCAAGTACAACAAAGATAAAGATGGAAAGGATGACATCTCTAATCCAATTTACAGATCTAAGACTACAAGAGAGACAAAGAAGGTATCATATGATAATGTGCTTAAGGCTGATTCAGCTCGTATAACTAAATCATTAGAAATGTCTTCAGGATATTTAGAAGGCAGAGAAGTTGACAATTCATACGGAATGAATCGTAGTGTATTCACAGTAAAGGCTAAGAAGATTTCAGGAAGTCTTGCAAAAGACGTTGAAGCACAGCAGTGGATTCTTCAGAATGGAAGCCTTAATGGACAGTTCGGATTGAACTAATCTGTTATAGCAATTTTATAAATCAGAAGTGGGTTGATTCCTTACTTCTATAGAAAACGGAGCATTTTACTTCTTCGATGTAATCGGGGAGTGAGATGCTCCGTTTTTTGTTTAGCAACGAGGAAAAGGGTAATTTGACATCTTATTAAGAACATTTTTCCTATTGCCTTAGGGCGAAGAGGTACTTCGGAATTTACAATAATAATAAAAGTTGTAAATGAAAATCAGTGTGATATAATTGTTTTAAGTGTTGTCGGGGATTTGAGTCATATAGTAAATGTTTACCGGGCATATTCTTCCGGTGGATTGCAAGAAGGTACTGATGGACATGGAGACTTGACACTAACGAAGTATAATTTGTTAAAGGAGAGAAGAGTATGGGATTAATTTTAGCAGCGGTTGCAGCAACAGCTTCAACACTTGGAGATCAGTGGAAAGAGTTTATTTATTGTGATGCTTTACCGGCCAATGTGCTTATGGTAAAGGGAAGAAAAAAACAGAATTTCCTCAGTAGCAACAAGTTTGGAAGCGACAATGTTATCACAGAGGGATCTTTGATATTGGTAAATGAAGGTCAGTGTATGATTATTGTTGAGCAGGGTAAAGTAGTTGACTTTACAGCAGTTGCAGGACAGTATACATTTGACAGTTCGACAGAGCCAAGTATGTTCAACGGTAATCTTGGCGAAGGAATCAAGGAGACATTAAAGACAATCGGTAAGCGTTTTACATTTGGCGGTACGCGTACATCTGATCAGAGAGTATATTTTGTTAATACAAAGGAATTAGTCGGATGTAAGTTTGGAACAGCAACACCTGTACCTATGCGTATTGTAGATAATAATATCGGACTTGATCTTGATTCGGCAGTAAGATGTAACGGTACTTACTCATTCAGAATTGCAGATCCAATCAAGTTCTACACAAATTTAGCAGGAAATGTTGAAAGAGATTATACATTAGAAGACATCGACGGAATGATGAAGTCAGAGTTTCTGTCAGCTTTACAGCCGGCATTTGCAAAGATTTCAGATATGGGCGTAAGATACAGTCAGATTCCGGGAGCTACTACAGAACTGTGTCAGGCACTGAAGGAAGCACTTGCTCCAAAATGGTCTGAAAGCAGAGGTATTGAGATTTGTTCTGTTGCAATTAATGCAATTAAGGCATCAGATGAAGATGAACAGATGATTAAGAATCTTCAGAAAGCGGCTGTTAACAGAAATGCAGGTATGGCAGCAGCTACAATTACTGATGCACAGGCAGAGGCAATGAAGGCAGCAGCTTCTAACACAGCAACAGGACCAATGATGGCATTTGCAGGAATGAACATGGCACAGCAGGCAGGTGGTGTTGATGCAGGACAGTTGTTCCAGATGCAACAGCAGCAGATGCAGCAGATGCAACAGCAGCAGATGGCACAGATGAATCAGATGAACCAGATGAACCAGCAGCCGGCAACTCAGATGGCTCAGCAGCAGGGACAGCCGGCAGCAGCACAGCCAGGTGAATGGTTCTGCCCACAGTGTGGAACAAAGAATAGCGGTAACTTCTGCCCGGCTTGCGGAACGAAGAAACCATTCTAGAGTATATAGTACATTTGGTAAGATGATTCCATCCGGAATAGCCGGTTATGGTTAATTCATAATAACGAAGAGCTTTCCCACATCCAAATAGAATCCGGAAGATGGGGAAAAAACAGGGCGTATGAAAGCGAGGTTTTTCATACGCCCTGTTGCGTTGTGTGGGTGTGAACGTTTCACAAAGTATAAGAATTGATAGGAGAAGATATGAGTACAATATTGATAATTGAGGATGATACGGACATAAATGAAATGCTGACAAAATTACTTACCGGTTGCGGCTATAAGGTAAAGAATGCATATTCAGGAACTGAGGGAGTTCTGGTGCATGGCGACGATGTGAATCTCATTTTGTTGGATTTAATGCTACCTGGGAAAAGTGGCGACAGTATAATCGGAGAACTAAAAGACAAGAACAATGTTCCGATTATAGTTATGAGTGCCATTTCCGATATAGCAAAGAAACTGGATCTGTTCAGTCTTGGAGCCAATGATTATGTGACAAAGCCTTTTAACAATGACGAACTTTTGGCCAGAATTAAAGTGTGGCTTAGAGAGAGCAACTCGGTAGATTCAAAGATATTAAGATTTAAGGACATAGAACTTAATAAGGCAGATTTCAGTGTGAAGTGTAACGGTAAGGAAATGAAATTAACCAAGAAGGAATTTGAACTTCTGAAACTATTCCTTGAAAATGAAAACAGAACACTTACAAAGAGCGTGATATTTGAACAGGTGTGGGATTATGACAGCGGAGCAGATGACAACACTCTCAACGTTCATATCAGCAAGATTAAGAACAAATTGAAAGAATGCAATCCGGATGAAGAATACATAGAAACAGTTTGGAGTATAGGGTACAGGTTGAAGAAAGAGTGACGATAACTTACAAGTAGGATTTAAGATTTATTTAAGATTTGAGTTAAGGGTTAATTAACACATGGGGTCTACAATTAAAGCATGGGAGGTAGTTAATCATGAAAGAAGCAATTTTAAGAACAGAGAAATTAACGAAAAAGTATAAAGATTTTTTAGCCCTTGACCAGGCGACTATCACAGTAAATAAAGGTGATATCTACGGACTGATAGGAAGAAACGGTGCCGGCAAGACCACTCTTATGAAGACTGTAACAACACTTACAAACAAGACAAGTGGAGAGTATTATCTGTTTGGAAAGAATAATGAAGATTTGACAGAGTGCAAGAGAAGAATAGGCTGTCTGATAGAAAGTCCTGCATTTTTTGAGGGCATGACAGCATATCAGAACCTTAAATATTACGCAATCCAGAAGGGCATAGTAGATAAGAAAAAGATTGATGAAGTCTTAGAACTTGTTAAACTGACAGAAAGCAAAGACAAGAAGTTTAAGACATTTTCCCTTGGAATGAAACAGAGACTTGGCATTGCATTTGCCATGCTTGACAATCCGGATTTTGTAATTCTTGATGAACCAATAAACGGACTTGATCCAATTGGAATCAGCGAGCTTAGAGATACACTCAAGAAACTCAATGAGGAACAGGGAGTAACAATGATGATATCAAGCCACATTTTGTCAGAATTGTATCTGATAGCAAACAGATTCTGCTTTATTGACAATGGCCGGATTATCAAAGAAATCACAAAAGAAGAACTTGATGCAGAGTGCAGCAAGTCTATTGCAATAAAGACAAATCAGGTTAAGGAAGCGCTTGTTATCCTGGAGAAAGAACTTGGAACAACCAATTACAAGGTTATAGATGATTCGGAAATCAGACTCTATGACTATCTGGATAACGCAGGCAAAGTTAACAAGACATTAGCGGCAAATGATATTGATGTAATCGGTATTTATGAGGCGGGAATCACGCTGGAAGAGTACTTTAAGTCAATTGTAAGGGAGGGTTAATGTTATGTTGAATATTATAAAATCAGATTTATATCGTATATTTAGAGGAAAAAGTTTATACATTGTTACAGCCATTATCATCTTTATGGCAGTTATCAGTGCGATTACATTGTCGCCGGGACATATTGGTGTGGCAGTTGGAACAGGCAGCACAATGACAGACCCTGATACCGTTGCCAAAATTGCAGAAGCAAAGACACTGGGAGAATTCAGAGATGTGATGAAAGAAATAGGAACGATTAAACTGGATGCGCAGATTATCGGTCAGAATTCAAATCTCTACTACTTCTTTATTGTATTTGTGGTAGTTATAATTACAAGTGATTTTTCAAATAAATCAGTGAAAAATACATTGTCATCTGCAATAAGCAGAAGAGAATATTATTTTTCAAAATTAATAACAGTGATTGGAATGGGAACAGTGCTGGTACTGTTTAACGACTTCATTAATTATGTGTTGAATTACGTTATTAACGGAAAAGAATTTGCATCGGAAATCGGCTACATTACAAAAATATCTCTTATTCAGATCCCTGTAGTTTGGACGCTTATATGTATGCTTGTATGTATCGCATTTTTTGTGAGAAAGACATCTGTATTCAACACGATAAGCATACCGTTGCTCATGATATTACAAGTTATTGCTGTGATATTGTTTGCAATATTAAGAGAAACACCAAAGTGGTACACAGATTTTGAATTGCAGTATGCACTCAGCAATCTGGCAAATGAACCTTCAAACTCATACATTATTAAGTGTTTTGTACTTTCAACAGTTTATATAGTTGCGTTTGTTACAGCAGGATATTGCGCATTCAAAAATGCAGAGGTAAAGTAAAACGAAGTTGGAGTAAGAATTGTTGCAGCGAAGTAATTGAAACTTGGCAGGGTATAAACATAGAAAGGCAGTAACTTAGAAAGGCAGTAAGGATATGGAGATAATAATAGGAATATTGGCGATAATTATATTGGTACTACTTTGCTACCTTTTTATGCTCAAAAGAGAGATGAAAAGAATAGGTAATGATTTGGATGAAATCCTAAAAATTGATTCCAATCAATTACTCCATGAGAAACTTTCCGACAGAGATATCAAAGTCTTTCTCAAAAAAATAAATGATATGGTTATCAGAGTCAGGGAAAAGGAAATTGTACTGGAAAGGAAGGATAACTATCTACAGAAGGAAATAACGAACATTACACATGATCTTAGGACACCGCTCACCTCATCTCTTGGATACATAGACCTGATACTTCGCTCTGACATGACAAAGGAAGAGCAGTTGAAAGAGTTAAAAATTGTCCAACGAAGGCTGATTCGTCTTCAGGAACTGGTATCTTCATTTTTTGAGTTTTCAATGGTTACAACCAGTAACAGAGTGGTTGAACTGACACAGACAAATCTCGTCGCTCTGGTAGAAGACTGTATGTCTAATTATTTTGATGAGTTCATGTCAAAAAATAAGAATATTGATTTCAGATGTGACATGAAAAAATGCGAACTTAACACAAACCGGGATATGATGAAAAGGATTATAGACAATTTATTGGGAAATGCGCTCAAGTACAGTGCAGGAGACCTTACAATCAGACTGTCGGAAATTAAAAATGATGGTAATAACAGATTGCTGCTATCGTTCTCAAATGATGTGGGAGCTTCAGATGTTGATGTGGAACACATTTTTGACGAATTCTATACGGCAGATATTTCAAGAACAAAAGGAAACACGGGACTGGGGCTTGCAATCGTAAAAGAATTTACAGAGGTACTTGGCGGAGAGATTGAAGCTAAGATGGATGAAAACAAACTTGTGATAGATATTGTTTTCGAAACATAAAATTAAGTATAAAATAAAGAACAAAATAGAATATAAAGTGAAGCATAACTGAGGACTCGAATCGGGATAACCAAACCGTTGAGAAGAGTTCTGAGGTTATGCTTTTTTTGTTGGTTCAAATTAGGTAAGTGTGGTAAAATAAATGTATTGAAGAAGAACGGTAAAAGGGACACAGGGAGTGTTCCTGAATGCATCAGAAGGAGGAAAACTGTATGAAGAAGACTATTATTACTATCAGTAGAGAGTTTGGAAGCGGCGGAAGAACAGTTGGAAAAAAGTTATCGGAAGTTCTTGGTATAGCATATTATGACAAGGAAATTATAGAAAAGGTACACGATGCAACAGGTTTTGCGAAGGATTTTATCGCTGAGCAAGGAGAATATTCACCAACTAAGAATTTCTTCTCGTATGCATTTATAGGACGTGATGTCAACGGTGTATCTATGAATGATTACGTATGGAATGCACAGCGTAAGGTTATCATTGACATTGCTGAAAAAGGACCGTGCGTTATTGTTGGTAGATGCGCAGATTATATTTTGCGTAACAGAAGTGATGTACTCAATGTCTTTATTAGAGCTGACATGGATTATAAGGCAAAGCGAATTGTTGAGTTATACGGAGAAACAAAAGACAATCCTAAGAAAAGACTTACAGATAAAGATAAGAAGAGAGCGATTAATTATAAGTACTATACCGACAGAGAGTGGGGCGCATGTGAGAATTACGACATTAGCATTAACACAAGTGCAATAGGAATTGACGGTGCAGTTGAGATGGTTCTTGATATGCTCAAAAAATGCGAAGAATACGACCAATAAGTTGGTTTCACTTATTTTGATACTGCAATTATGTATTGCGGTAAGTGTGAAGCAATATGCCCACAGCATCTGCCTATTATTGAAGACTTGGTTAAAGTTGCCAAGCATTTTGAGTAGAATATTAATCAAAGATAATCAAAACCTGCATTCTAAGCATTTCATTGCTATGGAAGGCAGGTTTTCCTTGTGTGAGAATTGAGTGCTATGGTATACTATGACACATAGTGAAATTCAAATACAAAGATATTGATTTGATTTTTGAAATAGAAGATTAAGATATATTATAGGAATGAGGATATTTAAATGAAAGCGAAATTTACAGGTACTGATACTTATGTTGCGGCAGATGATTTGATGGCATCAGTTGAAGTGGCAATGGAACTTGAAAAACCATTATTGATAAAAGGAGAGCCGGGAACAGGAAAGACTATGTTAGCTGAAGCTGTTTCCAAAGCACTTGGAAAGGATCTTCTTATCTGGAATATTAAATCTACAACAAAAGCACAGGATGGATTGTATATTTATGATACTATCCAGAGACTCTACGACTCTCAGTTTGGTGTGGAGGGTGTTGATGATATTGCAAGATACATCAAGCTTGGAAAGCTTGGAGAGGCATTTAAGAGAGAAGAACAGGTTGTACTTCTTATTGATGAGATTGATAAGGCTGACCTTGAGTTCCCAAATGACCTTCTTTGGGAGCTTGATAAGATGGAATTCTATATTAATGAGACAAAGGAAACTGTTAAGGCAAAGGTCAGACCAATAGTTATTATCACATCAAATGCAGAGAAGGAACTTCCGGATGCATTTCTTCGAAGATGCATATTCCACTATATTCAGTTCCCTGACAGGGATTTGATGAAGCAGATTGTTGATGCTCATTTTGAAAACCTTGAGGAGAATCTTTTAGAGCAGGCAATGGAGACTTTCTACAGAATCAGAAGTATCAGAGATTTGAGAAAAAAACCAAGTACATCAGAGTTTATTGACTGGATCAGAGCGATGATGATTGGTGGTGTTGATCCTGACACGATAGATGTAAGACTTCCATACCTTGGAGTTTTGATTAAGAAAGATGAGGACTTGGAAGTTGTAAGAAAAGTTGCTTACTAGAAAAGTTGCTTGCTAGCAAAATGCTTATTGGCAGAGCTGACGCGCATTCCGCAACAAGAACGCGGAGAGCGTTCTTGAATAGAAAACAGCTTACGTGAGATGATGCCGGATATTTCAGCATATTGATTATAAATTACGGGAGGTTATATGTTTACTCCGTTTTTCTATATTCTGAAAAGCAACGGTCTTGATATATCGACTACTGAGTGGCTTACTTTGATGGATGGTCTGGACAAAGGACTGGCCCACTCGAATTTCACGGACTTCTACTATCTATGCAGAACGGTCCTTGTGAAAAACGAGGGAGATTACGATAAATTAGACGCAGCTTTTCTTGAATATTTTCAGAATATAAAAGAAGAAAAAATAAATATGGACAAGATTGACCAGTGGCTTCACAAGGGAGCTGAACCTCCAAAAGTTACCAATCCCGAATTGTACAGGGATACCAGAACCAAAAAAGAGGCTACTGAAGTACACCGAATGTTCAGGGAACGACTTGGAGAACAGCACACAGAACACAATGGAGGTAATTATTGGATTGGAACCGGTGGCGGTTCTGAGTTTGGTAAGTACGGAAGAGTTCCGGGTGGAATTCAGTTAGGTGATCACTCCGGAATGAAGACAGCGTTCGCGGTTCTTGGAGAGAGACAGTATCAGGATTTCAGACGTGACAAGAAACTTACCATGCGTCAGTTTCAGGTTGCGTTCAGAGAACTCAGACAGTACTCGAGAAAGCTTGATCTGCCAAAGACGGAACTTGATATAGACGGAACTGTGGATTCTACCTGTAATCAGGGCGGCTATCTGAAATTAGAGTTTCAGCAACCGAGAAAGAATACTGTAAAATTAATGCTATTGTTTGACAGTGGCGGTTCAATGTATCCGCATATGGAATTGTGCAATGAACTCTTTCAGTCGGTGCACAAGGCTAACCATTTCAAAGATGTTAAGACATTTTACTTCCACAACTGTATTTACGCAAAACTTTACAAGACACCTGAGTGCGTCAGTGGTGAATGGATAGATACAACATACGCATTTAAGAATTATGACAAGGATTACAAGGTCATTATTATCGGAGATGCAGGTATGGCTGAGGAAGAATACTATGATAAGAATGGTAACTACAGTGGACCAAATGACGGTTTGTCCGGTCATGAATGGCTGCAGTTATTCAAGAAAAAATACCCTAATACTATCTGGCTTAATCCAAGGTTCCATGGTGATCTGACACGTATGTACTGGATGGAATCAGAAAGAGCCATAAAGGAAATTGTGGATATGTATCCGCTTACAGTAGACGGACTCAAAGAAGGAATAAAGAAATTAATGTCCGATAAGGGATGATAATGACGTCTCTTGTCGGACTGCTTTGTTGTTAAGAATAATTTTACGAGGAGAGTAGAAAATGGAGAAAAAAAGTGCAGTTACAATTGCATCAACTTTAATGTTTATAATTTGGATTTTAGTAATAAAGACAGTTGACGTGGCAAAGATCGGACCGCAGAATACAGCGGTTGGATTATCACATATTAATAAAAATATTCACGAATTATTTGGAGTTAATATGGTTTGGTACAATATTACTGAAGTGATTGGATTTGTGGCAATTGGAGTTGCAGCCATATTTGCGATTATTGGATTTGTGCAGTTGATAAAAAGAAAAAGTTTATTTAAAGTCGACAAAGAGATTATAGCTCTGGGCGGTCTGTTTGTAGTTGTTATCGGACTTTATGCACTGTTTGAAAAAGTAATAATTAATTACAGACCTGTTATTATGGAGGGAAGTAATGAGGTTGAAGCCTCATTTCCGTCATCACACACAATGCTTATTTGTACCGTAATGGGTGGAACCATAATAATAATTGGTAAATATATCAAAGATGCAAAAGTGGCGAAAATTCTTAGAATTGTCTGTGGAGTAATGATTCTGATTACCGTATGCGGAAGACTCGTTTCAGGTGTTCACTGGTTCACAGATATTGTGGGAGGCGTTTTGATAAGTGTTGCCCTTGTGGGAGCTTTCAGTGTTGCAGTTGATAAATGTTATTCAAAAATATAACAGTAGCGGATTTATATGCGGATTCGAGCTGGCATTGCTGAAAGGCTGAATAGTTACGAATATTTTAATAATATAAAATATTTTTGTTTACAAAAAATAAATTGTTTGGTAGATTTATATCAATGGCAGTTTTTAGGAAGAATTGTCGAAAATATAATATTTTATGAGTTAGGAGAAAAAACTATGTACGAAGACAGAGTTAAAGTAGGTTGGGTGATTGCTGCAGTCCTCATTCCAATAGTAGGTGTTATTAAAGGATTCGTTGAGAGAGGAAGAGGAAATCTTAGCAGCGGAAATACATATATCGCTATAGGCGTTATTTCTTGGGTGGCTAACTATTTACTTGTTCACCAAATGATGAAATAATAATATAAGATTTATCAAAATATGGCTGTTGCGTTAGTTATAATAGTGCAATAGCCATTTTTATTTTAGTTAATATATTACCAGATAAAGAGGAGACATTATGGCACAAATTAAATTAATATCTTGGAATGTAAACGGAATCAGAGCGTGTGTTACAAAGGGATTTATGGATTACTTTGATAATGTGGATGCTGACATTTTTTGCATACAGGAGTCAAAAATGCAGGAAGGACAATTAGAGTGGGACAGACCAAATTATCATGCATATTGGAATTATGCAGAGAAAAAGGGGTATTCCGGAACTGCTATATTTACAAAAAAAGAGCCGATTAGCGTAAGTTACGGAATTGGAATAGAGGAACACGATCACGAGGGCAGAGTTATCACTTTGGAATTTGACAACTATTATATGGTTACAGTTTACACACCGAATTCCCAAAATGAATTAAAGCGACTTGATTACAGAATGACATGGGAGGATGCTTTCAGGGAATATCTGCTTGAACTGGATAAGAAGAAACCGGTAATTGTATGCGGTGATATGAATGTTGCCCACAAAGAAATTGATCTTAAGAATCCAAAGACTAACAGAAAAAATGCAGGATTCACGGATGAAGAGAGAGAGAAGATGACTACACTTCTTGACGCAGGATTTATTGATACATTCAGATATTTTTATCCTGATAGGGAAGGTATTTATTCCTGGTGGTCATACAGATTCAAGGCAAGAGAAAAGAATTCGGGATGGAGAATTGACTACTTCCTTGTATCAGAGAGATTAAAAGACAAAATCAAATCTGCTGATATTCACACGGATATTATGGGTTCAGACCACTGCCCTGTTGAATTACAGATTGAAATTTAGATAAGTACGGGATAAAAAAATACTCTGCCTGGCAGAGTATTTTTTTATCCCGTACTTGTGCATACCGTCAATTAGATGTTATAATTAATAAGATTGTGCAGTACGGATTGATAGTTTATTACAAATTTATAGTTGGAAATATAGCAGATAACTCTCCGATACTGCTAATATGCATGAAAGAGAGACTTAATTATGGACAAGAAATCTATACTTGAATTAAAGAGAAGAATGAAAAAGGACGAGTGTACATTCACAAGAATGTGCGGATGCTACGTCAACGGAACTAAGGAAAAAGTTGTTAAATTGAACGAGACATTCCTTAATCTTGAGGATGAGGAATATTATAAATATCTTGAGATAGCAAAGAAAGCCCTCTCAGGAGCAATCGGCAACAATATGATGGAACTGAATTTCCATCGCGAGGAGGAACAGCCGGGAGGACATCAGCAGTTTCTTATGGGACTTAGATCAAGTGCTCTTAAGAACGAAGAACTCCTTGATATGTTCTACGATTTGATTATTGAGAATTATGATTACGTGGGTAATTATCTTATTTTATTATTTCACGATGCATACGATGTTCCTGTAAAGACTACAGATAACATCAGAATGGATGAGTCGGAGGAAGTGTACGAGTATGTTATAGTGGCTATCTGCCCTGTTACTCTCACTAAGCCGGGACTTGGATACAGAAAAGAAGAGAACAGAATCGGAACTATGGACAGAGACTGGATGGTTGGAATGCCTGAGACAGGCTTTACATTTCCTGCATTTTCTGACAGAAGTTCAGATATTCATGCGGTTATGTTCTACTCTAAGGATGCAAAGAATCCACACGAGGAGATTATTTCAAATGTTCTCGGATGTCACAAGAAGCGTACTGATTCACAGAAGCAGGTGGCATTTACGGACATCATAAAGGAAAATGTCTCAGAAGATAAGCATGAAGAAGTTATTGCAAATGTATCAGAGAAGATTTCAGAAGTGGTTACTGAGGACGAGACAAAGAAGCTTTCCGGCGAAGATATTGCAAAGATTATGATGGAAAGCGGTGTTTCGGAAGTTAGCGTCAAGAGCATTGAGTCAAGTTACAACGACACATTTGAGGAAGAATTGCCGGATGCCGAAGTTCTTGTTGATTCAAAAGTTCTCAAGGCTTACGGTGCAAAGATTGCAAGACTCGAGCTTGAGGCAGAAGTTGAGGAACTAAAGAAACAGCTTGATGAGGCGAAAGGAAATCAGACAAATAATTCAGAAAACGGACAGGACGGAGCGGATAGCATTGATAGTGAATTGTCTGATGCGGATTCATCACAACTTGAAAATGGGGAAGTTGAGTTAGGTGAAAACGAAATCGTTGTAAATGTAAACAGCGAAAAGAAGGAGTTGATTAGAGCGGAAGTAATCAACGGACAAAAGTGTATTATTATTCCTGTAGAGGATGATGATAAAGTAGTGATAAAAGAAAAGTAGAAAAAACGGAAGGGTTTCTACGGCTATCAGAGTAGGAGGTTAAAAAAGATGGCTAAAAAATTAATATCAATGTTACTCATCATGGTGATGACAATCGCTATGATACCTGCCATGGACGGACAAAATAAGGCAGAAGCAGCAACGGCGGGGATATCTAACAACGGGCTTTACACCATTGTAAGTGCTTACAACGGTAAGGCTTTGACACAGACAGACATGTCTACATTCTGGGCGAATGCAGTTGTTTGGAATACCAACGCAATGAGTGATTTGGCCAGATGGACATTGACAGAGCGCGGAGAATTTTATTCAATCACAAATGTTGTATCGGGAAAGAGCATGAAGATATGTGGAACAACGGCCGGAAGTAATTGTGATTTCAATGGATACGACAACTCAAATGATTACAAATGGAAGATAGTTCCTATCACATCGGGAACATATGCAGGATGTTTCTACATCGTATCTTCCAGAAAGACAAGCGACAATCAGGAACTCTACGTTGAAGTAAGAGAGGCTGACAATGACAGAAACGACGGAGCTCAGGTAGGCCTTTACACAAAGGCTCCAACAGAGAGTGACAGACAGATTTGGAGAATCCAGTCTACAGCACGTACAGATGAGACTTTTACATTAGACAAGGCAAACACAATGCTTGACGCATTTAAGGATAAGTACTTTAAGTACAGAAGCGAATCAGGAAAGTATACTCTTGGATGGGGATTCTGGAGTGTTGCTGAAGTTATGGAGGCAATGCTTGACGGATACGAACTTACAGGAAATCCTAAGTACAGAGAGATGTTTCAGGGAACATGGGACAGTTTCCTTGTAAAAAATGGAGAAAACTGGTCATGGAATGCATACAATGACGACATTACGTGGGCAGCTCTTGCAGGATGTAGAGCTTACATGTTATTTGGCGGTCAGAAGTACTTGGACATTGCAAAGACAAATTTTGATTTGATGTATGACAGAGCTTCTACATTTGAAGTAAACGGTGTAAGAACAGGTGTACTCAGATGGTGTGAAGAAAACGGAAGAAATACATCATCAAACGGATGTATCAATGGACCTGCTATAGTTTGCGCATGCCACCTTGCAATAGCAACAGGAGATAATGGATATTGGGATAAGGCTAAGAGAATTTATGAAGCACAGAGAAATTCAAATCTTTACGTTGCAGACGGCAGCGATGCAGGTTGGGTAAGAGACTGTATCAATCAGGATGGTTCTGTAGCAAACTACTGGTGTTCAACATACAATCAGGGAACATATCTTGGATCAGCAGTAATGTTATACAATCACTATGGGGATCAGAAATATGCAACAGATGCAGATAACATTGTGAATTATACAATGAATCATCTTTGCTACAACAGAATCCTCAAGGAAGAGAACACTAACAGCGGAGACCTTTCAGGATTCAGAGGAATCCTTGTAAGATACATGAGAATGTACATCTTAGAGAGAGACAAAAATGATTATCTCGATTTCTTCACTAAGAATGCAACAATAGCATGGATGAACAGAAACTCGCAGAATATTCAGCAGTGTTCATGGCAGAAAAAGACACCGGAAAATGCTAACTGGGATGAATTCGCAGGATATAATGCAGTGTGTGTGGCAGCTAACATGCCTACATACAGAAGCACAATTGACAGAAGTGCTTACGATAAGATTGAAGCAGAAGATATGGACTACACAAGAGGACTTATTGCAGAAGGTTCTTCAGGAACTTCAGGCGGCAGAAGTCTTGGTGGTGTTCAAAACGGTCATTACACAGCTTACTACAATGTAGATTTTGGAAGCACAGGCGCATCTTCTGTTAAGTTCAACTATTCAAAAGCTAATGAAGGTGCAAATGCAACAGTTGATTTCAGACTTGATTCAAAGGATGGCGAAGTTATTGCATCTGCATCAATTGAGCCAACAGGTAACTGGTCAACTTGGAGAATGGTTTCTGCTAACACAACAAGAAAAGTTACAGGAAAGCACAAAGTGTATGTAATGTTTAATTCACCTACATCTTATGTATGTAACTTAGACTACTTCCAGTTTGAAGAGTACACAGTTGATGGATTCAGCACAATCAAGGCTACTGATTTAGATGAGAGAAACGGTCTTGTTATTGACACAGACGGTTCAGGAAATCCAAGCAACCTTGGCGGAGTGACAAACGGAACATGGGCACTTTACAAGTCGTTAGACTTTGGAAACAGAAATGCGGTATCAATTGAGTTTAATTATGCAAGCAAGGCGAATGATGCTGAAGGAAAGATTGAAATCTATGCAGATGATTTGAATTCAAGTTCAATTGGCGTAATTAATCTTTCAAGTACAGGAAATGATTGGAGTACATATAAGGTTGCAAAAACAAACCTTACAAGACAGATTTCAGGAAAGCATAACATCTATCTTAAGTTTGTTACTACAGGAAATAAAGCTTATGTGTGTAACTTAAAATCTTTCAGATTCAGCACAGAAACATATGTTGAGCCAACAGAGGCACCAACAGAAGCACCAACAGAAGCCCCAACAGAGGCCCCAACAGAGGCTCCGTTTATGTATGATGCGCCTCAGGTAGAAGGTTTGCAGATTAGTACTTCATATGAGGGAACAAGAGTAGTTGGAGCAATTGAACAATCATACAACGGAAAGAACGTTACATCATACGGATTCATTTACGGACTTGTAAATTATGATTCAAAGAGTACAGGAGTTAAGGATAGTGATATGAAGCTTAACAGCAGTAACGATTGCGTTAAATCATATCAGTCAACTTCAAAGGGAATCTTAAATACAGTAATGGGAGATTCCGAGTCAGCAACATACATTGCAAGTACAATGAGCTTTGGAAAGAAGAATGTTACAGCTTACACAGCACAGTACAAAGTTAGAACATATGCAGTGCTTTCTGACGGAAGTGTGGTATACAGTGATATCTGTGATTACTCAGTTTACGGAGTTGCAAATTATGTATATAAGAATAAACTTATGAATACTATTGCAAATCACAACTACCTGTACAACAACATCTTAAAAGTTGTAGATCCAAGTTATGCAGAAGTTGACTACTCATGGAGTGATATATTAGCAGACTAAGGATTTAACAAAAAGATATAATAAGACTTTGGGAACGTTTGGAAGTTTCTGATGAGAAAAGACAGGACTGGGAGAAATCCCAGTCCTGTCTTATTAGATGCAATTTTATATCAGAATAGTATCAGTGGGAAGTTTTATCTCAATACGGAGATTGTTTACCAGTCTGAATCCCAGTCAGAATCGCCTGAATCCCAACTGTCTCCTGAGTCCCAGTCATAATCATTATGATTGTCATTATAATTATCATTATAATTGTTATAATTATCATTATCGTCATCGTAGTTATTGTAGTTGTTATTCGAATTTTGCCTATACCTATCATCCGATGAAAAATGACTATTATAGTAGTCGGAAGAGTAGAATGAGTAGGACGAATCCCATGTCTCACTCTTTTTATTAAAAACACAATCCTCATCCTTTTTTAACACAGGAGACGGAACTTCAGAATCATCCAACTTGATATAATCATCATCGATAGCGTCATATTGATAATAATTGTCTTTATACTCACAATATACTGTATTAGCATATTTGTAATATGACGGTTTTGGAGCTCTAATCTCGTACACAACGAAAATTAGAAAACTGATAATAATTATAAGCGGAGTAAATATAAATTGAACAAAAAATAAGTCGAACGTTGGAGATGTATTTATAATACTCCTTGTGGCCGGAGAACTTTCATTTGCTCTTGTGCCTGAAGAAGAAGTTTCGTTGGTAATGGTATCAATCATTTTTGGAATGAAGCTGCTTCCCATATTTGACGTGTGTGCATTCTGTTCATTATTCAAATTGTGAGCTTTCTGGTTGAGAATCTCACTTTTGAGTTTCAAAAACAATTCATTTACTGCGTAGGCTTCATCATCGCCTTGATATCTGATGACACGAGTGCCGTCGGCTTTGTTTTTGTATACTATAAAATCATTGCCTTCTTTATATATTCCAAAGGCCTTAGGATTTGTGCAGTTAATACCGATAAAAAATCTTGTGGTTTCGTAAGACGGAAGATTTCGGTCGCGATACCACTGTTGTAATTCTGCAATGGTTCTTGGTGTATCAGAACCGCAATGTTCGTATTTATTTTCCATATTTTCCCTCACTAATTAGCCTTCTTTAATTGTTCGCACAGCCATGGAATCTGTGTCTCAAAGTTTACTGCGTACACGCGGCGATCCGGGTCATTGGCGGTATCGTCAATGCATCGGCATGTAAACTCTGCTGCAAGCATAAGTGCGTCTCTGATGGAATAATCATTGAGTACGGCACCTGTAAATACACTTGCAAAAACATCTCCTGTTCCATGAGAACGGTATTTGACTTCTTTTGTGCTTCCCTCAAAAAAGTCTCCTGTAGTACTGTCGAAACCTATAAATCCCAATCTGTCATTGGCAAAATGAACGCCGGTGATTACACTGCACTTTGCTCCAAGTTTTGATAAATCAACAAGCATCTCTTTAATCTTTTCCTGACTGCAGTCTTCTCCCGGATAGTCGGTGCCTAGGAGCAGTGACGCTTCGGAAATGTTAGGGATGATGATGTCGGCTTTGCTGCAAAGTCTTGCCATGTGCGACGGATGAGAACTGTCAAAACCTGTGTAGAGTTCTCCGTCCTCAGCCATGGCAGGATCCACAATAACAAGATTGTTTGGTCTCGAAAAAGCATTGATATATTCAACGACAATATCAATTTGTTTTGCGGAAGCAAGATAACCTGTATATATTCCGTCGAATTTAAAATCTTCTTTCTGCCAGTGATCTTTTACCTTTTTCATATCCTCAGTCAGGTCTCTGATGTGGAACCCGTCAAATTGAGTGTGGGTTGACAGAACTGCTGTGGGAACGATGGAAGTCTCTATGCCCATTGCCGAGATAATAGGCAGAGCAACTGATAGAGAACATTTTCCAAGACAGGAAAGATCCTGGATGCTCATAACTCGTTTCATAAAAATCTCCAAAAATAAGAAATATGCTGTTCATTCGCGAAAAATACCGTATTTAGTGTGTAATGGATGAACAGATATTTAGAATTATAACAAAACTTACCCTGAATGTACACGCGTAATTCAAGGAGTATTTCGCAGCAAGAACGAAGAGAGCTTTCTTAAAATTATAGAATTCACATCTGATATAAGAAATAACTTTGGTTTTGACAATGATTAAAAAATATTGGAACGGGAATAACTAATCATGATAGAAATGGAAAAAAGCCATCATGAAAAAATGAGAATTATTTATTCTAAGAAAGTGAGAGAGTATTAGTAATTTATAATGAAGAAGGAATTGCGAAACGATATTGTAAAAACAATCAGGATAGCTGTGCTAATCGTACTTATCTACATAGGGATAAAATGGGTGATTCCCCTTGTGTGGCCAATAGCAGTCGGAGCTGTAATAGCAAAGATTCTTTCACCTTTTGTAAAGTTATTGAATGAAAAAATGAGATTGCCTGAATGTGTGAGTGCATTAATCTCTATGGTGATATTAACCTCTGTGGCCGGTGTGGGAGGATTTTATATTTTTAGGATTCTGATAGTGCAGCTTCGAAGACTGGTGGATAACTGGGAAAATATATCCGCAAAAATTGGGGAAAGAGTTCATGAAATATGCGGTTATGTGGAAAATAGTTTTTGCCTTGGTGACGGAACTATATACAAGGTATTTTCAAACTCATTTGAAACCTGTGTGAAGCATGGAAAGGAAAAGATTGTTTCACTAGTCATGAATAATTCCCTGTCGGGGTTCGTCTGCCTTGTGGAAATAACAGCAGCCATAATAATATGCGTAGTTTCAACTTACTATTTTCTGGCCGGAACTAAAGAGGGCAGCTCAAAAACTAAGACAAACAGAAACGATTATATTTTCAAAGAGCAGATAAAACTAATGGAATCAAAAATAAACCATATTTTCAAGGCTTTTTTCAGGGCGCAGATTATCATAATGATAATAGATGTTATTGTGTGTTTTGTGGGATTTGCGATTATTAAGAATCCCTATTCGCTGTTGGTTGCAATTGTTGTAGGGTTTATGGATGCATTGCCAATGATTGGGATAGGGCTCATACTGATACCGTGGATACTGGTAATGCTCTTTGCCGGAATGACAAAAAATGCAATTGTTTTGTTTGTTGTTTTTATGATATGCTACATTGTAAGAGAAATACTTGAACCCAAATTAATTGGAGAGAATATAGGACTGTCTCCGATAATGAGTCTGCTGACTCTTTTTGCAGGATATAAGTTGTTTGGGATTATAGGACTATTTGTCGGTCCCTTTATTTACATGATAATTACAGAGGATGAAACCTCATTGTGAGTATAACTAAGAAGTAGATGTCCCCCTCCTCTAAACAAAGTGAAGGTGGGGTAAGAAAATTTACTGAGTAGGGGTCCAATCTCCTTCTCAGTTATAAGCCTCCGGCGGATTGCAGAAATGCGCAGATGAAAATGTCAGCATGAGATAACTTACAGAGTAAATTATCTCATGACTGACGCGCATTTCGC